>Ga0310690_10000317_pt1 | contig 110037 bp, 82 predicted proteins | sample AusTroGonzalo_MG_2_FD_207661 | JGI IMG/M metagenome (GOLD analysis project Ga0310690, IMG submission 207661) | Bovine rumen microbial communities from tropical cattle in Woodstock, Queensland, Australia - Gonzalo_04 (v2) (version 2) | ecosystem: Host-associated > Mammals > Digestive system >...
CCGTCGCTGCTCAAGATGATGTCGTCGCGCTCGATATTGCTGTTGACCACGTAATAGCCGGGCGTAATAGAGATATCATCGCCACCGGTCAACGCGGTATACATGCCGCTTGGGAGGGTCTTGATCTGAACCGTCACCTTCTTGTTCTCATCGTCCCAACTGCGCTCGATGTAATAGACTGTTCCCTCGGGCAAAGCACTACCGAAATTCGCTTCGTTGCCGTCAAGGATGACGGCTACCGCCGCCGGCACTTCCGAGGTGAAGATCGTAGCAGGGTTCACACCGTTGTTGTGGGTGCTGTAGCCGTCGGTGAACACGCCCGGCTGCTTCATATGCACACGAATAACACTGCCGGAAAGGCTGCCGGTGACGTGGATGAGCCGGTCTTTCCATAGGTAAATATCGTCATCTATTCCATCGGATGCGGTAGTACCTTTGTTGGCAGAGATGAGGTTAGCTCCTTGTATGTTCAGCGTTCCTTCTTCCCAGATTGCGCCGCCGTTGGTGTTCGCTTTGTTGCCTTGAATGGCACAGCCGTTGATGGTCAGCATACCATAGTTGCATATACCGCCACCGCCACAGATAGCGGCCGTATTACCGCTGATGGTCACGTTCGTGAGCGTGGCTGTAGCGCCTTCTTCATTGAACAGACCGCCGCCGCCCGTATGGTCCGATGAGTGCGCCTTGTCATCCTGGCTGATATTGCCGGTAATAGCACCGCCGGTCATGGTCAGCGTACCGAAATTGCATATACCTCCGCCTCTGTTAACACCTGTACAACCGGTGACGGTGACATCGGTCATATTAACCGTACCGCTCTCGTTGGCCAGACCACCGGCGTTACCGCCCCAACCGCCTGCCAGCGTACCGTTACTCAGGTTCAGCGTGGCTCCCTTACGCACGGTGATGACCTGTCCGCCGCCTTCGCCGCGCTTCGTGAGCTTGCGGTCGAGTTTGTGACCGTTCAGATCGATGGTCACGGTCAAACCTTCACCGATAGACAGCGTCGTTGTGTTACTCAGGTCAATGTCCGCACCTAATTGGATGATCGCATTGTCCGCTTGAATTTCTGCACGCAGGTCAGCGTCCGTTGTTACCACCACAGGCTCTGTAGCCCATACGCCTTGCACCACGGCGCACAACAGGGCTATAAATACGAGTTTTTTCATATGTTTTTTTTTAACAATTTAACTAACAATCATGCCCTTTAGGGCGAAGAATTTAACAGCTTAACTCTACTCCCCCTTTCAAAGGGGGCCGGGGGGTGTTTTATTCCTTCACCGTAATAACGAGCGACATGTCGCAGTTTTTCAGTATCTCTACCATCTTGTCCTCATCGAAGGCGATGCACCCGCCGGTGTAGGTCTTGGTGCCCTTGACATGTACGAAGATCGCACTGCCGTTGGGGTAGATGCACTGTTTGTTAAAGTCCGTCTCGATGCCATAGTTGTACTGCGGCTGGTAGGAGTACATCTCTTCGCCCTTGCACGGATGGTGCACCACGGCGGTATCGATGATCGTGTTGTAGTACTCGCAGTCCTCGTCACAGGCAAACGTCGAGGGCGTGATATCCTTATACGGCATCTTCGTTCCCGGGTTGGGCTTGATACCGAACGCCGACAACGGACGCAGCGTGCCTGTCGGGGTCTTGGCGTCACCTTCACCGGTCTTGTCTATACCGTTCTTGCCGACAAACACATCGGTTATGAACAGCACCTTGCCGTCCACGGTCAGACGTGCCTTGGCAGAACTGCCTTGTACATCATATACCTCCAGCAGCTGACCTTTTGCAGCGTTCTTGTCCTTACAGGAGTTTAGTACACATACACTTGCGCCGCACACAATCATCATCGCGGCAATAATTATCTTCTTCATAACAATTTAACGATTTAACAATTTAACACTTCACCGCACCTTGGTGCCATCAATCCGGTACGTCTTGTCGTCGAACAGGATATACACATTCCCGTTGCGGATGAGCTTCTGCGACTTGTTGGCGGGGTTGACCACCACCGGTGCTGAGGTCGGTGTGTTGGCTTCATAGACAGCCTGAATAGTCAGCCCCTCTTCCAGATTGTCGGACACAGCCGTCCACTTAATGAACGTAAAGCCCTCAATCTGCGGTGCATCCGGTGCATAGAATACGACCTCCTCGTTCCGGATCAGGCTACCGTTTTTGTCAAGGTAGTTGACGTTCACCTCCAAAACATGGATGAACTCCGCCGTCAGTACAGTATCGCAGGTCAGAACGATCGTTCGCGGATTGTCGGTCACGCCGTCCGCCCATTGCAGGAAACGGTAGCTGCGCTTTGGCATGGCGATCAACAGCACTTGGTCCAGATACTCAGCCTGCTTCGCTCCTGCGATTGACCCCTGCAGGCTGTCCGACCGGTCGGTGATCGTGTAGGTGTTCTTGGCAAACTCGGCGGTATAGGTCATGTCCACCAGCGGGTCGATGGTACGGGGATTGTCGGTGTTGCCGTCCGACCACTGCGCAAAGTGGTAGCCGTAGTTCGCCGTGGCGGTGATCAGGCTGTCGCAGAGTGTCTGCGGTACAGTTACACCACCTCGGATGGTATCCGAAGAAATCGTCTTGGCAACTGCGGGGACACTACGAATGAGAGACGAATATTCCTTCCACCGGCTCTTATATTCATCCAAGCCCTCACAGGGTACAATTATTTCGGATAACGACGAGTAATTAGACGAGTAATTAAAGAAAATACCTGTTTCTGACGTGGGCGGTGTTGCTCCCTCACAGATAACCGAGGTAAGGCCGGCGCAACAGGCGAAAGCTAAAGACTCGATGCTTTTCACGCCTGCCGGGATGATAACGGACGTCAGACTGCTGCACCAGATAAAAGCACTCTTTCTAATTTCTGTCACGCTCTCAGGAATGGTTATAGAAGGCAAACTGCTGCAATTAGCGAAAACTTCTTCTTCCAGTACTGTTACGCCGCTCGGAATGGTGACCGATGTCAGACTTTTACAACCCTCAAAAGCAGATTTTTCAATGCGCGTCACGCTCTCAGGAATTGTGATGGAGATCAGACCTCTGCAAAAATGGAACGCACCCTCTCCAATGCTTGTCACGCTCTCGGGGATAGTGACTGACGTCAGAGCGTCGCTGTTCGAAAAAACACCCTCTCCAATGCTTGTCACGCTGTTTGGGATAGTGACCGAGGTCAGATTCAGGCACTTGTGTAAAGCCCACTTTCCCAGGCTCGTCACTCTGTAGGTTTGGCTGTTGTATGTCACCGACGCCGGGATAACGGCAGAAACCAAATTCGTGTAGTTTCCGCTATATTCGTTTTCCCACGTCACTTGTGCAGTCAGGTTGTCCGTATTCAGGTTGTAGTACAGATCACCGATCTGCACATGTTCAATCACAGCCTCTTGCGCCGATACCGGCGAAAGGCGAAAACTGAATGTCGCAAGCAGCAAGGCTGCAAAAAGATACTTTTTCATATTATCCATTTAACAATTTACCAACTTAACCTCTTAACGTACTTCTGCACCGAGCGCATTGTAGAACTTGCCGTCACGGATGATGAACAATTGACCGTCACGGAGGACCTTATTTGTCATTTGTGATTTGTCATTTGTAATTTGGTCAACGCCTGTCGGATCTTCGCTCTCCAGTTCAAACCCTATATACGAGATCTCTTTAAGTTCTCCACTAAAACCGGCTTCCGCCGCAGATCCGGACCACTGTTTGATATCATCTTTGATGATAGTCCAGTAGGGATCGGAGATAGGATCCTCATTGTTGATGACCAGGATACGCTTGATCGCTTTTCCCTCCGGTGCCACAAAGCGCACGCCGTCCATGGTGTTGCTCACCAGATGTAGTCCGTAGATGTCGCTTTTCTCAAACTGACCCAAATCGACATTAAGGGTCATACCCTTGCATACATGGCTGCTGTTGTTGCCCATCTCCGGGAAGGTCTCCAGATCCTCTTCGGTCCAATGAACCCACGTCGTAGTCGAGGTGACTGTCGGTTCTTGGAAAGTCACAGTCGCTTCGCCAAAGGCGATAGACGCATTAGCGGAGGTCAATACTTCATTTTTCTCCTCGGTGCGCGTATAATCTACGCCTTCTACCAGATCCGGGTATTCGTTCCAGAATTCATCTTCCTGATCCATACTGACGTAGTTGTCATATTGATATTGGATATACGCATCCACGAACGCATAACCTGCCGGTGTACGGCAGAGCGAACCGTAAGGGATCGTCACGCTGTCTGTCTCTTTGAGGCTGCTGAACCAGTTCTGTTCGAAGACCGTTTTGGCCGGGATGTTGAAGATGATCTTGCGCGGACTGCCATGGAAGGGAACGCCTTTGAGTCGGCCGATCGAGGGAGCGTTGATGGTGAAGGTGACCGGTTCCGTCTGGTCGTAGTAGATGGCGCTCTCGTCGCAGTTGAGAGGTACGCTGGTGTGGATATCCACCGTCTGCAGCTGCGAACCTTCTACGTAACAAGGGAACCACATCTTACCGAAATAATAGATTGTACTCTGCTCATCAAACGCGATCCGCTTAACGGAGGTACGGAAATCTTTGTCGAGGAAAGCGGACGCAGGCATTCGGCCGTCACCGCGGATGGCGAGCAATCCGTTGTCATCACCGTCGCGATAGAACGTATAGGACAAGTCTCCTACACTGCCATTGACAGGCTCGGTGCCGGAGATAGCTTTGATGGCATGAAAGTCTTTCCACTCAACAGCCTCTTTGTACGCAGCCAGCGAAGCGTATGGCACATATAGCGTACAAGACGACTCCTTATTGGTATACACAAACACATAGTTAATAGGCAACGGCGTACGCACATAGCACCAAATGATTTTCAACTCGCTACAATACGCAAAAGCGTAATTCCCAAGGCTTTTCAGGGTACTCGGAAGCGTGAGCTCGCCGAGCGCTGCGCATCCGTTGAAAGCACTTTCCCCAATAGAGGTGACACCCTCCGGGATAGTGAGTGCCGCGAGTTTTCTATGTTCATAGAACGCACGTTGACCAATAGAAGTGACGGTGGAAGGGATAGTGATCGAAACCATGTCCGGACTCTCGGTATCGCTACTGTTGTAGAAGGCGTAATTACCGATGTGTGTCAAGCCTTCCGGCAGGATGATGGCAGTGAAAGACGTGACATAGTTGTACCACGGTGCACGGCTGTCGGTATTGAGAGCGTAATCGGTCATTGCACCCGTACCCTCAATAGTCAGCACACCGGACCCGCCATCCAACTTCCATGTCAGGTTTTCACCACAGCTTCCGCCTGTCAATCCGTTGTTTCCGTTGTCTTTGGGCATTTCTGCTGCCCATACGCCTTGCGCCACGGCGCATAGCAGGGCGATACATAAGAACTTTCTCATTGCTTATTTGACTTCTATGCCATTTACATTGTACGTCTTGCCTTCCCGCTCGATGAGCAGCAGTCCGTCGCGGATAATCTTCTTCCCACTCATCCACTCATCCGTTAATCCACTCACCCGCTCAATCTCCGTCGGAACGACGGCATCAGCAAGGTTCGTCACGATAGTGAGCGGGTTAGCGGCTGCTTGCAGCATGTAGAACTTGCCGAGCTTGACATACGCGCGGAAAGCGCCGATGGTGATTTCAGAGCCATCCGGCTGCAAGAAGGTATTGTTCGCACCCAGATACACTATATCCTCACGTGCCTCCGTATAGGTGTTAGGACCATACATACTATACAATCCAAAGCCGGGCGCATAAACATCAGCTGTCTGGTTCGTGAGCGTGACGTTCGTGAAGACAGGGTTAATCGTATCTTTTCCGCTTTCCCAGCGCACGACGTACGGCTTGCCTGCCTCTATCTCTGTAGCGTCGCTGAAGTAGAGGTACAACGTATTGCTTGCTGCGTCATAGCCGGTCTTGTTTCCCTCATACTCGCCGTCAAGGTCGAGTTGCATGAGCTCAGAGCCTGCCAGCGGGCTGGCAGCCAACTTCTCCGCATTGAGTCCAAACGGCAGGGCGAGGGTCTGCCAGGTATTATCCTTCCGGAGTGCGCGACCGGAGATGGTGACCGTGTGGACTGTTTCACCATCATTGTCCGCCAGGGTCTTGCCGTTGGAGGCGTTGTCTTTCAGCGTGATGTCCATCAAGCGATAACGGGGTACGAAAGCGATATTCCCGGTCACTTTGTATTTGTCGCCGGTGCGATAGAGCATGTCTGTTTTTACGTGGGTGATATCCCACATATAACCGGATATTCCTTCCAAAGAATCATCTGCTTCCCAGCCTATAAACTTATAGTGAGGCACCCGGAGCGAAGCCAAGGGCAATACATAGTTGGTATTAGGCACCACTTGAACAGACGAAGCAGGCACGTAGTAAGTGGTGGATGTCGGCATCCACAGGGTAACCGTATTCAAGGTTGTCTCTGCACCGCAGACGGTACACTTGCCGTCCTTAAAATTATGCAACTCCGTCTCGGAATGCAGACAGTACTCGCAGTGACTGATGTGGTGGTCGGTAGCTGTGATACCATCTACCGTGTAGGTTATCTCTCCGCTGTGGTCACAAGGCTCGATTGTCACGTTCGTACGATACCAGCACATACTCTTACGTTCCGCTGCTTTTGCCTTCCGCTCGGAGCTTACCATCACGTCATCGCCCAGATCGAGCGAACCGTAGTTATCACTGCCGTCGCCCGGACCTATAGCACGACTGCCTTCGTCCTCACCGGTTGTCTTGGCGATCACCGTACCGCCGGTGATGGTCACATTGCCGCCGTCGGCATCCTCACCGCCACCTATGCCTGCGCCGTTGTCGTTACCCTTGGCATAGACGTATCCGCCGGTGATCTCCACCGTGCCGCCTTTACCGCCTTCGCCGCCACCTATACCCGCAGCATCCACGCCGCCATAGGCTTCTACATGACCGCCGCTGATCTTCACCGTACCGCCTCTCACGCCGTCACCGCCACCGATACCGGCACCGTAGTCATGACCGTACGCCTTGACCGTACCACCGCTGATAGATACATAGAAATCTTTTCCTGAATCGGCTTCCTGACCGCAACCTATACCGGCTGCTTCATGACCGCCGTTGGCTGTGATCTCACCGCCGTGGATGTAGATCGTAGCACCGGAGCACTTACCACCGCCACCGATAGCGGCTGCACTGTAGTATTGTCCCCAGCCCGGATCCGTTCTGCTGGAAGAGGCTTCTATCGTACCGCCGTAGATCTCAATGATTCCGGCGTTGCCGTTGGATTGGCCGGTAGAACCGATACCCGGACAACCCTGATCGCCGCTTACTTTGATGATACCGTCGTAGATCACATAACGACTGCTTTCATGCCCGTAGTGTTGACCGATACCCGGCTGCAGATTCTGTGCTTCCGCTGTGATCTTACCGCCGTGGATGATCACACGGATGATGCGTGCTTCCGTATCTTTTTTGTGGTCATCACTACCCAGGATACTATTCGGGGTCAACAAACCGGCATTACCCAAGTTAGGCTGGTCATAGATGAAGAGAGAGGCATTGTTACGCAGTTGCAGCTCTCCGATAGCATACGCTTTATCGATATTCAGATGCGAACCGTTGCAAAGAATAAGATGCACAGTCTGACCTTCGTCGATCTCGACATTGCCTAAGGTAATATCGCCTTGACATACATAGTAGCCGCTTTTCCAGTGCGTTATTTGTTCCGGTTTCAAATCCCCTTGTGGAATACTTGTGAGCAGGTTGTACTCGTTAGCCGAAAGGCTCTTCACCTCCGTCTCGACGCGTCTTTGGCTCGAGTTCCACGAGCGCTCGTTGTAATAAATCGTTCCGTCCTCAGGGGTCACGAGTTCCGCTTCGCCATCCGTCATGCGGATGACCAAACTTGCCGCATCAGGCAAAAAGTAATTTGACGCGGGCGTAAAGTTATATTGGTTGTAACCGCGGGTAAGTTTTTTCGGCCTATCGTGCGCTATACCGATCTGACTGCCCTCAAGGCTGCCGATGACATTGATTAACGTGTCGCCACTGATGTAGAGGTTGTTCGTCTGGCCTTTGCTGTTCACGTTGTCCTGAATGGTAAGGGCACCTTTTATATTGAGCGCACCTTTGTTCCATATACCGCCGCCCGTGGTGATAGCCTTGTTGCCGGTGATGGTACAGCCGTCCAGCGTTATCTCGCCGTAGTTGCATATACCGGCACCGCCATATACGGTCTCTTTATTGCCACTGATGGTCACTTCTTTGAGCGTAGCCGTCGCACCTTCCGCATTAAAGATACCGGCACCACCGGTGGGATCATCCTTGTCAATACAGGTGTTGTCGGTGAGTGCACCGCCGGTCATGGTCAGCGTACCGCCGAGGTTGCATATACCGCCGCCTTTGTCGTCGCCCGTACAACCGGTGATGGTGACATGGTACAGCGTTACCGTACCGCCCTCGTTGCTCAGACCACCGCCATTACCGCCCCAACCGCCGGCAAGCGTACCGCGGCTTAGGCTCAGTGTCGCGCCTTTACGTACCGTGATGACCTGTCCGCCACCTTTGCCGCGTTCAGTCAACTTGCGGTCGAGTTTGTGACCGTTCAGGTCGATGACCACGCGCAGTCCTTCTCCAATACTCAACGTACTGTTGCTCAGATCAATGTCCGCACCTAATTGGATGGTCGCATTGTCTATTTGTACTGCCTCACGAATTTCTTCGTCGGTCGTTACCACAATGTCTGCCCACATCATCTGTGCCGCTGCACACAGCAGGGCGATAAATAAGAACTTTCTCATATCTTTGTTTTTAACGATTTAACGGCTTATCCATAATCCGCGTGCGCATACACACACCATAACAGGCTGCAAAATTACAAAAAAAAATTAACTTTTGCAAACTTTTTTACGAAAAAATGCTACCAATTTCTGCCTTTTTGTTATCAAAATGTGTCTTTTCCCTTTACTTGTACCTGAGTTTGTAGTATTTAGAGCAGAAACTATCTCCCTTCTTGGCTCAGAACATGTCGTACAAAGTTTGGAAACTGCTTGATTGGATTCTTGCTGCCGAGTTGTGCACGCCAAGCATTATACAGGGGCATGTACCGCGGATGCGAAGGGTTGTTGATGATCTCCGGTGCGCTGTTGCAGGTGTCGCTCCATTTGCTGCGCTGCTGTTTCTCTGCGGGAGTGAGCGGTGCTGTTTCGTAGTTACGGTAGTGCTGAATGAACATCTCATTCGGTCCGAAAGCTACCACCTCCTTTGTCAACGGGTCTTTGAATCCCTTGTTCTTGGTGCAGGTAAAATGATCTACACCTTGTACACGTTTCTTACTCATTGCACCCACCACATTATGGATGCCGCCACTTGTCTTTATATGAGCCATATTGAATTAGGATTGATAATAATTAACTGATATTTAACGAATGTATAACGAATAACTAACGTTCGCCATCGGCAACGCAGTCGCATCGGATGCCGCCCGCGGCATAAAGGCGACGCGTGCCTCGGCTCTCCCCAATGCAAAATTTTTTGCATTGGGGGCCTCTTTAAGAAGGAGAACACAAAGAAAAATTTGCATTGGCGAACTTGACGATGTTGACGATATCGTCAAGATCGCCAACATCGTCATGCAATTTTTTTATAGCAATCGTACTTAAGACGAAAAACCACTCCTTGTTGTATCCAGGCCTCATTCCAACGTTCGGCAGTACGAGGTGAAATTCCCTGTGTTGCAGCCTCTTTAACGAGGATGGCGTGTCCGAACTCATCGGGAAGGAGGGAGAGGAGGATCTGTTTCTGGTCGAGGGGTTTGACGGTTGGCATCTCGATTTTCTGTGTACCTTTGACGAGTTGGAAAGCCTCAGCCATATGGAGGATGAGTTTGTTGCCGATGAGTTCGGCTGTAGCGTAGTCGGTGTCGGAGCAGACCAGATTCTCGAGCCTGACGTCTCGAGCACCCGACAAAGAAGGCGAGCCCGAATTAGATTCGGGGCTAACAGACAAAGTTTGCTCAGCGGAACAACGCAGAGAACACGACCTCAAGGCGGATAGGATCATGGCGATGCGCTCGATGTGGACTGCCATGCGGAGGATGACGGAGTGGAAGTCCTCGCCGAGCATACGGATGAGTGTGGGGTACGCGTTCTGGAGGTGATTGCCGAGACGGGTGCGCTGGTCATCCGTCAGTTTGAACTCGCGAGGCTTGGCGGCAAACAGAACCTCATACAAATGGTAGAGTTGCTGAGCCGCAGCACGGATCACTTCGTCGGAGTTCTCGGAAGGTTGGACGTATCGGCTGTTGAAGGCTTGGTGCTCATCAACGATGAGGGTGAGCAAGCGGGAGAAGTAACCGTTCTCGATGGAAGGAACGAGTGCGTGGTACTGGCTGAACGTACCGGTGAGGACCATAGAGACCTGCGGGTTGGGGATGATTGAGGCTTCCTTGCATCGGCTGCGGGAGATCGTTTCGTGCTCGGCAGCCTTACGTAGTGCGGTGTTGTAGTTTGCCCGGGATGAGCGCCAGATGTCGGTGATGACCGATCCTTCGGACTCGTGGATGTAACCACGTCCGTGTTGCTTGGCAAGGGTATGATAGAAAGCCGGATAGGTGGCATCACCCGGGATGATAAGAGGTGTCGCCTCGTGAATAGGTTTGACGAGTTCGAGGGCGAGATTGGCTATACCCTTGCCGCAGGCGGCTGAGCCGACGATGAAAAGTTGGAGGTTCGGGTAATAGCGTTTGGCTGCTACGCCGTACTTAACGTAAATGTTAGGCATCACGCTTGAGCACGCGGTAAGCGAGGATAGAAGAAGCATGTCTTTCTCGGCAGGTGTGTTAGCGAGCGAGAGGACGGATTGCAATAGCTGAGGCAGGTTGTTTACATCCATGTTTTCCACGATGTGGAGGTTAGCCTGCTCCTCCGAAACAGAATTGACTTTTTCAATCATACAAAAACAAATTTTAGTTTAACAAAATAGTTCGCGGACTTCGAAAAACGAAATCCGCTGCAAAGATACTACAAAAAATGTCCTTTTCAAAGGACACTTTTGTCACTTCGTGTCACGTGACGTCACGTGACACTTTTTTTATGCATTTTTTTGTAAAAAAGTGAAATTTTTTGTGAGAAATTTTTCCTTCTCTTGCAAATACCGAAAATTTTTCGTACCTTTGCATTCGCGTTTGACAATAAAGCGACAATTTCAGATGAAAGCATCAACACGTAAGCGCTTATACAAAATTCACCGTACTGTGAGTAAAATAATAAATATTGTCACGGTGTTGTTCTTTTTGTCACTATTTGCAGCAGCGCTCAATACTCCATGTAAAGAAACAATAGAGTATATTTTCTACGGCATAGCGGCTGTATGGGCTCTTTTGATTATATGCCACACTTGTCTCTCGCCGTTCGTCAAGAGTGAAGAAGAGGAGGAGATGGAGGAGAAAGTTGCTTATATCATCAAGAAACACCACGCAAACGAGTTGCAGGCAATGACAGAAGATTACACACCGCTACGCAATCTTACTCCCGAGCAATCGGAGCGCGTGAAACAACTGCTACGGGAGCAACCGTCGCACCCCGACAAGCCCGATCACATATACCTCGCCTATATCGCAAAATATCTGACCGCTCTGGAGCAGCTGGGCAAAGCCGACCTTAGCGACAAACGAAACCTGCGGTTGTGGGTGGCACAAGTCACGGGAAAGAAAGTGCCGTCACCCAGACAATTCAACGAAGCGATCCCCGCCAAGGCAAAAGACAAGGTCGCCAAGGCACGAGAAGAACTCAGCCGTCTGCTTCAATAATTCGATTCTTTCGATAAATAGGTCGAACTTTTGCATAATTCGTGCAAAAGTCGTATCTTTGTAGCCTAAATCGTTTTCACTATGCGACACACATTTCTCAAAGCCGTTTTCGGCTTAGCAGCATTGCTGCTCTCGTTAGGCGCTTGCGCGCAGGACATCATTGTAACCACCGACGCCCGAAAGATTGAGGCGAAGATCACCGAGGTTACCAAATCCGAGATCCGCTACAAAGAGAAGGATTACCTTGACGGTCCGACATTCGTCATCAGCACAGATGATATAAGCAGTATCATCTATGCTAACGGAAAAGTGGTCTTATACAGCCAGCCGAGCACCCCCGCCCCAAAGCCCGAACCAGATCCCGAGCCCGTCCCCGAGGTCAGACAGTCCGTCATTGACGAAAGCATCGCAGAAATAACGCTCTTGTCAGGGCGCACGATTACAGCGCACATCGTGGAGTTACGCAGTGATCATGTTACCTATGCCATGGATGGCGACGAGCGCATTCTGCCGGCATCACAACTGGCGAAAGTCACTTTTCTGCATAACGGGCAGGTCAAAGTCTATAACCAAGATGCAGCAGCAACAATGATGCCCAAGCCAAAAGCCGCAGTAACACAAAGCGAACAGCCCGAGCCTACCACAGCCCATACATCAGGACGAATCTATCGTGATGGCAGGGAGTATATGCACAACAACAGATTTATATCCTCAAAAGAAGTAGCACGCATCCTTGAACGGGAAGACAAAGCTGCCTACAAGCAATGGAAGAAGGCAGATGGGATGCTCATCGGAGGAGGTGTCTGTGCAGGCATCGGCAGCGGTCTGGTGCTCGGCGGATTGTTTTCACTTACCAGTGGCAATGCTGCTCCTTGTTTAATTATAGATTGTTGTGCGTTACTACCCCTCGGAGTTGGACTTGGATTATGCCTCGGAGCGAATGCACAATACAACAAAGCCATCGACATCTACAACTCCAAATACGACCAAGCGGCTGTACAGTTGCAGTGGCATGTTGCGCCCAACGAAGTCGGGCTTGCAATAGCATTTTAAGTGTTACCTAAATAACAGAATTATGATTAACGCAAAAGCCATTGGCAGCCCGCGGGCTCGCAACATTCATCAACTTATTATCACCGAAACGGTGGTATCCATGCATCAGGAAGTGCGTGCTCGTAGAGGTTGGAACATCCTGTACGAAGCAACCGTAACAGATGATCCCTACGACAACTATCCCGACATCATCATTCTTGACGAGCACAGACGATTGCAATTCAGTTTGGAGATAACTCGCAGGTGGGGGATGAGTTACGACAGGAAAAAATGTCTGCAACATAAGCGGCGCTTCCCTGATGCGGAGTTCTATATCTTCAACTATGAAACAGATACGTTGTATGCCTTGGGCGATGATGGATTATGGTATAGTAGCGAAGAATACTCCATCAACAGCCGCCTGTTCGATCGCCCATTGATGGAGTATATCTACCTGCCGGAGGAGTATTAATACCTACTTGCTACTTTTCCTTCTGTTACAATCGCGGCAGAGCATTTGGCAGTTGTCCTCCGTTGTATGACCGCCTTGCGACCATGGAGTAATGTGGTCTGCTTCCATTTGTTCTATCTCAAAATGTTTTCCACAGAGCGGACAAATACCTTGTTGGCGTTCATAGATGCGTCGCTTGGTATTGCCATCAAACGCACGAATTTGCAGGTGATGATCATCTCCATCAAAAATATACCAATAGATACCTTTTTGATTCACTACATCAGAGTCTTTGATGAGTGCTGATACACGTGCCTCAATATCATCCTTGTCTATATGTTCCTGACCATATTTGTTGTAGATAGCTCCCCAATCTACTCCTTTCATAATAGAACGATATTTGAAGGTAGCTATCACCCAATTCATTACTTGCTGGAAATAGAGCCATAGTGCCGTAGCATCCTTGTCTTTAATGGAGTGCACAGCCATGTATTGCTCAATCTGATTATTGCTAATCCACTTGAGAACGGTCTCTAAATAATCTTGTTGAATTGGTGAACCGGTCAAGTATTTATTTCCCATGTTATATGCTCCACAATTAGACTTGGAGAAATACCGTTTGGCATCGGAAAGCCATGGCGAGGCATATACTGCATTTAGCAGTTCTTGATTTGTCAGTTTCTTGCCGGCAATATTGATTGTCTTGAACCATTTGAGTTTCTCTGTATCTGTACCGGAACAAAGATATATAAATAGTTCGTAGTTCAAAATCTGCAATTTCTCATCTGGCTTAAGGTTATCGAAGTAACGGAACATGTGAGCAAAGTCACCTGCTACATATTGACAAAGTGAGATAGTGCGCTGTTGTCCGTCAATGATTTCGTACGTTCCGTCATCACGCACAGACCAATACATGACATTGAGTGGGAAATTGTTAACCACTGTATCAATAACAGCATCACGCTCGCGATCATCATAGACAAATTCACGCTGATAAGGAGGACGGACATCCAATAATCCACCGTAAGCACGAACACCGGCTTCGGCGTTATCTACATAACCATTGGTCAATTCACCAACCGTAATCTTGTGCAATGTAATTTCCATAACATATGTGTTTTTATTGTTTGCGGCGAATAAGAATACGGGCGTAACACCTTTTGCCATTTAGGACAGGGCATCCACCTCTATCCTCTTTATGTTGCCTATAATTTAATTCTTTTAACACTTCTTTGGGGGCACATGCTCTTGTGTTTCCACAAGCTTGCCAAATAATTTCGAATTGTTCTGGACTGTATTTATCTAAGAATGTGATAGGAACACCCATTGCTCCTATATAATCAACAGGAATATCAGTAACCCTGCTTACCTCTATGGCATCATAATTATCATAATGAGGATATTCTTCAGGAGTATAGTGCTTAAAAAGCACCAAGTCTTCATGTCGTTTCTGAATATCAAGATTCGTATACCACGCAATAGCAGGCGTTTTTACGAAGTTCTCATCTGGATTATATCCTTTGTTCTTGACATATTGACGATTCGCCTCTAATTTGTTCGGATATGTTGTCTTGAACACCATTGACAAGTTAAATCCGTTGCCCGTCCACATTTTATTGTTCCTAATCAAAGGGAATATTTCTCTAAATGTCACTGCATTCATATTTCCGAGCACGATAAATTTCTTCTCGTACTTGAATAGTTGAGCAACATATTCACGGAAGAGAGAGAATGGAGGATTAGTAACAATAATATCGGCTTCTTGAAGAAGACTTATACACTCTTGAGAACGGAAATCGCCATTCTCCTTCAAAATTGATATGATATTTTTGTCATTTTGCAGCAGATATTGAATGTCAGCTAAATTGATCGCTCCGTCACCATTCACATCTGTTACTTCGGTGATTTCTACTTTGTAGGCTATTTTCTTAGGGTCATCAACCGTGTCTCCGAAGTCTATTAACAATTCATTGCCCGATACTGGCGAACCGTTATAACAGGTTGCTATTAATTTTTTAAGACCAAGAGCATTAAAGTTCAATGCAAAATACTTAAAGAAATTACTCTCATATGGGTCATCACAATTACAGAACACCACCTTATCACGAAAGTGTTGCTTATAATATCGCAGTTCCTTCTCAATATCAGGAAGTTGAGTGTAAAACTCATCATTTCTGCTTATTCGAGCAGCTGTTAAATCTTCTCTTGCCATAGATTGATAGCATTTGTGCATAACTATCAATCCGGTGCAATAAGAAAAGTGCGAGTTTCTTATCGCGTACCAAGGTAACCCGCCAAGGAGACCTTCTACCTCTTAAGAAACTCACACAATGTATGAGCATCTATTATTAGAGGTATAAGGTATCCATTCACGGAAACCTTTCATATTATTTCAGTTGTTTATCTCCTTGAAACTTGGCGGGTTTTCGGTAAACGCGAAATAATAGTAATGCTTATTATTTATTATGTATCAGCGCAACGCTATGCGCTGTTGTTTATCTTATTTCTTTTAGAACCACTTCCGGATTCCAATCCATCTTCATAATGGCAGATAGTTTCTTGCCTAAATCCTTGACTGAATGACCACAATGGTACAAGGTATCATCAATGATTACCCAGCGGTCATGTGAGGACTTCGACCACTTATGCGTATTAACCGGCTGTTTGCCTTTGGATGCATTGTGTGCATCGCGGAGCGACTTATGTTCGCCATCGGAATAGATATCAGCCGTTACGCCTTTTGCACGCACATCAAGCATATCAAACGTGGCTGCATCAATATAACCATCAATGATGATCACACGTTTCGTTGCCCATTGACGGAAACGAGTACCGACTTGGGACTTTACACGATAGCCAACCGAGATAATGACATCAAGGTTGTATATCGTGGTTTCCACTTCCTTGGTAAATCCTGCACGACGACCATATTTCTTGTTATGTGCAAATTTTGCACACACCAAGGATTCGTCCAATTCTCCTTCGGAGAAAATATTCCGGATATGGCGTCCAATAACGGTTCTGTCACGATCAAAGAGTTGTGACATCTGCTCCTGAGTCAACCACACAGTTTCATCTGCCACCTGCACATCCAATTGCAGCGTGTTATCTTCTGTCCGATAGATAACTACGCCTTCCTCATTCGGATTGTATGGTACGATTTCGTTTGCCATGTCCTTTGTTTTTGATGGCACTGGAAAATGTGCCCCCACCTAATAACTGAATTCGGCTGCAAAGTTACAAAAAATATTTCATATTTGCAAGCCTCTTGTGCAAATTTTCGTGCAAGAGAGGCAAAAATATTTACTTTTTCCCGCGCTTGAGGCTTTTGCCGAGGGAGTTGGGATTGACGTACCAGCCGAACAGGAGCGTCAGTTGTTCGCAGAAGTCGATGAGGGTGTGCGAGTTGAAGTAGTCACGAAACGCCTCATCGTACTGACTGCGGTCATGGATATAGTCGCGCACCAGTGTATATTTATTTGGTTCAGGGCAAGGCGTGACGGCATCGGGGAAGAGCTCTTGCTTCACCCGCGTCTGGCGTTGCTGCTCAGGGAACGAATCCTTTGCTGTTGATGCTAACTTGTCTGTTACAAACGCCGTCCAGCGCGACATCCATTTACGGAAGAGTTTTTGCGTGTCAGTCGGAAGCTGGCGCAGGTCATCTTCGAGGAAACGATAATTGGTCTCCTCGGTGAGAATAATCTCTCGCTCTTCAGCCAATTGCTGCTTTGCATCAGGCGTTTCGGCTGCTTGCCGGCGCGCGATATCCCATCGCCACTCCCAGTAACGGCGAATAATATCCTCGGCATCTTCGCCCCCAAAGATGAATGTCGGTTCGTCTGTCGGACCATGCGGCTCGGCGAATGCGTTAACCATTGCCGGATCCATCCAGTCGGCGGTTAGGATCCGTTGACGGAACGTCTCAGCATGACCGGCATTGAACAGCCACTGCGCGAATGGGATCGTCCACCGCTCATATTCCCAAATATGCTCACCATACACTTCTATCACAAGATGTTGCATGTAACGAGTCGTCATATTCATGGCGATGCTCAATTGTCGCATGTTGGGACAGAGGTCAGATAGTTCAATCTCGCTGACGGCTAACTGTATATCCGCATCGTTGAGTTGGTGTATCTCGGCATACAGATGTCCCCAATCGTCGTTGATCACTTCTTGCTCGTAGCGCTTGAAAAGTTCGTCCTGTTCTTGCTCTGTGCTGAACGAAATGCCGCGCCGCTCGCCTTCTTCGGTATTGACCAGGAGCACACACAGCAGTGCTGCGCCGAGGAATCCGCCGATCTGCACCGGCTCTTCCTCATCCGCATAGCAATACACCAGATGATGCGACTCGTAGCGCATCCGATCATTGAAAATATAGTTGTCTAACAATTTATTCATAATCGCCTGCAAAGGTACGAAAAAAAATCGAGATATGCAAATATTTGTGCAAAAAAATTGAGGCTCATTGCAAGCCTCAATTTTTCATTTACCGGTTTTACCGCTTAACGCATCTCAGCGCCGAGAGCGTTGAAGGTTTTGCCGTTCTTGATGATCAGGATCTGACCGTCACGGATGATCTTCTTGCTTTCGGTTTTCGACTTTTGACTTTCGACTGCCTCAACAGCGGTCTCGGCCTCGGTATAATAGATCTTCACTTTGCTGATCTGCAGAGCGCTGTGTACTAAATACAAACTTTTGCGACAAAAAATGCTACCAATTTGCGCTTTTTTGTTACCAAAAATCGTTTTTACTTCATTTAAATTGAATCTCAGAACGATTATTTCTTGCATATTTCAATAAAAAACAGTATCTTTGCATCGGAAAATTAGTCGAAAGTCAAAAGTCAAAAGTCGAAAGGATAACTTATGAAAAAAACAGAAAGTGATTTCACCGGTCTGATACGTTTCGTCGAACAGCAAGACCTTGTGCTGGACAAAGAGATCTGCGGTTTTGCGGTGAAAGGCGTTGATATGAGTTTTCCTCATCTGATTATTCTATTGTGTCTTCGCGGTAGCGCGACCGCCCTGTACGACATGCGTGAGGTACACGTTGTCAAGAACATGCTGGCTGTCATCATGCCCGGACATATCATGCGACCGATGGACTGTTCCGACGATTTCGCTTACATGCGTATCGCCATTTCCTCAGAGATACTCGGCGAAGTACGGAACCACATCCTCGGTCATGAATACGACGTCTTCCACAAGTCTCCGACCTGCCAGCTGACGGATGTACAGGTGGAACGTGTGAAGGCACTTGCCGAAGTGCTGTCCGCGATTGCAGAACACGACATGAACGAGCTTATGTTGCGCAGGCAGATGTTGCAGATCCAACTCGCGATAGCCTATGAGTTTATCCACTATTACCGCCGCGAAGAGGACAAACGGTTGGACAATAACAAGTACGCGGACGTCTATAACCGTTTCACGGACCTCGTCGTAGCCCACTACAAGGAAAACCGCAATGTGAATTTCTATGCTTCGATGTTGGATTACGACCAGCAGTATTTTACCAAACTGTTCCGCAAACTGAGCGGCGGTGTTTCGCCCCTCGAATGGATCCAGCAGTACGTCGCCACGCAAGCCAAACTGCTCATGGATGCCGACCCAAAACAAACAGTAAAAGAAATAGCCTACCAACTCGGTTTCCCTACCACCGCCAACTTCTGCCGGTACTTCCGTCGTGCCACAGGCATCTACCCGCAGGCGTACAAGGATCAGAAAGTCACCGTATAAAGTGCATGGCTTGGCGTGGTTCGTATTCGGGTTTGGGTTGATCTGCCGTGGCGCGTAGCAGATATGCCATGTTCCTTGCCATCGATCGCATGGTCTGCATGCCTTCGGCATCGAGTGCGGCTTCGCCTTCCAGTCGGCCATAGACGATGTTCCAGTACTGCGAAGTCACTATCGGCATGTTCATGAGCTGGAAGGGCATATTCAGCGTCTGGAGTGCAGCTGTTGCTCCACCTCGTCGGCAGACGGCTACGCCTGCCACGGGTTTGCCGTTGAACGCCGCGCCGTTGGAGTACAACATCCGTTGCACCAGTGCGAGCACCGTAGCGTTAGGCTGCCCGTAATACACCGGCGAGCCGACGATCAGTCCGTCGCACTCCGCCATCTTCGCCGACACCTCGTTGCACAGATCGTCATCGAACACGCATCGGTTGTTCGCCTTCGTCTTGCATGTGGAGCACGCTATACACCCTCGTACGGGCTTGTTGCCGACGCCAATGATCTCGGAGTCTATGCCGAGTGTTTCCAACTCCTGCGCTGCCTGCTTGAGCGCCAGGTAGGTGTTCCCGCTCCTGCGCGGCGAACCGTTAATCAACAGAACTTTCATATGATCATCATTTGTGATTATTCATGCAATTGGGTACAAAAGTACAAAAAATATTTGAGAAATGCAAGATTTTGTACCATTATACGCAAAATGACACATAAATGTGCCATTTGTATGTTTTGCGGCATAAAAAACAAGGCAAAACGCTTGCTTTTTGACAAATGATTTGCATAATTGCATAACTTTTTGTAATTTTGCGTCGATAACAGGTATTAGTCCTATTCTATAGGCTTTTTATTGTTTTATATGCGTTAGTGGCAACTAATGCGCATGGCTTTGTTAATCAAATTTAATAGACATATGAAAAAATCTACTATTTGTTTATTTGTTCTATCGCTGCTGTTTGCGAATATCTTCGGTACGGGTGGCAAAGCGTTTGGTGCAACATCGTACACGCTTACCAATGGTGTATTGACTATAACCGGTTCGGGCGCTATGACGGACTATAATTCATCAACAGCGATGCCGTGGAATAGCAACAAAGCGAGTGTAACTTCTATTGTCATCAACGAAGGCGTTACATCTGTAGGTAAATATGCATTTTATGGATGCTCCAATGCCACATCTGTGCAAATAGCCAGTACCGTTACTTCCATAGGTCAATATGCTTTCCAAAACTGTTCCAATTTAGCTACCATTAAATTAGGAACAAGCTCAACGTATAAGTGCAATATTGATACTATTTATGGCAGCGCATTTTCCTCATGCAGTAAAGTAGCATATGTATATTGTTACGGAAGTTCCGCCACTGATGGTATGGCAAGATGGTTGAAGATAGGATTTAATGCCACCACTTCCAATCCGTTTAATGCTTCTACGGTAACCACGAAATATTTCTATACGAACACTTCAAGGCAAACGTCCTTGACGGCATCCAATTTGAGTGGCGCCACAGCGATCAAGCAATTTGCCTTTTATAACAATACCTCTTTAACCGCTGTTACATTACCGACAACTATAACTTGGATTGGCAAACAAGCCTTTGGTAAGTGTAGCAACACCGGTTTCACAAAAATAACTATTCCGGAGAATGTTACCGTTTGTGGCGATGATGTGTTCACGGGTTGCTCTGCTTTAAATTCCGTAACATGGAATGCCACCAATTGTACACAATATGAACCGGGTAAAACATACACGACTTCATATTTCCCATTTTACAATACTACTCTTAGCGGACAAATCACATCTTTTACGTTTGGAGACAATGTAACAACTATTCCGCCGGTTATTTGTTGCAAGATGTCTAATTTACCTTCCATTGCGATCCCTGCGAGTGTTACATCTATTGGTGCTGAGACATTTAAGGGTTGTACCGGTTTGACATCTATTGTCTCATTGGCAACAACACCACCCACGGTGGCAAATGTGAATGCGTTTACAAGTGTAACAAAATCGATTCCGGTAGTTGTAACTTCTGCAGATGCAGTTACGGCGTATGAGGGTGCTACCGGTTGGATTGATTTTACCAATATCACAACTGTTTTGTCTGGTTCATGTGGAACGAACGCAACGTTCGAATTGAATTTTGCGACAGGAGTGTTAACCATTTCCGGTACCGGGGCAATGAGCGATTATGCTACTTCTGATAGCAATCGTTCGCCGTGGTACAAATATAATAGTTACATTACGGATATAGTTGTAAGTAGTGGTATCACGGCACTTGGAAATGCTGCTTTTGCCAACTGCGATGTAGAGACATGTACTATATCTGCTTCTGTGACCAATTTTGTTACGCAATGTTTTTTCGGCGCAAAAGTTAACAAATTATACTACGGAGGTACGCTTTCTCAGTGGTGCAATATTACGCGTGGTGCGAACAATCCTCACCCCGTGACACAAAAGTTTTACATCAATAGTTCAGAAATAACAAGTCTGACGTTACCGAGTATTTCCTCTTTGGCGGCCAAAGCGTTCATAAATATGAAAGGCATAACTGCGGTTACTATTCCTGCTTCGGTAACGACCATTGGCGCAGATGCTTTTTCCGGTTGCAGCAACATAATTAACGTGTACTATCAAGGCACCCTGGCACAATGGTGCGCAATCAGTTTCTCCAATGACCAAGAGGCTAACCCTGCATTCAATGGTGCTAGTTTGCATATTACAGATAGCGACATAGACGATGGCGTTGTGTATGTGAAAGATGCGATTACATCTATTGGTAATTATGCCTTCTGCGGTGTAACGAATTATACCTCTATCGATATCAATGCCGCAACCACCGTAGGCGCATATACATTTAAGAATTGTACAGCTCAGATTCTATATCGAGGTTCTGCCACTGGTACTAGCGGTAATGTCACGTGGAATTGGGAAGACGGCGTCTTGACGTTAAGTGGAAGCGGAACAATGAATAATTACACCTCCGCAGCTAATGTCCCTTGGACTCCTTACATGGCAAGTACACATGAGATTGTAGTAGAAGATGGTATAACTTCCATCGGTAATTATGCATTTAACAGCCCTGCTGCTTCTCCGATTACTGTTACGTTACCGTCTTCCGGACTAACGACAATAGGTAATTCTTCTTTTAGCGGATTGAAAGCTTTGCGTGAGCTGACTATACCTAACGGGGTAACAACTATCGGAACGAATGCGTTCAGTAGTTGTACGAATTTGGAAAAGATCTATTGCCCTTCAACCGTACCGGCTTTGACGAATGCAGCCGGTGGAGGTGTTACTGTGTACAATAGTTTTGCCAGCAATGCACCATTCTATGTATTACCTGCATCATATTCTTCTTATTCTGGTTCTGCTTGGACAAGTTTTGGATCTAATTTCTTTATATATGGCGATTGCGGTGCAGATAATGATAATAAAAATGTTCAATGGGTATTATCATCAAAAACCGGAGTCATGAGCTTCAGCGGAAGTGGAAATGTAAGAGGTTACGGAAATGGTTCTACTCCATGGTATTCACTTCGAACACTAATAACCTCCGCAACTTTCTCTGAAGGGATTACTGCGACAGGAGGATGGTGTTTCCAAGATTGTTCAAATTTAGCATCGGTATCCCTTCCTTCTACATTAACAACAGTTTCTGTACGTACATTCAATGCTACAATTATTACCGATATAGAAATACCAGAAGGTGTTACTAATATTGATAATTATGCGTTTTATAATTGTACGTCTTTAACAAGTATAGATTTACCATCCACGCTAACCCACATTGGTATGGGTGTCTTTGAAGGTTGTTCTACGTTGGCTTCAATTGAGTTGCCGGAAGGCTTGACGAATATTGGTTATAAGGCATTTGTCGGTTGTTCTTCATTGGCAAGTATTACGATTCCTCGTACAGTTACAACCATGCAGACTTCAAGTGGTTCGTACACATTCCAAGATTGTTCAAATTTACACACGGTCAACTGGAATGCTGAGGCATGTGCGGACTTTAATAAGTATAATTCCGGTTCTGGCTTCACGTATTATACGCCTTTTGGAAACACAAAGGCAAACATCACCTCTTTCAACTTTGGCGAGCACGTTCGTATTATCCCAAGTTGCTTGTGTCAGGGAATGACGGGTATAACATCCGTAACATTGCCTGCCAGTGTGGAGCAAATCCACCAAGACGCTTTTAACGGCTGTACCGGTTTGACATCTATTACTATTCCTGCGAAGGTAACTACTATGCAGGGTACGGTATTTGAGAATTGTTCTAACCTTGCTTCAGTAACCTCTCAAGCTACAACTCCGCCGACGATTCAGAGCACTACGTTCTCGGGCGCAAGTTTGAAGAAACTCTACGTGCCTCATAGCGTATCTGTCAAGGCGGCATATCGTGTTGCAAATTACTGGAGTTCCTTCACCGAAGCCAACACCTTCCCGAAGATTGTGCAGTTTGACCTACAAAGTCACGGTGATGACATTGACCCGCAGTATTTCGACAACTTGACGAGCAAGGCTTTGGCGCCGGATGAGCCTTCGGTAACGGGTTACACCTTTGGTGGTTGGTATCAAGAGGATGGATGTGTGAATGCATTCAACTTCGGTAGCACCAATATCACTGCCGACAAGACTCTCTACGCCAAATGGACAATCAACACCTATGATGTAACGTTTAACCTGCAAGGTCATGGCGATCCAATCGCTCCGCAGTCTATTGAATACAATGGTTGGGTCAGTGAACCCTCCGCACCGTCTGAGGACTACTACACCTTCGGTGGCTGGTATAAAGAGGCAGGCTGCTCCAATGCATGGGACTTCAGTACGGATCGCATAACCGCAGCCACCACGCTCTACGCGAAGTGGACTATGGGTGACTTGGCTCTGAACGAAAACGCCGATAACAGCGGTGCGCTTGACGCATACAATGATCACACTACCGATGTCACCATGACCCGCAGTCTAACCAATGCGCAGTATAACACCTTCTGCCTGCCGTTCAGCCTTAGTGCTTCACAGATGACAACCGCATTCGGCGCAGACTATGACTTGGAGGAATTGACAAACGTGGCCTTTGACGCAGGAACCAAGGAATTGACACTGATGTTCACGAAAAAGTCTGCATTGGAAGCAGGCAAGCCGTACCTGCTGAAACCGGCAAACGACGTCATCAATCCTTCGTTCACTGGTGTGACCATCAGCAACGCAACTCCGAGTGACGGCTTGGACAACGGCTACATCGAGTTCCACGGCGTTTATTCGCCGACCTCTCTAACCGGAGGCAACAAGAACCTGCTCTTCCTCGGTGTCGACAACACGCTGTACTTCCCCCAGGAAACAGGTGACCTCAAGGGCTTCCGTGCATATTTCGAGGTGAAGGGTGCAGCCGCAGGTGTCGCTGTACGCGCACGCATCGTACGCCATGAGGATGCGGTGACAAGTGTTGAGAGCAATCAGCAATCAGCGATCAGCAGTCAGAAAGTTATACGCGACGGACAATTGTTGATCCTGCGCGAGGGCAAGATGTATAATGCACAAGGCATGCTTGTCAAATAAGTTGAATATTGATAATTGAAAGGAGATTATTATGAAAAAGCAATATATTCATCCGGTTATAGAGGTTCAGGCAAGTATATGCAACAGTATCATCTGCGCCAGTGGGAGCGGTGCCCTCGAAATTCACATCAATAATCCCTCCGGTGGGGATGTGACAAATGCATTCTGACCTACGGAATGCAGTTTGCATACGTTACAAAAGAGGCGGCTCATAAGTGAGTCGCCTCTGTGATTAGTTAGTGGTAAGGAGGGGTTTGATCTGTGTGGCGTCGGTGATGCCCGTGGGGAAAGCCTGGTAGGCACCAGACCAGATCATGACGGGCACTATAGGGTCTTCCTCCACGACATGGTCAAGGATGACGTTATCATTAGCTCGCAGCAGCCAGTGCGGTTGCAGGGTGAAGACCACATCGCCGAAGGCGCGTTTGTTGACCGTGCCGGCGAGAGAGACGCTGCCCAGAGCCTCGGTGAAGGGGAAAGCCGCCTCTACCCCCTCAAAATCCATCAGGAACGCTGCGACCTGCTGCTGTAGTTGCGGGAGAGGGATATGTTTCTGTTCGATGAGTGTGCGGTTGAGGTAGATAGACTGTCCGTATCCACCGTCCACCCATCGCTCCGTGCCGTAGAGTGCCATGAGATACGTCGCCGTGAGTGCTGCCGCTCTGTCGACATTGAAGTACTGCGCGGGCATACGTGCTGCTGCGAGGGCTTCGATGTTCTGCCCGAGCAGGGGTTTGCCCATGACGACGATGCGCAGGTGTTGCACGCCGACGATACGTGCGAGCTGGTCGATGAGATAGCCAAGATCCTGGTTGAGCCAGAGGTACATATCCTCCTGCTCCGCCGAGCATAGCTGGTCGGAGGTAGCACGAGGGCTGCGCGCTGACAGATGCAGGCAGAGCAGGTCGGGGATATTGTCCTCACCGAGATGTTCTTGCCTTTGCAAGGCGAGCGCGGACTCGATGACGATGGTGTTTGCCATAGGTGTTCGGAGCAGATCATCGGCCGTATAACTGAACCCTCTCTTGCGTTCCTGTTCGGTAGGTGCGCTATAGAGGTCTATGTCTATGCGTGGTGTCCATGTGCGCGCAAGGAGCTCCTGCCGCCGCGTGCCGTTGTTCCACTCGCTGAGTGCGAGCGGCAGCTGTTCGCCGTAGTACGAGGTGCTGACCCAGTTTGCCGTCTCGGGGTCTATCCAGCAGCATCCGTCGGCAGCGTGTCCTGCCATGATGATCGTGCTGTTGGGGTCTAGTCCGAGGGCGTATATATGTGCACGTTCGCCGTACCGTATACGCAGCTCGTCGCCGATGGTGGCGGAGAGCATGTTCCGCGGCGAGAGAGAAGCGGTACAGCCTATGCCCTGCTCGTTGTTGTCCTCGAGTATGGCGTGTGGTTTGCGGTCACTGCGTCGGAAGTACGTATCCGCGGCTATACCGTGCTCGGAGGGCGTCGTGCCTGTCATGAACGTAGCCACGCACTCGCTGCCGCCATAGACTATATGCGGGAAGCGCACCGTGGTCTGGTAGGCCTCTTCGGATAGTGTACGCAGTCCGCCCTGCTGCCAGTAGGGACGGAGCTGGTCGAGCGTCTGCTGACGCATACCGTCCACCGCCACGACTACGGTCAGTCTCGGTGCAGCGTGGGTGGTCAGGCTGATGAGCAGTATTATCGCCAAAGATAGATGATTCGTGCGCATAGATGAATAGAAGGAATAATCAGCAGGTACGGACCAAAACCTACTAAGGGGTGAATAGAAAAGAACGTGAGGAACGTCACCAGCACCATCAGTGCGGCATAGACGGCGTACAGTATATAGTCCACCCACCTGGTTCGTTGATGTTGTCGGCGGTCGTGGAATGAGATGACCGCCAGCACGACGAAGAGGACAGCCAGTCCGAAGTACCACGACGCGTACCACGGCACGCGCTGGATGCTGAACGGCTCTGTATGCTCAGCCGCCACGAGCGGGGTGCCGTCGGCGTAGTGCATGCTGCTCAGGTGGTTCATCAGTTGCTCCGGGAGGAACAGCCGTTGCTCGTCCGTGACGGGTTGGTCGGCACGCCGACCGAAGACGAGGTTGATGCCGAAGTCTCCCCACGAGCCTTGGGGCGTATAGTGGCGGATGAGGTCACGGAACGTGATAGAGCTCGGCGGAACTGCGCCGAGAGCTAAACAGTTGAGAGAAGAGTGCTCGCCCAGTGCGTTGATGAGGAGGTGATAGGGTCGTGTGGCGCAGTTGTCGAAGACGAAGTTATAGAGATAGACTCGGTTCTCGGGGTAGTAGTTGATGATCAGCGCGCGGTAGATAGCATCGCGGTCATCGGGCGTGAGGTTGAGTTGCTGGATGTTCACCTGCCGTCCGGCATAGGCATACAGGCTCATGAACCACGACGCGTCTTCCTTGCCGAGCTGGTAGTAGGTCTCACCCTTGACAAACCGCCAGTAGAAGTGCTCGGTGGAGAAGTCGAAGATGCCGTAGTTATACACCTCACTGATACCGAGTTCGTCATCGATCACGAGTATCGCCGTGTGGCCATATCGCTCGTAGAGCGCCTCTCCCGGGCTGCATGTCAGCAGGAAGATCTTCGCGCTGTCGCTGAGCAGTTGCTGTTGCTCGTCGGCGCGGACAGTGGGCGAGAACAACAGCCCTACCATCATCAGCAGGGTGCCAAGCAGGCGATATGTGTTGGGGATTCTCATATTGCTTCGGCGATGAGGTTCGGGATGAACGTGGCGAGCGTGCCGAGCAGGTAACCGCAGACGACCTGCAGGGGAGTGTGTGACTCGTCATACACGCGTGCGAACATTAGTAATAGAGCAGTCACCGAGCAGCCGATGAGTGCCCATGTGGCGCTGACGCCGGTGCTCAGGCTGAAACTCATCATCCCACCGAACAGTCCTCCGAGGGCAGCGAGGTGGGCGCTGATCTTCCATGTGCGGTTGATGAGCAGTACGAGCAGCAAGGCTACGGTGGCTCCAGCAGCCGTGAGGACGATGAACAGCGGCAGATGCATTACACTGCCACAGAAGTACGTCCAGAAGCCGTAGCAGATAGTAGAATAGACATACGGCATCGTGCGTTGCTTGGGGTTGCGGATATAGATGTCCGTGAGGTTCCCGCGATGGATCATCACGAGTATGACCGACAGCGGCAGCAGACAGGTGAAGACCAGCGTGCCGATGACCCCGATCCATATCAGCGGCGCGGGGTAGCTGATCAGCGAGCGCAGGGCAAGGAAATAGATCAGCATCCCGTACGTAGGGATGAACATCGGGTACAGGATTGCGGATATTGCGCGGGATATGTGGTATAGGGTGTTGTTCATTGGCGGTGGTGGTAGATCAGCCATGTATGGCTGATTACATTTGTTTGCGCAGTCGTGCGATTGTTTTTCCGAGTTGCTGTCGGTACTTGCTGACCGTACGTCGTGCGATAGGGTAACCTGCTTCTTTCATAGCGATGACGAGCTCATCGTCGTTCAAGGGGTGTGACTTATCCTCGCGGTCGATGATCTCTCGCAGCACCTGTTTGATCTCGCGTGTGGAGACCTCGTCTCCCTCGACGTTCTGCATCCCTTCGGAGAAGAAGTGCTTGAGCGGATAGATGCCAAACTCCGTCTGCACGTACTTCGAGTTGCTGACACGTGAGATGGTCGATACATCATAGCCGGTCTTCTCGGCTATGTCCTGCAGGATCATCGGTTTGAGTGCAGCGTCGTCGCCCTCGTAGAAGAAGTCCCGTTGCGCCTCGATGATAGCGACCATCGTGCGTGTGAGAGTCTCGTTGCGCTGCTTGATGGCGTCGATGAACCACTTGGCGGAGTCGATCTTCGACTTGACGAACTGCACGGTCTCCTTCTCGGCATCGGTGAGCTGGTTCTTACGGCTGGCATAATCCTTCATCATCTGCTGGTAGTCGGTGCTCACATGCAGGTCGGGTATCTCTCCGTCGAGGAGTTGCATGACGAGTTCGCCGTCGCGGTTCTCGACGAGGAAGTCCGGGATGATCGTTGCTCCGTGGGTATCGTAGCTCGTTCCTGCCCAGTCTGCTCCGGGTGTAGGGTTGAGGTGCTCTATCTCGGTGATGACATCGTGCATCTCGTCCTCGGTCAGTTGATATCGCGCACGTATACGTTCGAAGTGCCTGCGGCTGAACGCCTCAAACTGTTCGGTGAGTATCTGTATGGCGCGCTGGTTGACGGGTGTCGGTTCGCGTTGCCGGAGTTGCAGCAGCAGGCACTCCTTGAGGTCGTAGGCGCCTACGCCTGCGGGGTCAAACTGCTTGATCTGCTCGATTATATCCATCATCTGCTCGTGTGGCACGATGAGCGACTCTCGGAACGCCAGATCGTCCTCGAGCTCCTCTGCCGTGCGTCGCAGGTAACCGTCCTCGTCGATGTTTCCGACGACGAACTTCGCAATGTGCCGTTCGGGTTTGGTCATCTTCGTCAGATAGACCTGCGACTTCAGGTGTTCGATCAGCGAAGGCGAACCGGTGAACGAGCTGTCCATGGTGTCCTGCGGGTCGCTGTAGTTCGTCAGGCGCGTCTTGTAGTCGGGCGTCTCGTCGTCCGTGACGTAGTCGTCGTAGTTGAACTCGGGATTATCGAGCGGGTTGGAGTAATCGTCGTCCTTGTCATAATCCTTGCCCTCAACGACCACCTCGCTGGGATAGAGTTCTTCGAGGTCTTCACCGTCAAGCTCTTTCTCGTCGTTGTCCTCGTAATCGTCATTGCCGTAGCCCTCACCGTCATAATCCTCACTGCGTTTCTGCTCCGCCTCGGCGCGCAGTGCTTCGGGGTCTTTGCCCTCATCCAGCGCAGGGTTCTCCTGCAACTCCTCATTGATTCGGCGTTGCAGTTCCATACTCGGTATCTCCAGCAGACGCACTATCTGTATCTGTTGGGGACTGAGTTTGGTTTGCAGGGTCTGTTTCTGGGTGAGGGAAAGAGCCATAGTATTGACTATTTGACGATTGACTATTGACTATTGTACGGCAGCGAGGACTTGTTCGGTGATGAAGGAGAGTTGTTCGTCATCGAGCTCGGTATGCATCGGCAGTGAGAGCACGCAGGCAGCCAGGCGCTCGGCTACGGGGAAGTCCCCGGCACGGTATCGCGGGTCTTGGTAGGCTTTCTGCAGGTGCAGCGGGATAGGATAATAGATCATCGCCGGCACACCTGCTTTCGTCAGCCGTTCGCGCACAGCGTCGCGGTCGGCGCCGACTATACGCAGCGTGTACTGATGGAACACGTGCGTACTGTTCGCTGCTCGCCCGGGCGTGAGGATCTTCTCACAGGCGCTGAACGCCTTGTCATAGTACGCTGCAGCGGCTTGACGTGCTGCAATATACTCATCCAGATGCGGCAGTTTGGTGTCGAGCACGGCTGCTTGGATCGTATCGAGGCGCGAGTTCACACCGATGAGGTCATGGTGATAGCGCACACGCATACCGTGGTTGGCGATGGTGCGGATAGTGTCTGCCAGTGCGTCATCGTTGGTGAACAGCGCACCGCCGTCACCGTAGCATCCGAGGTTCTTCGAGGGGAAGAAACTCGTGCAACCTATATCACCCATCGTGCCGGCTTGCGCCGTGCGACCGTCGCTGAACGTATATCGTGCACCGATAGCCTGGGCGGTGTCTTCGACGACATAGAGGTTATGCTCGCGCGCGAGTTGTAGCAGTGGCTGCATGTCGGCGCACTGCCCGAACAGATGCACGGGCACGATAGCTTTCGTCTTGGGTGTGATAGCTTTGCGGACGGCTTCAACGGACATATTCATCGTCTCCCATTCGACGTCGACCACCACGGGTGTCAGTCCGAGCAGTGCTACGACCTCGGCTGTAGCGATGAACGTGAACGTCGGTGTGATGACCTCGTCGCCGGGTTTGAGTCCGAGCGCCATCAGCGCTATCTGTAAGGCTTCTGTGCCGTTGGCGGCAGGGATTACGTGTTTGGCGCCGGTGTACGTCTCCAGGTGTCGGGCGAACTGCTCGACCTGTGCGCCCTTGACGAACGCCGCACTGTCTATCACTGCCTGGATGGCAGCATCCATCTCGGGCTTAATCTTCTGGTACTGCTTCTGCAGATCCACCATCTGTAGGGGTCTCATAACTCTCAATCAAATATTCTACTTCTTGGGGTTTGACGCGTATGTGCGTTATATGCGGATTGTGACATTCCACGAGCACAGGCAGGTGGTCAACGCCTTTCTGCGGCATATTGACATACGCTTCGATGTCGCTTTCCCTGACACTACTGAACCAGGCTGTTCCGATGCGGAAGGTGACGTTCACCTTGTCCGGGAACAACCTCAGGCTCTTGCCTTGCACATTCATATCCGGGGTGCGGATGGTCAGTTGCATGGCTCGTTCGGTGAACTGCTCCGCCACAGCCTTCAGCCATACGCTGTCCGGGACGACGCGGAGACCTTTCGGCGCTATCAGCGCAAGGCGTGTGAGGAAGGTGTCTTGTACGCCTTCATAATCCGTCAGGGCTGTCTCCACATGCGTAATGGCTGCTATGTCCTGCTCCGTACCATATACCCGGACGGAGTCCGGTGTGAGCGTTATGTCGTCGCAGAGCTGGTGCTGCGCGGCGGGTTTGACCTGACCGGTATAGACCACCGGAACAATCTTCTCGTGCTGGCGCGTGTATGAGCCAGTCAGCAGTTCAGGTGCAAACGCCGTCAGACTTGCGTCACCCACCAGCTGCTGCGTGATAGCCTGCCGGAGTTCGTCCAGCGGGATAACGAACGTGCCCTCCTCGCCCGTCAGATGTTCCGACAGGTCAAAGGTCAACTCAAACAGCCGCTTGCGGTTGGCGAACAGATCCACTCCCTCGTCCTCAACCGTCACATGCACATAGTTGGTCGGCGCCTCGGTGAAGATGTAATCGTCAGGGATGTGCGTGTAGTGTACAGGGATAGTCATCGTCACCGTACGTCGCGTACTGAACGCGTTGGCGAACCATATAACCGTTGCCAACAGCACAAATGACAGGTACACCAAGGCATCCTTGCTGTGCATAAACGCCCTGAGCGCCCGCACCTGACGATGAATAAACTCTCTCATTACTTTTGCTCCGGCTGCGCGTCGGCTACGGAGGCATATACGCTGTTCTTGTCCACGCGGATGGTCACATCCTTGTCAACAGTGATGAGGAAGTAGGTATCCTTCACCTCTTTGATTTCGCCGTAGATGCCGCCTGCGGTAACGACCTTGTCACCTTTCTTCATCTCTTCGCGTTGCTTCTGCAGCTCTTTCTGTTTCTTCGTCTGCGGACGAATCATAAAGAAGTAGAACACTACGAAGATCAGGATCATCATGATCCAGAACGACCATTGGCTACCAGCCTGTGCGCCTTCGGGTGCAGCACTTGCTGCACCGTTTTGCATCATCAATAAAATGTTTGCTAACATGTGTGAATATTTTAAGTGGTTATTTTTTCTAGGGGACTAGGAGACTAGGGGATTAGGGGGCTAGGGGATTAGTTGTCCAGTTCTACGGCTTTGAGCAGTCGGTCTTCGCGCTTGAGCTGGCGGATTATGCCGTCCAGGATGCCGTTGATGAAGAAGTAGTTCTTTTCGCCCGAATACTCTTTGGCTATCTCTATATACTCGTTGAGCGAGATCTGCAGGGCTATCTCCGGATAGTTCATTATCTCGGCGAGCGAGACGAGGAGGATGACACGATCCATAAACGCCACACGCTCGGGATCCCAGTTCTTCAGGTTGGCATCAATCAGTGCATCGTACTCCTCGCGGTGCTCAATGGTGTTCATCAGCAGCGATGTGGCGAACTCCAGATCTTCCTCCGAGTCGAACATCTCCAGCAGTGCTTGCTCCACTCCTTCCTCATTGCGGAAACGGCGCACGGACTTCACTACGTACGACAGCACAAAGTCCAGATCCGTCACCCAGGTGAAGTGGTCGAGCTCCAGCTCCATCTCTTCCAGCGCCGACAGCACGGCTTCGTTGCCGGGCATCAGTTCGCTGTATATCTTCCGCCATACACGTTTGTCATCCTCGTAGGTGCACTCCGGTTGCTCCATATACTCCTTGTACCACGGCGTAGCCACCAGGCTCAGATACACCGACTTAACCGCCGACATACCTGCCTCCCACGACAAGTTGCGCTCCTGCAACTCCCGGCGCAGACGCTGGTTGGAGAACAGCTGCCCGGCAAAACGGTTACGGACAAACCGCCTGTTGGGCGTGAACGATGTGTGCGTCGCCTGCGAACGGGCTATGCGCTCCTGCAACTGCTCGTCGGCGTACGTCGTGAGCGCACCGGCAAAGTCCAGCAGCAGCATGTACAGGTCATAACAGTCGGCAAAACTGCGCATCAACTGCTTGCGTGCCTCGGACGGCAGCGCGCCCTCGTTCTGATAGTACCCGAACAGCGTCTGTACTACCTTGATTCGTATCAATGTTCGATTGATCATAACAGCAAAAAATAAAAAAGCCTACAAAGGTACGAAAAATTTTGCATATATGCAAGTATTTCGTGAAAAAAAATTAATTTTCTACGTACACTCCGTTCACTTTGTACGGCTCAAGATGAACGGAGATAAGCGTATCCTGCCCGAAGCGTTCGCGCAGTCGCTGCTCGAGCAACATACTGTGCCGGTGAGCCTCATAGAGCGATGTGCTGCCGCGCATTCTCAAGTGCATCTCTATCGAATAGACTGTTCCCACGCGGCGTGTGCGCAGGTTATGGAGCTCGCTCATCTCTTGGTCTGCCTCCACGATGGCACGAATCTCGTTTTCCACCTCCTGCGGCAGACTCTTCTCCAGCAGATCCTGCACGGCTTCGTAGAGCAGTTTGGCGGCAGCAATGAGGATAAACACGCTCACCAGCACAGCTGCTATCGGATCAAGTATAGCCCACTTGGCACCGAGCAGCAACGCACCGCCTATACCCAAAGCCGTAGCCACCGACGATAGTGCGTCTGTGCGGTGGTGCCACGCGTTGGCACGCAAGGCCTGGGAGTCCACGCGTTTGGCTACGATGACCGTTACCCAGTACACCGCCTCCTTGGCAGCAATGCTCACCAGCGCTGCCCACAACGCTATACGTCCGGGCATCGGCAACGGCTCGCCTTGGATGGCGGCAACGATCTTCTGCACACCTTCCGCCAGCAGCACTCCGCCTGCGGCAAGCAGGGCTATGGCAACCATCGCCGTGGCGAGCGTTTCGTACTTACCGTGACCGTACGGGTGGTCGGTATCTGCCGGACGACTGCTGAGTTTGACGAACAGCAGCACCACAAAATCCGTCAGCAAGTCACTGAGCGAGTGCACCGCATCGGCAATCATTGCCGCCGAAGCGCCCAGCACTCCCGCCGCAAACTTAAACGCCGTCAGCAGCACATTCACCACTGTCCCCGCCAGCGTCACACGATAAATCTCTTTCTCTCTGTTCATACACAATGTATCAAAACGCCACAAAGGTACAAAAAAATTCCCACAAATGCAAATTTTTCGAATATTATTTGCAAATATCATATTTTTTTTGTATCTTTGTGCGGATTTTTGTGTAACTACTGCAAACAAGCATAAAACAATATATAATTTTTCAAGTGATATGAAATTCAAACACGTTATCCTATTTGCGGCAGCAGCATTGCTGACTGCGTGCGGCGGGGAGATTCCCAAAGCGGAGCAAACCTCGTATCAGACCATGACAATCAGCAAGAGCGACATCACCGTGCCGCTGAAGTACAGTGCAACCCTGAAGGGTACCGCCGATGTAACGATCAAGCCGCAGATTAGCGGTCAGTTGATGGAAGTGTGCATCACGGAAGGTCAGCAAGTCAAGAAAGGTGACGTACTGTTCCGTATAGACAGCCGCGACAAGGAGCTGGAGTTGGAGTCGGCAGAAGCTAACCTGCTGGCAGCAGAGGCTCAAGAGAGCAGTGCGAAGTTGGAGTACGAGAGCAGCAAGAACCTCTATACCAAAGGCATCGTGAGCAAGTATGTGCTGGATAACGCCGAGAACCAATACAAGCAGGCTAAGGCCTCGGTAGCGCAGTACAAAGCTACGGCTAACCGTGCCCGCGTGAACCTCGGTTACTGCACAATCACCGCTCCGGTGGACGGCGCGATAAGTTCGATACCCGTATTTGCCGGCGACCAAGTGGACGCAAGCACCTATCTGACAATGGTCAGCGGCAACGCGAAGATGTATGCAGAGTTCTCGGTGAACGAGTCCATACTGGCAGAACGTACAGAAGAGGAAGCCAAAGATCCCGAAAAGATGTTAGCTCAGATTCCTGACGTGTCGTTCCTGTTCAAGAACGGCGACGCGTATTCGAGGAAAGGTCGGATCACGAGTATCACCGGTACGGTGGACCGCACGACGGGTGCGCTGACCTGCAAGGCGACATTCCCTAACCCGAACGGCGTGCTGTACTCGGGTGTTCAGGGCACGGTAGTTCTGCCGATGGATGTGAAGGATGTGATGGTTGTTCCGCAGAACGCCGTAGTGCGTTTGCAGAGCAAGTCGCTGGTATATAAGGTTGCTGCCGACAGCTGCGCATACAGTGCAATCGTAAAGACGGTAAATATCATGTCGGAGCGCGACCTGATTGTGACCGAAGGTCTGGAGGTCGGTGACGTGATTGTGACCGAAGGAGCGAATAACCTCGTCGAAGGACAGAGAGTGCTGTTTTAGTCGAAAGTCGAAAGTCAAAAGTCGAAAGCAATGAAGGGAAATATATTTATTGATAAAAACGTGATGGCGATCTCGATAGCGATTGTCATCTCGTTGGTCGGCTTCATCTGTCTCAACACTTTACCTGTTGAGCAGTATCCGAACATAGCACCGCCTACGGTGGATGTATCCACCTCCTATGCAGGTGCAGATGCGAACACCTGTATGAAATCGGTCATCCAGCCGCTGGAAGAACAGATCAACGGTGTGCAAGACATGACATACATGACTGCCACCGCCTCCTCGACAGGTGACGTGAACATCACGGTGTATTTCAAGCAGGGTACGGATCCGGACATGGCGACGGTGAATGTACAGAACCGTGTGACGCAGGCGCAAGCGTTGTTGCCGAGTGATGTGCTGCAGACCGGCGTGACGGTGAGCAAGCGCCAGAACAGTATCTTGCAGATTGCCGGACTCAAATCGACGGACGGCAAGTACGATGCAGACTTCATCTCGAACTACATCGACATCAACGTCAAGCCGCGTCTGCTGCGTATCACGGGTGTGGGTAACGTGAGTAACCTGGGTAACACCTACGCGCTGCGCGTGTGGCTGAAACCGGATGTGATGGCGCAATACGGCCTTGAGCCGAGCGATATATCTTCGGCTATCTCTTCGCAGAGTTTCGTAGCCTCGACCGGTACGCTCGGTCAGCAGTCGGAGAATGCCTACCAGTACCCGATGGAGTACAAAGGTACGCTGAAATCGATTGAGGAGTTCGAGAACATCGTCGTTCGTACGCAGGGCAACAGTAACGTGCTGTATCTGAGAGATGTTGCAACGGTAGAGATCGGTGCAAAGTCCTATACGATGACTTCCATCATGGATGGTCAACCCGGTGTATTCTATCTGGTGAATCAATCCCCGGGCGCTAATGCCACCTTGGTTAACCAACAGATCGACGAGCTGTACAAGCAGATGCAACCGAGTCTGCCGGCCGGACTGGAGTTCGTGACACTGGAGACAAGTAACGACTTCCTGTTCGCCGCCATCCACAACGTGGTGGAGACGCTGGTGATAGCTATCCTGCTCGTGATCCTGGTTGTATATTTCTTCCTGCAGAACTGGAAGGCAACCCTGATTCCTTCGATATCTATTATCGTTTCTTTGCTCGGTACGTTTGCTATTGTTCAGTTGGCAGGATTCTCGCTGAACATCTTAACGCTGTTTGCGTTGGTACTCGCCATCGGTACGGTGGTCGATGATGCGATCGTTGTTGTCGAGGCAGTGATGGCTAAACTCGAGACGGGACAGATGAAGGGCGATCCCAAGTCGCAAGCCATCCAGGCAACGCGCGAGGCGATGAGCGAGGTGTCGGTGGCAGTTATCTCATGTACGCTGGTATTCATGGCGGTGTTTATCCCTGTGACATTCATGAGCGGAACAAGTGGTACGTTCTTCACACAGTTCGGTATAACGATTGCGGGTTCGGTAGGTCTGTCGTGTGTCTGTGCGTTGGTACTCTGCCCGGCACTCTGCGCGCTGTTGATGCGCCCGAACGAGGAAGGTGCTGCGCAACACAAAGGCATCGACTACTACACGAAACTCGCTTACGAGGCAAGTTACAACGCTATCCTCGGTAAGTACCAAGGCGCTGTGCAGAAATACCTGAAACGCCCGTGGGTATCATTCTTGCTGTTGGCATGTGCCGCTGTGCTGTTTGTGCTGTTCATGAAGATTCTGCCTTCGGGTCTTGTTCCGCAGGAAGACCAAGGCGTTATCATGTGCGAGGTGCGTATGCCGGAAGGCTCAACCCTGCATGAAAATGCTGAGATCATGAAGCAGGTGGAGGAGAAAGTGAAAGCTATCCCCGAACTCGAGAGTTACGGTCTGGTGAGCGGTTACGGCTTGATATCTTCGAACGGTTCGAGCTACGCTTCGCTGATCATCCGTCTGAAGAACTGGGACGATCGTCCGGGCTTTGACCACTATATCGACCTGATCATTTATAAGTTCTACCTCGACTGCCTGAGTATCAAGAACGCACAGGTACTTCCCTTCCAGATGCCACAGATCCCGGGTTACGGTACGTCGAACAGCATCGACCTGCAAGTACAGGACAAGAGCGACGGCGATATGACCGATTTTGGTAACAAGACCAACGCGTTCCTCGCCAAGTTGCAAGAGCGTGAGGAGATAAGTAGCGCTATGTCCACCTACTCGGAGCGCTTCCCGAAATACAAGGTACATGTTGATCCGGTACAATGTGAGCGCGCAGGCACGACTGCCAAGTCGGTACTGAACATCCTGGGTACATACTGCGGCGGTTCGTATGTAGGCAACTTCAACCAGTTCAGTAAGGTTTATCAGATTTGGGTAGGTGCCGCACCGGAATACCGCCTTGATCCGTCCTCGCTGAATAATATGTATATCAAGGTAAGTGACGGCAAAATGGCACCTCTGTCGCAGTTTGTGACGCTGGAGGAGGTCGTCGGTTCGGCGTCGCACAAGCACTTCAATCTCTTTCAGTCTATCTCGTGCTCTGTAACGCCGGGTAACGGTTATTCGGAGGCAGAAGCCCACCAAGCTATAGCTGAGGTGTTCAAAGAGACTATGCCGACATACTGCACATACGAGTACGGCTCGATGTCGCGTGAGGTGGAGGAGAGTTCGAAGAGTAACTCGACACTGCTCATCTATCTGATCTGTATCATCCTTATCTACCTCATTCTGGGTTCGCTCTACAACTCATGGCTCACACCGTTCGCAGTGCTGCTCAGCGTGCCGTTCGGTTTGATGGGTTCGTTCCTGTTCTCGTGGGTAGGCAACAAGGTCGGTCTGCCGGGTATGGAGAACAACATCTACCTGCAGACCGGTGTGATCATGTTGATCGGTTTGCTCGCGAAGACCGCCATCCTCATCACCGAGTTCGCGGCAGAGCGTCGCAAGCAAGGTCTGAGCATCGTGGATGCAGCATTTGCAGCTTGTAAAGACCGTCTGCGTCCTATCCTGATGACCGTCATCACGATGATTGCCGGTATGATCCCGTTGATTATCGCAGGCGGCGCCGGTGCGAACGGTAACCGCGCATTGGCGCTGGGCGTAGTAGGCGGTATGAGTATTGGTACACTGGCACTGGTATTCGTCGTTCCGGCATTCTTCATCGTCTTCCAGACGCTCGAAGAGAAAGTCAGTGGAAGCCCTGTACTGGTCGAAAGTCAAGAGTCGAAAGTCGAAAGCAAGTCGGAAGACGAAAGCGGAAAGGAGGAAGCGAAATGAAAAACGCAGTTAATCGTGCCCTTGCGGCTAAGAAAAAGTTAAGTATAATCATTCTCGCCGGTCTTGTGCTGTCAAGTTGCGGCGTATATAAGAAGTACGAGTCGCAGAACGAGGCGCCGCAGAACTTGTTCGGTGAGGTGCCGGAGGAGTTGCTGAGCGAGCAGATCAAGAAAGCTGCAGATTTGAGTTGGCGCGAGTTCTTTACCGACCCGCTGCTGCAGGAACTCATTGACTCGGCGTTGGTTCGCAACACCGATCTTGCGGCTGCACGTCTGTCGATAGAGCAAGCACAAGCCTCGCTCAAGGCGGCTAAGTTGGCATACTTGCCGTCGCTCAGTCTGGCGCCGTCAGGAGGTATAGGCGGTTCGTACGGTCTGTCGTCCGGACTAAGCGGAGCGCAGCTCAGTTACAGTATACCTCTTCAACTGGATTGGAGCATCGGCATCTCGGGTTCGGTGACCGTGAATAAACGCAAGGCGAACGCCGTGCTGCTGCAAGCCGAAGCTTCGCGTGAGGTGACCCAAGCGAACCTGATCTCCACTGTAGCGCAACTATACTACCAGCTGATGCTTCTGGACAAGGAGCTGGAGATATTGATTGCTACCGACAGCCTGTGGGATGAGTCACTGGAGACCGAACGCGCGTTGTGGGAGAACGGTCAAGCTTACTCGACCGCCGTCAACCAAATGGAGTCGTCTAACCTGAGCGTCAAGCAACAGATAATCGATGCCAAGCGCAGTATCCGCAGTGCGGAGAACAGTCTGTGTAAGATCCTGGCTATCACGCCGCAGACCGTCCGCCGCAACAGTTGGGGACAATTCGAACTGCCACAACGCTTCAGCACCGGCGTGCCATCCGTACTCATCGAGAACCGTCCGGATATCAAACTGGCTAACCACACGCTGGAAGAAGCGTTCTACAACACCGCTGCTGCAAGGGCGCAGTTCTATCCTTCGTTCTCGCTGTCGGGACTGCTCAACTGGACGAACCAGGGTTTCACAGCTGACCCCGCAGGACTGCTGATGAAGTTGTTAGGTACGCTCTCGCAGCCTATCTTCCAACAAGGCAAGCTCCGTGCACAGTTGAAGATTGCCAAGTTCAACCAAGAGAAGAAACTTGGTGACTACGTGCAGACAGTCATCAACGCAGGTAATGAGGTCAACGAAGCACTGGCAGACTGCCAGGTGGCTCGCGACAAATATGTGCTGCTGCAGCGTCAGGTGGAAGTGCTGCAAAACGCTTACGACGGTACACACGAGCTGATGAACAACGGCAAAGCCAGTTACATCGAGGTGCTCACCGCACAAGAATCATTGCTCTCCGCCCAACTGAATGAGGCAGAGAACCTGTACAACGGCGCTATAGGACTGATTAGTCTGTACATCGCCCTGGGTGGAGCAACTAAATAATCCGCACAACTAATCGTCATCAAATGGCAAAGAGACTCGTTATATTAGGAGCCGGAGAGAGCGGCGTAGGCGCAGCTATACTCGCCAAGACAAAGGGTTACGACACCTTCGTGAGCGATATGGGCGAGATCAAGGCGCATTATGCAGCTCTGTTGGAGCAGAACGGTATACCCTATGAGAGTGGCAAACACACCGCAGAGTTGATCCTCAACGCGGATGAGGTGGTTAAGTCACCGGGTATACCCGATAGTGCTCCGATGGTGAAAGCCCTGATTGAGCAAGGTACACCTATCATCTCGGAGATAGAGTTCGCTTCGCGCTATACGAACGCAAAGATGATCTGTATCACCGGTTCGAACGGCAAAACGACAACCACCTCGCTCATCTACGACATGCTACGCCGTGCAGGGCTGGATGTCGGTTTGGCGGGGAACATTGGCAACTCGCTCGCCCTACAAGTAGCACAGCAAGATCACAAATACTACGTGATTGAGCTCAGTTCGTTCCAGCTCGACAACATGTACGACTTCCGTGCGGATATCGCCATATTGATGAACATTACGCCCGATCACCTCGACCGGTATAACTTCGAGTTCCAGAACTATATCAACGCTAAGATGCGTATCACACGCAACCAGCGTCATAATGATGCATTCATCTTCTGGAGCGGTGACCCCGTGATTGACAGGGAGATAAGCAAACTCCGCCCGACAGCAACCCTCTATCCTTTTGGAGACGGCGAGCAGTCAGAAGAGTTACCCACCCACAATATAGCATTCATCAACAGCGACAATCTGGTAGTCGAGGCACGCGAGCCGTTGGAGCTACCTGTGGAACTATTGTCGCTCAAAGGCAAGCACAACCAGTACAACTCGATGGCTGCGGCTATCACAGCACAACTGCTGAACATCAAGAACGATGTCATTCGCGAGAGTCTGACGCAGTTCGAAGGCGTGGAGCACAGGCTGCAATATGTGGCAACGGTTCGCGGTGTGCGGTGGATTAACGACAGCAAGGCTACGAATGTCAACAGTTGCTGGTACGCTTTGGAAGCGATGACCACACCGACCGTGCTCATCCTCGGCGGCAAAGACAAAGGCAATGACTACTCGGAGATAGACGAGCTGGTGCTGCAGAAATGCCACACACTGGTATTCATGGGACTCCACAACGAGAAACTCGTTGAACATTTCTCTGCACTAGGCTACACGCCTGACGGCGACAAACGGTATATTGACACCCACACCCTGGCTGACGCTGTGCAGGCTTGCTACGAAGCGGCTCGTGATGGCGACACAGTGCTACTATCGCCGTGCTGCGCAAGTTTTGATCTGTTCAAGTCGTATGAGGACCGTGGCGAGCAGTTTATGAAGGCAGTCAGAGATTTGTAGTTAATAGTTCTTAGCCCTAAAGGGCACGATTATTTGAAAGATATGGAGAATCCACGCGGCATAGATCTCATCAAACGCAAGTTGCAATACATCGACAAGACGTATTGGACGGTGTTTATCTTGCTGGTTGTGATCGCCGTGATTGAACTATTCTCGGCATCCAGCACGCTGGCTTTCAAAACCGGCAGTCTGCTTGGACCGGTGTGGCACCAGGTGAAGTTCATCCTGATTGGTGCACTCATCGGGTTTGTGGTGCAACTGTTTCCCTCGAAGATTGTTCGCTGGGGCGGTTATGCACTGCTCGGAGTAGCTGCCATCTGCCTGTATCTGATGATTATTCCGGGCAGCCCGTTTGTGAGCACGATCAACGATGCCGAACGATGGTTCAAAATTCTTGGATTCAGTTTCCAACCCTCGGAGTTGGCAAAGTTAGGACTGATCATCGTAGTGGCTGACCGTCTGTCACAGGCGCACGACGAGGGCGAACTAATCAAAGAGTTCTACCGCACACTGGCACTTTCGGCATTTATTATCTTCCCTATCCTGCTCGGCAACCTGTCCACGGCACTACTGCTATCCGGTGTCGTGTTCCTGATGTGGTTCCTTGCGCGCGTGCCACTCAAATACCTGGGCGGCATCATGGCTATCGCCATCATCGTATTGGTATCCGGGTACTTCATCGTGGAGTTCGGCTATGTGCGTGCGCACCGCCCGATGACCGGCCCGTTCAAGCGCGCCATCACGTGGGTGGGACGTATAGACAAGTTCGTGGCTGACGATGATGCCGCATCAGATGGCGATGACGATTACCAGCGTAACCACGCCACTCTTGCCATCGCACGCGGAGGCGCATCACCGCTGGGTGTATTACCGGGCAATAGTGTGGAGCGCAACTTCCTGCCGCTGGCGTACGCCGACTATATCTTTGCCATCATCGTGGAAGAGACGGGCATCATAGGCGCCCTGGTGCTTATCATCCTGTATGTAATAGTCCTGTTCCGAGCGTGTTACACCTCATCGAAGTACGCAGACTATGGTGCTATGCTCATGGTGATGGGCTTGGCGTTGATGCTGACGAGCCAGGCGTTTGTGTCAATGGCTGTGGCGGTAGGTCTGGGACCGGTGACCGGTCAGCCGTTACCGATGGTATCACGAGGAGGTACATCGGTGCTGGTGACCAGCCTGTACTTCGCTATTCTGATGTGCGTGAGCCGTGAGCAGAACGAGATGCAAGCACAGATAGAACAGTCACGTGCTGACTCCTACGAAGACGTACCGGAGATTGAATTAGAATAAACACAACATTATGAGATACCTTATATCAGGAGGCGGAACAGGAGGACATATTTTCCCCGCCGTAAGTATTGCTAACGCGCTAAAAGAGGCAGACAAGGATGCAGAGATCCTGTTTGTCGGCGCATTAGGTCGCATGGAAATGGAGCGTGTTCCCCAGGCAGGTTACAAGATCATCGGTCTGCCGGTGAGGGGCTTCAACCGTGCCCAGCCGTGGAAGAACATCAGCGTGCTGTTTGACCTGTGGCGCTCGATGCGTCAGGCAAAGAAGATTGTCAAGGAGTTCAAGCCTGATGCTGCAGTCGGCGTAGGCGGTTACGCAAGCGGTGCAGCAATGAAGGTGGCAGCACGAATGGGTATACCTGTCATATTGCAGGAGCAGAACGGCTTTGCCGGCGTGACGAACAAACTGCTCAAGGATGACGCCCGACTCATCTGCGTAGCATACGAGAATATGGAGAAATTCTTCCCAAAGGAGAAGATCCTGCTGACCGGCAACCCTGTGCGTCAAAACCTGACAACCGGCGACAAGCAGCACGCTATCGAATGGCTGAAGCAAGAGTACAGTGCTACGTTCGACACGAAGAAACCTACCATGCTGATCATCGGCGGCAGCCTGGGTGCACGCACAATCAATGAGGCGATGATGAGCGGCCTGCCTACCTTGGCTGACCAAGGCGTACAACTCATCTGGCAGACCGGAAAGACCTATATTGACAAGATCCTCGCCAACATTGGCGAGGAGAAGATCGCGGCGTACAAGCAGCAAGGTATAGTCATCACGCCGTTCTTGAGCAATATGCCCGATGCGTATGCCCTTGCGGATATAGTCGTATCCAGAGCCGGTGCTTCGTCCATCAGCGAGTTGTGTCTGCTCGGCAAAGCATCGATACTTATCCCCTCGCCGAACGTGGCAGAGGATCATCAGACGCATAACGCCATGGCGCTTGTTCGGAAAGATGCAGCCCTGCTGATTAGGGATGTAGAGTGCGGGAAAGAGCTTATACCTGCTATCACAGCCTTACTTGCTGACAAGCCAAAACAAGAGGCGATGAAGAAAAACATCATCGCCCTTGCCCAAACGGACTCTGCGGCACGCATCGCCAATGAGGTAATTCGTATTGCCGCGTCTGCCCGTCAATAAAACATATTTCCTATTTACAGGATTAGAGTAGTTCAACCGAACGGTTGACGAACTTTGCCAAAGCCTCTCCTTTGAGTAAGCCGGAGGCGAGGAACGCTATGTCCAGAAGCTGGCTGACCTTGTCGTTGGCCTTGGCTCCTTCGGTGTAATGCTGCTTGATCTGCTCGCGCAGTGCTGCAATCTCCTTCGTTAAGTCGCGTTTCTCTTCACCTTCTTTTGGCTCGTCTTTCTTGTCTTTCTCAGCCTGTTGCTCTTTGCGAAGCACTTCTACCTGTTGATTCAGTTCATCCAGCGAGTTGCCTGTTGCCTGTTTGATTTCGGCAAGCAAGGCTTGTACCTTCGGATGAGCGATGTTCACAACGAGGTTGTACGAATCGGGCATCTGTCCGTAGAACGACATCCCTTGCTGGTGGGCAGACATCTCTTTCATGCGTCGCATCCACTCGTTCTGCGTCAGGAATACAGGCAGGGCATCGGCGCTGACGTTTTCCAGACTGACTACATAGTTCGTCTTTTCATTCTTTGGCAGCAGACCTTCGAAGCTGTAACGCAATGCATCTTCCTCCTCGGTGGTGAGGTTAACAGCCGCCTTGTCCTCTTTGACAATCAGATTCTCAATCACATCGCTGTCCACACGCACAAAACGCAATGCGTGCTTCTCTTCTTCGCCGTCGCCCATGGCTTTTTGCTCAAACTGGCTCATCGCGTGTACATCCAGTTCGCCATCCATAAGCAGCACGTCATAACCTTTCTCTTTCGCACGCTGGATGTATGTGTACGAGGCATCGGCATCCTGTGCATAGAGCATAATCAGATCGCCGTTCTTGTCGGTCTGCGCTTCTTTGACCTTGGCTTTGTACTCATCGAGCGTAAAGTATTGCTTGTCAACGTTCTTCATCAGCGCAAATCCGATAGCGCGGTCGTAGAACTTCTCGTCGCTGAGCATTCCAAACTGGATGAACAACTTGATGTCGTCCCACTTCTTCTCGAAGTCCGCACGGTCATTCTTATAGAGTTCTGCCAATTTGTCAGCCACCTTCTTCGTGATGTGCGAAGAGATTTTCTTCACATTGTTGTCGGATTGCAGATACGAACGACTGACATTCAGCGGTATATCCGGGCTGTCAATCACACCATGGAGCAGTGTCAGGTACTCCGGCACAATGTTCGACACCTCGTCGGTCACAAACACCTGGTTGCAGTATAACTGGATCTTGTTGCGATGTACGTCGAGGTTGTTCTTAATCTTCGGGAAGTACAATATACCCGTCAGATGGAACGGATAATCAACATTCAGATGAATGTGGAAAAGCGGCTCGTCGAACTGCATGGGATACAATTCGCGATAGAAGGCTTTGTAGTCCTCGTCCTTCAAGTCGGCAGGTTTCTTTGTCCACGCGGGAGTCGTGTTGTTAACGATGTTCTCTTCGCCGGTCTCAACTTGCTTGCCGTCTTTCCACTCTTTTTTCATGCCGAAGGCAATCTCCACAGGCAGGAACTTGCAGTATTTCTTGAGCAGCCCTTCAATCGTTGCCTCCTCAAGGTACTGGCTGAACTCGTCATTGATGTGCAGTACTACATCCGTGCCGCGCTCGGCTTTGATGGTTTCTTCCATCTGATACTCGGGATTACCCTCACATGACCAATGAACGGCTTTGGCATTGTCGTCATAGCTTTGCGAGAAGATCTCCACCTTATCGGCTACCATAAATGCAGAATAGAAACCGAGTCCGAAATGTCCGATAATGGCTTCAGCTTTGTCTTTGTACTGGTTAACAAACTCCTCAGCTCCGGAGAATGCGATCTGGTTGATATACTTTTCCACTTCCTCGGCGCTCATGCCTATACCGTGATCGCTGACGGTAAGCGTCTTCTTATTCTTATCAATTCGTACACGAACGCGCACATCACCCAGTTCGCCTTTGAACGTACCGGCTGTACTCAGGGTTTTGAGTTTCTGCGTGGCATCCACAGCATTACTGATCAACTCACGAAGGAAGATTTCGTGGTCGGAATACAGAAATTTCTTGATGACGGGGAAGATATTATCTGATGTTACCCCAATGTTACCTTTGTTCATATTTGTTTTGTTTTAAGTTTGCGTTGTACCACTATAATCCTAGTTCCCTAAGGTCCTAGTCACCTAGTTTCAATGAAAATTGTGCAATAATCGTTCCAAAGCACAAAAAACTGACATTTTGGCATAATTTTTGTTATTTATTTTTTACATATTTATTGATTCTAACAACACTAAATTTCGTATAATCATGAAACTTTCCGTTCAACCATTGAACTTCGAGATTGCCAAGCAACTCGATGATTTCATTAGCAAGAAAACCGCACGTTTCGGTCGTCATCTGCGTGAAGACGACGAGCTCAACATCCGTCTGTCAGTCGTTAAGCCGGCTACTATTTTGAACAAGCAGGCTGACGTACGTATAGGCGATTTGTTTGCCTCAAAGACCTGCGACACCTTCGAGCAGGCTATCTCCGAGGCGCTTGACGCATTGGAGTCACGCCTTGAGAAACGCAAAGAGAAAGAATAATGAAGCGACTGTTAGGTTTATTGTCTCTTGTATGGGTCGTCTCCTGCACGCTAATGGCAGGTGTGACGACCTATACGTTTACATCCGTCAAGTGGGCGAGCCGTGTGGATGCCACGGTGTGTGACGGCGTGACAGACGGCTGGATATGTGATAAGGAAGCGAGCGACTACAACGCCGGACGCACGTACGCCGACGGTTCGCTCAACAGCGCAGGTGTAGGCGTAAAGACAGGCTCAAGCGGTGCAGGAGCGACTTCGGTCGTCACGTTCGAAGAGGTACGCCAACTAACAGTGAACTTCTGCCAGAACGCCAGCAAAGGCCGTGGAACAATCCATGTACAGGTTGGCAACAACGCGCCCTACACTATCACCGTCACCAAACCAGCCAGCGGCGCAGGTACGCTCAACCGCGACTCCGTCATCCGCCTCACTACACCCGAGACGGGCAAAATCAAGTTCTGGGTGGATTGCTCAGAGAACGGGATCTACATCAACACCATCACGATCCGCTCGTCCTCGGGCGGCAGTTCGGCGTTCACTATGGACACCTACCAACTCGTGACGGACATCGCCCAACTCGAGGACTCCGACCAAGTGATTGTCGGCGTGCATCAGGACGGCGTGAACTATATCATGGGCTACTACGACGAGTGGGAAAGTGTGAACAACATTCACGCCATCAAGGCGCGTTACTCTGCTAACCGCGCGCAGGTAGATGCCGATGACCGTGCGGTCTATACCCTGCGCATCACGGAGCTCGACGGAAAGACGGCGTATATCTTTCAGGACGAACTGCGCTACGAAGAGGCATATCTCGTTGCCTCGGGAGGGCAGTCGAAGAACAAACTCGAAGTCTGGACAGACGTCGTGAGCGAGGCGTACGGCAACTACGGCTACTGGGACATTGAGATTGGTGACGGCGGAGAGGCTATCATAACGAACCTCGGAAGAAGTCTCGGAAAGATCCTACAATACAACGCATCAAACATCCTCTTCTCCTGCTACCAGAACCGTTCGCAAACACCCGTTTGTCTATACCGCCGCGTGGAAGCTATCGGTGACGTGCCGGCTATCATCGCGCCTTTCGTGAACTTCGGAACAACGATCGAAACCGAAGGTTCACGCACCATACAGATCAATGCAAACAAATTGACGGAGGATATAAGCGCCACGCTGGTCAAGGGCGAAATCTTCACCCTGTCTACCAACCTACTGGACAGAGACGGTGACAATCTGACTATCTCCTACTCCATCGCCGAGGCAGGGCACTTCACGGATACCCTTGTTTTACGTTCGGGCGAGACGGAGACGCGTGTCGCCGTTCTGCTCAACCGCATCAATCCGATGACCATCAGCGAGGCCGTACTGCAAGAGGACTACACGACAGTGTATCTCAGCGAGGTGACCGTCACAAAGAAGTACGACACCTATATCTACGTTCGCGACGAGACGGGCTCGATGCTGCTCTTCGACCGAGGCGACGGCGACAAGCGTTACGGCGCCAAACTCAACACCTCGGGCGATATATTGTCAGGCGTTACAGGACGGTTCGTCAACTACTACGGCGTGCCGGAGATCAGTCTAACGGACAAGTTCGACGTCAAGAAAACTATTGATGACGTGCAACCCGAAGAAGCTGGCGCAGTTATCGACTCCGCCGATGTGTGCAAGTATATGGTTCTGGATTCCGTACGTGTAACAGGCAAAGAGACACTGACTTACAAGGGCAAAACCTACGCGCTAAAAAACAAGTTCAACATCGGTAACATCATCGAGAACGAATGGTGCACAGTTTATGCCATCATCAGTTACGACTATAATGCCGTTACGCTATACATTGTTCGACAAGAAATGTATCCTGCCACAGCAGTGAGCAACACGCATATAGAAAACCAGCCGCGCGTGATTCTACGTGACGGCAAATTGTACATTCAGACCGATCACGGCGAATACACTCTGACCGGCGCATCCAACAGATGAGACGCGCACTCGCCATATTACTTGTCTTGCTGTGCATCGGAAGTGCGCAGGCACACCGTGTGCGCTTCTACGGTTATGTACTCGATGAGCAGAACCGCGGCATCGAGGCGTGCAATGTATTCTGGAAAGAGAGTATTGCCACCTCAGCTGTAGGTACATCGACGAACAAGAACGGCTACTATGAGCTCATCCTAAACTCTTCGGACTCCGTAACCATCGTCTATTCGATGCTCGGGTACGAGACCGTCGAGATGCAGCTGCTGCCCAACCGCGAAGTATTGAATATCAACATCGAACTGCGGGAGTCGGGCGAACAACTCGCCGAGGTGGAGGTCAAAGGCATCCAGCGCCAGCAAGACATGATGGATCGTGTGGATGCCTCGACGCGGCGCGTTATACCCGACATGAGCGGCAATAGCATAGAGAGTCTGCTCATCACCTTCGCCGGTGTAAGCCAGACCAACGAGATGAGCAGTCAGTACAACGTGCGTGGCGGTAGTTTTGACGAGAATGCCGTGTATGTCAACGGCATTGAGGTGCATCGACCGCTACTCGTTCGTGCAGGTCAACAGGAGGGACTGAGTTTCGTCAATCCCGAGATGGTGCAGAACGTGCAGTTCTCAGCAGGCGGATTCGATTCGCGTTACGGCGATAAGATGTCCTCGGTACTGGATATCACCTACAAACGTCCGCAGGCGTTTGAGGCCTCACTGACTGCCGGATTCCACGGCGGCAGCATCTATGTCGGCGCAGGCAACAGCTCGTTCAGTCAACTGCACGGCGTCCGCTACAAGAGTTCGCAATATATGCTCGGTTCGCTGCAAACGAAAGGCAATTACCGGCCGCACTTCTTTGACTACCAGACGTATATGACGTGGAACGTAAGAAGTCGAAAGTCGAAAGTCGAAAGTCAAAAGTCAGACTGGACGATAGCGTTCATGGCGAACTACAGTCTGAACTCCTACGGGTTTACACCGGATTCGATGTCCTCGTCGTTCGGTACGATGCAGACGGCACGGAACCTGACTATCTACTACGAGGGGCAGGAGCAAGACCTTTTCCAGACTGCGTTTGGTGCATTGAGCGCGCATGGACACGTCGCACCGGAGGTAAGTATAGGTTTTGACCTGAGCGGATTCTACACCAACGAGCGCGAGACGTACGACATTCAGGGCGAATATATCCTCAGTGACCACCCGATGGATGGCTCGATGCCAACCGGCAGCGGCGACAACAGCCAGGTTATCTCCTCCGAAACAACCGAAACAGCCACCGTCCTCGGCAAGGGCACCTATCACGAACACGCACGTAACACCCTGACAGCCGGCGTTGCCACACTGCAACACACCGGCGAGTGGAAACATGATGCGAATAGTCTTAAGTGGGGACTAAGCGGACAGATAGAGACCATCACCGACCACATCAACGAGTGGGAGTGGCGCGACAGCGCAGGTTACTCAATGCCGCACACCGAACGCAGTATGGATTTGTTCTATTCAATGCGTTCGGATGCTCATCTGTTGAGCGGACGCGTGCAAGCGTACATCCAAGACTCATACACATGGCACACCGAACGGGCGAAAGTGATCCTCACCGGCGGCGCACGGTTGCACTGGTGGTCGTTCAACAACGAGGTGCTTGTCTCGCCGCGTGCATCAGTGGTGATTATGCCGGGGTGGAAACGCGATGTCAGTTTCCGCATAGCTACAGGTCTTTATTACCAAGCGCCGTTCTACAAAGAGATGCGCGACACCCTGACCGATGAGTTCGGCATCACACGTATTCACCTCAACGATAAACTCAAAGCCGCACGCACCACGCAACTCATGTTCGGCACGGACTATTACTTCCGCGCACTCGGTCGGCCGTTTAAGTTCACGGTGGAGGCGTACGCCAAATATATGGATCGCGGCGTTAGTTACACCGTGGACAACGTGCGCGTGCGCTATTCGGGTCAGAACGATGTGCGCGGATATACGGTCGGTCTGGATCTCAAACTCTATGGCGAACTCGTTCCCGGTGCAGACAGTTGGATCAGTTTCTCGACGATGCGTTCGCGCGAACAACTGCTCAGTCACCCCGAACTCGGCTGGCTGCATGCACCGCAAGAGCAACGGTATCAGTTTGCTATGTTCTTCCAGGACTACCTGCCACAACTGCCGCAACTGCACGCGCATCTACGATTCGTTTGGGCAGACGGTCTGCCTTTCGGTGCGCCGCGAAGTATAGCTCTGCGCGGCAAAGGCCGAATGCCGGACTACAAACGTATAGACCTCGGATTTACCCATGTGAGCAATGCGCATAACTACGCGTACATGAAAAAATCCAAACACGTCAAGCAGTGGACGATAGGATTTGAGGTATTCAACCTCGTGGACTGGAAAAACGTTAACTCGTACTTCTGGGTGAGCGACGCCGACGGCTACCAGTGGGCGAGCCCGAACTACTTGACAGGACGAAGATATAACATCAAATTAGCAATAGACTTCTATTAGTTGAAAGTTGATAGTTGATAGTATGGCAAATGAGCAATTAACCCCGATGATGCGGCAGTTTCGCAGTATAAAGGAGCAGTACCCCGACGCGCTGTTGCTGTTTCGTTGCGGTGACTTCTATGAGACCTATGCCGAGGACGCTATCCGTGCGGCAAAGATACTGAACATCACCCTCACCAAACGCAATAACGGTGGCAGTTCAGCGGACAGCACGGCGATGGCGGGTTTTCCGTTTCACGCGCTTGACACCTATCTGCCTAAACTCGTCAGAGCCGGTATGCGCGTGGCTATATGCGACCAACTGGAAGATCCCAAACTTGCCAAAGGCTTGGTGCAGCGCGGCGTAACGGAACTTGTCACACCGGGTGCCAGTTACAATGATGCGAGCTTCGGTCAGAAAGAGAACAACTGGCTATGCTGCCTGAATTTCGCTAAGACATCTATCGGTATCTCATTGCTCGACCTCTCCACCGGTGAGTACCTTGTGGCACAAGGCACATCGGACTACATCGGTACGCTACTCACGAAGTTCGCTCCAAAGGAAGTGCTGTTCATGCGCGGCAAACGGCAGGAGTTTGAACGGCTGTTCTCGTCGAAGTTCTTTACCTTCGAACTCGAGGACTGGATGCTCAACCCCACGACGGCCGAGGAGCGGTTGCGCAAGCAGTTTGAAACGACAAACCTCAAAGGCTTCGGTGTCACCGGCGTGCCGGACGGTATAGTAGCCGCAGCAGGCATATTGCACTATCTGGACATCACCCAGCACCTGCAAACCAAACACATTCACCCGCTCAGCCGTCTGGAAACAGACAGGTACGTCTGGCTCGACCGCTTCACCATCCGTAACCTCGAGCTCCTGCATCGCCAGAGTGACGACAGCCGCACGCTCTACGATATACTTGACAAGACCGTCACCCCAATGGGTGCGCGAATGCTCTATCGCTGGATGACGTTCCCGCTCAAGGAAGTGCGACCTATACGCAACAGGCAGTCAGTGGTCGAATACTTCTTCCGTCACCCTGACCAGCGCGAACAGATTCGCGAGAGTCTGAGTCAACTCCAAGATATGGAGCGCACAGTGAGCAAGATATCCACAGGCAGAATAGGCCCGCGGGAGATGATTCAATTAGGCAATGCTCTCGGCGCTTTGCAACCTATCAAACAGATTTGCGAGCAGGCAGAAGATAACTCTTACCTAAACAGTCTGGGCGAGAATATCAGTCTGTGCACCGAGATGCGCGAGCGGATCATCCGACAGATTGTTCCCGATCCGCCATTGGCGCAGAACAGACCGAACACCATCGCCGCAGGCGTAGATGACGAACTCGACGAACTGCGCAACCTACGCGATCACAGTCGCGAGGCAATAGAGCGAATCTGTCAGCAGGAGATAGAACGCACCGGCATCAGTAGTCTGAAGGTAGGATTTAATAACGTATTTGGTTACTACCTTGAGGTGCGTAACACCTACAAGGACAATGTACCCGAGCAGTGGATTCGCAAGCAAACGCTCGCCAATGCCGAACGGTATGTAACATCTGAGCTCAAGGATTTAGAAGATAAGATTACCGCCGCCGATGACCGCATAGCTATCATCGAGAACCGCCTCTATCAAGAACTGATGTTGGCACTTGTGGAGTACGTTCCAATGATGCAAACCGATGCCCACGTGGCTGCGCAACTCGACTGTCTGCTCAGTTTTGCTTCCACAGCAGCCGAGAACAAATACATCTGCCCGGATGTCAACGACAGTCTGGTAATTGATATCCGCCAAGGTCGCCACCCGGTGATTGAGAAAAATATGCCGATCGGCGAGGAGTATATAGCCAACGATGTGCTGCTCGACAACAACGGCCAGCAAATAATCATCCTCACCGGCCCGAATATGGCTGGTAAATCCGCGCTGCTCAGGCAAACGGCACTCATCGTACTGATGGCGCAGATGGGTTCATTCGTACCGGCAGAGAGTGCCAGCATCGGTATCGTGGACAAGATCTTCACCCGCGTAGGTGCGAGTGACAACATCTCGCAAGGCGAATCAACGTTCATGGTCGAGATGAACGAAGCGGCCAGCATCCTCAATAACCTCAGCGAGCGCAGTCTGGTGCTCTTCGACGAACTAGGTCGAGGCACATCGACCTACGACGGCATCAGTATAGCGTGGGCTATCGTGGAGTATATCCACGAGAATCAGCATCACGCCAAGACGCTGTTTGCCACCCACTACCACGAACTCAACGAGATGGAATCCTCCTTCACGCGCATACGCAATTATAATGTGTCCGTGCGCGAGGTGAACAATAAGATCATCTTCCTCCGCAAACTCGTTCGCGGCGGCAGTGAACACAGTTTTGGTATTCATGTAGCGAAGATTGCCGGTATTCCGGAGAGTATTATCCGGCGTGCAAACGCTATCTTGGGACAACTGGAAGCAGACGCAGTAGGCGTAGCAGCCGACGGCGGTCAGCCGGCAGCCAAGCCTGTGACAGGTCTCGGTCAGACACGCGACGGGCTGCAACTGTCGTTCTTCCAACTCGATGACCCTGTACTGGAGCAGATTCGCGACGAACTGAAGAGTCTGGATATCAACTCTCTCACGCCGCTTGAGGCGCTGAACAAACTCAGCGAGATAAGTTCTTTAGTAGGGAATAAGTAGTCGACTTTCAACTCTCTTGCATCTCTACAAGGCGGCTGTAATAGCCGCCTTTTTTCATGAGTGCGTCATGTGTACCTTGCTCTACAATGCGCCCGTCATGCAGTACGCATATCAAATCTGCATTCCTTACAGTACTCAGTCGGTGGGCAATCACGAGTGTCGTGCGGTCTTTCATCAGTTGCTCCAGGGCTTGTTGCACAAGTTTCTCGGACTCCGTATCAAGCGCCGAGGTTGCCTCGTCAAGGATGAGTATAGGCGGGTTCTTTAGTATCGCACGCGCGATGCTGATGCGTTGGCGCTGACCGCCGGACAGACGCGAACCGCGGTCACCGATGCCGGTCTGATAACCTTCCGCCGTAGCCATAATGAACTCGTGCGCATTGGCAATCTTCGCCGCACGCTCCACAGCCTCCTGCCATGACAGACCGTCCGGCGCATGTTGCGAGGTATCCACGCCGAAAGTGATGTTGTTGTATATGGTATCGTTGAACAATATAGCATCCTGATTGACGTAACCGATGAGTTCACGCAGATCATGCAGCCGCAGCGTACGGATATCTTTTCCGTCAATGCTTACCTGCCCCTGTTGCACATCATAGAACCGCGGCAGCAGGTCAGCCAGCGTCGTCTTACCGCTGCCGGACTGCCCGACGAGGGCTACAACCTGCCCCTTGCGGATTGTCAGGTCTATATCACGCAGTACAGGGTGCTCGGCATCGTAGCCGAAGGATATATGATCATAATGCACCGCTTCGTCAAACCGGCTGACGGCATGTGCATCGGTTTGCTCTGTGATGTTCGAACGCGTGTCAAGCACTTTGTCGATGCGCTCGAGCGACGCCAACCCCTTGCGTACAGAGTAACCGGCTTTGCTCAGGTCTTTGGCAGGATTGATGATCGAATAGAAGATAACCAGATAATAGATAAACGTCGCGGCATCTATCGTACTATGACCGTCAAGAATCAGTATGCCGCCAAACCACAAAATGACAGCTATCAGACACGTGCCAAGGAACTCCGACACAGGGTGCGCCAAATAGTACCGGCGATTGATGCGGTTGAAGGTCTGCCGCGTAGCGTCAATCAGGCTGCTGAAGCGCGTACGGAGTTTCTGCTCGGCATTAAAGGCTTTGACCACTCGCAATCCGGATAGTGTCTCTTCAATCTGGCTGAGGATGTCAGCGTTCTGTTCCTGCCCTTTCTTTGACGCACGTTTGAGGTTACGGCCTATGCGTCCGATGAGCAGTCCTGCCAAGGGCAGCAGCACGAGCACAAACAGCGTCAACTTCCAGCTGATGACAAACAGCGTGAGCATATACACCGTTATCATAATCGGGTCCTTGAGCAGTATATCCAGCGCGCTCATGATGCTCGCCTCCACCTCGCCCACATCGTTTGTCATGCGCGAGAGGATATCGCCTTTTCTTTCACGCGTGAAGTAGCCAAGCGGCAGACTGACAATCTTGTCATACAGTTGCCGCCTTAGGTCGCGCAACACGCCGGTACGAATAGGAACCATAAAGTAGTTCGCCAACCACGCTGTGAGGCACTTCAGCCCTGTCATCAGTGCCAGGAACAATCCCAGCCACGCCAGCATCACGCCTCCGCCATGCGCAGCAATCATCTCGCTGAGCAGGCAGTACAGGTTACCTTTGGCTGCCACCAACCACTGCTCGATGCCGGTCACACTACTCAGTTCGACATACACGGCATCCACCTCGCTGATGCCGAACAGAATGCGCAGCACGGGAATAATCGCGGCGAAAGAGAACAGCGACAGCACTGTCGATAGCAGATTGAACAGCAAGTTCAATCCCACCAGCCACTTGTAGGGCTTGACAAATCGGCGTATGAGGTGTATGAATGGCATCTTTTACTAATCTTTGGGCTGTTTGGCTCTCGGCGTTGTTCCGCCGAGCTCTTTTAACTTTCTACTACTCTCTCGCACGTACGCAAGCACATCCTCATCTATCGTTCCCGCCTCGGGCGCTACGGTTAGGGCTACTGGCAGTGGGATAATAGGTTTACTGCACAGTTTTTTGAGGTCGGTGAGCAGCAAGCGTTGCATATCCTTCTCGGTCGTAACGATGCAGTCGCACTGTTCGGCGCGCCGGAGGATTGTTTGGATATCGGTTTCCGTGAAGCGATGGTGATCGGGGAAAGTGAGCACCTCTGTTTGCGGCTCTATCTCGCGCAGGTGGTTTATCAGATACTCCGGTCGGGCTATCCCCGTCAGCAGTAGCGGAACGCCTTGTATATCCACATGTTCGTAACGCAAACTCGAGAAATACAAATGCTGGAACGTAGCCGGCCTAAGGCTGTTATCCACCACACGTTTGTCTATCGGACGAATCGTATCAGGGCACTTCGTTACCACGATAATGTTCGCTTTCGTCGCACGATATTGTATATCACGCAATGTCCCCCACGGCAGCAGATGGTCGTTGACGTACAATCGGTCATAGGCGGTGAGCAGAATACTCAGTCCGCACTGTATGCCGCGGTGTTGGTAGGCATCGTCGAGCAGGATCACATCGGGCGGGTTAGGCAGATTCTGTATCTTCTTAACCGCACTCGCCCGCTCCTCGCCCACTGCCACCAGCACGTCGGGGAACTTACTGTGTATCTGCATTGCCTCGTCGCCTATGGTGTCGGCTGTACTGATGGCGTTGGCGAACAGCAGCCCGCGAGTCTTGCGCTTGTACCCTCGCGAGAGCACACACACCTTGTAGCCGTGCGCCTGCAGCAGTCGGATCAGGTACTCCACCATCGGTGTCTTGCCCGTACCGCCCACGGCGAGGTTTCCCACGCCTATGGTAGGTATCTTCGGCTGGTACGACGGCAGCATATGCTCGTCATAGAGCAAGTGCCGCAAGGCTATCACGCCACCGTACAGTGCCGCCAACGGTGCCAATATCCAACGCCAGTTCCCGTTCACCATTAACCGTTAACCATTCACCGTTACTTTATCGTCACCGGCTCCATCAGCATTAAGATCCGCGGCTCTTTGGCGAGAGTCTTCACGCGGGCAATGAGTCGCTCTTCCTCGGTATCTTCGCCACTGAGCATCTTGATCATCTCCTCCAACGGATCTTTCTGTTCGGGATAGTAGTTGATGTCATAGCCCTCGATGCCTGCGAGTTGTGCAGCTTTGAGGATGGCGTCGTCTATATTGCCAAGGCTATCTACGAGCCCTATCTCCAGTGCATCCTTTCCGAGCCATACACGGCCTTCACCTATTTTCTTTATCTCGTCCTGCGACATCTTTCTTCCGTCAGCGCAACGGCGTGTGAACAGGTCGTAACCACGCTCAATCATCGCTTGCATCATAGCCTGCTCCTCGCTGTTCATACCGTTGGTTATCATTGAAATATCCATCGCGGAGTGTTTGTGCGTACCTACCTCATCCATGTCCAGGCCTATCTTCTCGCGGAGTTTCTTGACGTTAGGTATCGTTCCGAAGATGCCTATTGAACCGGTCAGTGTGGTCGGCTCTGCGAAGATGTAGTCCGCTGCGCAGGATATATAGTAGCCACCCGATGCAGCCAGGTCGCTCATCGATACTACCACCGGCAACCCTTTGGCTTGCATGTCTTTCACTCCGTGCCAGATCTCCTCGCTCGCATCAGCGCTGCCGCCCGGGCTGTTCACACGCAGCACAACGGCTTTGACCTGATCGTCTTTCTTTATCTCTTTGATCTGTTTGAGGATGTTCTTCGCGGTTATGCCGTCACCGTCGTCACCGACAATCGTTCCCTCGGCATAGAGCACGGCTATGCGGTCTTTCGCTTTGGCTTTCGGGCGCTCAACCTGTGCCAGTTTGGCGGTACTGAGCAGTTTGTAGTCCTTCGAACCGCTCATGATGCGCAGGATCTCGTCCATGTCCTCGCGATAAACTACGGTATCTGCCAGATGACTGTCAACAAACGCTGCAGCGTTCTCCAGTTCGATATACTCCTCAGCCAGTTTGTCCAGCTCGGCTTCACTTATGCCGCGCGAGGCGCTGACGGCTTGGCGGTACTCATCCCATATACCTTGCAGGTAACGCTGTGTCTGCAAGCGGTCAGCATCGGACATCGAGGTGCGGAAGTACGGTTCAACGGCGCTCTTGAAGGTGCCGACCTTCAGGATCTGCATCTCTACGCCGAGTTTGTCCATCAGACGGGTGAAGTACATCTTCTGCGCAGCAAGTCCGTGCCAGCCTATGTGTCCGGTGAAGTTCAGGTAGATCTTGTCAGCTGCGGTAGCTACATAGTAGTTCGTGGCATTATAACCGTCGGCGTAGGCGATGACCCATTTACCTGAACGCTGCTTGAACAGCAACAGACGGTCGCGGATAGCTTTGGCAGACGCCGGCGACATACTCATACTGCCGCCATTCAGGTAGATACCTTTGATCTTGTCGTCTTGTTCAGCAAGACGGATATTGTCCAGTATCTGATCCAGACCCGTTGTAGTTGCCTTATCGCCGTACATCGGCAGGTCTTTCATCAGATCAGCAAAGGGGTTAGATTCTTGCCCTTGCTCAACGAGTGAGCCGTCTAAATCAAGGCGATAGACGCTGTAGTCCTCCAGTTTGACCTTGGGCGAACTGAACATATCACCCAAAAGCAATCCGCAGATAAAACTGCACACAAAATAGATTGCCAGCGCAATCAGGCAACCGCGCAAGCAACCTCCGCGACGACGCGGCTGCTGCTCATTGTTTGTCATAAAGATTTGCATAGTTTTGTTTATTTTTGTATATTTGTCTTTATTCTTTCAGCGAAGCGGTCTTTACTCTTTTAGCGGCGGGGGCCCCACAACTAACAGGTAGTGGGGTGCATTGAAGCGGTCTATAAAGATTAAAGCTTTTCCTGTGATAAGGCGTCACGCCGTACTTCTGTATTGCCTCATAATGTGCGGCAGTGGGGTAACCTTTGTTCTCGTCCCAGTGATACATCGGGTACTCATCATGCAGCCGCAGCATATAATCGTCCCTGTAGGTCTTTGCCAGCACGCTTGCCGCTGCAATGCTCATGTATGTCGCGTCTCCTTTAACTACCGTGCGCGCGGGAACCTCCAGTAGCCCGCCTTCGGGCACGTACGGCTTCCACTTGTTGCCATCTACGATGATATGCTCCGGCACAACGGCGTTTCCTTGTTTGTCTTTGAGCGCTGCCAATGCGCGGTGCATACCCGTGATCGACGCTTGCAGAATATTGATTTTGTCTATCTCCTCCGCCGTCACTTCCGCCACTGCCCATGCTACGGCTTCGCGCTCTATCACCTCGCGCAGCGCGTAACGCTGTCGCTCGGTCAGTTGCTTGGAGTCGTTCAGAATGTCGTTCGTGAAACCATCCGGCAGAATAACCGCAGCAGCAAACACGCTGCCTGCCAATGGACCGCGACCTGCCTCATCGCAACCCGCCTCCACTACGCCCGACATCATATACGGCTTCAGCACGACTTACAACATTCGTTTAATTCGATTAATTCGTGAACATGTTTGGTTCATCGACTTCACCGTGCAAAATTACGAAAATTTTCTGAATTTTGCAAGAGAATCGACGAATATTTTGCATTATTCGTTTTTTTTTCGTATCTTTGCACCCATGGATAACGAAAAACAACATATCGGGCAACTCTTCGACCGCATAGCGGGCACCTATGACAGCCTCAACCATGTTCTCTCCCTGAACATCGACCGCCGCTGGCGCCGCAAAGCCGTCCGCTCTCTTCCAACTATTAACTATTCACTATTAACTATTCACTACCTCGACGTCGCCATCGGCACTGCTGACCTCACCATCGAGATCCTGCGGCAGCAGAAAGCCTCGCACATCACCGGCATTGACCTGAGTCGGAAGATGATGGCTATCGGTCAGCAGAAGGTTGCCAAGCTTGGCTACCAAGACCTCGTCACCTTCGATTACGGCAGCGCACAGCAGATGCCTTACGCCGACTGTTCGTTTGACGCTGTGACCTGCGCCTATGGTGTGCGCAACTTCGCGAATATGGACGAAGGACTGCAAGAGATGCACCGCGTACTCCGCACCGGAGGCGAACTGATGATTCTGGAGTTCTCTTATCCTACTAATCCGCTCATTCGCTGGGGCTACAACTTGTATTTCTCGCATATCCTACCCTTCATCGGCAACCTGTTCAGCCGCGACAAAGGCGCTTACACCTACCTCAATCGCTCCGTGAAAGACTTCCCCTATGGAGAAGCGTTTGCCGAACACCTGCGTGCCGCAGGATTTACCGACATCACCGTCACGCCCCTCACCTTCGGCATCACAACCATCTATCACGCTAAGAAATAAAGCTGAGCAAAACGGCGCTACAAGTCGAACCATAGTCGAACCGAACCTGAAGCGAACTCGAACCGTTTACGGGGTTATATCGTACCTTTCTGTGCCCCTCTCTATTCTGCAACCTGCTTATAGCAGGCTGTACGTTTTTTATGATTGTGTTATCCCGCTTTATGTTTTACAACATATTTTTGTTCCAAAATTTGCATATATTAAATATTATTCTTAACTTTGTACGCTTTTTTGGCGCGATTGATTGCCAAATCTTGCGAACAATCTTAAAAACAGAACATTTTAACAAACAAATACAATGAAACAGATTTACACTAAATCTTCATTAACCTTCGGAACTAAGTTCCTCTCTAAAACCATCAAAACACTCCTCATCCCCATTGCCCTCCTTGCCTTCAGCGGCAATGTGTGGGGAAAATCAAAAACTTTTTATGCTCAATGTAAGGTTGTTTCGGAGCCTGCTATAGGCGGGTATGTTGCTGATTACCAGCAAAAGCAAACTAGCATTTCATATAGCCTTACCGAGGATGAAACGGGAGTAAAATCAAAATCAGCAGGAAGTATTTTTTCCACGCCTTCGAATACGACCATCGAATTTTACGCATATCAAAAGGCGAACAACGGATTCACTTTTAAAGGTTGGGCTGATTCTAATACAGCAAATACAGGTTCAACATCTACTGGGACATACAGCAGATTAACATATTATCCGCTTAATATTACTACATCTAGTGAAAATAGTAATAGTCCTCAGAAAAAAACATTCTACGCCATATTCGCAGGAATTGTCAATAAAGATGCGACCCCAGCACCTACTGCATCCTTAAGTTTTGACGAACTATCCTTAAACGCCTCCCAAGAAAAACAGATTATTTTCCAGCACGCGCACGCAGGAAAAATTACAGGTACATTTGGTGGTGCTAATCAGAACGATTTTAAGCTAAAAGCAGGAACTTCTTTGCCCTCAAGCTCAACAACTTTAGCCAATTGTACCATTACTATAGTATTTACACCTTCTTGCTCTGGTAATCGTACAGCAACTCTTACTCTTAAGGGAGATAATGGCGGATCAATGGCAATTAGTTTAACTGGTTCAGGAAAACCGGAAAAACCTTCAATTACCACGTCTAATGGAAGCGTTAACGTTACGGTCGGTTCTCCCGCAACTACCGCTAACTTGAATAATCGCGTGACGACAAATGCGGACGGAACAAGGACTTTTACGTGTAATAGTTCAGCAGTAACCATTAGCGGTAGCACTTTCTCTGCAACAGAAGCAGGTGATTATACTGTAAATGTTAATATAGCACAAGGATGTACATATGCCGCTTGTTCCGGATCATTTACCATGACCGTTAATCATCTTAATCCGACGCTGAACATGAGCAATGGTTCGGTGAATGTAACTACAGATAAGTCAAATCCTGTGACATTGGATTTAGCAGGTTTGAAGGCATCAAGCACCACTTCCGGAATTGGTGCGTTTGACAAGTTTGAACTTCAGTCGGCAGATGCCAGCACGGGTGCAAAGGCTGAGGGTGTTACTATTAATGGCAGTACATTCTATTCAACAGTTGGCGGAAAATACACCGTTCGCGCCACGACTAAACAAAATAACCAATATAATTCCACCTATAAAGATTTCACCGTTACTGTCAATCGCTTGGAACAGGATATCACCTGGAGCACGGAAGAAACCATTTTTGTGGAGGGTGATGAGATCTCGGCATCTGCTGTCGGTGACGTGACGTTTACCGTTAGCGGTGACGGCGCTGCATATGTCAGCACGGAATACAACAAGGCAACCATCCTTGCCATTGAATCGGAACAGACAACTGTAACCCTTATCGCAAATGCGGCACGAACAGATGTGTACAACGCAACTTCAGCACCTAAAACCGTTACGCTTACACATCTTCAGAAGCAGGTTATAACCTTTGACCAGCCTGAACTGCTCAAGCTCAAAACAACCGATGCAACCAAGAAGGTCAAACTGACTGCCACTTCCAATTCCGGTCGCGACAGTTACATCACGTTCGAGGTTTCAAGTAATACCGCGGGCGTAACCGTAACCAAAGAGCAAGGCAAGTGGTATCTGAATTATTCAGCAACTGCGGCTAAAGGCATCATGGTAACTGCTAAATTGGCTGGCGTAGATGGTCAGTTCTTGGCAGCAAGCCCCGTATCACAAATGGTGAAAGTAATTGATCCGAACGCGGCCTGCGATATTGCCGAAACGCTAGAAACAGCAAACGGCTTAGCAAATACCTCCAAGTATTATAATTTGACTGTTCCAAAGAAAGTAGTTTTAAAAGTCCGTTCATCGAAATCAAAAATTTATACCAACTCGTATCAGATTAAGTTCTACGACAAGAACAACAACGAAATTTCTACCGGTCAGACACAGGAGTGGACAGGTCGTACATGGGATCAAACGGTAGATACACGCACATTTGATGATTTGGATATATCCATTACCAAAATGGAGTTCAAATCCAATGCGTCGAATGGATTTGATATTACCGAAGCTTCCTATACGCGTTATTCTTACGTGACTCCCTCAGTTAATAAATTGGACTTTGAGGCGTATGCTCTTTCGACAGCAGCTGATCAAACGTTTACGGTTGATTATGCCAACTACCAGATAGAATTAGAGATAGAAGGAAGTAGTAATTTTGTACTGAAGTCCGAAGATTCTTTCGGTGATTGCGGCAGCTATGGAACGCAGACGGTGAAGATCGGCTACAAAGTGCCGGCGGAAGCTATGACCGAAACGGCTTATCTGCGTATTAAGGACAACGGCGGCAATGTGCTGAGTTCTGTCACGCTGAACGCCAAAGTAAAGGGTGGCTTGGAGCAAACCATTCAAACGCACAATGTTGAATCGTCATACAATACGACTGATGCTGTAACACTTTCGGCAACTACCAACCGCGGTCTGACGAACTTCACGTATTCCGCTACTCCTGATGATGTGGTTACTGTCAGTGGTGATAAGATGACATTCAGCAAGCCCGGCACAATTGCTGTCACTATCAACGAGCGGGGCAATAACACATATAATCCCGCCACGCTGACTATTGAGAATATTGAGGTGAAGGCTGTTACTCCTGTCATTACCACCCCTGAGGCAATCAACGTTACGTATCTTGACAATCTCTCAAACGATTTGCTGGCTTCATGCATGGCTACCGTAACTCTCCGCGGCGTTGCAAACACCGAGGTGGCAGGTGAGTTCGTTTGGGATACACCGGCCGCAAACTCGCAAATCACAGCCGCACACGGATCGTACACCTACCAAGCTAAATTCACACCGACGGGCGACGCTGCCGCTATGTACAATGGCACAACGTTCGATGTTCCTGTCACCGTCAACCTCGCAGAATCGGCTATAGCAATGAACAACGGCTCAGTTGTTGTTAGCGTGGATGAGGACGACAGAACAGAACTTGAACTCGCCACACTCATCACGCCGAAAGCCGGTGACGGCGCTATCAACTATGAGGTAACAAGCGATAACAAAGCCCAGGCTAAGATTAACAACGGTCAGTTCTATGCGTTCGCAGTAGGTGACTATACCATCCACGCAACCATGGCGCAAACAGATTACTATACCTCCGCCGAGACGGATTTCACCATTACCGTTGTCGAAGGCAAAATCTTCAACGGCACATCCAGCACCGAGTGGAGCGATGGCACCAAATGGGAAGGTGGCGTACCGTCCACAACCGACCGCGTGATTATTGATAACGATATCACCATCAGCGGCAACATCACTATCGGCGGTTTGACCATCAACGCAGGCAAGACTGTGACTGTAGCAGACGGAGCAACGCTCACCGTTGGCGACAAGAGCACCATCGCGCGCGAAAATAATGCTTATGGTAACATCATCGTCGAAGCCGGCGGACAACTCAAGCTCAACGAAGACGGCAATGTACAAGTCAACGACTTCACGCTGTACTCGAGTTACGACGAAGGTCAGCCGAAGTCCGGTCAAGTAAGCCATGCTGCCAAACTGCACACCAACGGCAACGCATACTTCATCCTCGACCTCGATCCGTCTGGCTACGCAAGTTATGGTTGGTACGACTTCACTGTTCCGTTCCCTGTAGATGTCGTGAATGGCGTCACACGTATTGATACGACAACCGGAAACTGGTTGACCATCAAGAACGAAGTGAACTACGCTGTAATGGCATTCTATGAGGATTTGCGCGCACAGAACCAATATGCATGGAAGAAGTACCGCGGCATCCTCGAACCCGGCAGGGCATATACGATGACCATCGACTCCAAGATCAACACCTATCGCTTTGCCATGACCAGGGACGGTGAGTTCAATACAACGCTGACGCAAACCCTTGAGGCTTCTGCTGAGGGCGAAGAGAACGGCTGGAACGGTGTAGGCAACGGCACAATGCAGTACATCAAACTGGATGAACAACCTGTCGTTCAGATGTATCAGCATACAACCAATGTTTATCTGCCCGTTAATGCCGGCACGCAGGCGTTTGCGGTAGGTTCATCGTACTTCGTGCAGAAGTCCGACGAACTCAGCCAACTCACGCTGAAGCCCGTACAGGACGCTACGAGTGTTATCCGTGCTCCGCAACGTGAGCGCAACGCGGACGAGCGTTTCGGCGTAACGCTTACCCAAGACAACCGAACCTGCGACAACCTGTTCGTCACCTGCAGCGAGGAGGCTACACCCCTCTATACGCGCGGTAAAGACGTACAGAAGATGGGCGACATCGAGGGCGCAAAGATTGCGCGTATGTGGACGAACGCCAAGGGCAAGAACCTCTGCGCTATCTATACCGCATACAACGGCAACGAGGCTATTATCCCAATGCAGATCTATGCACCCGCAGCAGGCACATACAACCTTGCATTGGACAGCAATCCTGCAGAGGAGGTTTATCTGACGCGCAACGGCATTATCGTTTGGAATCTCACGATGAGCGATTACGAGCTGGATCTCAATGCTGGAACAGACGACTCCTATGCTTTGAAGGTTGTACGTCGCATCAATAACGTTGCAACAAGCGTTGATGCTACCGACAACCGCGGCACGATTTTTGTGGAGAAAATGATAGTGAACGATCAGCTCTTTATCCTGCGTGACGGCATTCTGTATGACGCGCAAGGCAAGAGAGTGGCTGACAAGAAATAATTAAAAACGGAACAGTTATGCAACAACACAAGCAATATATCGCACCTTATACGAGTGTATTCGAACTTGCTCCCAACGAGCGTCTGATGCAGGACTGGCCTATGGCAGGTTCGCCGTCACACGGTCAAGTGTGAGGATAAAAACACAACACAATCAAAGGCTCACCTCATCACGAGGGAGCCTTTGTGATTAGAAACGATAAACACCTCAAATTATGTCACGATTTATGTCACTTATGACTGCGCTGACGATGTCAGCGGGATTGTGGGCGATGGAGCCTGCACAGACTATTCTGCTCTACCCTGATGGGGCGCCGGACTCCAACGGTTACAGCGCCGAGGACGAGTTCGTCAAGGAAGGTACGAAGTTCTACAAAACCTCCGTACCGCGTCTTGACCTGTATCTACCGGCAGACAAGGAAGCGAAGGACGCTGCGAGCCATAGCACGTTCCCCGTGCTGCTCGTTTGTCCGGGAGGCTCGTACCAGTTCACCTCCACAGGCAACGAGGGCATAGATGTGGCGAATTTCTTTGTCCCGCGCGGTTACGCCATCGCCGTACTCAAGTACCGCTTGCCTAACGGTCACGAGAATATCCCGCTGGAGGACGCGATGCAAGCCATGCGCCTGTTGCGCAGGAATGCTTCTGAGTGGCATCTGCAAGCCGAAAAGATAGGCGTCATGGGCTTCTCTGCCGGCGGTCATCTGGCTGCGAGTCTGCTCACGAAGTTCGCCGATGCCGAGACGCGTCCAGACTACGGCATCCTCGTTTATCCGGTCATCACGATGAACGAAGAGCTCACGCATCAAGGCTCGTGCAAGAACCTGTTAGGCGCTAACCCTACGCCCGAACAACGTCAGAACTGGTCAACAGAACTGCAAGTTACAGCCAACACTCCCGAATGCCTCATTGTGGCGTGCCAGGACGACAAGACGGTCAAGGTCAAGAACTCCCTGCTGTTCTACGAAGCCCTGACGGAGAACAAAGTGCCCTCATCGCTGGTCATCGTACCCGTTGGCGGTCACGGCTGGGGCTTCCGCAAGCATTTCCCCGACCGCGAACGCATCGACCAGGCTATCATCACCTTCCTATCCACCCACGCCCGCTAAACGAAGCACAGATAATGTAGGCTAAATGCTACATTAACTATCAAAATCGCAAATAATGTCTGCCAAAAACTACATTATTTGCGATAATTTTTGTATAAAAACGGCCGTCTGAGTCGGGGCATTGTAGGGGGAAAGTCGAACCAAAGTCGAGCCAAAGTCGAGCCAATGTCGGGAGTAAAGGCGAGAGTAAGGCGCAATTTCCGGGCTGTGTATTCCTGTGACTAAACCTGTTCGCTATTCTGCAACCTGCTTATAGCAGGGCGTACGATTTTTATGATTGTGTTGCACAACATTATGTTATACAGCATATTTTTGTTCTAAAATTTGCATATATTAAATATTATTCTTAACTTTGTGCGCTTTTTTGGCGCAATTGATTGCCAAATATTGCGAATCATCTTAAAAACAGAACATTTTAAACAACAAATACAATGAAACAATCATTCAACATTTCAAACAAAACTTCATCGACATTGAGGACTTCGCTCCTCTCTAAATCCTTATTTCTCATCCTCGCTGCATGTACTTTCAGCGGGAACATGTGGGCGGCTACATTGACCACGAAAGTTGCTGTCGGCGCAGGAAAAGGATCAGCTAAAGCTGAAATTATTGACGGTTATGGTACGACCCAACAAACCACTACGGCTACAAACTCGACCGTTCAGACAATAACATTTGGCATGAGCATTATTCGCTGGGCTAAGAGTAAGTATACAGCTACGGCAGCAACAGGCTATACGTTTGATGCATGGTACACTGATGCGGCGTGTACGTCCGGCAAACAAACGAAAAACCCTTATGAAACTTCCCAAAGCCAAAACAAGGCTCGAACAGATCAATATTGGGCAAAGTTTACGCCGAACAAATATACTGTAAAATTCAATGGTAATGGTTACACCGGTGGTTCAACGGCAGATCAGGCGTTTACGTACGATGCTGCTCAAAACCTCACAGCCAATGGCTTTGAACGTAAGTACAAAGTGACCTACGCTCCTAATGAAGGCACTTGTGACAAGAGCGACGAAACTGCCGTTTACACCTTTGCCGGCTGGGCAGAGAGCGCAACTGGCGCAAAGAAGTACAATGACAAGGCGTCTGTTAGTAACCTTGCCGCTTCGGGTACCGTAACCCTTTACGCAGTTTGGAATTCTGCATCAGTTACATTGCCTGCTGCCACACGTGAGGACTTTAACTTCCTCGGTTGGTTCAACGGCGAGACCAAGGCGGGCGACGCCGGTGCAAGCTATACGCCGACAGCCAACATTACTCTGAAAGCGCAATGGCAGCCCGTAGCACGCGTTGCTACAGCCCCGGCCGCGGTTGCTGACCTCGTATATACCGGCGAAAACCAGACACTAATCAGCGCCGGTAAGGCGGTTAACGGCACACTCCAGTACTCACTCGACGGCGAGAACTATTCGACCGAACTGCCGCAAGCCAAGGATGCCAAGACCTACACTGTTTATTACAAGGTTGAGGCTCTGGAAGGCGGCGTAGGTGTGGATGCTGCAAGCTTCGAGGTAACCATTGCCAAAGCTGATCCTACTGTTACGACCGCACCTGCTGCAATAGCAGAACTCGTGTATAACGGCGAAGACCAAACACTTATCAGCGCCGGCGAGGCTGAGAACGGAACATTCCAATACTCTCTTGACAACGCTGCTTTCGCTGCCGAACTCCCGACGGGTAAGGATGCTAAGACTTACGACGTATATTACAAAGTCATTGGCAACGACAACTATAACGACATCGAATTTGCTACTCCTATCGAAGTGGCTATCGCCAAGGCGGATGTTACTTTGACTGCGCCTGTTGCTTACGACACCCTCGCATATAACGGTCTGGATCAGGAACTTATCACTGCCGGCGAGGTAGCAGGCGGAACACTCCTGTACTCTGCTGACGGCGAGACTTTCTCTGCCGAGATACCCACAGCCAAGGAGGCGGGTGAATACACCGTTTACTACCGCGTGGACGCTGACGGCAACCACAATGATGTGGAGAAGACTGCTATCGCCGTAAGCATCGCCAAGGCTAATGCTGCCGTGACAACCGAGCCTGTAGCTTATGATACATTGGCGTACAACGGTGCAGACCAGGAACTTATCATTGCCGGTCAGGCAGCAGGTGGCGAAATGCAATACTCCCTCGACGGCGAGAACTACGCCACGACTATTCCAACAGCCAAAGAGATCGGTAACTACACCGTTTATTACAAGGTTGCCGGTGACGCCAACCACAATGACGTAGATGCTGCAACCATCGCCGTAAGCATCGCCAAGCCACGTGCCGTACTCACACAGGCTCCCGCGGCTATTGACGAGCTCGTTTATAACGGCAACGTCCAAACACTCATCACTGCCGGTCAGGCGGAAGGTGGCGAACTCCAATACTCGCTCGACGGCGAGAACTACGCTACTACCCTGCCGGAAGGCACAAACGCACAAACCTATACCGTTTATTATAGAATCATCGCCGACGAGAACCACAGCGACCTCGCTGCTGCTACCCTTGAAGCAACTATCGCCAAGGCTGCACTGAGCGTTACCGCCGAGGGCAAACAGACCACCTACGGCGTTGAGGCTCCGGCATTCACCGTGGCTTACAAAGGCTTCATCGGCGAAGAGACCGATGCTGTACTTGAAGGCGAACTGGCTTTCGCTTGCGACTACACCGTTGGCAACAATGCCGGCGAGTACGTCATCACCCCGAGCGGTCTGGACGCTGTGAACTACGACATCACCTTCAACAACGGCACACTCACCGTCAACAAGGCTGCACTGAGCGTTACCGCTGTGGACACACAGACCACTTACGGCGCTGAGGCTCCGGAATTCACCGTGGCTTACGAAGGATTTATCGGTGAAGAGACCGAGGCTGTACTGACCGGCGAACTTGCCTTCGCTTGCGAGTACACTGTTGGCAACAATGCCGGCGAGTACGTCATCACCCCGAGCGGTCTGGACGCTGTGAACTACGACATCACCTTCAACGACGGTACACTCACCGTCAACAAGGCTGCACTGAGCGTTACCGCTGTGGACAAAGATACTACCTACGGCGCTCCGGCTCCGGAGTTTACAGCAGCATACGTTGGATTCCTCGGTGAGGACAATATCGAGCAATTGACCGGCAAACTGGCTTTCGCTTGCGAGTACACTGTTGGCAACAATGCAGGTGAGTACGTCATCACCCCGAGCGGTCTGGACGCTGTGAACTACGACATCACCTTCAACAACGGCACACTGACCGTCAACAAGGCTGCACTGAGCGTTACCGCTGTGGACAAAGATACTACCTACGGTGCTCCGGCTCCGGAGTTTACAGCAGCATACGTTGGATTCCTCGGTGAGGACAATATCGAGCAATTGACCGGCGAACTGGCTTTCGCTTGCGAGTACACCGTTGGCAGCAATGCAGGTGAGTACATCATCACCCCGAGCGGTCTGGACGCTGTGAACTACGACATCACCTTCAACAACGGCACACTGACCGTTGCCAAGGTGGATGTAGAACTCGTTGCTCCTGTTGCCACAAACGCAGTATATACCGGCGAACCGCTGGAACTCATCACTGCCGGTGAGGTTGTTGGTGGCGAACTCCAATATTCGCTCAAAGCAAACAAGGATTTCAGCACAGAGATTCCTACCCGCACGGACGTCGGCTTCTACCAAGTATTCTACCGCGTTGTAGGTGACCAAAACCACAACGATGTAGCAGCTACCGTCATCATGGCAAGAATTGTAAATGCCCAGGCTGTATTGACCGTTGAACCTGCTGCTGTTGAGGAACTTGTTTATACCGGTAGCGACCTTACTCTGGTTACCGCCGGTGAGGCGGAAGGCGGTACTGTACAATACTCGCTGGATGGTGAGAACTACGACGTTACACTGCCCACTGCAACCAATGCCGGTGACTACACCGTTTACTACAAGGTTGTCGGCGACGGCACGCACAGCGACCTCGAGCCCGCTACACTCAACGTCAGCATCGCCAAGGCGGATGCAGCAGTGGCTGTTGCTCCTGAGGCTGTTGAGAACCTCGTAGCGAACGGCGAAGATCACGAACTCGTTACTGCCGGTCAGGCGGAAGGTGGTACGATGGTTTATTCGCTGGACGGCGAGAACTTCAGTGCTGAACTGCCGGTTGCAAGCGAGGAGGGTGACTACACCGTTACCTACAAGGTTCAGGGTGACGAGAACCACAACAATTCTGAGGCAGCCGAACTCACGGTTACGATTGAAGTGCAAGGCACCGCAACAGCTGTTGACAACAGCCGCAGCCAAGTAACCGTCAAGAAGATCATCCGCGACAATCAGGTACTGATCATCCGCGAAGGCAGAACATACACCACAGCAGGTCTGCTCGTAGAGTAATGCTGATTGCTGAATGCTGAATACTGAATGCTGAATACTGATTAAGCAATGAAACGTTCAACAATCATTCTCCTGACGGCTACACTGCTTACAGCGTGCACAGGACAGAATCTGCAACAACGCACCGCAGAGTTGTGTCGGAACATCCCTTCCGACGCGCTCTGCGAGCGCTCGTTGGACTATCTGAGCAGCGAATTCTACGATGTGCTTGACTCGCTGTTCTGTCTGCCCGACTTCGAAGCGATGGATCATGAGTGGTCGCACTTCTTTACCGCAGCCGACGGCAGTGCTATAGCCGATTGCAGTTGCGAGGTACTGGCTGTCAATCAGTCCGATGACACGCACGCTACGGCTACCGTACGCATCCAGCCTACGGACGCCGACTACGATGCCGAGGAGCACACTCTGGCTATGGTTCGCGCGAAAGGCAAATGGCTGCTTGATGACTTCGACGACCACAAAGCCGACTGCCGCCGGCATATAGCCATCAGCCTCCGCGAGCAAGCACTCCGTGAGGCTATCAGCGACTATCTGGTCAGCGAAATAGGCGCGCAGTACCTGCAAGGCGAACTGTGCGTTCCTGCCCTTCAGATAGTGGCAGAGGACGAGCCTGACGCTACACAGACGCTCGTCTGGGGCGACTTCTGGGTGTTCTGGTACAATGTCAGCGGCGATACGCTCAAGACCGTTTCCGGAGGCAATCATCCGGGACTGATGACGCTCACCAACGAAGCCGGCGAACTCACGGTTACCCGCTTCGAGCAAGTCGAGGACGGCTCGCGTAACCTGCCCAGCGCCAAACGCATCTTCGGCGACAAATATGAGCAGTTCCAAGCCATTCAGTCCAACGCCGATGTCCGCGAAGCCGTGCGCCGACACCAACTCCGCTACTTCATCCACACCAACGAACTCGAGATCCACTTCTACCAAGACTACGGCTGGCCTGCAGTAGAGCTATAGACTGGCAGTAGAACTATAGAAAAGAACGCGTTCCAAAGCAAAAATACTCATTTTCGAAAAAAAATCCCGCATAAATTTGCATATGTGGGATTTTTTTTGTACCTTTGCGTCCGAAAATGGAAAATACCATGCCGCAGGTTATGCGGCCGCGGTTCTCGACAGCGTAAAAAATCGAGGAAAATTTGACATAAAAAGGCGTTTATTGACGTTGTTTGCGACTCCTTGAAACTTCGCAACTTTCAGCTTTAAGTCCAGACAGCAACAATGAATGTCCCGTGGGTATGTAAATATCTGCTCCACGCCTGTACAAAGGGTGAGGTGGGTTGTACATATCGGGCGTGGACTTCGGTTGTTTTTCTACTTAAAGCGGGCATTGCGAAGGCCTCAAGGAGCGTGAAGAGCAGACGAACTTCACGCTTTTGCTGTGTTTATACATTAAACCACTATTATAGGCCAAACCCCAAAGGCGTTAGAGGGGAAATATTTGAACTTAATCAAGATGAAAAAATTATTCTTATCAATCTGCTGCATGGCGTTTACTTTTGCTGTGTATGCACAAGTAGATTACTCGCAAGTAAGCGTCCCGCAGGAGGTTGGACTTGAATTCACCCGCATGACTTCGGACGGTGACTATGTTTTTATGCCCAAGGTAAGCGGTGGTAGCAATCTTATCAAATGGGAGGCTAACCGCGTTATTGACATTGACAATGACGGTACGCATATCGCCTATCTTTCCAAGCGCGGCAATACAACCAACATTTTTATCAAAGATCTGACCAAGCAAGGCAGTTCTATCCAGCGCACCAAACGTGCTCTCGTACGTGATTTCGTTTACTCGCCGGATGGCAAGTTCATTTGTTTCTCGGAGTCTTTGGGCAAAGAACAGCAAGTGTTCCAGACCGATGCTAAAAGCGGATATGTATGTCGGCAGTTTACATCCGGAGCCGTAGATTCCAGCCCCATGTACAGCTCGGATATGTCACAGATATTTTTCTCGCGTAAGGAGAAAAGAGGTGCTACAATCTGGAGCTACAATATCAAGAACAATTTTCTCGCCACATTTACGGCTGGCGAATACCCTTATCCGCTCAAAGGTGAAACTGCATATTATTGCACACGTTACAGCGCAGAAGGACGCGGAGAGATTTGGAAGATCAATTACGAAACCAACATGGAAGAGTGTATCGTTTCGGATATGACCAAGGGATTCACGACGCCGACATTATCGCCGGATAAGAAATGGCTGCTTTTCGTGGGTGAGAGTATTGTTACGGACGGAAAGAAGGTTACCCGTAACCTTGACATCTATGTATGCCGCCCGGATGGCACAGATTTATCGCAAATTACATTCCACCCCGCTACCGATCTGTGTCCTACATGGAGCAAGGATGGCAAGTATATTTATTTTATCTCGCAACGTGGATCAGCAGAAAAAATCCCCAATGTTTGGCGCATGACATTCAATGCGGATGCTATTAACCAATAATTATGACTACCATAGAGAACCGCACTCTTCAAACGGGGCAAGACCTGCGAAGCCAATAGAACAGGACAAACCAACTAAATTCTTTACACAAATGAAAAAGAAAATCATGTATGTATGCGCTGTAGTAGCAATGGCTATGAGCGTAATGTTTGTTGCTTGCAAAGACAAGAATTCTCCTAGCGGCGGCGATGACAGTGGCTCGGGAGGAAGCATCAGTGGCTGCTCTTGCACTGTTTACGAAGATGGTGAAAAAGTAGGCACCGAAAAAATAACCATCGAACAGATGGAGGAGTATTACGATGTTACAACTTGCTCAAAATTACAAAGCATCGTTAACAATGAACTGGAAGAAGAAGGTATCTCTATGAGATGTTCATCTTACTAATTCAAGAGTGGTGTGTCAAGGAAACTTGGCACACCCTTTTCTCTAATTGATAAGTGTACTATGACTAAAATTCTGCGTTTTATCGTCGGTACTATATTCCTGCTTTCCGGACTATTAAAAGCCTTGGATGCAGCAACTTTTGCAAATCTGATGAGCAAATACGGAGCAGAGTGGTTTGGTATTGCTGCTCCGGTGATTATTTTTGTGGAAGTAATATTGGGAATGTTGTTAATATTTAATGTTCAGCCGCGTGCGTTAGCCATCATAACTACCGGGTTTGTTATACTTGTATCTTGTGTATACTTGTACGGCGTGCTTGCGCGCGACATCACGGATTGCGGCTGTTTTGGTCCGCTATCGTTTTTAAATTCACAACCTTGGCTTACATTTGTACGTAACGGAGTCATTGTCGCTTTGCTCGTTCCGTCAATCATTAAGCAACAGCATAGTGAGAACTTGACAATGCCAGCACTTGTGTGCATGGCAGTTATAGCTGTGACAATCATGTTCTTATGTGGATATTCGTTCAAGGGTGCCAAATGTATGCGCAAGCCGCAGAAGGAGTTCCAACCGATAGCAATGTCTGATAGTCCTTTATCATCGCTGATATTGACCAGTAAGGATTCCACATATTTCGTGTTCGCTTTTTCTTACAATTGCCCGTTCTGTCTAAACTCTATTGGGAACGTAAACCAATACAATCAAATGCATGCAGTTGACCGAGTAATCGGATTGGCGATAACGGATGCAGCGAATGAAACACGATTCCATAGACTTTTCGAAACCAACTTTGAGATTCACAATATATCGCCATTGGCGATGCGCCGAATTGCCTCCACGTTACCCACGTCTTTTCTTGTTCGCCATGATACGATAGTCAGCATGGATGAAGGTATGGTAATCAGCCCGGCATTTATATTTTATTAGTAGCTAATTGTTATGCAGCAAGAAGTTTCAGAATCTCAGGATAGATATCTAGTCATTCTGGTTTTGTTCCTATCGTACATGGCTAAGACTTTTGTCTTTCGCAATCTTGTTGATGCAGATTCTGGCTTAAGTCCATTGATGATAGCAGGAGTATATGCAGAATCTGCTGCAGTAGCAGCAATGTTTGCATGTCTGCTACTGCTAATACGGAATATATGGCCGAATGTCATTTTACTGTGTGTAACTGATTTATGGCTGTTGGCAAATGTATTGTATTATAATGCCAACTCCTTTCTCCTTGATTGGGAGGTTATTCTTTTTACCAATCAGATAAGAGGATTTGAAAGTTCTATATTGTCATACATTGCGTGGGAGCAACTCATATTCCCGTTTACATCAATCGTGGCAGCAGTGTGCGTTATTGTTTTCAGCCCTTTTCGTCAGAAAAAAGATGGAGCTCCACAAAAGGAGATTTTCATCGTGCTTGCCTGTGTAATTGTTTTTTTTCTCGGCGGGTGCTTCGCGCAATGGTTAAATTTGAATAAACAGACAAAAGCAGTTACCAACTACTTACAGAAAACGGAAAGACGCAGATTCTATAAGAATCATAGTCCTGCTGCGCATTTGGGGTATGTGGTGTATGATGCAATTATAGAATGTGTGTTCAATATACAATCATGTGCGCCGCTTACAACAGAAGAAAAAGAATTATTGTCTGTTATTCTCACCGATCAAGATGAAGATTATTTTTCACCTCAAAATCATTTGGTGTTTATCTTGGTGGAGAGTTTTGAAGCATGGTCAATGGATGCAACAGACATAAATGGAACAGACGTTACAGAAAACTTAAATCGGTTCGTTAAAAACCATAGTGTTTTGCTGTGCAAAAATGTACTTTCACAGCAGAAGTATGGCCGGAGTGGAGATGGTCAACTGATAACTCAAACAGGACTATTACCCTTGCAGAATGGAGTAACTTGTATGCGCTATGGAGGTAACGTGTATCCAAACTTTGCACATTTTTACCCTAACAGTGTTGTCATTGATCCATATAAAAATGTGTGGAATCAACGTGTTACAACATATTCATATGGTTATAAACGTTTGCGAGAAAGTGACCGAATAGGTTGTACGGATAGTGTTATTTTTTGCCGGACACGAGAGGAATTGGAGCACGCAACATTGCCAACTTGTGTGTTGGCGATTACGATTGACACACATGCTCCATTCACTTCTGTTCCGATTACGCTTGATTTGGCTGACAAATACAATCAAACAGAACAGGCTTATTTGCAGGCGGTTCATTATTTCGATAAACATTTAGGAAGATTCCTTGATTGGGCAGACACTGCCTTGGTTATGCAAAATAGTACAATTGTTATAACTGCGGACCATAATCATTTTCCTGTTTCGGAATCAAGAGGAAGATGTCCGCTGATTATCAAATCACCGAAAATCACTAAGACCTTTATCGTATCGAATGCTTGGCAAATGGATATTTTCCCGACTGTGCTATCCGCTATAGGAAATGACACATATAGTTGGCATGGTTTTGGCATTAATCTGACCGATTCTGTCTCAAACCGTGCTATTTCAGTTGCCGAAGCCAATAAACTTTCAGATAAACTCATCAGGAATAATTTCTTTCTCCACTCAATCTATGAAGAGTGATTAGTTTAGACAAGGTTTAGTCAGACTCGTTCTTCCCTCGTGGTTGCAATGGATGCTCAATGGATGCTGAATGGATGCTCAATGTATGCTCAATATATGCTTCCTACGACATCACCCCACTCACAATACAACGTATATATATTACTTTGTAATATATACTGAAACTGAAAAGAGATTGAACAATGACACTACGGTGACGTCCGTAATGCGAATGAGTAAGGATTATGCTATTAGCATTATGCTGGTAGCATTATTTTAATAGCATTATGCTAATAGAATAATTTTAATAGCATAATTTCGCATTTTGCTAAACAGATATAACGGTCAGAAAAATATTTGCAGAAAAATTTGCAAATGTCGAATATTTTTCGTAACTTTGTGGGCTTTTTGTGTGTCGCGCATACACATAAGCGCAGATATACGCACGTAACGCTATGATTGAATACATATATGGAGAGTTGTCGGAGCTGAGTCCGACATTGGCGGTAATCGAGGCTGGAGGCGTCGGTTACGCCATCAATATTGCATTGACAACCTTCACCCAGTTGTCAGGAAAAGAGCGCACGAACAGTGGCGCCGGTCAACCGTGCAGGCTCTATTGCACGGAGATCATCCGCGAAGATACGCACGAGTTATACGGCTTCCCGACGAAAGGTGAGCGCGCACTGTTCGATATGATGATGACCGTAAGCGGCATCGGCGGCAACACTGCGCGACTGATTATGTCCGCGTACTCCGCTGCCGATATCCGGCAGATCATCGCCACGGGTAACGTCAAGGCGCTAAGTGCCATCAAGGGCTTTGGTCCGAAGACCGCCCAACGCCTGATAGTGGATCTAAAAGACAAAGTGCTAAAGATCGACCTCGGCTCGGAGGCAGCCACAATGCTCTTCGACGAACAGCCGGCAACAGCCGACAGCGAAGTGAAGACCGAAGCAGTCAGCGCACTGACGATGCTCGGATTTGCAGCCGCAGCCAGCAGCAAGGCAGTGGACAAGATCTTGACGCAGAACCCGCAAGCAACGGTGGAAGCAGTTATCCGCCAAGCACTGAAACTATTATAATATTGAGACTTATGGAATAAGGATTAAGGATTAAAGACTTAAATGGATTCGACGGATGTAACTCGTCTTTACTCCTTTAGCGAAGCGGTCTTTACTCCTTACTCAAAAAATCAAAAATTGATAGCCTATCGAAGCATCTCTAAACGGTATTTTGGCAACGTTAAAGTGTAAAACCTCATTTTGAACAATCGTTATCTATATATTCTTTTTCTCTCGTTAGCCCTGCTGATGAGCGGTGCAGGTTGGGCGCAGTTGCCTGACTGGCTGGCGCCTTCCACGCAAAGAAAGACCACAGATCAGTCGCGTCCTCAGCAGCCGACGCAACAACCGCGGTCATCGCGTACGCAACGGAACAACCGCTCCCAGGACACACCTCAGCCTGCGCAGCCCGCACAGGCCGACCAACCCGTTACTCCAACTGACCCTACGCTCACACAGGAGCAGGATTCATCCATCTACGGCGAGGTGCAGTTTGAAGAGACGCAGCAGACCGAAGTGGAGTACAATCCCGCGAACGGTTACTACATCATCCACACGAAGATCGGCGGCGTGGACATTGCTACTCCGTACTTGCTCAACCAAGACGAGTACATGAGCTACAGCGAGCGTGAGCAGATGAACCGCTACTGGAAGCAGAAAATCAGCGAAGTAGAACACAGCAACGAGAGTAAGTTCGACATCACCGACATGAAGTTCAACATCGGTCCGGCTGACAAAGTGTTCGGCCCGGGCGGTGTACAACTGAAGATGCAAGGTAGTGCGGAGCTGTTATTCGGCTTCAAGCACCAGTACATCGACAACCCCTCACTCTCTGCTCGTTCACGAAACAACAACGTCTTCGACTTCGACGAGAAGATACAAGCCTCTGTCAACGGTAAGGTCGGGGACAAGTTGAACTTCAACCTGAACTACAACACGGAAGCATCGTTCAGTTTTGACCAGCAGAACCTCAAGCTCTCCTACAAAGGCAAGGAGGACGATATCATCCAGAGCATCGAGGCAGGTAACGTGACGATGGATCTGAACAGCTCGCTTATTCGCGGTACGCAGGCATTGTTCGGCGTGAAGGTTGGCTTGCAGTTCGGCAGGTTGAAGATCCAGGGATTGATCTCGCAGCAGAACTCCCAGAGCCAGAGCGTAAGCAGCGAGGGCGGTGCGCAGATGACGAAGTTCGAAGTAGGTATAGAGAACTACGACGAGAACCGCCACTTCTTCCTCAACTACTTCTTCCGCGACATTTACGAAGCATCCATGCGCACGATGCCGTACGTTGCCAGCGGTGTGACCATCAACCGTATAGAGGTCTGGATAACCAACAAACGCGGCTCGTACGACCAGGCACGTAACATCCTCGCGCTGAGTGACCTCGGCGAGAGCGACTACAACCACATCAGTCTGGACGGAAGCGGCGTGCCCTTGTGGAACTCGTACGGGCTGAACGTACCGTCAAACAAAGCGAACAGCGAGTACGATGAAGTGCTCGCAGCCGGTGACGTGCGTGATATACAGCAGATGACATCCGTGCTGCAAGCAGCTTACCCTCAACTGGTTGGCGGTGAGGATTATGAGAAGTTGGAGTCTGCACGACTGCTGAGCAGTTCGGAATATACGCTCAACAGCGCACTGGGTTATATCTCTCTGAAGAGCAGTCTGAATCAGGATGAGGTGCTTGCCGTAGCGTACGAATACACTTACGCCGGCAAGGTTTATCAGGTGGGTGAGTTCTCTACGGATAATGTAGGCAGTAGCGACTCGGAAGCCGTCGGCAGAAAATCTCCCGCACTGTTGCTAAAGATGCTGAAGAGCAGCAACAACGCTCCCAAGAACAAAGGTCGCGGCACATGGGATCTGATGATGAAAAACGTCTATTCGCTGGGCGTAACAAGTATGTCTAGTGACAAGTTCGAACTCTACGTCATGTACCGCAACGACAGCGTAGGTACAGAATTGCAATACTTGCCGGAGAGCCAGATCAAAGGCAAACAGCTGCTTCGCGTACTGCGCTTGGATACCTTGGACAGCCGTAACAACCTCAGACCGGACGGTAAGTTCGACTACGTGGAAGGTTACACGGCATTGTCCTCCAGCGGACGAATCATCTTCCCCGTACTGGAGCCTTTCGGCGAATACTTGCGGCGTGCCATTGGCAATGATGCTATAGCCGCCAAATACACCTTCCAGGAGCTATATGACTCCACGCTGGTCAACGCCCAAGAGATGACGGAGAAGAACAAGTTCAAACTCACCGGTAAACTCAAAGGATCCAGCGGAAGCGAGATCCGTCTGAACGCGATGAACGTGCCGCGAGGCAGTGTGACAGTCACCGCAGGCGGCGCCACACTGGTGGAGAACGTCGATTACACCGTGGACTATACGATGGGTGTAGTCACCATCCTCAATCAGAGCATCATCGAGAGTGGCACGAAGGTGGATGTCAAACTGGAGAACCAGGCGACATTCTCCATGCAACGCAAGAACCTGTTCGGTTTGCACTTGGAGTACGCGTTCAACAAAGACCTGATGATCGGCGGTACAATCATGCACCTCAGAGAACGGCCTCTAACTACAAAGGTTAACTCCGGCAGCGAGCCTCTCGCCAATACGATTTGGGGCGTGAACGGCGCATGGAAGACGGAGTTGCAGTGGCTGAACAACGCCCTCGACCAGATTCCGTGGATTACCGCCACACAGCCTTCTACCTTCGCTATCAATGCGGAGTTTGCGCACCTCATCCCGGGGCACACCGGTGATGTCGGAAAAGTCGGAACAGCTTATATCGACGACTTCGAGCAGACAATGACGGAGATTGATATCCACTACCCGAGTTATTGGCGGTTGGCGTCCACGCCGCGTAACGACAATTTCCCCGAGCACAACTTAAGTAACAACGTTGAGTACGGCAAGAACCGAGCGCTGTTGTCGTGGTTCACACCCGACCCGATCTTCGGTTACCCGCAGTCGAACACCCCGCAACACATCAAGGATGATGTGGATGCAATGAGTGATCACCGTACGCGTATCATATATGAACAGGAGCTCTTCCCCAACCGTGAGACATTAGCCAACGAGGATCCGAAGATTGCCACGCTCAACCTCAGTTTCTATCCGGCAGAGCGCGGACCGTACAACCTTGATACCTTGGGCATGTTGCCCAACGGTGCGCTGGATAATCCCCACAAACGCTGGGGCGGTATAATGCGCAAATTGGATAACACGGACTTCGAGAAAGCAAACATCGAATATATCTCCTTCTGGCTGATGGATCCCGAACTCACCAACCCTAACGGATACGAGGGTGACTTGTATATCGACCTTGGTGACATCAGCGAGGATATCCTCAAGGATGGCAAGAAGTCCTTCGAGCACGGTCTGCCGACCAACGAGATTGATGATACAGAGAAGACCGTTTGGGGACGTGTATCTCGCACCACGAGTACGGTAGTAGCATTCTCCAACGAGTCCGGTTCGCGTGAGAAACAGGACGTCGGTCTGGACGGACTAAGCAACGAACAAGAGTTTGGGTTCACCACGTATAATGACTATGTGCGCGCCGTACGTCGTCGTGTGACAGACCCCGCTACGGTCAGCAACTGGAACGAAGATCCGTTCTCACCGTTCAATGACCCTGCCGGTGATAACTATCATTACTACCGCGGCAATGACTACGACCGCGTGCAGATGAGCGCACTGAACCGCTACAAGCATTACAACGGCACGGAAGGCAACTCGCCCGAGACCAGCGCCAGCGGATACAGTATGGCCGCCACCTTACAGCCTGATATAGAGGACATTAACAATGACAACACGCTCAACGAGTACGAGAAGTTCTACGAGTATCATGTCAGCCTGCGCAAGCCGGAAATGGAGGTCGGCAGGCAGTATATCGTTGAGAAGTTAGTCACGAATGTCTCCCTGCGTAACGGACAAGTCGTACCCGTCACCTGGTATCAGTTCAAGATACCTTTGAAGGGCGCCAACACCAAGCGCGTAGGTACAATCCGTAACTTCAAGTCTATCCGTTTTGCCCGTCTGTATCTGACAGGCTGTAACAAAGAGATGCATTTGCGTTTCGGTAGTCTGGATCTTGTACGCGGCGAATGGCGTAACTATACGCAAGGCTTGTACCGCAACGAGCGCACGAAGAACTATAACGAGACATCACCGTCCGGTACGGCTCTACTCGACGTGCAGAACGTGAACATCGAAGAGAACGGAACTCGTACGCCGGTGAACTATGTATTGCCTCCGGGCATCAGCCGTCAGACCGACCCGGGTCAGGCGCAACTCATCGCCCAGAACGAGCAGGCAATGGTTCTGCGCGTACATAACCTGCCGTTCAATGATGCCCGTGCCGTCTACAAGAACACCGGCTACGACATGCGTAACTACAAACACCTGCAGATGTTCGTGCACGCAGAGCGGCTGGACGAAGAGGATCCCGAACTGGAGGACGATGACCTCACCTGTTTTATCCGTTTGGGTACTGACCTGAAGAACAACTACTACGAGTACGAGATACCGCTCACGCTGACTCCTCCGGGTATATATAACAACAACAGCGAGGCGGATCGCTACAAAGTGTGGCCGCGTGAGAACACGTTCGACTTCCCGTTCAGCGTACTCACCGACGCAAAGATAGCGCGTAACAAAGCCAAGCATGCAGGTACATCGAATGTAGGCAACACGATTCCTTATGTAGTCTATGACAAGGCTTCCGGCAAACCGAATAACCGAATAACCGTGCTCGGTAACCCGACACTGGAGAGCGTGGAGTGCATCATGATCGGTATACGTAATGCCAACAGCCACGAGGAACGTGGCAACAGCCACAAGAAACACGGAGCAGAGATCTGGGTGAACGAACTCCGCATGAGTGAGTTCAACGAGCAAGGCGGTGTAGCCGCCATGGCGAACGCTTCGCTTAGCATCAGCGACATAGCACAGGTGAATGTCAGCGGTCGTCTGGAAACAGCAGGCTACGGAAGCATTGAAAGTAATGTGCTTCAGCGGAATATGGAGAATAACTATCAGTTATCGCTGAGTGCCGCACTGGAAGCCGGCAGATTGTTCCCCGAACAGGCGAAATTGCAGATTCCGCTCTATGTAGCGTACTCGAACAATACAACCTCGCCCGATTATGATCCTCTGGATACGGACATCAAACTCAGTGAATCGCTTAGTCAATACGACACCAAAGCGGAACGCGACTCTGTCAAACTGATGAGTAATACGGTCAATGAGAGCACCAGTTTCAGCGTGACGAACATGAAGGTGAATATTCACTCCAAGAAGAAAGACATGTTCTACGATCCGGCTAACTTCTCTATCTCCGCCTCGTACAACAGACAGAACGAACATACACCTGAGATGGAGCGCAACCGGACGACTGAGCACCGTGGACAGTTCAACTATGCCTACTCTTTCAATCCCAAACCTTGGGAACCGTTCAGTAAGATGAAAGGCGTAGAAAAGGTGAAGATTGTCAAAGATTTCAACATATACTACTTACCGCAGTCATGGGCGTTTAACACAGCCATGCAGCGCAGTTTCTCGCACATGAAGATGCGCGACTTCAACGAGGAAGGCGGTTCCGAGCTCAACAAGATGGACATCACCTTCAGCAAGGACTTCACATGGAGCAGGAACTTCGACTTCAAGTACGATCTGAGCCGTAACCTGAAGTTCTCGTTCCAGACTGCAATGAACAGCACGGTGGATGAAGGTTACTATACGCCGGAGATTATCCGTGACTACGGTTTCACCAACGATTACTACGAAGCATGGCGGGATACGATCCGTCGCAGCCTTGCCAAAGGCGGTACGCCGTACACCTACCAACAGGTGTTCACTGCGTCATGGAACCTCCCGATCAACAAGATCCCTGGTCTGGACTTCATCACCGCCAACGCCTCGTATAACGGAACATATAACTGGGCACGTACGGTGTCCGCGTCATCAGAGAACTCGCTGGGTAATACGATTACCGGTCTGCGTTCGTGGCAGGTGGACGGAACACTTAACTTCGAGACGCTGTACAACAAATCGAAATACTGGAAGTCAATGACGCAACGGTACACAGGCCGCCAGCGTCAAAAGACATTCAAGCCTAAGACGTACTCCGAGACCATTGACCTGGAAGCAGGAACGCCTAAGTCCATTACGCACCGTCTGGGTTCTGAACTCTTTGAAGTGGAAGCAACGGACAGCCTCGGACACAAGGTCAAACTGAAAGTCAAGTCAGACGGCAACACCAAAGCCAACATCACGTCACCGGTAAGTGGAAAGATAACCCTGAAGATGACTACCACCGACCCGAACAAACGTACGCCGGCACAGGTTACGGGTGATATGTTCGCGTACCTTGGCACGATGATTCGCCGCCTGCAAGTGACCTACCGCGACAATACATCTATCACTGTTCCCGGATTCAAGCCGCAAGCGGGATTCATGGGACAGTGTAAGATTAACAACGCCTATGCTCCGGGTTACGACTTTGCGTTCGGCTTCTTCCGAGATGACTTCGTGGAGAAAGCCAAACGCGAGGGCTGGCTGACAGGCGACACGATGGTCGTACAGCCTGCTACGCAGTCACGCACCACGGATCTGGACATCAAACTGACTCTTGAGCCACTACCGGGATTGAAGATCCAACTCAACGGCAAGCGATACATGGCGCAATCGAACTCTATCATTTACTCCTACGAAGACATACAGGAGCACATGAGCGGTTCGTTCAACATCACGCAGGTAGCTATCGGTACTGCATTCTCGCGGATAGGCAGTCAGGATGACAACTTCCCAAGTGCTGTATATGAGGAGTTTGTAGCCAACCGCGATATCATGCAAAAGCGCATACAGGAGCAGTACGACAACACCACCTACCCTGATGCAGGATTCCTCAGAGGTTCGGTGTTTGCCGGACAGAAATACAACCGCGGCAACGGTACAGTTAGCCGCAACTCGGCAGATGTACTTGTTCCGGCGTTCCTCGCTGCCTATACAGGACGCGACATCAACACTATTAGCAGCAATCCGTTCCTCGGCATACTGAGTATTCTGCCGAACTGGAGCGTAACCTACGACGGTTTGGGCAAACTGCCGTGGATGCGGGATCACTTCCGTTCGGTTACCCTCACGCACGCCTATACCTGTAAGTACGCTATCGGTTCGTATAACACATACTCGACATGGGTAGGCGCTGCAGGCAATGACAAGTCTATCGGTTTCGTGCGTGATGTGCAGACTGAGGCGCCAATGCCCTCCGCTGCATACGATATATCCAGTGTGTCACTCACCGAGTCGTTCTCGCCGCTCATTGGTCTTAATTTGACGATGAAGAACAGCCTGAGCGTCAAGGCTGAGTACCGCAAGCAGCGTAACCTTACGCTCAATGTCACCTCCGTCCAACTGATGGAAGGACACACCAACGAGTTTGTTATCGGTGGCGGTTACACCATCAAGAATCTGAACTTCATCACCAAGACACCGCGTTCGGAGAAGAAAGTCAGCAACGACCTCAAACTCAATGTGGACTTCAGTTACAAAGATGTCAAGACGCTGCTGCGTAAGGTGGAAGAGTATATCACACAAGCCAGCACCGGCAACCGTGTGTTCGGAGTAAAGATTAGTGCAGACTATGTCTTGTCACAAAAGATCAATATTCAGTTCTATTACGACCACCAAGGTACGACGCCTCTTATCTCGACTTCCTACCCTATCAAGACGGACAATGTAGGATTTAACATCAAACTCATGCTGACGAGGTAAATAGAGTATTGAGAGATCGGAGCGTGATATGATACGCATTGGAGTGATAGGAGCGGAGTCAACCGGCAAGAGCACGCTGTGCAGGCAGTTGTCAGAGCAGTACGGATACCATTGGATTAAGGAATACGCGCGCGAGTACGTGGAGAATCTCTGCAGACCGTACACGTACGATGATGTGCTGCATATAGCCCGACAGCAGATAGCCGAACTGCAAGCACATTACGACAAACCGGTTGTACTATATGACACTGAACTGATTATCACCAAAGTGTGGATGCAACACAAGTTCGGCAAAGTGGCGCAGGAAGTAGAGCAAACCATCCGCGAGTATCCTATGGATAGTTATCTTATCCTTGCACCGGACATTGCTGCCGAGTACGACCCCGTACGAGAGAACTTGGATAAACGCGAATATTTGCATAACTGGTATATAGAAGAAGTAAGACAGACTAAACAACCCTACTGCATAATCAGCGGCCAAGGCGAAATGCGTTTTCAGGCTGCTGCTGAAGCAATCAAATCAATGATGAAATGACCACAACAAAACGAAATATTCTCATTTGCGTTGCCACCGTGCTGCTGTTCCTGCTATGTGCAGGTATCTATCAGAGTATACGCCGTTATCACTACCGGCGGAGTAATCTCGTCAGCATAGACGGCAAGGAACATGGCTACTATGTTTATCCGGACACCTCGCTTGATTCGATCTTCGACTTAGTGAGAGCAGATTATAACATCAGATCTAACTATGCTTTCCGTAAAGATTTGAAGCGCTCACAGATCCGTATAGCCAAGCCGGGCTACTATCTATTCCCTGCTGAGATGGGCAACCGCACACTATTTATGCGTCTCCGTCAAGGCGAGCAAACGCCCGTCAAGCTGCGCTTCAACTACAGTCTTCGCACCAACGAGCACTTGGCAAGCAAACTTTCCAAGCAACTGCTCACCGATTCGGCAAGTATCATCGCACTACTGCAAGACGATGCGTTCCTGAGCAAGTACGAAATGAATACCGAGACAGCGCGCTGCCTGTTTATGCCCGATACCTATGAGGTCTATTGGACAATGACCGCCGAGCAGCTCTTCGACCGCATGTACCGCGAATACCGCCATTTTTGGAACGAGAAACGCCGCGCTGCAGCGGATGGCCTCGGGCTTACACCGCAACAGGTCTATACACTCGCCAGCATTGTTACATCCGAGACAACCAATGCACAGGAATATCCGATTATCGCCGGACTATACCTCAACCGCATGCGCATAGGCATGTGCCTGCAGGCCTGCCCGACTGCTGTATATGCAACAAGGCAATTCAGCGCGAGGCGCGTCACACATGCCATGACGCAGTATAAGTCACCCTACAACACCTATATCAATCCAGGACTGCCTCCCGGACCGATTCGCGTCACCAGCGCTGAGGTGATTGATTCCACGCTACATGCCACACGGAGTAAGTACCTGTATATGTGCGCCAACCCCGACTTTTCCGGCACACATGTCTTCTCGGAATCATACAACAAGCACGCAGCCACTGCGCGCCAATACCAACGCGAACTCAACAAACGTAAGATAAAGAAGTAGATGAAAGCACTATGATACGAACCGCACAATTCACTATATCATCGACGGATGTTATGCGCTCGCCGCAGATGTCGTTGCCCGAGTACGCATTCATCGGACGAAGTAATGTCGGCAAGTCCAGCCTTATCAACGCCTTGACCTGCCAGCCCAAGCTCGCCAAGACCAGCCAAAAACCCGGCAAGACACTCCTCATTAACCATTTCACCGTCAACGCCGGTGCAGCTGACGCATGGGCACTCGTTGACCTGCCCGGGTACGGATTCGCGCAAGCCGGCAAGACACAACGCGAGACGCTGCGTAAGATGATTGAGCGCTATTGCCTGCTTCGCGAACAGCTCTGCTCACTCTTCGTGCTCGTTGACTCACGGCTTCCGATGCAGGCTATTGACCGCGACTTTATGAACTGGCTTGGTGAGAATAATGTGCCGTTCGCTATCGTGTTCACCAAAGCCGACAAACTTGGCAAGGAACGCCTTGCTGCGAACATTGACGCATACAAGCAACAGCTGTTGGAGTTCTGGGAGGAACTGCCACCTACGTTTGTAACCTCTGCGGAGAAACGCACCGGATGCGAAGAACTTATTGCTTATATCGAGCAAATCAATCATGATCTGGGAAAATAACGAGGATATTGTTCTAAAGGAATGCGCCAATTCGCCACGTGCTATTCAGCATGTACTCAATGCGTGCCGCGAACTGCGCGTGCCATATGTAGTCATTACTCCTGCGATGAAAGACGTGCAGGCACTCCATCGTATCCTCGTTCCGGTCAGCCGGTTGGAAGAAGAGACATACAAAGCCGAAATATGTACCTACCTCGCTCGTAAAACCGGTGCACACATCATTATTCTGCAGGCCAACGATTATGGCAATCGCGCCAAGCAAAATGTCGGTCGCATTACCACACATATCAAAGCCGTCAGCCAACGCACCGGCACAGACATCAGTTATGAAGTAGTCTTGGCAAAAAAGGACAGCAGCAAGGTCAACCGCGAAGCGGCTGAACGGCAGCGCGATTTCGTTGCTGACCTGATTATCCTCACCGCCAGCCGCGAGTACGGATTAGACGATCTGCTATTCGGACCTCCGGAAAGACATGTGATTCAGCGGGCATTGACGCCGGTTATGCTTGTCAATCCCCGCGAAGACCTCTTCTCCCTTTGTGATTAAGCAGTTATATCGCAAAGATCCTCAATAAAAACGACTAAATTGTAAAAAAACATGATATATCATCTTTTTGAATACTTGCAGCAGACGCTCGGTCATTTTGCCGGCGCAGGACTGTGGCAGTACATCTCTTTCCGCGCAATCGTGGCGGGAGTGATAGCGTTCATTGTGAGCGTGTGGTTTGGTAACTATTTTATCAATCTCTTAAAGCGCAAACATATATCCGAGCAGCAACGCGACGAAAAGACTGATCCGTTCAATGTGGGCAAGAAAGGCGTTCCCACAATGGGAGGTGTTGTGCTGATTGTGGCAACGGTTCTGCCGGTACTGCTGGTTGGCAATCTAAAGAATGTCTATCTATGGCTGATGCTGATTACCACGGCTATCCTCGGGTTGTTAGGTTTTGCTGACGACTATATCAAAACCTTCAAGCATAACAAAGAGGGACTGAATGGTTGGGTGAAGATCATCGGGCAAGTGACACTCGGACTGATTGTCGGTCTGACACTCCGTTATGCACCGGTGACGACAATGAACGAGACGGTGAGCGTACACTATGAGAACAATGTCCGCGTGGTGGAAAAATCACCCGAAGTGAAGTCCACGCGCACGACTATCCCGTTTGTGAAGAACCATAACGCAAATTATGCCGACATGTTCACTTTCCTCGGTGAGGATTGGAAGTACCGCGCAGGCTGGATCTTCTTCGTGCTACTGACGGTGTTCGTAGTAGCGGCGGTAAGCAACGGTGCTAATCTGAACGACGGAATGGATGGTATGTGTGCGGGCAATAGTGCAATCATTGGCATTGCGCTCATTGTACTGGCATACGTGTCGGGTAACACGATGCTGGCGGATTATTTCGACGTGATGTATATACCCGGCAGCGAGGAACTTGTGGTGTTCCTCGGTGCGTTCGTAGGTGCATTGGTGGGATTCCTGTGGTTCAACGGCTTCCCCGCACAGGTGTTCATGGGCGATACCGGCAGTCTGACTATTGGCGGCATTATCGGCGTATGCGCAGTGATAATCCACAAGGAATTACTCGTACCTATTCTGTGCGGTGTGTTCCTTATGGAAAGCGTGAGTGTGATCCTGCAGACACAGGTGTATAAGTTCAGCAAACGGAGAGGTCAGCGTGTACGTGTATTCAAGCGTGCGCCGTTGCACGATCATTTCCGCACGAGTGTTGAGCAGGTGCTTAAGAACGATCCGACTTGCCGTATTCTGTGCAAAGGTCAGCACAACTTGCACCACGAGACGAAGATTGTTGTGCGTTTCTGCATCGTGACATTGCTGCTGGCAGCGTTCACCATTCTGACCCTGAAGATTCGTTAAGCGTTCAACTTTATTTCGTATTGATTCGTTGATGTATGACCCGCTGGCGAGAAATACGTGACACTCTACCTGCTGACATTCAACTCGTTGCTGTCAGCAAGTACCACAGCGCAGAGCAGATAGCCGAAGCGTATGCTTCCGGTTGTCGCGATTTCGGCGAGAGCCGTGTGCAAGAACTCAAACTCAAGCAGGCTGTGCTCCCTCGCGATATCCGTTGGCATTTCATCGGACACTTGCAGACGAACAAAGTTCGCGATTTGCTGAAATTACGCCCTTACCTCATCCAGTCTGTTGACTCCGAACATCTGCTCCAAGCAATCCAGTCCGAAGCTGGCAAACAAGGCATTGTGCAGAATGTTCTGCTCGAACTGCATGTGGCAGCCGAAGAAACGAAAAGCGGTATGTGCATCGAGGAATTCAAGAGCCTGGTATCAGCAGTCAGTGGTCAGTTGTACCCCAACGTACGCATCTGCGGAGTGATGGGAATGGCAACGAATACCGATGACGAGACGGAGATTCGCCGTTGTTTCCGCGCCTTGCATGAACAATACATTTGGCTCAACAACCAATTGCCTATCGTCAACGCCCAATTATCGATGGGAATGTCAGATGACTACAATATAGCACTCAGCGAAGGAAGTACAATGGTGCGCATCGGTTCGGCAATTTTTGATTAAGCAACCGCTCGTTTGCATAGCAAAAACGATTTTTTCGCATGAAAATTTGCAAATATAAAAAAAAAATAGTATCTTTGTAGGCTTTTTGTATGCATAACCGTCAACGCAAGGTAATATTGTGTCTGTTTGCAGTGCTTCTGTGTGCCACACAGATGTATGCGCAGCGTGTGAGTCGGAACCGGTTGGAGATGGGTGTACAAGGCGGAATGATGTTTTACATAGGCGATGCACATCCAAGGATGTTTCAAGACATACGGGAGGTGTACGGAGGCGAAATAAGTTACTTATTCAATCACCGCTGGTCGCTTATGCTACAGGGAGGAACGGGACGTATAGCTGGTCGCACGGCTACAGAGCACGGACTGCCCGACCCGCAGGGAGAATTGTGGACAAACAGGCTGGTGGATATAGATGTGGTGGCGAGGTTTAACTTCTTGCCGTTCGGCATATCAGACAAATACGATCTGAAAATCAAGCCCTACACACCCTATATCTTTGCTGGGTTCGGTCTTGCGATGCACGACAACTTTAACCGGTTTACGCCATACGTGCCTGTAGGCGTAGGGTTCCGATGGTTATGCTCGCAGCACATAGGAATGTTCATTGCTGTGCAGAATAACATCTGCTTTGGAGACAATCTGGAGCCGGTACCCGGATACGACAATATCCACGAACTAAACGGCAGTAACCCGTTGAATTGCGATCTGGTAACCACGATACAGTTTGGCATAGTTTTTGAATTTGCCAAAGAGAAGAAAATTTGTAAGTTCTGCAAAGAACGGTATTAGTTGAATAGTATGAGTTATAAGTCAGAGATAATCAAGGAGCGTATACCTCGGCACATTGCTATCATCATGGATGGCAACGGTCGTTGGGCAAAGAAGCAAGGCTTGGCGCGGATGTTCGGGCATAAGCAAGGTGTGACCACCGTTCACAATATCACCGAAGCCGCAGCAGAGATAGGCATCGAATACCTGACGCTGTATGCGTTCTCGACTGAGAACTGGAACCGCCCGAAGGAAGAGGTGGATGCTCTGATGGCGCTATTGGTGGATACAATAGCCAAGGAGACGCCGACACTGATGAAGAACAATGTCAAGCTCCTGACTATCGGCGATGTGGATCGTCTGCCGCAGGCAACGCGCGATAAATTCCTCAGTTGCATTCGTGAAACATCCGGCAATACGGGCTTGAACCTTGTGCTGGCTCTCTCTTACTCCTCACGTTGGGAAATCATTGAGGCAGCCAAACGGATAGCGGCTGAAGTGAAGGACGGTAAGATGACCTTAGACGAGATTAATGAGGCAACGATAAGCAGCCATCTTACCACACGGGGTATACCTGATCCCGATTTATTGATCCGGACATCGGGAGAACTCCGTATTTCGAACTTCCTGCTTTGGCAAATAGCGTACAGCGAATTATATTTTACCGACAAGTTGTGGCCTGAGTTCACGGTGGAAGACTTATATGAAGCCATCGCAGATTATCAGCACAGAGAGAGACGATTTGGGAAAACGAGTGAACAGTTGAAGAGTTGAAACATAGACTACTCACATATATCTTACTTCTGCTGATGTGTCAGCCCATTGTGGCTGATGCACAGGATAGTGCGGCGGTGGCCACATCGGCTTCGGTGAGTGTGCCGAAGATTGAGTATGCCATGACGCGCAAGACGTACGAAATCGCCGGCATCAGTGTGAGCGGCGCGCCGAGCTATGAGGATTTTGTGCTGATCGGATTCTCCGGCTTGGCTGTGGGTGACAAGATTGAAGTGCCCGGCGACCAAATAACAAAATGCATCCGCAGGTTTTGGAAACAGGGATTATTCTCCGACGTGAAGATCGTTGCCTCGAAGATTGAGGGTGACAAAATATGGTTGGAGATTAGGCTCAAGCAACGTCCACGTGTAAGTGAAATTACATACAACGGCCTGAAGAAGAGTGAACGTGAGGATGTTGAAGTCAAGGTGGGTATCAGCAAAGGTGCGCAGATGACACCTAACCTCGCTGACAGAGCGCAGACTGTGGTGAAGAAATACCTCGCGGAGAAAGGTTTCCATAATGCTGATGTCCGCGTACTGCAGCAGCCCGATCGTGACCGTGAAGGCTATGTGAAGGTACTCGTGAATGTGGACAAGCAAGTCAAGACGAAGGTCGGCAAGATATACATCACCGGTAATAAGGCACTCAGCCATACGAAGATCAACAAGGCGATGAAGAAGACGAATGACAACAACATCATCAACCTCTTCCGCACCAAGAAGTTCGTTACCGCCGAGTACGAGAAAGACAAACAATCCGTCATTGAGAAGTACAACGAGTTAGGATACCGCGATGCACACATTGTAGCCGATAGCGTCGTGCCCAACCCAGAAGACCCAACGCGCGTGGATGTGTATATGACCATCAGCGAGGGTGACAAGTACTATATCCGTTCGATTAACTGGGTCGGCAATACCGTTTATCCGTACGACTATCTGAATGCTGTGCTCGGTATCAAACCCGGCTCTATATACAACCTCAAGGAACTCAACAAACGTCTGAGCGAAGACGATGATGCCGTCGCCAAACTCTATACCGACCAGGGCTACCTGTTCTTCAATGTCGATCCCGTAGAGGTGAATGTGGATAATGACTCCATCGATTTTGAGATGCGTATCTATGAGGGACGTCCGGCGACCATCAACGAGATCAATATAGTGGGCAACACACGCGTATATGAACATGTCGTTCGCCGTGAGCTCTACACCAAACCCGGACAACTCTACTCGCAGTCGGATATTATGCGTTCACTGCGTGAATTGGCGCAAATGGGACATTTTGACCAAGAGAAACTTGTGCCGGACATTCAGCCTAATCCCGAAGACGGAACAGTGGACATCACCTACCAACTGGAGACAAAATCATCCGACCAAATAGAGTTCTCGCTTGGTTGGGGCGCTACGGGTATAGTCGGTTCTATCGGTCTGAAGTTTACGAACTTCGCCATCCAGAACCTGTTCAACCCGAAGAGTTATAGAATTGTTCCACAAGGTGAGGGACAGACCTTCAGCATCAATGCCCGTACGAACGGCGTTTACTACACCTCAGCCAGCATCTCGTTTATGGAACCGTGGCTCGGTGGCAAACGCCCGAACTCACTGTCCACATCGGTATTCTTCGCCACACAGACCGGTTACTCTGACCGCTACTACCAAGCGTACAGAAACCTGTACAACTCTTACGCCTACAACTACGCCTACTACGGCAATTCAGACTATTACCAGCAGCTTGCCGAATCGGAAGCAGATCCTGATAAGTACCTACGCACTTTCGGTCTGAGCGTCGGTTATGGCAAACGTCTGCGTTGGCCGGATGATTACTTCTCGTTCTACGCTGAAGTATCGTACCAAGCATATTGGATGAAGGATTGGGCATACCTGCTCATCTCCAATGGTACGAGCCATAACCTCGCGCTCAACCTCCAACTATCCCGCTCAAGTATAGACAACCCGATATACACACGCCGTGGATCACAGTTCACCTTGGGACTGAAGATTACTCCGCCGTGGTCGCTCATGAACGGCAAAGACTACTCGCAGATGACCTCCGACGAGCGTTACCACCTCATCGAGTACCACAAGTGGACATTCAAGGGCAAGGTATTCACACCACTCACGCGTGACTCGAAACTTGTACTTATGACACGCTTTGACTTCGGATATCTTGGTCACTACAACAAGTACGCCAAGTCGCCGTTTGAGACCTTCTACATGGGCGGTGACGGTATGTCGTCGTACTCGTCATATGCAACGGATTATATCTCCATGCGCGGTTATACATCGGGTTCACTTACACCATACGATCCGCAGACAGGACGAAATATGGGATACTTGTACAACAAGTTTACGTTGGAGTTACGCTACCCTATCTCACTGGAGCAAAATGCCACGATCTGGGCACTTGGCTTCCTCGAAGCGGGTAACTGCTTTGCGGACATCAAGGATTACAACCCGTTCAACCTGAAGCGTTCGGCCGGTGTAGGCGTGCGTGTATTCCTGCCGATGTTCGGATTACTCGGTATAGATTGGGGATGGGGATTCGACCAAATTAACGGATCAGACCAATATGGCAAGAGCCAGTTCCACTTCGTCCTCGGACAAGAATTATAAGCCATGCAGCAACCTTGGCACATAAAATAACAAAAAAATGAAGAAAGTAATTGTAGTAATAATCAGCGCGTTATGCCTTACTTGCAGCATACAGGCGAAAGATAATTCCGTCGCTTATGTCGATATGGCATACATTTTGAAGAATTTACCACAGTACGAGACGGCAAACGAGCAATTAACGATGATTGCCAAGCGTTGGCAAAAGGAGATAGACGCCTTGGAGCAAGAGATTCGTGTGATGACCACGAATTACCAGACGGAGCAAATCTTCCTCTCTGAGGAAATGCGCCAACGGCGTGAGGAAGAGATACTCCAGAAGGAGCAAGAGGCAATAGAGCTTAAACGCAAGTATTTCGGCGAGTCAGGCGAACTGGTCAAGAAACGCGAAGCACTGCTCAAGCCTATACAGGATGAGGTCTATGCCGCTATTCAGGAACTCGCTACCGAGAAACATATCGATGTCATCAAAGACCGCTCGTCCGATCCCGGGCTGCTATTTATGTCATCGAAGCTTGACTACTCGGATCAGTTGCTGCAGAAATTAGGTGCAAAATAATTAAAAACAGATTATATGAAAAAGACTATTCTTTTATTGGCAGTACTTGTTCTTTCGCTGACCGCCAATGCACAGAAGTTCGGCTACGTTAACACGCAAGAGTTATTCATGCAGATGCCTGAACTCAAAGACATCCAGGCTCGTATGGACAGCCTGAACAAGCAATATGAGAACCTGCTGATGACCATGCAGGAGGAGTATCAGAAGAAACTGCAGGACTATCAGCAGAAGCAGAGCACTATGCCCGAAGCTATGCGCCAGATTCAGGAGGAAGAGTTGTACTCGATGCAGCAGCGCCTGCAAACGACCTACCAGACTGCACAGCAGGATGTTGAGCAGAAGCGTGGCGAGTACCTCAAGCCTGTGAACGAGCGTATGGCAAAAGCTATTCAAGAGGTCGGTGCTGACAACAAGTACACCTACATCTTCGACTCTGCTGCTACGGTTTATATTGCTCCGGATGCTGATGATGTTATGCCGCTCGTAAAAGCTAAACTTGGCATTAAGTAGTCGAAAGTCAAAAGTCGAAAGTCAAAAAACTATGGCAGACGGCTATCTCGAATCCCACTACGCCGAGTATGAGAAGAAAAAGGCGGAGTGGCTAAAAAAGAAAAACAAACTGAAGTATGGAAAAGATACAAAACTTACTTCGCGATAAAGCATGGGCACGATGGACAGTGCTCGTGCTTGTTGCATCTATGATGTTCTTCGCGTACATGTTCGTGGATATTCTCTCGCCGCTGGCGTCCCTATTGAACGACTCGCTCGGTTGGGATCAAGGTGTATTTGGCACGTATGCCGCCGGTGAGTACCTGCTCAATGTGTTCGGATTTCTTATCCTGGCGGGTATCATCCTCGATAAGATGGGTGTGCGCTTCACAGGCTTGCTGTCTGCCTCACTGATGGTTATCGGTGCGGCGATTAAGTTCTGGGGTATCTCATGGACGGAAGCCAACACCGTAGAGTGGCTCAACGGCTGGTGGCCGTCGATGCCGGGTTCGGCTAAGTTGGCGATGTTCGGATTTATGATCTTCGGCTGCGGCTGCGAGATGGCCGGAACAACCGTAAGCAAGATCCTCGCCAAGTGGTTCAAGGGCAAAGAGATGGCATTGGCTATGGGTTTGGAGATGGCTATCGCCCGTCTGGGTGTGTTTGCTGCTATGTGGCTCGCTCCGATGTTCAGTATCAAGTTCGCTGTGGATGGTACGAACTCCGTAGTTGCTCCGCTGCTATTTGCATCCTTGCTGCTCGTAATCGGACTGCTGAACTTCTTCGTGTTCACCATCATGGACAACAAGTTCGACAAGCAGCTGGTAGCTATTGGTGAAGCGCCAGCCGTACATGATCCCGAGGATGAGTTCAAGGTGAGCGACCTTAAGCAGATCTTCTCATCGAAGATGTTCTGGATTGTGGCGCTACTGTGCGTGCTGTACTACTCGGCTATCTTCCCCTTCCAGCGTTTCGCTACGAACTTCCTCGAAGAGACCCTGAGCATCTCCAATGCGGAAGCAGCCGGTCTGTTCAAGTGGTTCCCTATACTGGCTATGGTACTCACTCCTTTCCTCGGTGCGTTTATCGACTACAAGGGCAAAGGTGCATCGATGATGCTGCTGGGCGCAGTGATTATGATTGCCTGCCACAGTGTGTTTGCCTTCGTGCTGCCTGCCTTCCCGAGCAAAGCATTGGCACTCTGTACGATCCTGGTACTTGGCGTAAGTTTCTCTCTTGTACCGGCATCGATGTGGCCGTCAGTACCGAAAATTATCGACGAGAAGGTGCTGGGCTCAGCTTATTGCCTCATCTTCTGGGTACAGAACGTAGGTCTCTGCCTCGTGCCGCTGCTGATCGGTAAGCTGCGCGTAGCAACTAACGGCTACCTCGTGCCGATGATCGTCTTCGCATCGTTCGGTGTGCTGGCATTCTTCCTGAGTCTGGCGCTGAAGGTAGAAGACAAAAAGAAAGGCTACGGCCTCGAACTTCCCAATAAGAAGTAATACCGTAAACGGTTCGTATAAATGCAGGGCGGCGTATCAGATGATATGCCGCCCTGCTATATCGTAAATGTGTGATTCTACATCTTCACCTTGAACTGCAACGCGTTGTGGATACAGTGAATCTCTGTGGGACCCATGACGTGATGCAGGATACCGTCTGCCTCGAACATCAAGTGCTCCTCTGTTTCCATACGGATATCCTTGCCTTTGTAGGCGTGTATGAACGGCAGTTGGGTCAGTTTGCCGTTGAAGAGGTTCGGGATAGCTTTGATGATCTGCAGGAGTGTGGGTTTGCACACGAACATTGCATTGAATATACCATCCTGCGGGTCGGCATCGGGGTTTTGCTTGATACCTCCGCCGGAATAAGGTCCATTGCCTATATTCATCGTGTAGAGCGCCTCGTCAACTAACACCTCACCATCCACAATCAACTGCATCGGGATAGGTTTCTGGTCTGCAAGCGCACCGAAGAGTCCGATGACATAATTGAAGTGGTGCGAGCCAAGATAATATTTAAGTTTCTCGGCTTTCTGACAGCAGAGCGGATCAACACCGAATCCTACAGAGTTAATGAAGTAGCGATGGTGCTCTATATGGTTACGCCAGTAGGTGACGCAGCCCACATCCAGCGGATGGCCTTCACCCGAGAGGAAACGCTCGATGGCTTCTTTGTAGTTCTTTGTCAGGTTCCAGAATCGTGCCCAGTCATTGCCCGTACCACGCGGCATAAGTCCGAGTTTGATATTCCTGCGCTGTTCGGCTGAGATCTTCGCACGCATGACTCCGTTCAGTGCTTCAGATAACGTGCCGTCACCGCCCAAAACGAGTATCTCATCGCAACCTAAGTCCTCCACCAGTTCACGCGCCAGTTCGGTGGCGTGCGCAGCATATTTGGTTACCCGAAACTCGTAAGGAATACGTCGTTCGCGCAACAGGTTCCACAGGTACATTCGCTGCCTGCGGTAGGCGCTTTTACCGGATTTCGGATTAATTATTACTCCTAACATCTGTTTAGTGTTTAGAGTTGAGTATTTAGTGATTCAGCGAAGTGTTCGGCTTCGGTGAGTTGGTCAATCTTCCCCACATCCATCATTCTGTAGTTACGCGGCACAAAGGCACGGATTGTTCCTGCGTTTCGCTCTACAACCGACAGGTAGGCGTCGATGAGCGAGAACTTATCTCCCTTCTCATCCCGTGTGTGTCTCAGTGCGTCAAAGAAACGCGGACTGACGATCTGCATGCCTGAGAACGCCATCGGCACGAGATCTTCGTTTGCTGCAGCAGACGGACGGAACTCGCCGGTCTTCCGGTTCGTCCAACCATGCAGTACGCCTTCGCCGTCAAATAGCAAGTAGCGTTGTGTCTCGCGGTTAGATACCACCACCGTGGCAAGATTTTCGGGCTTGTGCGCGGCAATGAGTTGCTTGAGGTCGATGTTCGAGAGGATATCCACATTGCAAACCAATATCGGGCTTCCCTCGCCTAACAATGCAGAGGCTTTCAAGAGCCCACCACCCGTCTCGAGCAGGGCTTCACGTTCATCGCTGACCTGAATCGTGCACCCGAAGTTACTGTTGGCAGCCAGGTAGTCAATGATCTGCTGTCCGAAGTGGTGAATATTCACCACTATGTCTGGTATCCCTGCCGCCTTCAACTGCTCTATCTGCCATTGCAGCAGTGTCTTGCCTGCCAGCGGAAGCAGGGCTTTGGGGAGTGTATCGGTCAGCGGCTTGAGGCGCGTGCCCAACCCCGCTGCAAAAATCATCGCTTTCATCTCTCTGCCAATGTGCGTTCTACGTTTTGCTCTCTGTGTATCAGACGAACCTCCACACCGAACTTCTCATTGATATGTTCCGCCATCTTCTCTGCGGCATAGACCGAACGGTGCTGTCCGCCTGTGCAACCGAAGCTAACCATCAGGTTCGTGAATCCACGGTCTTTGTACCGCTTGACGCTGGCGTCAACGAGTCTGTATGCTGCATCCAGGAAGGGGAAGATTTCTCCGTCGTCTTCGAGGAACTTGATGACGGGTTCGTCCATGCCCGTCACATGGTTATAGCGCTCGTACTTACCTGGGTTGTTTACCGCGCGGCAGTCAAAAACGAAGCCGCCACCGTTGCCGCTGTCGTCTGCCGGTATACCTTTCTTGAACGAGAACGAATAGACCTTCACCACCAGCGGTTTGCGCACACTCACCTCCTTGAACTGCTTCATCTCCGTCATCTCGTGCAGCACTTCAATCAGGTACGGGTAGTCATCCGCCGCGTCTTTGAGGAGTCGGCGCAGGTTCTCAATGGCAAACGGTATAGACTGCAGGAAGTGCGGTTTCTTCTCAAAGTACCCACGGAAACCGTATGCACCGAGTACCTGCATGGTTCGGAACAGCACAAAGTGCCGCAGTGTGGCGTAGAACTCCTGCTTGTCCACTTCCATGTACTTACTGAGTTCATCCAGATACTCCTCTATCAGTTCGTGCCGGAGCTCGTCATGGAAGTTTGCTTTTGCCTGCCACAGGAACGATGCCACATCATAGTACACCGGTCCTCGTCTTCCGCCCTGGAAGTCAATAAAGTACGGTTCCAACTCCTGATCATTAGTCTTTTTGGGGTCCCCGACTCGACTTGTCGTGGTGGGGAGAGCGGAGGCACGCGTCGCTTTTATGCCGCCTGCGGCATCCGGTGCGACCGCGTTGGCGAACGCGAGCATCACATTCCGGCTTTGGAAGTCACGGTACATGAACGCGTTCATCTGTTTCTGCTGAAGCAGGATATACGCGAGGCGCTCGAACTCGTTCTCCAGCTTGTCTTCCTGGAACTCGAGCCCTGTAGCTTTGAGGAAGCAGTATTTGAAGTAGTTCAGATCCCAGCGGATGCTTCTCAGATTAAACTCCGGTTGCGGGTAGCAGACATTGAAGTCGAAGTCCTCAGCGGCTTTTACTTGGAATTGCGCCAACGCGCGCATCGTCTTGCGGAGCATCACTTTCTCGCTCTCGCAGAACACACCCGTCTTACGTCCTTCGGCTATATAGTTGAACAGCAGTGTGTCACCGAGGTCTTCCTGCACATACGTCATCTCATCCTCGCTTACGGCAAGTACACGCGGCACGCTGAGTCCCTGTCCCGCAAAATGTGCTGCCATGGTTAGGAAAGCATGGTTCTCGTCATGCGACGTGCCTTCCACACCGATGAGCGAGACTTGCCTATCATCGCTGTAGATGCGGTAATAACGACGATTACTGCCAGAGGCAGTCAACGCTACTTGCTCGCCTACGGGCTTGCCTGTCGCTTGGGTGAAAAGTTCGGATAATGTCATCTGTCAGATTTTTCGTGATAATACATGCCGGGGTAGTCAACGTCACTTCTTCGGTCCGCGGAACCTGTACTGCACTGTTCCTGTCTCGGCGCATTCAATCACATTCTCAAAGATCGTCTCAAAGCGCCACTGCATGGCATTAGCCCATGTCTTGTCGGAGATGAACAGCGACAATATACGCCCGAACACCAACCGAAACTCGTAGTGCACTTTCGTTGTTCCGTCGGCGAGAGGCTGCATCGTGATAATCATGTCACCTGCCTCCAGGATAGATGTTCCCGAATACTTGGCTGTCATGTGAGCCTTCCGGAAATTGTTCGGGGAGGTGGTGAGTACGTATTGCGTCACCAGGTGCTGGTCTTTCCACCAGCGCGTACCCAGCACATAGATATCTATCGCCACATCGCCTATCTTGTGCGTCGGGTCATACACGCGATCCTGGTACCGAAGCTGGATAGCGTCGCGACTCTCTTTGGTTTTCTCCTCGGTCTTGGATTCCGGCGTTTCCTCCAAGCCTAAGTATATCCAGCCGAAGAGCGAATCCGGGCAAGCCTGAAACTGATAATAGAAACTGTCCACTACATGCTGCAGTTGTGCGACAGAAGCTTTGCTGATTGTGTCCATCACCACCTCGCGCATCTGCGGACGTGCAAATGCCGTGGTGGAAAGCATAGTGAACAGAACTGCTATAATAATGCTTTTATTTCTCATTGTTTGGAAATTTAAGAGTTGGCGTCAACGGTCAATCCATCCCGGCTATGACCGCTTCGCGTAGTTTTTCGATGGCTGTTGCCACATCCTCTTCCGCCAGGGCGGAAATGTCTATCGGTTTGCCGACATGCATGTGCACAGGATGCCAATTGGCATGCGCCTCGTGGCGGTTCATCACCTCATAGCAGCCGCTGAGTGATATCGGCACTATCGGTAACTTCAGGTCAAGAGCTATCTGCAGCGCACCGCGCTTGAAGCGACCTACCTGACCATCCTCGGAGCGGGTGCCCTCGGGGAAGATCACCGTGCACACACCGTCACGCAGCACGCGCTCTGCCTCTTTGAGGGACTGCAGGGCAGCTGCCGTGTTGCCACGCTTGACGAAGATGTGTCCGGCAGCCTTGCAACCCGAACCGATGAACGGCACTTTTCTGAGTTCGGCTTTCATCAGCCACTTGAAGATAACCGGCAACCAGCCGTAGATAAGGAACACATCAGCCATCGACTGATGGTTCGCCACAAACACGTACGAGGTGTGACTGTCAATGTTCTCCAGCCCCGTTACACGTACGGGTAAGAACAACAGGTAGTAGAACGACCGCGACCAGAATGCCTGAATATCATGCAGCCACCACGAGTTACGCCAGTGCTGGAAGATAATCGTTGTGATAGCCGTAAACATCGTTATCACCGCAAACAGCGGCAACGCTATCAGATATTGGTAAATAATGTAGAGTATTTTCATACTATCGTTTATTTATCAGCCATGCATGGCTGATGCTATACAGTGTATTTCATCATAAATCCGCGATAGAGTGCACAGATACGTCGTATCTCATCCCAGTTCTCTTCGCTCAGTTTGGTACCGATGATCTCGACCACCCGGCCGGCGGCTATCGTGCCTATCTCGCCGCACTTGTGGATGTCGAATCCGTCAGCCAGTGCGTGCAGGAATCCTCCGGCATACAGGTCGCCCGCTCCGGTAGAGTCGGTGCAGGAGGTGGTGATGGCACCTATATGGTAACGGTCAGTGCCCTGCTGCACGTACGAACCGCGCTTGCCGACTTTCACGATGGCTATATCGCACTCCTTGGCAATCTGCTCTGCCGATTCCTCCGGAGCAAGACCCGTGTATGCAAAACTCTCGTCCTCGTTGGCGAACACTATATCCACATACTCCTTGATCAGCCGCTCGAGGAAAGCGTGGTTCTCGTTGACCACATTGTAGGAGGCGAGGTCCAGACTCACGATGCAGCCGCTCTCTTTTGCCAGACGGATGGCTTTCTCTATCAGCGCGTGGTTCTGCACCATGTATCCCTCGATGTGGAATATATCATAGCCTATGAACGCCTCTTTGTTGATGTCGTCCTCCGCCATCTCTGCCGATGCACCGAGGTACGTGGCAAACGTACGCTCGCCGTCAGGGGTGATGAGCACGATCGAGCAACCTGACATCTGTTTCGGGTCAGTCAGCAGCAAGGGCTTGACACCGTTCTTCACCAGGTCGTCACGGTAGAACACACCCACCTCGTCGGCACCTATCTTGCCGATGAATGCCGCCTTGCCGCCCAAGGCTGCGATAGTGGAGATGGTGTTCGCTGCCGAACCGCCGGCTACCATGTGTTTGCGCACCGACGCAAACCGCAGCTGAATAGCGCGCGCCTGCTCCATGGAGATGAGGTTCATACTTCCTTTCGGCAGGTTGAGCTCGCGCAGATCGTCTTCCGAAACCTGCATCAACATGTCCGTAAGGGCGTTTCCTAAACCTAAAATGCGTTTCATATATTACAAATTGCTATGGTTTGTATGATTTATTGCACTTTTTGTGCGAAAAATTTGCATATTTCAAAAAATTGTTGTACCTTTGCAGTCGGTTTTGTTCAAAGCCATGCTTCCTTAGCTCAGTCGGTTAGAGCATCTGACTGTTAATCAGGGGGTCCTAGGTTCAAGTCCTAGAGGGAGCGCAGCGCAGGTCAGTTGACCTGCTTTTTTTGTGACTGTCAGTGTCGTTTCCACTCCGAAGGGCAATGGCATATTCAGTGCCACATGTCCTGCCGGAAAACCGAACAGCACGGGATAGTTCTGCTCCTTCAGTACGGCTGCAATGCTCTGTTGCAACGTACACCCCATCTCCAAATCATCCTCGCAGTCGGCAAACTGTCCGACCACCACGCCGCTCACTGCATCCAGCGTGCCACTCAGGCGTAACTGATGCATCATCCGGTCAATCTTGTAGTGGTGCTCGCCTACATCCTCGATGAACAGGATCGTCTGTTTGCCATGTTTCTTGTCTTGCTCTATGCTCAGGCGGATATCGTACGGTGTACCGCACAGTCCGCACAGCACTGCCATATTCCCTCCGCGCAGCACGCCGGTGGTTGTTCCTTCCTTGTTCAGCGAAGAGGGTGCTATCTCGTAATTGCACTCTTCGTCGCGCAGCACCCGTCGCAATGCTATCCACGGCGCTGCATCATCCGCCAAGGTCGCTATCGGTTTGCACATGATGCCGTGGATGGAACGTCCGCCCAAACGGGCTACAAGTTGGTGCAGCTCGGTGATGTCCGAGAACCCGCACACCGCCGCGCCGTTATATCCGCGTGCACGTACGCCCTGCTCTATCCTGTCAATGATCTGCTGCATGCCGTAACCGCCGCGCGTACAGAGCACCAAACCCACCTCCGGATCTGTCAGTGCTGCCACGGCATCGGCTGTGCGCTGCTCCGGCGTAGCCGCGAACCGTCCGTAGCGGTCGGTGGCATGCGCAGCGATCTGCACGGCAAAGCCTTCTTTGCGCAGCCGTTCAGCGGCACGGATTGTAAAGTCCGCGTCCAATGCCCCTGCAGGTGATATGATCCTAACTTCTTTCAACTTTCAACTATCAACTTTCAACTTTTGCTGCGCGATACAGCTGCGCGGAGTTAAACGCGTTCTGCCAGATGATATAGGCGGCAGCCCCTATGGCACTCAGCGGGTGAAGGAACACCTGGCACATCCACACGCCCAGCGTGGTGTTCTTCTGCCCGAAAGCCTGCCCGGCTGTTATGCGGCTCACTCCTGCCATCGTGGTAGGTACAGCAGCGGGGTTGATCACTACGTCTTTGTACTCCTTACCCTTGCTCGGAGCGGGGAAGTTATACCCTATCAGCCGTCCGAGACAGTATTGTGCAAGGCAGGCTACGAGCGAACCGACGAACAGCACCACGAGTGCCCACCAGCTGTACTCCGCATGAATCATCGTGTATGTTATATCGCTCATCAGGATCGTCAGCGTTCCTGTCCATATATAGAATGGGACCTGCGCCCATGAATGCGTGAGTTCAAAGCGTTTGTCCGACCCCTTGTGCCGCTGCCAACCGTCGTAGCCGAGGCGCAAGAGCCACGCTGCTATGAACGGCAACAGCAACAACGGTGTTACACGCCTGAGGATAAGCAGCATCTCTGCCACAAATGTCAACTCTCCCCCGGGATGCACCAGCGGGAAGAACGCCGGAACAATCAGTGCCGTGGTTATATTGCTCAGCAAGGTGAAGGTCGTCAGGTTCTGTATGCTGCCTCCCAGTTTGCCTGCAATAATCGGTGCGGCGGTAGCAGTAGGCATGATGAAACACATCATCAGTCCCTCACTGATTATCGCGGTGTCGTCAGCCGCTACGCCCAGATGCTTGCACAAGGCGACCGAACCGTAATACGTTGCCGCGGTGAGTGCGAGTTGGGTGAACAGTACCAGCCAATGCCAACGGTGCAGCCTCAGATCCAGCGGATTGACCTTGCAGAACGTGAAGAACAGCATCAGCCCTATCATCGGCGGCAGCACAGGCGTCAAGTACCTGAACAGCGAAAACCCCGCAGCACCGATCACCATCGACAGGATCAGTGCGTATTTGTCTATGAACTGCCTTACTCTCACGTTTCGCGTCGTTTAGCCGTATTGTTCGACGATAGCGTCCATTATGTTAAAGACCTCTTGTTTGCTTTCGGCACGCAGTAGTGCTATGCGCGTCTGACGGAAGTCCGGCAGACCTTTCAGTATCGGACTTGCCGCAAAATGTCTGCGGCTGTGTACTATCCCTTTCCGCTCATCACCTACCCACTCTATGCTGCGCTCCACATGTTCCCTGAGCACATCCATGCACCACGCCATACTCCGCTGTATCGGCGGCTGACCGTCCAGGTGACGGCGTATATCCTCGAATATCCAGGGACATCCGAATGTTGCCCTGCCTATCATCACGGCATCTACGCCGTATTGTTCAAAGCACTCTTTCGCGCGCTCGGGCGTGGTGATGTCACCGTTGCCGATGACGGGTATGTGTATTCGCGGACTACGTTTGACCTCGCCTATCAGTTTCCAGTCCGCCTCGCCGCGGTACATCTGCGAACGCGTACGGCCGTGGACAGCTATCTCCTTGATGCCGCAGTCCTGTAAGCGCTCAGCCAGGTCAACGATGAACGGTGTACCATCCGGCAGCAGCAGACTGCTCTCATCCCAGCCCAGACGGGTCTTCACCGTCACGGGCGTGCTGACTGCATTCACCACCGCACGGGTTATGCTGAGCATCTTCTCCACATCGCGCAACAGACCGGCTCCGGCACCTTTGCCCGCGACTTTCTTCACCGGGCAGCCGAAGTTGATGTCGATGATGTCGGGCTTTGCCTGCTCAACGATCCGTGCGGCATCCGCCATCGACTCCGGTTCGCGACCGTAGATCTGTATCGCCACAGGGCGTTCGGCATCGTTGATGCGGAGTTTGCGCATCGTGGAAGCCACATCCCGAACGATGGCATCGGCATTGACGAACTCCGTATAGACCCTGTCTGCCCCGAATCGCTTGCACAGCAACCGAAATGCAGGATCAGTCACGTCCTCCATCGGTGCCAAATATAACGGACAGTCTCTCAACTTTCAACTTACTTAGCGGGCAGCCACGTCTGGTTACGGCCTAAGAAACCGCGTTTGTCCAACGAACCGCGCAACACCAGTTTGCCGTCTTTCAGATAGATCTTGGCATAATATGTCTTGCCGTTTTTCGGGTCGAGCACGCGTCCGCCAACCAGTTCGCCGTTCTCCATTTTCATCCCGCGGATGATATTCATCCCTTGCACGGGTTTGTTGTGGTCTTCGCCTTCACACTCGGTGCAAACGGCATCCTGCGGACCTTTCAGCAGTTGGGATACCTTGCCGTAATACAGTCCGTCGGCAGCTTTGTAGATCGTTACGACAGACATGATATCGCCCGTCTCGTCATCGACCGTTTTCCAATCACCTACAATAGCGTTCTGCGCCATACATACCATCGAAACACCTATTAGCAATAGGCTAAATAATACTTTTTTCATATTTCTTTCAACTTTCAACTATACGACTTCTTTCAACTATCAACTATCAACTCTCCTTCCTTCTCTCACGCAGTTCCTGCTTGATGAACTTCACCATCATATTGATGGCAGCGTTGTTGTGTCCGCCCTGCGGGATGATCACATCGGCGTAGCGTTTGCAAGGCTCAATGAACTGTTCGTGCATGGGTTTGAGCACGCGCTGGTAACGCTCCATCACAGCTTCGGCGGTACGCCCACGCTCTACCACATCGCGGCTGATAACGCGAATGAGACGGTCGTCGCCGTCGGCGTCCACGAAGATCTTCAGATCCATCTGATCACGGAGTCGCTTGTCACTGAGTGCCATGATACCTTCCACCACGATGATCTCCTTCGGTTCGATGTGGATGGTCTCTTTCTGGCGCGTACATGTGATGTAGTCGTAGATAGGCTGCTCGATAGCCTCGCCCTCCTTCAGCCGGGCTATATGTCGCTCCAGCAACGGCCAATCAAAGGCGTCGGGATGGTCGAAGTTGATGTTCTGACGCTCCTCAACGGGTACGTGACTGCTGTCCTTGTAGTACGAGTCTTGCGGGATAACCACCACCTCGCCTTTCGGGAGACGCTCGGTCAATTTGCGGACTACGGTTGTCTTGCCTGAGCCGGTGCCACCGGCGATACCAATGATAAACATACGATATTGGGGTTTGGAATTGTTTTCGGCTACAAAATTACAAAAAAAAAATGAAAAATGCAAGTTTTTTTTACTACATACAGCATTTTTTTTACCTTGTAATTTGTATATGTCAAATTTTTATTGTAACTTTGCAGTCGCGTTCGGATGTTTTCCTTGTGTAGGAAAAACGATCATTGAGGTATTTTGAAAATAAACATATATAAACCCTGCTTATGGGTTTGCCGTGCTACGCACGTGAATCTTAGCTTGCTAAGGTACTCATTCAAATGGATTTGATGACTACCTTATCAATCTAATCTTCACCTCTTCAATACGCAAACCCACAAGTAGCGATAAACCCAAATAAACCGCGTTGTACAAATTCATTGAAATTTAATTATGTTTATTGCTGATGATGTCTGTTACTCGGAGAGTTGTGGATTTGGCGGGTAAGGCAGTCAGCAAGCTCGCTTGAATGAGTGACGTAGCAGACAAAGACACAAGTCCGGAACGGACAACAGACAGCATCAGGGTTTATGTAGGTTTATTTTCTATATATCACGAATCAAAAATCAAAAATTAAAATGCTTTCCCTCACTCCTATAGCTTTTGCCCGTAACGGGTTCACTGACAAGTTCGGTATCCCCCGTCAAGTGCGCGAGCAGACCGTGCTGCGCACACGTATTGTGTTTTGTCCGCCGTACCGCTCCGAGGATGCTATCCGCGGCATCGAAGCCTTCACTCACCTCTGGATTCTCTGGGGCTTTCACGAAGCCATTCCAAAGTCAGAAACAGCAAATAAACTCACCGTCCGTCCTCCGCGTCTGGGCGGGAACACGCGCGTGGGAGTGTTTGCCACGCGTTCGCCCTATCGTCCCAACCCGCTCGGGCTGACCTCCGTACGGCTGGTAGGCGTGGAGCATGATGCCCGTGACGGAGCAGTGCTCATCGTCGAAGGTGCGGATATGATGGACGGTACGCCTATCTACGACATCAAACCCTACCTCCGTTACTGCGACAGCCATCCGGATGCCCGCGACGGGTTTGTGGACGCCACGCCCGCACGGCTGCTGAAGGTCGTCTGGCCGGAGCAACTGCCAAAAGACTTACCTCAAGCCGAACTGCAGGAGATTCTGGAGCAAGACCCGCGTCCCGCCTACCACAACGACCCCGAACGCACCTATGGCATCGACTACGCCGGATGGAACATCCGTTTCCGCGTCGCCGATGAGGTACTCCATATCACAGACATTCGCCGCAGTGTTTACTCGACGCGCCGTCCTTGCATGTCGTAGAGCTGCCCGTCCTTACGCAGGTAAAGATGCCCGTTAATCAGTAATTTGCATACAGGTGTTTGTTCACAATTACCGTCAGTTGTCGGATAATCCTGTTCGGGCAAAGAGGTTACTATATCGGGAACATACTTGAAGTACGCATCACAAAACGTCAGGCGCCGGTCTATCCAATTGTATATATACTGTTCCTCAGCCTCGAGATCCAATTCAATGTTGTCTATACCGCTCCAGCGTTGTTCTTCGCGCAAGGCTGCACCGGTTTGCCTGAACAGAGCAAAATACTGCGCAAACCGCTCCTTCAGTCTGCGTGCATCGAACTGCTCACGCCGAAGCGATGCGTAGCGCGCATTGCGCGATGCGATATATGTTGAATCGTATTTCTCCAGCCGGGGATACAATCGTGGCGCCCAGTAGTTGAACCTTATTAAAGGACTTTCTTCATTGCCGTTGTACATACGGCCGAACGAGTGGTCTATATCCCACGGCGTAGGCACAAGCATGGAATCTTTCTTGATGTTGTAGTAACTCAAGAAGATGTTCTTACCCATCCCGTCGCGTGCAGAGATCAGGGCATTGAACAGATACAGATCGATGAATACCGGCAAGTCGTACCGGAGCGGTGCTTGCTCCACAAACTCCTGATTGCTGCTATTGACGGCAAACAGCATCGCATTGTACAGCGGTTCCCAAGGGATGAGCGTGGCTGTATCAGGATACTGCATCTCGTAGCAGCCCCACCTCTCCGCCTGCGGATCATACGGGGGTATTGCGTTAGAGAAGAATCCGTCATTCCAATTCACGGATTTGTACAATATACCCCGCACCTCGCCTTCCTTCATTTTCTTGAGTTTGAGTTGTTTTCTGTCCACACGTTCCATTAGGCAGTACAACCCTCGGTAGTCGCCGTTGACATTCACCTCCACAAACTGTCCGCGCGAACCGTTAATCAGTTCCGGCTCTTTGTCGTAATAGTGCGGCTGGACAGCAAAGTCCAGCCACAGGTCGAATGCCACACGTTGGCGCATGCGCGCCTTGTCGGGTGCCATAGCATCCAGGATCCAATAGTTGTCTTTGCGCATGCCCAACAGTGAGGTATCCAACTTCGCACCCACGCTGTCAATGAGTTTGATGGCATACGACTGTTTTTGGTACTTGAGCGACGACGAACCTCTATGCCGAACCAGCGCATTCAGCCGGAGCGTATCATGTGCGATGGTATCCACCACAACCAATGTATCCATGTAAGCCAGCGTATCCCTGTGAAGCAACGTATCCATGTGAACCAATGTATCCCTGTGAACCAACGTATCCCTGTGAATCAGCGTATCCGGCGTAATAATCGTTGTATCGATTTGAATAACCGTATCGACACGAATAAGGGTATCAATATGAATAAGGGTATCGGCGCGGATAAGGGTATCCGGGCGAATAAGCGTGTCAATGCGAATCATTGTATCGCACGGTGTGATAAGCCGCATATTCCCCATGAAGAATGTATCGGTACTCAGCGTGTCAAAATCCACCTCCACCACAGGAATATCAGTCTGTATATCACGAGCATGGACGGCTGCCGTCACGGCAACCATCCAGCCTAACATGCAATATACGATGATTTTGTTCATGCGCCAAAATTTGGCGCAAAGATACAAAAAAAATCCCACATTTGCAAATCTTTCTGCAATTTTGTGGGATTTTTTCTACATTCTGACATCTGACAGCTGATCGCTAAAGCTTTTTTGTCGCGTCGTATGTTTCGATTGTCTTCGTCTGGATCACTACCGAGGTGTCCCCGTGTTGTACGTACTGGCTGCTGGTTGTCACCGTGCGTGTCACGTTGCAGCCCGTCAGCAGGGCGGCTCCCGCCGCCACTGCTGCTACAATCATAATCTTCCTCATTGCTGATTACTGACTGCTGATTGCTGATTACTGCAGGCTGTCAGCCACAGTGTGCCACAGGTACTGGTAGAAGGTCTTGTAGCCGCTCGGGCTGTCCTTCTGTGCGAGGAACGCTTCGCGGTCTGCGAGCATCGTTTCGATGTTCTGCTTACGGGCAGCTATACCCTTGCTGATGCGCGAGAACAGGTTCTGCGCTGCCTTCTCCTCCTGCGAGTAAGGCGTGGTGCGGGTGACGGAGCTCAAGCCGCGGAGGAACAGACGCGAGCAGGCGGGGTTGGTGGTGGCGGCGACACGGTGCGTGGCGAGAACCATCTTCTGGTCAGCTGCGTGAGGGGACTTTTTGTTAATCTTGGTGAGAGCACCACTGACGGTTTTGATTGCGTCGGCATATTCTACCTTTGCCATTCGTGTTCGGCAATGGGCGCGCATTGGCTGAGCGTTCCGCGCTCATCGGGGCGCCCCATGCCTCCACTCTTCGGTCTGCAAACGCTTAGCTGGTTTGCATCCCGAGGGGGAAGAGGCTCCTCCATGCCGTTGGGAGGGGTTAAGGTTGGTTAATAAAAAAGTTAAGGTTCAGGTGTTGCTCAAATTCTGAGCCGTGAGCAACGGGCGGCTATTGGATGGTTTGGGCGAGTTCGTCCCAGATGAGTTTCTTGGGTCGTGTGTCGCCGTTGCGTTGGCGTTGGGCGACGGCGCGACCGATAGCCGCGAAACGTTCACGCTGGGCTTTCTCGCGGTCGGAAGGCGGTGTGCG
>Ga0310690_10000318_pt1 | contig 109379 bp, 90 predicted proteins | sample AusTroGonzalo_MG_2_FD_207661 | JGI IMG/M metagenome (GOLD analysis project Ga0310690, IMG submission 207661) | Bovine rumen microbial communities from tropical cattle in Woodstock, Queensland, Australia - Gonzalo_04 (v2) (version 2) | ecosystem: Host-associated > Mammals > Digestive system >...
TGCCACACCCTCCTGCTTGACGGTGATGTTGGCCGTAAGGTCTCCCGCCTTGACAATCACATTGGCACTACGGGGCTCGGTAGAAGGGTTGGCTTGCGCCATGACGGTGACGCTCTCGACCTTGGTGGCCTTGGTGGCCTTGGTCACCACTGAAAGCCACGTGGCTTCGGTATTGACCGTGTAAGTCGCATTCGTCTCAAAAGAGATGGTGATGGAGCCACCTTCAGCACCAATCGTGTAGCTGGTGCTGATCGGGACCAGGACATCGGGCTCTACCGGATCGGGTGTCGGCTGGGGGCATCCCCACAACATGAACATCCCGCACAGTAAAGCCGCCAGATGAATTAGTTTTTTCTTCATGGTTCTTTATAGTGTTGTTGGTTATTGCATTTTCATGCAACGCACGCTGCATACGCGCTGGCGTACGTGGCCGTATTTGACATAGAGATATGCAGGCGAATTCTCATTGACCATGACGGTGTTGCCGCTGAGCTCTTCGTTCTGCATGTAGACAAACATGTTGGCGTGGTGGTAATTGTCCTTGTCCCACTCGTGGCCAGAGCGCAGGAAGGCAAGCTCGCTGCCCGAAGACCAGCAGCACACCACGTTGCGCATGTTGTGATGATACTTGGAGCCGTCGCTCTTGGGGGTATAGCCGGGATAGCCGTACCAGCCGTTGTCGCCGCCATACTCGTCGCCCTGGTCGCCGAAACCGGCAAACGGGTAGAAGCTTACGCCGTTCTGCTCTGTGACATAGAGACCCTTGTCGTCGGCATAGCAGTCGTCCATGGTAATCGACTCCCACGCCCACTCCGGAGGAACCATATATCCCGGAGGGCACGGGTCGTAGATGGTCTTGCGGAGCTCGTCCATGCTTGCCTGGTACAGATGGTCGGTGCCGTTGTGCATAGCATAGGGATTGCCCCAGAGGTCGGCGGTGATGGTCTTGACCGAACCGTTGAACCACTCGTTGTCCTTGCCCACAAACTTGTAAATCGTAGTGGGATGCTCTACCGAAGCCTCCATGCTCTGCTCGCCGGAAACCATGGACCAGGCTGCGCCGTACTGGAGTTTGAGGGGATCCTTGCGGCCGAACTGGTACCAGTAGCCGAATGTTGCCTGACCGTCGGAGGGGTTGGCGCTGGTGGCGCCCAGGTTGCGGTCGAGCATCACGATGGGGGTACCGTTGAAAGTCTCGTGGCGGAGACGGTCGGGGCTGTCGGTGCACCAGATATGCCAGCTCCACAAGAGCTGGTTGAGCTTGTTGCGGACAATGATGACGGCGTTACCCTTGTTGCCGGTGGCGGTGAATGACACCACCAGGTCGGAGTTGATGGAGACGCCGGTAATTACGTTGTTGTCGTCCCAGAGCACCTCTGCGGTGTTGGGCTTCTCGCCGCCGTAGTTGCTGAAGGTCACCGAAATCAAATCCCACGGCCAGAGGTTCTGCTCCACGGCAACCTCGTCTTCCCAGATAAAGCCCTGGGGACCGTTGCCCATGACGCTCGCGTCAAAGGTATAATTGCCCGCCTTGGGCACGACGTAGCAGTTGGCGGTACCGTTTACCGAGAGGTTGCTCCCCACGTCAAACGGGTCGACATTGCTCCCCTGCCCCAGCTGCATCACGGTGAGATATTCGATAACGCCTTCGCTGGAGAAGATAAGCATGGTGCTGCGCTCTACCGGCTGGCTGTTGGCAGCCACGCTGCAGGTGAAGGTCGCGCCGGTCTGCTTTATGGTGACCCAGTCGACATCGCAGTCGACGGTATACTCAAAGTTGGCGCTCACAGCAATCGAAACCTCTCCGCCGTATTCGTCTATGGTGACCTCCTTGGTAGAGAGCTCCAGGTAAGGGTCGTCCTCAGAGGGGGCGATGTAGGCGTTCTGGTTTACGGTCACGGAAAAAGTGAGGGTGTTGCCGTAAGTGAAGGAGACGGTAGCGCTGCGGGCTTCGCCCTCGTTGGCATCTACCGTAAAGTTTACGCTATCTTCGGTGACGGTCTTGGTGGTGGCCTGATGGATCCACGCAGCGCCGCATTCTACCGAATAATCTACATTCGAGCGGACTTTCACAGTGAAACTGCCGCCGGCGTAAGGGATTGAATAAGAAGAAGTCCCGCCATTCTCAAGGACATCATCTTCGGGATCGGGATCGGGATCAGGATCGGGGTCGGGGTCGGGATCCGGGTCAGGGTCAGGGTCCTTGGCCTTACCGGACTGCTTGATGGTGATTGCAGCCGTGAGCGCCCCGCCCGAAACGGTCACCTTGCCGACGCGCTCTTCCGTGGAGGTGTTGGCGGCGATCTTGATGGAGACGGTCTCGGTGGTCACGGTTTTGGTCTTGGTCGGAACGGTGATCCAGGAAGCCTCGCTCTTTACGGAACAAGTCAGGTTGGTCTTGTAAGAAATAGCGATTTCGCCACCATCTGCGCCAATGGAATACTCTGTCTTGACGGCAGAGAGCATATCCTCTTCGACCGGCTCCTTTTCGGGGCAGCCCCAGAGAATCAACATGCAGAAGATTGCAATTATCGGGAATAGTTTCTTCATCAGTATGTTAGACAATTGTTATCGAAAAAAAGTCCCCCACGGCTCCAATACCCCTATTATATAAATGCTCAAAACTACGAATAATCACCGTAGATTCAAAGCGAAACACACCAAAACATCAACTTTTCTTGCTATTGCAAGAAGGGATTGTTGGCGCGTTCGGTGCCGAGGATTGTCTGGGGGCCGTGGCCGGGGTAGATTTCGACTTCGTCGGGCAGCGGCAGTATCTGGGAGATGATGCTCCGCATCAGGGTCGGATGGTCGCTCCCCTTGAGGTCGGTGCGACCCACTGTGCCGCACATTATGGTGTCGCCCGTGAAGATAACTTTTGCCTGTTCAGAATAGAGGCAAACGCCGCCGAGAGTGTGCCCGGGCGTGGGCAGCGGCTTGAGAATGGTTTCGCCGAAGCGGATGGGTGTGCCGCCGGCGAGATCTATCTCGTAGGGCACCTGTTCGAAACTGAACTGATAACGGCTGCCGTCAAAGGCGCTGGTGCAATAGACATATTCGTCGGTACTGCAAAGGGCAAACGGCACCTTGTAGCGCTCTTTGAGAAAGCCTGCCCCGCACACGTGGTCGTAGTGGCCGTGGGTGGCCACCACGACTCGCAGCAGGATATTATTCTTGTCGATGAAATCCGCAAGGGCAGCGTGCTCCTTGGGATAATTGTTGCCCGGGTCAACTACAATCCCCTCTCCCGTCGAATCCCACACGACGTAGGTATTCTCACGGAAGGGATTGAAAACGAACCGGGCAATCTGCAGCATGACTTACGCGAGTTTGTCGGCGTTAGCGAGCAGATACTTCTCTGCCTCTGCGCTCCAAAGACCGTTGTTGGCTGCGCAAATCTCCGCCAGGCGGGCATATACCGGATTGGTCTTACCTTTCTCGGCAAAGTCAGCGATGGCGGTCAGCGGCATGGTTATATGCGTGTAAATCAGCTTCTTGCCGCCGGGTATCGAAGGGAGGTTGAGGGTGGTGTCAATAACTGCGTTGAGGCCGCCGATGTGGGTCACCAGACCTGCGGGATCCAGACCCTTGCCCATATAGTAGAGCGCCTCCTTCATGTCGTCGGTGTTGCCGCCGCTGGTACCCACCACGTGGGTCATCGCATAGTGCACGTTGTAGAAGTTGAACGGAGCCTTGAAATCGGCGCGGCCGGGGCCGGAGAAGAAGTTGAGGCAACCGTCAAAGCCCAGGATGGCGTCGGCCTGCTCGATAACGGCGGGCACGGGAGCCATCACCACCACCTCGTCGTAGCCGTCACCGCCCGAAATCTCGCGCAGCGTGGCAACGGGATCGGCCACTGCGCCGGTGTTGACGTAGCGCAGGTCAATGCCGCGGCTGGCAGCATACTCCTTGGTGTAGAGGCTTGCGGCACGGTCGAGGCGGGTCTGGTCGATGTCGGTGACCACGAACAGCGCCGGACGACGGTCTTCGCGATGCAGCACATAGTTGATGCAAGCCAGACCCATCGGGCCTACGCCTGCCAGCAGGGCCATCTTGCCGCCATCCTTGATCTCCATCTGGTGCACATAGCTGCCGGGAGTGGTATGGTAGCAGGCATGCATGGCGCCTATCACGCAACTGAGCGGTTCGCTGAGCGATGCGGGATAGAAAGCGTCACCCTCGTAGGGCAGCAGGCACCCCTGCTCCATCACCTCGTTGGGGATGATGACGTAGGTGGCGTCACCGCCGATCTTGGTGTAAGAATAGCCTGGAGCCGAAAGGACGCCCACCGGGCCGCCTTCCCAAGTGAGTGCGGGCTGGATGGAGAACTTGTCACCAGCCTTGAACTGGCCTGCCCACTTGCTGCCGACCTCGATGATTTCTCCGGCAAACTCGTGACCGATGATGACGGGGTTGGTAGCGGCGTCGTTGGGAACGCGCTTGTGGTCGGTGCCCTGGTGTGCCGCCTTGTAAGACGACATACAGATACTATCGCTCACCACCTTGGCGAGGATTTCATTCTCCTTGATTGCGGGAAGCTCAAACTCTTCGAGCCTGAGATCATCCTTACCGTATAAACGAACTGCTTTAGTTTTCATGGGGAATATCTTTTTTGATTATTATTTCAGCATGATCTGGCCGCCGGTGATGGGCAGTGCCTGGCCGGTTTCGCCGGTCTGCTCCACGAGGTAGAGCACGCCCTTGGTCACATCCTTGGGGGTGCAGCCCTTGTGCATGGGAACCTTGGAGAGATAGTATTCGCGCACGTCATCGACAGTCTTGGCGCCAGGCACCTTGCCGGCGTTGAGATACTGCACGTAGAGGCCCTTCACGGGGTCGCTCCACAGCGGACCGTCCAGGAAATTGCCGGGGCAGATGCCGTTGACCTTGATGCGGAACGGAGCGAGCTCCATGGCAAACGACTGCACCAGGCCCAGGCCGCCGAACTTGCTGCCGGCGTAGGCAAAATTGGCCTTGCTCCCTTCCAGACCGCTCTTGGAGTTGATCTGGATGATGTCGCCGTAGCGCTCGGGGTCGTATTTGGTCTGTGCCTTGAGCACCGGAGCCACCGCCTTGGAGCAATAGAAGAAGCCGTGGTAGTTGATCCTGGTCACCAGATCGAACTTCTCGGGCACCATCTGGGTCAGGTCGCCCGCAATGGCGATGCCGGCGTTGCTTACAAACACGTCCACGCCTCCAAAGTTGCACACGGTGTCCTTGACCAGGGCCACCAGGCAATCATAGCTGGTGACATCGGTCTTGAAGAAGGTCACGCGGTTGTTCTTGCAGAGCGAGTTGAGATTGTCTGCGGTAGCGGTGCCGGTCGCCTCGTTGAGGTCGGCCACCACAATGTTGGCCCCCTCCTCTACCAGGCAGCGGGCGATACCTTCGCCGAAGCCCTGGGCCGCGCCGGTCACTATGAAGACCTTGTTATCGGCACGACCGTGGCTGCCAGAAGCGCTCACCTTGCGGCGGTAATTCTCGACCTCCCAGTTGTCGATAAAATCGATCTGGGCCTTGGTCATCGGATGCTCCCCGCCAAAGGCAGCTGCGTAGTGCGCCACCTTCATGCAGTCGGTGAAGACCTCGGCCACGATGCCGGCAGCCTTGGCGCTGTCGCCCACAGCCAGCAGACCTATACCTTTGACAGCCAGAACCTTGGGAGTATAGCCGCGCTCGGCCACATACTTCTCTATGGCCGCCTCTGCGTTGGCAATCTTCCCGGCCGCATCGGCGCCGTCGATATAGATATAAGACGATTTGCAATATACGATACCGTCCGGAGTGAAAGGAGCAGCCACTGCTGCAAAGGCCTTCTCACTCTCGATGAACTTATCTACCAGGGCGGTCTTGACAATGCGGATGATCTTGTCTCCGCGACCGCCGCGGGAGAGAATCGAGCGGATGGCGGGCACGACCTCCACGGCGCAGTCGCAAACCTCGGTGGGGGTCTCGTCAACCGGCTCTACGCGCGCCTCTATCTTGGCGAGCATATCGGCATAGATGGCGTCTATCTCAGCCACTGTGTCGGCACCCACAAACACGCCGTGGTTCTGCAGCATGATTACCTTGGGCTCGCGGCCCTTGGCAGCCTTGAACGCACAAATCTCGTCGTACACCTTCTTGAAAAGGGTGTAACCGGGATCGGTGTAAGGGATAAAGAGAGCGTCGTCGCCAAAGAGTTCGCGGCAGGCGCTTTGGGCGTTGTTGCTGCACATCACGCCGTTTACCGCCGTCGGATGCAGATGCACAATGAAGCGGGCGCTCATGGCGTTGTGGAGAGATGTCTCCACCGAAGGGCGGCGGTCCTTGGTGATGCAAGCCGCAGCCAGGTCGTTCTTGACCTGCTCTTCGCGCTCGGCGGGATCGCTGCTGTAGACCTTCTCCCCCATCTTGTTGAGCAGGGCGCGGTCCAGCACGGCAAAACCGTCTTCGCCAATTGTGGCCAGGGCATGGCCGCTGGCCTTTACCCAAAGGCGTTCGTTATCTTTATAAGAGGTGTTTCCGCCGCCGGCGATCACGAAGCGTGAATCGCTTCCATAGCGACGAGAGACCTCTACAAGCTGTTCTATGTTAGTCATTACTTGATAGCTTCTTTAATGATTTTGTCACCCATCAAAATGAATTTGTCCCTGTATTTGAGGTCGGGACAGCCATTGACATCGAGATAACCGTCAAAGCCGTCGGCAACCAGCTTCTGGTGCGCCGCGGTGATGCAGGCACCATAGTAGTTGAGCCGTTTGAGGTTGTCGGTCAAATCCACGCCGCCGCGGCATGCGAGCTTTATGGGCTCCATGGCCGGGGTGTTGTGCTCGCTGCCGAAGGTCACCACGAACCCCTGGTCCCAGAGATACTGGGCGTAGCGCTCCAGAACCTCCACGCTGTTGCGGGTGGTGATGAACTCCACGCTGTAGAAACCGCGCGCCTTAAGGGTCGCAGCCGCCTTCTCGAGGTCGCCCTCGAAGTCGGTGAAGCCGCCCTTGGCATCGTCGGCCAGGAAGGGATATGTGGGGATGCCGCCCGCTGCGAGGATAATCTCGCGCACGGTCGCCATCGGCAGGAAAGCCTCGGGGGTCTCGGGCACGAAGGCCGCGCCACCCGCCTTGAGCAGGTTGCCGCGGATTTCGTTCTCGACCTTGGCGTCGGCAGCTATATCGCTCTTGAGAGCCTTGCCGCCAAAGAGTTTCTCATAGAATGCCTGCTGCGCCGCAGCCTCGGGATAGAGGCGCGCCACCGCCAGGCGGATGGCCTTGGCCAAGTGACGTTCGCGAAGGCTCCCCTTGGTGAGCTTCTCGCGGATGGAGGCCTCGTCCCAGCCGAATTCCACTCCGGCATCGGAGAAGAGTTTTGCAACCTTGGCGCACATGGCCGCAACCTGCAGGTTGGACTCCTTCTTGACTGCAGCCAGCTGGGCCGCTGGTTCGCCGGCGAGTTTCACCGGAAATGCCAGACCCTTGCCGCTGATGTAAGTACGGCCGGGATTGTTGGGGTCGTTGACCCTGACACCGGCCGCCTGGTCTTCGCTGTTGAGCGAGATAAACTCTATGTTGAAGAGCGGATAGAGCTTGCGGGCGCGGGTTTCGCGGTCCCACTCGGCATATCCGTCCATCGAATAGAAGTCGTTGATGCCGACCACCTTGACGCCCTGAGCGGCAGCCATCTCGGCCGCCTGGGGGATGCTGTCAAAGGCGCTGAAAGAATACGGAGTATGGAGGTGTGCATTAACGTCACACACCTCCATACGGCGTATTTTTGCTTTCTTACAAAAACACATAGGCGCTTAGATACCTTTCTTGGCGCGGGTGATGAGCTCGGCGTTGGTAAGGTTTGCTGTCGGAGTGTAACCGGCGATGGGCGCGATGCGCTCGTGGTATGCATCCACAAACCAGCTCGGCTGAGGGAAGAACGCCTCTTCGAGTTCGTGGCAAGGGGTGATCCAGTTGCGGCTGCCCAGCACTACCGGAGCTGCATCCAGATAGTCGAAGCAGAAGCTTGCGATGTTGGCTGCCAAATCGTTCAGGAACGATCCGCGGGCAGAAGCATCGGCTGCGATAATGATCTTGCCGGTCTTCTTGACAGACTCGATGACCTTGTCGTAGTTGAACGGCACGAGGCTGCGGGCGTCGATAACCTCGGCGCTGATGCCTTTCTCTTCGAAGAGCTTGGCAGCCTTCATGGCGCGGTAAAGGGTTGCACCAATCGAGAGGATGGTGACATCCTTACCCTCTTTCTTGACATCGGGCTCGCCGATGGGGATCTCGTAGTATTCCTTGGGAACGCCGCCCTTGTGGAATTCCTCGCCCTGGCCGTAGATACGCTGGCTCTCGAAGAAGATCACGGGGTCGGTACCCTGCAGGGCTGCATTCATCAGACCCTTGGCATCGTAAGGAGTAGCGGGGAACACGACCTTCAGGCCGGGGATATGGGTGCAGAGCGAAGTCCAGTCCTGGCTGTGCTGTGCGCCATATTTGCTACCTACCGACACGCGGAGCACTACCGGCATCTTGAGGATGTTGCCGCTCATGGCCTGCCACTTGGGCAGCTGGTTGAACACCTCGTCGCCGCAGCAACCCAAGAAGTCGCAATACATGATCTCGGGAATCACGCGGCCGCCGCACATTGCATAACCGATGGCGGTGCCCACGATGGCTGCCTCGCTGATGGGCGAGTTGAACAGACGGTGGTAAGGGAGCGCCTCGGTGAGGCCGCGGTATACTGCGAATGCACCGCCCCAGTCACGGTTCTCTTCGCCGTAAGCAACCAGGGATGCATCTTTGTAGAATCTGTCTATGATAGCCTCGAACAGACCGTCGCGGATACCGAAGGTCTTGATGGCGCTGTAGGGCTTACCGTTCTCGTCAAATGCAAAGCGCTCTTTGGTAGCGAGTTGCTTAACGCGAGGGTTCTCTTCCATAGGCATGTTCACGTCGGGCTTGGCGTCGCTCATGGAGTCTACGCTGCCGTTGGAGAACATCATGTCGCCCAGCAGTTCGCTCTCTTTGACGAGGTCCATGCGGGGAGATATCTCCAGGTCGATGGCGAGTTTGTACATCTCGAAGATGATGCTCTTCTGATGCTCGCGGATAGCCTCGAGTTCCTGCTCGGTAGCCACACCTGCCTCTACGAGTTTCTCGCCGAAGCACTTGATGCAGTCGATAGCTTCCCAAGCCTTGATCTCTTCAGGAGTACGATAGGTCGAGGAGTCGGACGGTGAGTGGCCGGCATAGCGATAGGTAACGATGTCGAGCAATGCGGGACCCTTCTTCTCTGCCAGCAGGGCCATCTTGCGGCGGAAGCCGTCGATGACTGCCAGGGGGTTGTAACCGTCTACGCGCTCAGCGTGCATGCTGTCGGGGTTGAAGCCGGCACCGATGCGGGCTGCGAAGTTGTAACCTTCGGTCTCGCCGCGGGTCTGGCCGCCCATTGCGTACTGGTTGTCCATGATGCTGAACAAGATGGGCAGGCCGCCCTTCATGTCGCCTTCCCAGAGCTGGGTGAACTGGTCCATCGATGCGAAGGTCATACCCTCCATCACCGGGCCGCGACCCATGGCGCCGTCGCCGAGGTTGGCTACCACGATGCCTTTCTTGCGATTGACTTTCTTATAGAGTGCCGCACCGACTGCAATGGAGCCGCTGCCGCCCACGATAGCGTTGTTGGGATAGATACCGAACGGAGTGAAGAAGGTGTGCATACTTCCGCCGAGGCCCTTGTTGAAGCCGGTGGTGCGGGCAAAGATCTCTGCAATGGCACCGTAGATGAGGAAGTGCATACCCAGATCCTTGACGCTGCCGCCCTTGAAGCCCTTCTTGGCAACTTCGAGGGTCTTGCCGCCCCAAAACTCTTCCATGATCTTGGTGAGCTCTGCGTCGGGCAGGATCTCGATAGAGCGCAGACCCTTGGCGAGGATTTCGCCGTGGCTGCGGTGGCTACCAAAGATAAAGTCGTCGGTGGTAAGGTTGTAAGCCATACCTACGGCGGCTGCCTCCTGGCCCATCGAGAGGTGGGCGGGACCGGGGTTGTTGTATTCGACACCGTTGTAACCGCCGGTGGTCTTCACGAGGTTCAACATTGTCTCGAACTCACGGATGGTGAACATGTCACGATAGATGTGCTTGAGGTCATCTTTCGTGAAGTTCTTCTCTTTGAGTTCGTCTTTGATGGATTTGTTGTACTGATTGACCGGAATCGGGGCAATCTTCACTTCACCGGGTTTGCGCAGAAAGTCGGGATCTGCAAATTGTGATTTAGGCATATTATATTATTGGTTTATTATTTGACAGAGAATACAGCTTCTTTGATGATTTCGCTCACTGTGGGGTGAGGATAGATGATCTGCTTGAGCTCCTCTACGGTCATCTCCATTTCGATGGCCATGCAGCAGCCGTAGAGCATCTCGCTGGAGGGGTTGCCCATCATGTGGACGCCCAGGATCTCGCCGTGCTTGGCACCCACGAGAATCTTGCAGAAGCCCTCGCCACCCTCGTTCTCGGCCACGAAACGGCCGGCGTAAGCCATGGGGAGGTTGACAATCTTGAACTCTTTGCCGGCAGCCTTGGCCTGGGCCTCGGTGAGGCCGACGCTGGCTACTTCGGGATTGGTGTAGACCACGCTGGGGATAGCGTCGGTGCGCATGCGGTCGTTGCCTCCGGTGAGGTTGTTGACCACGATCTCGCCCTGGCGGTTGGCCACGTGTGCCAGCATCGGATAGCCGCTCACGCAGTCACCTGCAGCAAACACGTTGGGAACGTTGGTGCGCATCTTGTCGTCGACCTTGATGCCACGCTCGGCCTCTACGCCGATGTTCTCCAGGCCGATGCCGCGGATGTTGGAGCGACGACCCACAGATACCAGTATCTTGTCGCCTGCAACGCGGTTGACCTTGCCGTCGGGAGTCTCATAGACAACGGTGTTGCCCTCGATGGCGGTCACCTTGCAGCTGAGGCAGAACTCGATGCCGCGCTTTGCATATATCTTCTGCAGCGAAGAGCTGATTTCGTCGTCCAGCGGGCCGAGGATCTTGGGCAGCATCTCCACCACGGTCACCTTGGTGCCGATGGTGTTGAAGAATGCCGCGAACTCCATGCCGATAACGCCGCCGCCAATCACTACCAGTTCTTTGGGCTGCTCTTTGAGAGCCAGTATCTCGCGGTTGGTCACAATCACGTCGTCAGCCTCCTTGAGGCCGGGAATCGGGGGCACTGCAGCCTCGCTGCCGCTGCATATCAGCAGGTTGGCAGCCAGGAATTTCTCGCCGTTGCAAGCGATGGTGATGCCCTCGGCGCTGCGGCCTTCTATCATGGCCTCGCCCTTTACGACGGTCACCTTGTTGGCACGCATGGCACCTGCCACGCCGCCCACGAGCTTCTTGACAACCTTGTCTTTGCGGGCAACCACCTTACCAAAGTCGCACTCCGCGCCCGTCACCTTCACGCCGTAAGCATCGCCGTGCTGTGCGTAGTTGAAAACTTTCGCGCTGTAAAGCAGCGTCTTGGTAGGGATGCAGCCCTCGTTGAGGCACACGCCGCCAAGTTCTCTCTTTTCGAAAAGGGTCACCTTGAGGCCCTTGGCCCCTGCCCTTTCAGCTGCGACATAGCCCGCAGGGCCGCCGCCGATAATTGCAAGATCGATCATATACTGATAATAATTAGAATTCAACTTCGAGGGTCTCTATCTCGGTAGCAATCTGCTTGAGGAAGCGGGTAGCTTCTCCGCCGTCGATGCTGCGGTGGTCGTAGGTCAGCGAGAGGCCGATGTGAGGCACGAACGCATAGACTCCGCCGCCCAGGTCCTTGGGACGCGGAACAATTGTGTTGACGCCCAGGATGGCGCTCTGCGGCAGGTTGATGATCGGGGTGAATATCTCCACACCGTAGTTGCCGAGATTGGAAACGGTAAAGGTTGCAGCCTCGGGGCTGAGGATGTCGGGGCTGATGCTGCCCTTCTTGCAAGCATCCGCAACCGCCTTGAGCTGGCGCGACAGGCCGGTGATGGAGAGGTCGTCGGCATTCTTGACGCACGGCACCATGAGGCCGCGCTCGGTATCTACCGCCAGGCCCAGGTGAACCTTGTTGAAATATTTGATGCTGTCGCCCAGGAAGTGGGTGTTGACATTCGGGAATTTCTTGAGCGCGCGGATAACCGCCATGCAGATAAAGTCGTTGAGGGTGATGTTGACATCCAGCTTGCCCTCTTCGAGCAGCTTCTTGGCCTTCTTGCGCAGCGCCTGGATGCGGCGTGCATCTGCGCTGAGGTGGTGGGTCAGCTGAGCGGAGTTCTGCAGGCTTGCCTGCATGCTCTTTGCAATCACCTTGCGGATATTGGTGAGCTTGCGGACCTCAAAGTCGTCGCCGCTCTCCAGCACATCCTTCTTGGCTGCGGGTGCTGCGGCGGGTTTGGCTGCAGGAGCAGCGCTGCCCAGATCGCAAGCGCGGGCCATACCTGCCAGGCCGCTGCCGGTTGCGGGAGCGGTGGCGCCGGTCTCGGCGGCAATCTTGGCTGCCAGCGGAGTCTGGCGTGCGCCGGCTGCAGCGGCGGCCTCGATGTCACGCTCTATGATGCGGCCTTCGGGACCGGTAGCAGTTACATATGCGAGGTTGATGTTAAGCTTCTCTGCCAGCGCCTTTGCGCGGGGGCTGATGGCGCGTTTGCCCTCTACAGCCACAGCGGGTGCGCTCTCGTGAACGGTGATTTCGGGAGCCTGAACGGCAGCAGCCTTGACCTCGGGTGCCGCAGCAGCAGGAGCCTCGGTAGCGGGTGCGCCCTTGAGGAACTCATCGATATTCTCTCCCTCCTGCCCGATAACCATCACGTTCTCCAGCACGGGTATCTCGTCGCCTTCGTTGTAAAATACTGCCAGGACAGTGCCCTCTACCTTCGACTCCTCTTCGAACGAGGCCTTGTCGGTTTCGTAGGCAAAAAGGATGTCGCCCACGGCCACTTTGTCACCTTTGTTTTTCTTTAATTCGGTAAGAATACAACTTTCTACAGACTGCCCCTGTTTGGGCATAATTACAACGGAAGCCATAATTTATTATCTAAGAGATTATTTATTTGGAAGTTAACCGATTTATTGTTAAATTATGGGCAAAGGTAAAAAAAACTTTTGCTCGGCGTATCGAAACACCGCGAAATCAACCGAAAAACTTGATATTTTTTTGTAACTTCGCGTTAAAACCGAGAATACTATGTTTGGATACAGACCCGACGGACGCGAGGTCAAAGGGATAGACCCTATTCAGCGCATCATCCCGCACATTATGCCTCGCCGCTACGACGCCCAGAATATGACCCACTACGACTGCAAGTGCGAACCCATGGACCAGTTCATCAGGGAGCAATTCGAGGCGGGCGACACCTTCACCTACATGCACATCCTCATCGCCGGCCTGGTGCGGCTGATTGCGATGCATCCCCGGCTGAACCGCTTCATCATGAACGGCCGTATCTTTGCCAGGAACAACATCTTTGTCTCTTTCGTGGTCAAGAAGCGCCTCAGCATCACGGTGCCCGACACCACCGTCAAGCTCGAGTTCACCGGCCACGAGTCCATCTACGACGTCCGCGACAAGATTAACGAGGCCATCGCGCAGAACGCCCACGAGCAGGCCAACAACGGCACCGACAAGCTCGCCCGCGTACTTACCCACACCCCCAACTTTGTGCTCAAAATCCTGGTAGGAACCATCAAGTGGCTGGACAAGCACGGCATGCTGCCCAAGGCAATCCTCAAGGTCAGCCCGTTCCACACCTCGTGCTTCGTGACCAACCTCAAGTCCATCAAGGGCCCCTCCATCTATCACCATCTCTACGAGTTCGGCAATACCGGCTTGTTCCTCGCCATGGGCAAGGAGAGCCTGATGCCAGTGGAGACCGACAAGCAGCCCACCCTGGCCAAGATCATGCCCATCGACATCGTGATGGACGAGCGTTATTGCGACGGCTTCTATTATGTGCGCGCCCTCAACTATCTCAAGCGGCTCCTGGAGAACCCCGGCCTGCTCAAACAGCGGCAAGAAGAATTGCCGGAAGACCAGGAGGTCGTGGATCCGTTCAGCCGCAAGGCCAGACGCGCCGCCAGGGCAGCAAAAAAGCTTGAGTCAGAATCCTGACCCAAGCTTTTTTTCAATAGAAAAACTTCTGCTAGTAGTTCTCTGCGCAGATTTCGAAGAATGCCTGCGGGTGGTTGCATGCGGGGCATACCTCGGGAGCCTTGGTGCCCACTACGATATGTCCGCAGTTGCGGCATTCCCATACCTTGACTTCGCTCTTGGCAAATACCTCAGCGGTCTCGACGTTCTTGAGCAGGGCGCGGTAGCGCTCCTCGTGGTGTTTCTCAATCGCGCCTATCAGGCGGAATTTAGAAGCGAGCTCGGGGAAGCCTTCTTCGTCTGCAGTCTTTGCGAATTCTGCATACATGTCGGTCCATTCGTAGTTCTCGCCTTCGGCTGCGGCCTTGAGGTTGGCAGCGGTGTCGCCGATACCGTTCAACTCCTTGAACCAGATCTTAGCGTGTTCTTTCTCATTCTCTGCGGTCTTGAGGAACAAAGCAGAGATTTGTTCGAAACCTTGTTTCTTGGCTACAGATGCGAAGTAGGTGTATTTGTTACGCGCCTGAGACTCGCCTGCAAAAGCCTCCATAAGGTTTTTTTCGGTTTGTGTGCCTTTGTACTTGTTGTCCATAATTGTCAGATTTGTCAGTTGATTATTGATTTGTAACAAAGGTATGAAATTTGTACATTTGTTAAAATAATCAACACAAGTCAACACCATGAAAAAGCTTATTTATTCCATTTCGATACTGCTCGCCGCAGCAGCACTTTTCTCCTCTTGCAAGAGCGTAGAGGAGTCCGACGAGTATCGCCAGCTTCTCAGCCGTGTAGATTCCCTGAACCGCGCCAACAAGCAGCTCAAGGCCAATTACAACGAGACGCTGGATATGCTCAACGAGATCGAGAGTGGTTTCAACGAGATTTCTGCCGCAGAGAACAGTCTCATCGCCCTCAACCTCGAGAATCAGAGCGACACTGTTTCGCGCAAGGATATGATGATGAACCAGGTCGACAAAATCAAGGACAAGATTGCGGAGCAGCAGAACAAGATCGACAACTTGCAGGCGCAGCTTTCCAAGAGCAATGCCAAGAACAAGACGCTCACCGCTACCATCGCCCGCATGCAGCAAGAGCTTGACGAGAAGACCGCCATCATCAACGACCTGCAGCGCACCGTTTCCGACCAGCGCGCCCGCATCAACGAGTTGGACAATGCGGTTGCCAAGCTCGAGAAGAATGTGGCCGGCCTCCAAGAGCAGAGCGCCAATCAGCAGCTGCGCATCAAGAGTCAGGATGCCGACATGAATGCGGTTCATTACATCTGCGGCACCGAGGCCGAGCTCATCGAGTGGAGCCTGTTCGAGAAAAAGGGTCTGTTTGACGGCGGCAAGCTTCTGGACCTTTCCAATACCGATGCCGATTTCAAGACTTTTGACCGTCGCCGCGTCAAAGTGGTTCCCACCAACGGCAAGCGCATCAAACTCCTCACCAACCACCCCGACGGTAGTTACACCATCGAGCCCCAGGACGACGGCACCGAGAGCATCGTCATCACCGACATCGACAACTTCTGGAGCATCTCCCGCTTCCTCGTCGTCCGCGTGAAACGTTAGGCACTCCCCTCGCCCATATCAAACAAAAATGCCAGCCCCCCGGGTTGGCATTTTTGTTTCCCCGGGGCAAGCACTGCCGCACGGGACCGTTTACATGCACGCCAGACGCGCACAGATTGATTTAATCCCTTCAGTAATTCGCCGCTGCATATCCGGCCTGGGATGACGTTGCCCGTTCGCATAATGGCTCAACTGCTGCTCTGCCACGCCGATCTCCTCCGCCAGGGACTTGCGTACTATATACTTGTCCGCATATTTGAGCTGCGCCCTCGTGGTCAGCCGATACTCCGGCTCCCACTTATCGCCGAACTCCCCAGGCACGGTCTCTCCGTCCTCACGCAGCCCTTCTATATGAAACGCCAGTGCTTCCAGAATCTTCGCCTTTACCTCCTCCAAGGTTTTGCCAGTCGCCACACACGCCATTTCCTCGTTAGCCGCAGCTGCGCTGAAATTGTTCGGCACCCAGTCGATGTTTATGATTACCTTATTCATACTGTGTATAAAACTCGTGAGAAAGAATCCTTGAATTACTGCTTCATCTTTCACAAAGATATACATTTCTATATCATTATCTAAAATAGGGCTCAGTAAATTCAGAAAAAATAATGCGTTTGGCAGATGCCTCCGCATGAATGCCCTGCTCGCTGTCACTCAGCCTTCCTGCACTCCGCTTCAAAAACACCTATGCTCGGGAACCTTGCGCTTCGCGCTTCAAGCATACCTCGCATGGCCGGTGTTTTTGTACGCTCCGTGCTGCGGATTCACTCGTCGCAACAGGCCAAACGAGTTTGGCCGTTGCTCCTCGTTCATCCGCACCGTCGGCTTCGCTAGCGCCGCTCGCATTGCAATTCATGCGCTCGGCTTGTCTGCCTGCGTAACGCCAAAACCTACTATAGAATTACATCCCAGAACGACTGCGGGAGATATACGTTCTGAAGATCAATCGCCGGCTTGAAGAACGGGGCTACTTGCTCTGGAGTATAACCAGCAATACCGCACCCGACCGCCGTGACCAGAAACCTCAACTCAGGATGTTGTCTTGCGAATATAATGAAACGTTCCACCGCCTTGGCGAGGTCATCAATGCCCTCCATCGTTGGCAAAGCATACGACTGCCCTTGCAGCCCCTCGCCCACTCCCCAGACCGCACCAAACCTTTCCATAGCCACTCGAGCCGCCCCGCCCTTATGCATGCCATGAATATTGCTGCCAAACACGAATACCTCCCCCGGATCAAGTACGCTGATTAACGATGGGGTTATTTTGTTTGATATTATAGTACGATTACATCCAACCATGTTGTGCATATAATCTGACATAAGTTTGCTAATTCCAAGGAAAATGATGAGTTATAAGATACCGATAAACTCTCCAATTATTCGAAAAGCATCTGATGATTCCTCATCTAATAATATTGGTTTATAGTCAGTATTCAGCGGCTTCAATATTATCGAAGAGTGGCGCCAGGTACCATCTTCATTATAATGCTTCACGCTAGAATACTGCTTGATAGCATAACTACCGCCATATTCGGGATCATATTGAGTATGATTTTGAATCAAGACAATCTTACCTTCCCTACTGCCCGCCGGATTCGCACGGAACACACAATAGTCACCATCATGTATAGTGGGTTCCATCGAATCTCCGGATGCTTTAACCACAAACAAATTCCGGTTAAGTTTACCGAAATTATCTACTCTCATCCAACCCAATGCTTCGACATCTTCCCCATCCCCAAAGTAGCCACAGGCCGCTTTAAGAGAATAATATGGCAGGAAATCTACGTATTTTACATTATCTGCAACTACTGACTCTATACGAGGTGTTTCCTTTTGAATATCCACAACGGTCAAAAGACTCTTCAAATATGCAGACATCTCTTTATCGCAACAATACACATAACACCCCTTCATTCCTCGTGTCATCAGTGTCCGATATGTATTCTTGATAATCTCGTCGGCCACCTGTCTTGATTTAATATCTCCAGCAATGACGCCCGACTTCAATCCTCGAACTGCGGCATCAGAAGATGGATGAACAGATACATCAGTTATTACCTCACCGTTACGATATAGTATATCAGGACCAAGGATAACTCCAACGTAATCCATCTCTAGTCCCTGACATGTATGAATGCAACCTATCTGGTTAACGGAGTGCTCTCCCAAAATCCACATGGTTCCATCTGATGCCAGGTTCCATTTTTTTGCAAATCTGAATTCAGGAATGACAATATCAGGGACTTCCATACTCTGCTTATTCCATTTCCAACAATAACCCGCCACTACCCTGGATTTGTTATTAGTCGAGTTTTTCTCGATGATTGCCGCAAAAAGTGCATTTGGATCATCAAATATTTGGAAGTCATAATCAACAGCCGAAAGATTAACATTTGCCGTTTCAGCTATTTGCAAAGCATTATCAATCCAAGCTAGATATCCATCTGAACCATTGCATCGGAACTGAGATTCAAGTTTCATAACAGAGACTTTTGCGCCACATTCCTCTGCAATTTTGTATATAACCTTAGTCGAACCTATATCGCGAACATGAACCCGTTGATGGTCGTCTATGAAAAAGACAATAAACTTGGCAGCATTTATTATTTCACGTATCTGGTTATCTCCTTTATTGGCATATAAACCGCTCTTCTCCACCAATCTATGAGCCTCATCAGCCACGAGCGCGCCTAAAGTATTTGGAGGTGTGTCTATATAATTACCGCTCCCGACAAAAAGATTCTTTATAAAAGACGGGCGAAAAGACCCGGTTAGTTTAGCACAATAAACATCTCTAGGTGCAGCATTTTTTGATACATACTGGCATGCTATACCCTCTTTCGTCAATTCCGACACAAGCTGAATAGCTAAAACACTTTTGCCAGTACCTGGGCCACCTTGTACTATCAACACCCTTTTGGGTCCAAACTGTGCCTTCCTCGCCAAATCAAGAGCATTTTCATAAACCACCTTTTGCTCATCAATCATAACAAACTCTTGATTTCCACGAATCATAGACACCAATGAGTCGGCAAGTTGTTTAGATGGTCTTATTTCACCGTTCTCAATAAGCCACATCAAATCATCTTTAGCGCCCCTTTTTATATGCTTACTTATAAAATCTCGCAGCCTTCCAGCATCATTCTTCAAGAAAAGTGGAGCTTTTGAATAATACTTTTGAAAGCGTTCATCAGTAATAACGGTGTCGGGTTGATAATTATGAAGATATGCACATGGATTGAGATGAATATTCCTCTCCTGGATTGTGCTGTTGTAATTCTCTAACATATAGGCATACGACCATGCCTGATATGATGGGTGACTTGTTTCAGCCTCACCATGTTCAAAACGTGTGACCACCAAATCTGGTTTATCCGCAAAGCGGGATTTCTCCCATTGCTTAAGCTCTATGATAACAATATTCCCCCGCCCATATTCGTCATCACCGCCAACGATGAAATCAATTCGTTTTGATGTCAGAGGAATCTGATACTCTATGGCAATACCTATATTATCTGGCAATAATGTCGTATCAAGAACACGATACATATATTGCATGGAGTTCTTCCATGACCTCTTTTCATTAGGAGATGTGTGGCGGCCCAGATGCGCAAAAAATGCGTCATCAATATTGTCGGCAATAGTGTCTTCAAACACATCCTCTAGGAATTGCCGTTTTGTAGCATGATATACTATCATAACTCGTTATACTTCTTTGCCGAACCTTTTGCTTTCTCTACGGGATACTTTGCTGCGTTCTTTGCGAGTTTATCCAGCATTATCTGCTTAATATCAAGCTGATACCTATCCGCCATCTGGAAAGCGTAGTTCAAGACATCGGCAAGTTCTTCCTTAATCTTAGACAGCTGGGCCTCTTCTGCCGTTTTCCACAAAAAAGCTTCTAGAAGCTCCGAGGCCTCTATAGAAAGCGCCACCGCCAAATCTTTTCCATTATGGAATTGATCCCAGTCCCGCTCTGCATTGAACCTTCTCAATTCATTGAGAATTTCTTGAATATCACTCATGGTTTCCTTCATTTCCATTCAAAGATAACGTTTTTTATCAACCACATCAACGTTTTAACAACTAAAAGAAAAGAGGCAATCTTTCATGGCGCCGGAGCTTGAATTAAAGGTCAAAAGTATTTATCTTAGAAGAGACTATTGATTAATAAAGTGATGAATATGTGCGAAGATTTCCCAGACGCTTTACTGCCCTATTGCGATATTGAAATGAATGAGTCCCGGATAGTTTTATATTCCGGGGCATTCTCTTTAAAGAGTAATAATTGGACGATTGACCTTGAGGGCATTATCAGTTACTCGCTTTGCGGGAAAATCAGACTTATGTTTGAGGGGCATGGGGTCGGGTCAAAGCATCCTGCATTGAGCCTCGAGAGCAATTGCCAAATCTGCACGCGCAACGGAGTAACCGGGGATTGCTTTATTAACTCGTACAATACAAACAACTCCTCAACAGTAATTGTTCGAGGGGTTATCGAGACACTTTTTTCTGATCAAATCGAGTGCGGCATGTGGCACTGGTCATACTTGAATATGAAAAGGTTCTTGGGGTCAACCGTTATGAGAGTCACGGATGGCAAACGTAGCTTCTCTACTGATCGTTTGTCCTTCTGCTGCAAAGACGGAACACAAATCATTCTTGAGAATTCAGATAATCAGAATGGCGCAAACAACATAACGCCCTACCGCATTTCTCACCATTGCAAATTGATACCGGCAGGTGGGAACTCTATCGGTTTTGAAACTGCATATAGATACATATCTGCATTTACCAACTTTATCAGTTTTGTTGTCGGCAGATATCACAGCGCCATACTCATCGCAGGAGAGAATGCTGAAGGAACGCTTCTTCCATATTACTATTCTGGATACGATTTCAGCCAGACAAGTGTGACCAGTTGGCTTCCATTCCCAGACGATTGTGATATCGAATCCCTTTGGCCTCGCTTTGAGGAAATATGGAATGGAACAGATGCGGACAAGGCGGACATCCTTTCCACTGCCGTTCATTGGTATTTGGAAGCAAATATGGGGAGCGGGAAAGTCGAGGGAGCGATAGTAATGGCCAGGACCGGGTTGCAGTTGATGTGGAATGTCATCCTCACGGAGGAAGAACTCAAGGGTAAAGAACATCTGCAGAATTTACTCAAACGGATGAAATATAATCCTCCGTTTGACCCGGCCTGTATCAACGAAACACGGGACAGGCTGATTCATTATTACGACGTTAATCGTCGGAAGCAATATCAGCAATTAACCTTTGAAGAAAAGTACCAGAGTTTGGATAATAGCCTAAACATTCTTGAACTGGCAATTCTATATTGGTTAGGGTACAACGGACACTATGCAGACCGTACCTGTTCTGTTTTGTGGCAGGGTGCATCAACAAAAAGAGTTCCCTGGGCTGAACAAAACTAATCGTCTGATCCCAGGCGCGTCCATGCCAAAGCGCCGGGATGCGCTCGGTTCCACTACTGTCCGAGCAAACTGGATATAATACTGGTGGCGCCAGCCCGGCTATAGCTATTCTTTAGTTTCCTTTACAAAGCAAGCTACCATCCCGTATATGATGGTCGGACGGATCCAGATCTCCGTGAGGAGATAGGCGGTGTATTCATTGCCAGACTCCAGGACTATATCCAGATTGTAGAGAGCCGCAATTGCCATATCTACGACAAAAAGCATCCACAGGTTACGCTTGGAATAGGTTTTCCAATCCTTGCGGGCGTAGAAATAAGTGAGCATCATCAGCAGTGCAACAGAGAAGACAAGGCACGCAAGGTGGATGGGGAAATAGGCCAGTTGCGGCGCAAACAGAATGTCCCTGAGCAATACCGTGATTCCCACGCACACAGTACACCAATAGTTGAACTTAACGGGAGTGAGACGGTTGAAAAAGAACAGCCAGATCATCACCAGACAGGCAATGTAAAACAGGTTGAGCACCAGTTCCGGCCAGGACTCATGCAGGCCGAAAAGCAATACGCCATAAAGAACGATGCCTACAGAAAAGACTGCAGATACGGCAGTAATCACGACATCTAAAATCTCAGATTTCTTTTTGAATCTTACTTCCATATTATTTTCCATAATTTTCTGCGGCTTGGCGCACCATATCGGATACCTCTTTTACATATTCTTCTGGGGAGAGGACCTTGACAAACTGGCCGTAAGAGAGAAGCTTGCGCGTGAAATCCAAAGTGGGATGGATGTGATAGACGAAATCTGAATATGCGCTGTCCGACATCTGATATGACGACTGGCCCAGGACGTGCTCCGGGGATACCGGGCCCGAATTGCCAGCGGTAACCGTGTTCACCTCTACCTGCGATGAGTGCAGCGGGAGAGAGCGGAAATAGTTGACATACTGCGAAGTAAAGACACGCACGGTGACATCCATAAGCGGAACGGTATCATCTATCAGGACGCCGTAATAATCGCGGAAATAATCCTCAGGTGCGGCATCCCGACCCCCGTTGAGAATACACTTGGCCACCTTGCGGGCATCGAACTCCTCTTCTGTGAGCGAACACTCCCCTATCCTGTCCAGACCATAAACCCGGGCCGTGGAATCGGACGGCTTCCAGGCCAACATATACCAACGCTGCTCCCGCAACTTCAGACAAAACGGATACACCACAGAAGAGACCGGATGCGAATCGGGCTTGAAACTCTTGTGGACCAGACTCAAGGCACTACTCTGGCGGAGTGCTTGGAGAATGGTGCTCAACACCGCGCCGCCGGCAGACGGGATATCCTCCAGCAGGATGCGGCCCGAGAGGTCGCCCCCGCGGGACACCGCCTCGTTGATACTCAACGAATTGAGCAACAACCGCTTGACCTGCGAGCGCTGCAGCGAATCCTCCTCGGCGATGCGGTAGCGGAAATGCCCGTCGATGCGCACCGGCTCAAGGGTTATCTCGAACAAATTCTCTATCTCACACTTGTAATTGTAAAACGTCTTGCGCGAAATCTCGGGCTCGTGATTGTCGTTGTAAATGCAACCGCGCCACAGGCGGTTGATCTCTTCGCGCGAGATGCCGTACGAACCCGCCTCGTAAATGATGTTGAGCAGCCAGATATACTTGGCGAGCAAATAAGAAGTGCTGGTCTTCATAATTGGAAATTTCTGATACAAATCTACGAAAACTTTCTATGTGTCCCAAAATTTTGCACACATAGAGAGCCATCTTTGTACCAGAAATTAAAACCTGAACACCATGAAACTCATCATCGCACTCGCAATCATCGCCGCATCAATAGTATTCGCTTCGCAAGACTGAAGCGACGGGGCGGATGACTAACCCAACTTGCCGTTGGAAATGTCGGTAAGCTCTTCTGTGATAACCTGCTGACGCTGCTTGTTGTAGGTCAGCTGCAGTTGTGAGAGAAGATCCTGGGCATTGTCGCTGGCAGTCTGCATGGCAATCATGCGGCAGGCATTCTCACTGGCATTGCTGCTCAGAAGAGTCGCATACATATCGGTACGCATCACCAGCGGAATCAACTTCTCCAGCAACTCGGAGGCGGAGGGCTCTATGATGTAATCGTCGTCGAAGCCGGAAGCCGATTCGGAGACCTCCTTGGCGGGACGCAGCGGCAACCAGTCGCGACCTGCAATAGACTGCCGCGCGGCACTATAATAATGCATATAGAGCAATTCTACGCGCGAGATGCGGCCTTCCAGGAAACCGTCTATGAAGAACTGGGCCATTGCGGCCATATCATCGTAAGCGAGATTGTCGCCCGCGGCCACAAAATCGCTGCGGACATCGCGACCCGCCTTGCGGGCCATCTTGGCCACCTTCTCGCCCACGGGATAAACCACAACCGACTCGTCCCTCTTGGCCAGGTCTTTGATGCGCGACTCAAGCCCCTTGAACAAATTGGAGTTGTAACTTCCGCAGAGGGCGGTGTTGGAAGAGAACACGATAATGGCCACCTGGCCGCCCCGCGACTCGAGCAGCGGCAGAGACGCGATTTGCGGCTGCAGCCGGTCCAGAATGCCGTAGAGCGCACTCTTATAGGCATCCAGCCCCGCCACCATCTTCTGCGCCTTGCGCAACTTGGCCGACGCGACCATCTTCATCGCCTGGGTAATCTTGAGAGTACTCTTGACAGACGATATACGGGCCTTTATCTCTTTGAGGGATGCCATCTAAATCCTGATCTATGAGTTTTTGATTGAATCGCAAACGGCAGCGGCGGCGGCACGTATCGCCTCCTCTACCTCGGGGGTGAGACCCTTGGTGCGGAGCGTATCCAGGGTATCGCCGCTGGAAAGATGCGCCAGCAGCAACTTCTCAAACTCGTGCACCTTGTCGATGGGGATATCCTTCATCAGGGCCTTGGTGCCGCAATAGAGCACGGCCACCTGCTTCTCTACCGGCATCACCGCGTGCAGCGGCTGGATGAGCAGTTTGGTGTTCTTGCGCCCCTTATCCAGGGTCATCATAGAGATGGCGTCCATGTCGCTGCTGTACTTGCTGAACGCCTCCAGCTCGCGGTACTGCGCCTGGTCTATCTTGAGGGTACCGGCCACCTTTTTCATAGACTTGGTCTGGGCGTTGCCGCCGACGCGCGACACCGAGATGCCGACGTTGATGGCGGGACGGTTACCCTGGTTGAACAGGTCGGTCTCGAGGAATATCTGGCCGTCGGTGATGGAGATCACGTTGGTCGGGATGTAGGCAGACACGTCGCCCGCCTGCGTCTCGATAATGGGGAGCGCGGTGAGCGAACCGCCCGCCTTGACGCGCCCCTTCATGCTCTCGGGAAGGTCGTTCATCATCTCGGCAACCTCCTGCTGCTCAATGATCTTGGCGGCGCGCTCGAGAAGACGTGAATGGAGGTAGAAGATATCGCCCGGGTATGCCTCGCGGCCCGAAGGGCGGCGCAGGATAAGCGACACCTCGCGGTAGGCCACAGCCTGCTTGGAGAGGTCGTCGTAGATTACCAGCGCGTGGCGTCCCGTATCGCGGAAATACTCGCCCACGGCGGCTCCGGCAAACGGCGCATAATAACGCATCGCAGCCGAATCGCCCGCAGTGGCGGCAATCACCACCGTGTAATCCATCGCCTTGTGCTGGCGCAGGGTCTCAACTATGGTAGCCACGGTAGAGGCCTTCTGGCCGATGGCGACGTAGATGCAATAAACCGGGTCGCCGTTCTCATAACCGGCGCGCTGGTTTATGATGGTATCGATTGCAATGGAGGTCTTGCCCGTCTGGCGGTCGCCGATGATGAGCTCGCGCTGGCCGCGGCCGATGGGAATCATGGAGTCGATGGCCTTGATGCCCGTCTGCAGCGGCTGTGCCACCGGCTGGCGGAATATCACACCCGGCGCCTTGCGCTCGAGCGGCATGCGGAAACTCTCGCCGGTGATGTCGCCACCGCCGTCCAGGGGCTCGCCCAGAGGGGTGATGACCCTGCCCAGCATCGACTCACGCACGTCGATGGAGGCGGTGCGGTAGGTGCGCTTTACGATGTCGCCCTCCTTGACATTGTCGCTGGAGCCGAGCAGTACGGCGCCGACATTGTCCGCTTCGAGGTTCATGACCACCGCCTTGCCGCCACCGGCCAGTTCGAGGAGTTCGCCCGCGCCGGCAGCGCTGAGGCCCCAGATGTGGACCACGCCGTCACTTACGCTGAGCACCTCTCCCACCTCTTCTGTCTTGGCGCTGAGATCGATTTGCCGGAGCTCTTCCAGCAGCACTTTTGATATTTCGCTAGGCCTGATATTATCTTCCATTACAACCTAAATTAATCGCTTGGTGTTGTTAAATTCAAACGCTTTTTTCAAATCATTAATCTGACGCAGCACGCTGGCGTCGGTGCGGCGGTCATCTACCTTATAGATAAAGCCGCCGATGATGGAGGGATTGACCTCTACATCTATCTCGACACTCTTGGCCCCCGTCTTTTCGAGGGTGAGCGTCTCAAGCTTCTTGAGCAGTTCGTCCGAAGGGGGCGAGGCCACGGTGAGCCGGGCGGACACTATGCCGCGCGACTTCTTGTAGATGGCGATGTACGACTGTAAGATGGTAGTGAGCCGGTATTCGCGGCGATGGGCGGTAACCACCTGCAAGAAGCGCCTGAACGCGGGGCACGCCTCCGGGGTCGCCTTGTCCAGCAGCGCCATCTTCTCTGACGCGGGATGGGGCGCGCGAAGATACTCGCGCAGGCTGGGCATCACCGCCAGCAACGCACGCGCGTCGCGGTAGCACTCACCTTGCTGCGAGCACTCTGCGGCATACTGCTCCAGCGCAGCGCCGTACCGTTTGGCTATCAATCCGCCGTTCATAGTCGTCTACGCCTTTTCTGAGCTTGCCTCGTCGCCCAGGATCTCCTGCAGCGCCGTCTGTGCCTCGCTGTCGCTCAGCTGGCCGCGGAGCACCTTGGTCGCCATGGCAATGGCGATCTTGGCAACCTCGCCGCGGGCGCTGGCAAGTATCGCATCCTTCTCTTCGTTAGCCTGCTTCTTGGCTTCGGCTATTATGCGCGCCGCCTCTTGTTCGGCATTCTCGCGGGCCTCGCCCACGATCTTGTCGCCCCTGGCGGTGGCATCTTTGAGGATGCTGACCTTCTCACGCTCGGCATCGGCGATGATCCTCTCACCCTCCGCCTGCAATCCGGCAATGCGTACCTCCGCCTCCTTGGCTTTGTCGAGCTGGGTATCAATGTAATTCTCCCGTTTCTCGACAGAGCCCAGGATCACCGGAAAGGCGAATTTGGCCAGGATGAAGAAGACCACCCCAAAGGCGATCGTCATCCAGAACAGCAGGCCGCCCGATGGTGTGAGCAGTCCCATCTTAGAGTGCCATCAAGCAGACTACCACTGCGAACAGCGATACACCCTCGACAAGCGCAGCTACGATAATCATAGATGTACGGATGTTTCCGGCGCTCTCGGGCTGGCGGGCGATAGCCTCCATGGCCGATTTACCAATTTTACCGATACCCCATGCGGCACCGAAAACGCACAATGCTGCACCAATTGCGGCAGCCATTTTTGCAAATTCCATAATTACTTGTTTATTAATGGTTTATAAATAATTAATATCTTCTAATGTTCTTGCGCCAGACCGATAAACACGGCCGAGAGCATGGTAAATACATAGGCCTGGAGAAATGCCACCAGCAACTCCAGGCAATTCATGAAAATCATGAACAGCAGCGCCACCGCCGTCATGGAGCCGCTCATGGCCGCACCCAGATGCGCAGTGAGGAATATCATGCAGCAGAGGCTCAATATGATCGAGTGCCCCGCGAAGATATTGGCGAAAAGACGCATCATCAGCGCGAAGGGCTTCGTGAATATTCCGATAATCTCAATGATGGGCATCAGCGGGATGGCCTTCAAGAAGATGGGCACGTCGGGCCAGAAGATGTCCTTGTAGTAGTGCTTGCTGCCGAAGCAGTTCACCGCAATCATCGTGGCCACCGCCATGAACAGGGTGATGCTGATGTTGCCCGTGACGTTGGCTCCGCCGGGGAAGATGGGTATCAGGCCCAGCAGGTTGGTCACAAAGATAAAGAAGAAGGCGGTGAGCAGATACGGGGCGAACTTGCGGTAGTTGGGGCCCACGCAGGGCTTGATCACGCTGTTCATGATGGAGTCGATGAGCCACTCCAGCAGTCCCGCCAGCCCCTTGGGGCAGTAATCGACCTCGTCGCGCTTCTTGTAGGCACGGGCCGCCACCAGGAACAATATCATCACTATCAGCAGCGAGAGTATCGCGCCGCACGCGGTCTTGGTGAGCGAGATGTCCAGCGGGCGCTTCTGTACGCCGTCGACATCCTCTACTATCTTGTCTTTAAACTTGCCCTCATGGGCGATGTACATCCCTTCGTAGGTGGCACCCTCGTGGCATATCTTATCGGAAGAGAAGAGGTGCCAGCCGGTAGAAGAACGCACGATCACGGGCAACGGCACCACTATGTCGCGGTCTTTGATGGTGGTGATGTGCCACTCGTAGGAATCGGCCAGATGCTCCATCACCAACTCCTTGGGGCTGAAGTCCTCCCCGTCGCCGTGGCCCGAGGCCGACGCGGCAAGGGGCGCCACCATCAGCAGCGCTGCCACCAGCATATATCTGAGCATCTTGTCCATTACTTTTCCGTACAAACCAATATGGTGTCGTTCTCTACCTCAACAAAGCCGTTCTCTACGGCATACTCTTTCATACGCCCACCCTCTTCGTACCTCACGGAGCCCTTCTCCAGGGTGCTCACGATGGGGGCATGGCCCTGCAGCACCTCGAACGCCCCAGCCCCTCCGGGCAGGAACACCTTGGTGACCGCGGCCTCTACGTTGCAGCCGGTGGGAGTTATGATTCTGAGTTTCATCATTGCTGCTGGATGTTTTCGAGCATCTTCTCACCCTTGGCCATAACCTCCTCGATGGTGCCGGCGTTGAGGAACGCCTGCTCGGGGAACTGGTCGACCTCGCCGTCGAGAATCATCTTGAAGCCGCGCAGACAGTCCTCTATGGTGACCATCACGCCCGGCACGCCGGTAAATTTCTCGGCCACGGTGAAGGGCTGCGACAAGAAGCGCTGCACACGGCGGGCGCGGTTCACTATGACGCGGTCCTCGTCGCTGAGCTCGTCCATACCCAGGATGGCGATGATGTCCTGCAGCTCCTTGTAGCGCTGCAGGATCTGGATAACGCGCTGGGCGGTATTGTAGTGCTCTTCGCCCACGATTTCGGGAGCGAGGATGCGGGAGGTGGACTCCAGTGGATCCACGGCCGGATAGATACCGAGCTCGGCAATCTTACGGCTGAGCACGGTGGTCGCATCCAGGTGCGAGAAGGTGGTGGCCGGTGCGGGGTCGGTAAGGTCGTCGGCAGGGACGTAGATGGCCTGCACCGAGGTGATGGAACCGCTCTTGGTAGAGGTGATGCGCTCTTGCATCTGGCCCATCTCGGTGGCCAGCGTAGGCTGGTAACCCACGGCAGAAGGCATTCGGCCCAGCAGCGCCGACACCTCACTTCCGGCCTGCGTGAAGCGGAAGATGTTATCTACGAAGAAGAGGATGTCGCGGGGGCCGCTGGCAGAGCTGTCGTCGGCTCCGTCGCGGAACGACTCCGCCACGGTGAGGCCGCTCAGCGCCACCGACAGACGCGCTCCCGGGGGCTCGCTCATCTGTCCGAAGATCAGCGTCGCCTGGCTCTTGGCCAGCTCTTCCTTATCTACTTTGCTCAGGTCCCATTTGCCCTCTTCCATCCCCTTGATGAACTCCTCACCATAGCGGATGACGCCCGACTCGATCATCTCGCGCAGCAGGTCGTTACCCTCGCGGGTACGCTCGCCCACTCCGGCAAAGACGCTGTAGCCGTGGTGCTTCTTGGCGATGTTGTTGATGAGCTCCATGATGAGCACCGTCTTGCCCACTCCGGCGCCTCCGAAGAGGCCGATCTTGCCACCCTTGACATAGGGCTCGAGCAGGTCGATGACCTTGATGCCGGTGTAGAGCACCTCCTGGCTGGTGGTCAGGGTGTCGAATGGCGGCGGGTCACGGTGGATCGGCACCGAAGTGCTGCGGTCCAGGGCGGACATGCCGTCGATCTCGTCGCCCGTCACGTTCATCAGGCGGCCCTTGATCTGCTTGCCCACGGGCATGGTGATGGATGCGCCGGCGCTCACGACCTCCATGCCGCGGCACAGGCCGTCGGTAGAGTCCATGGCGATGCAGCGCACGGTGTTCTCACCGATGTGCTGCTGCACCTCTATGGTGAGGTCGCGACCGTCCTGGCGGCGGATGGTCATGGCGTGGTGGATAGAGGGAAGGTCCTCTTCTCTGACTGCGTCGCTGAACGAGACGTCAATCACGGGACCGATAATCTGAGAAATATATCCTTTTGTAGTCATAATCTAGTTTGTGCCGGGCTGCAAATTTCCGAAAAGGCCGAACAATTCGGCATCTATGAGGTTGGTTATCTTGCCGAAATCTTCGGGGTTGCCCACAAAGTCGAGGTTGTCGGCATCTATGGTGATCACCTGGCCCTTGTAGCCGGCGATCCAGCTGTCGTAGCGGTCGTTGAGCCCCTTGAGGTATTCCAGGCTGATGCCCTGCTCGTATTCGCGGCCGCGCTTCTGTATCTGGCCCACCAGGTGGGGTACGCTGCAGCGCAGGTATATCAGCAGGTCGGGGAGTTTGACCATGCGCATCATCACCCCGAAGAGGTCCATGTAAGCCTGGTAGTCGCGCTCAGAGATGTTGCCCATCGCGCGGTTGTTCTCCACGAAGATGTGGACGCCCTCCATCACGGTGCGGTCCTGGATCACGGTCTTGTCCGACTCGGCGATGCTGAGCAAATCCTTGAACCGCTGCGTGAGAAAGTAGACCTCGAGGTTGAACGACCAGCGCTGGATATCCTTGTAATAGTCTTCGAGATAGGGATTGTAGGTCACGGCCTCGTATTGCGGCGTCCATCCGTAATGCTCCGAGAGCATCCGTGTGAGCGTCGTCTTGCCGCTGCCGATATTTCCAGCTATCCCGATGTGCATGGCTAATCTGTGAGTTTGTCTATGCCGTCGTTATACCAATCCTTATACATCATGTAGCCCTGGGCGTTCTTGTGCGCCATCTCGGCTATCTTCTCGCTCCCCTCCTTGACCTGTTTGGCGGGGATGCCGGCATATACGCCAGGCTCCAGCACCTGGTTGCTGAGGACCACCGCCCCGGCGGCTATGATGGTGTTGTCGGGAATCACCGCGTTGTCCATGAGTATGGCGCCCATGCCCACCAGCACGTTGTTGCCCACCTTGGCGCCGTGGATCACCGCGTTATGGCCCACCGAGACGTCGTTGCCGATCTCTACCACAGAACGTTTGTAAAGGGTGTGGAGCACTGCACCGTCCTGTATGTTGACGCGGTCGCCCAGTATTATGGGGTTCACGTCGCCGCGCAACACCGCGCCGTACCAGATGCTGCAGTCGTCACCCATCTTCACGTCGCCTATGATGGCGGCATTCTCTGCCAGAAAGCACCTGTGCCCGATCTGGGGCTTGACGCCGTTCAGCTCTCTAACTATCGCCATAGAATCAGTTTAGGTTTTGGAACCTACAAATATACAAATAAAATGGTTTTTTCCTTGTCAGAAAATTACCTTACCTTAGCAAAAATTAATATTGTAATCTGATGTTAAGAAAATTACGAATAGTACTTGCGGCGATATTTTTTGCAGGCATTACGCTTTTGCTGCTGGACTTCTCCGGCGCGCTGCACGGCTGGCTCGGCTGGATGGCCAAGATCCAGTTCCTGCCCGCGGTGATGGCGCTCAATGTCGCTGTCATCGCCGCCCTCATATTACTCACGTTGCTCTTCGGCCGCGTATACTGCTCTGTGATATGCCCGCTGGGGGTATTCCAGGATTGCGTGGCGCACATTTCGGTGGCCCGCAAAAGCCGCCTCAAAAACCATAAGCCCTACAGTTTCAGCCCCGAGAAAAAGTGGCTCCGCTACATCGTGTGGGTCGTGTTCGTGGTGGCTTTGGTTGTAGGCATACAGGCCCTGGTGGCGCTGCTGGCACCCTATAGCGCATGGGGCCGCATCGTCCAGAACCTCTTCCAGCCCATTTATCTCTGGATTAATAACCTCTTTGCAGCCATCGCAGAACGCGCCGGCAGCTATGCCTTCTACGGCAGGGAGGTTTGGTTGCGCAGCCTGCCGACCTTTGTGGTGGCCGTCGTCACGCTGGTGGCGGTAGTGGTGCTGGCATGGCGCGGCGGACGCACCTATTGCAACACCATCTGCCCCGTGGGCACCACCCTGAGCTTCTTCTCCCGCTTTGCGATGTTCCGCCCCGTGATAGATGCCGAAAAGTGCCGCAACTGCAAGGTCTGCGAGCATAAGTGCAAGGCCTCCTGCATCGACATCGCCAACCACAAGATAGACTACTCCCGCTGCGTCGATTGCTTCAACTGCATCGAAGATTGCAAATTCGGCGCGCTCAAATACCGCTTCGCGTGGGGAAAGAAAACCGCCAAGGCAGTTGCGGAGGCCCCTGCCGCCAATAACCAGGCGGAGGCTGCCGACATGGGCCGGCGCGCATTCCTCACCGGCGCGGCACTGGCTGCGGGCAGCATCGCCCTCGGCGCCCAGGACAAGAAGACCGACGGCGGCCTGGCGGTACTGCTGGACAAGAAGGCGCCCAAGCGAGAAGTGCCCGTGACCCCTCCCGGCTCCAAGAGCGTCAAAGATTTCTACAGCCGCTGCACCGCCTGCCAGCTGTGCGTGGCCGAATGTCCCAACAACGTGCTGCGCCCCAGCGCCTCGCTGGAGCACCTGATGCAGCCCGAGATGTCGTTCGAGAAGGGCTGGTGCCGTCCCGAGTGCACCCGCTGCAGCGAGCTCTGCCCCGCCGGCGCCATCAGCCAGATTTCGCGCGAAGAGAAGACCCGCTACCAGGTCGGCCTTGCGCAGATCGACCGTGAGCTGTGCGTGGCCGAGAACGGCACCGAATGCGGCAACTGCGCCCGCCACTGCCCCGCCACCGCCATCGAGATGGTGCGCGTAGAAGACCGCGGCATACATATCCCCGTGGTCAAGGAGAACCTCTGCATAGGGTGCGGCGCGTGCGAAAACCTCTGCCCGGCGCGTCCCATAAGCGCCATCACCGTCAACGGGCGTCATAACCACTTAAATGATTAATCGTATGGACAGAAGAGACTTCTTAAAGATATCGGGTACCGGCGCCGTCGCGCTCGGTGCCGCAGCGGCCGGTTGCGCCCCCCGCGAAACGCAGAAGGCCGACAAGGGCCCGGAGCAGATGGAATACCGCATCAACCCCGCCACCGGCGACAAGGTTTCGCTGCTGGGCTACGGCTGCATGCGCTGGCCCATGATAGACAAGGACGGCGCGCAGGTCATCGACCAGGAGGCGGTGAACGAGATGGTGGACTATGCCATGGCGCACGGCGTCAACTACTACGACACCTCCCCCGCCTATCTGCAGGGGCAGTCGGAGAAGGCGGTCGGCATAGCCCTCAGCCGCTATCCGCGCGAGAGTTATTTCCTGGCCACCAAGCTCTCCAACTTCGGAGTTTTCGACCGTGACCTGTCGCTCAAGATGTACCGCGACTCGTTCGAGCAACTCAAAACCGACTATTTCGACTACTACCTGCTGCACGCCATCGGCCGCGGCGGCGTGGAAGCCTTCAACGAACGATATGTGGACAACGGCCTGTTCGACTTTGTCAAGGCAGAGCGCGCCGAGGGCCGCATCCGCAACCTCGGCTTCTCGTTCCACGGCACCCGGGACATGTTCGACTACTTCCTGCAACTGCACGACAACGGCGACATCCACTGGGATTTCTGCCAGATCGAGATGAACTACAAGGACTGGACCCACGCCGACGGCGTACGCAACGTCAACGCCGACTACCTCTACGCAGAGTTGGACAAGCGCGAGATTCCAATCGTGATCATGGAGCCCCTGCTGGGCGGTCGCCTGGCCAACGTGCCCGACGGCATCGCCAAGCAGATGAAGGAGCGCGAGCCCGACAAGTCGCTGGCTTCGTGGGCATTCCGCTTCTGCGGCAGTTTCCCGCGCGTGCTCTGCGTGCTGAGCGGAATGGCCTCGATGGACCCGCTGCTGGACAACATCGACACCTACACCCACTTCAAGCCGCTCAACGAGGAGGAGCTCGATTTCCTCGAGCGCATGGCCAAGTGGATGGAAGATTACCCGATCGTGAACTGCAACTACTGCAACTATTGCATGCCGTGCCCCTGGGGCGTCGATATCCCCGGCATCTTCCGCCACTACAACGATTCGGTCACCGAAGGGCGCTATCCCCAGACGCAGGAGCAGAAGGATTACAAGAAACTCAAGCGGGCCTATCTGGTAAGTTACGACCGCTCAGTGGAGTCGATCCGCCAGGCCGACCACTGCATCAGTTGCCGCGAATGCATCGACCACTGCCCGCAGAGCATATCGATCCCCCGCGAACTGCGCCGCATCGCCCACTACATCGAATCCCTAAAACAGGATACGCTGTAAACTTATTTACGGAAAAGCGCGCAGGTGATGGCGGTGGCGATGGCCACATTGAGCGATTCGCTGCCCGCTGCGTCGCGCGGATAAGGAGGAATGAATAGCCGTGAAGTCACTTTCGCGGCTATTTCTGCGCTGATGCCGTTCGATTCCGAACCCATCACTATCAGGCCACTCTTCGAGAGGGCTTCGCGGTAGATGTCCGCGCCGTCCAGGAAGGTCCCGTACACGGGCATCCCCGCCGCCACAAACTTATCGGCCACTCCGGCCAGGTCGCAATAGATCACCTTGCGGCGGAAGATGGCCCCCATGGTGGCCTGCACCGTCTTGGGGTTGTAGAGTTCTACGGTGTCGTGCGAGGCAAAGATGGTGTCGATGCCGAACCAGTCGGCTATGCGGACTATCGTCCCCAGGTTGCCGGGGTCGCGCACCGAATCGAGTGCCAGGCACAACGGGTGCGACGCTATCAGGGCGTCCATTTCAGAGGCATCGGGGGCGGCCGGCATACGCACCACCGCCAGCACCGGCGAGGGCGAACTGAGCTGGGTTATCTGCTCCATGGCCTGCTGCCCGATGTCGTCCATGCGGTAGACGTTCTCTACCTCAAAACCGCTTGAGAGGGCCTCCGCAACCATCTTCTCCCCTTCGACCACAAACAGGCCGCTCTGCTCGCGCTGCTTTTTGCTGCCCAGCGCCCTGATCCTTTTGATATCTGCCTTTGAAATCATACACAAAAATAGTTAAATTTGCATGATATAGTTGCAATGAGACGTCGTAAAATAATATATCTGGTACTGGCCGGCGCAATCGCGCTGGCGGCAGCCTGCTCCCCGACCTCCAAGCTCCAGCCGGGCGAGTACCTGCTCACCAAGAACAACGTCATCATCACCAACTCGCGCAGCTATCCCAAGAGCGACATCGCCTCGTACATCAAGCAGAGCGAGGCCCCCGGCTTCCTGGGGATCCTCTCCCCCTTCGCCGCCCCGGTAGTCATGGACCTGAACTCCACCGAACTGAGCCGCAGCGGCATCATCCGCCACCTCGAGTATAAAGGGTATTACAACTCCACTGTAGACACCATCGTCTCCCGCAGGGGCAAGAAGGCCATCGTGAACTATCTGGTCAAACTGGGCAAGCAGTACCCCATCCATCAGCTCCAGTACTCCGTCGGCGACCCCGACATCAAGGCGATATTTGCCGAAGATTCCACCTCGCGCACCATCCGCGAGGGGATGGTCCTCTCCGAAGAGAGCCTCGAGGCGGAGGCCACCCGCATCGCCACGCTGCTGCGCAACAAGGGCTACTACACCATCACCAAGAACTTCATGTTCAACACCGCCGACACCATGTCGGTGCCCGACTCGTCGCTGCTCAACATAGAGCTGCGCAACTACACCCGCAACGAGTCGCCCTCGATGGCGCGCCCCTTTAAAAAGCACACCATCCGCTCCGTCAATTACGAGATACCGCGCACGCTCAATGCCCGCCTCGATTTCTTGGAACGCATCAACCTGATAGAGAGCGGGATGACCTATAGCGAAGAGGTCATCAACACCACCTACCAGCGCTTCTCTGGCAACCGCATCTTCAACACCGTCAACATCAGCCTGAATCCCGTGGACACCACCGGCCTGATCGATTGCGTGATAGCCCTCACCCCCTCCAGGATGCAGAGTTTCGAGGTCAACATGGACGCCTCCACCAACTCTTCCGGACTGATAGGCCTGACCCCTTCGCTCAACTACAACCACTACAACCTGTTCCACGGCGGCGAGGTCCTCAGCCTCGGTTTCCGCGGCAACTTCCAGTTCAAGTTGAACGACGACACCAAGAGCACCGAGTTTGCGATTACCACCAGCATGCGCTTCCCGAGGCTGCTGCTTCTGGACAGCTTTATCGAGAGCACTACGCCGACCCTGCCCAACACCGTCTTCTCGCTGGCCTACAACTACCAGAACCGGCCGGAGTACACCCGCAACATCTTCTCGGGCTCTTACGGCTATTCATGGGGCGCCTCCCGCAACCTCCGGTTTGCGGCCAACCTGCCCAACATGAGCATCATCAAGATCTTCAACCTCGATCCGGTATTCTTCGGCAACCTGAACAGCAGTTCGTTGCAATATCTCTACCAGGACCACTTTGACATAGGGGCCAACGCCTCGGTATATTACACCACCAACACCAACGTGAACCCCACCGAGAGCTACTTTTACGTGCGTGGCGACATCGCCTCGTCGGGTCTGCTGCTGAGCGCCCTCAACCCCTTCTGGAAAGAGAACTGGCGCGGGCAGCGGCAGATATGGGGCATCCCCTATGCGCAGTATCTCCGCGCACAGGTGAGCAGCGTAGAGACGCTCCGCTTTGGCCACGACGACAAGCTGGCCTTCGCCGCCAGGCTCCTGGCCGGTGTCGGCTATGCCTACGGCAACTCGCTGTTCTCGATGCCTATGGAGCAGATGTTCTACGCCGGCGGCGCCAGTTCGATGCGCGGCTGGCAGTCCCGCACTATAGGTCCCGGCTGCTCTCCGCTGGACGAGACTTTCTCGATTTACAACCAGGTCGGCGACATGCACCTCGAAGCCAACCTTGAGCTGCGCTTCCCGCTGTTCTGGAAGCTCAACGGCGCAATATTTACCGATGTGGGCAACATCTGGAACCTCCCCAAGAAAGAGGGCTTCACCGACGAGGATTACGACCTTTCCGTATTCTCGTTCAAGACCCTCGCCAAATCGACCGGCTTTGACTGGGGCCTGGGAGCAAGGCTCGACTTCGGGCTGCTGCTCATCCGTGTCGACTGGGGCGTGCGCCAGTACGACCCCGCCCGCCAGAAATGGCTCGTACCCCGCGAATGGTTCTCCAAAGACGGCTGCGCGGTGCACCTGGGTATCGGCTATCCATTCTAGAAATACCAATAAACCACATAATATGAACTTTGTAATAGAAACTTCCGCACGTCACGTGCACGTCACTCAAGAAACTCTCGAAATACTCTTTGGCAAAGGATTCCAGCTCGAATTCAAAAAGGCCCTCTCCCAGCCCGGCCAGTTTGCCACCAACCAGAAGGTCGAGGTAGTCGGCCCCAAGAACAGCCTCAAGATGTCCATCCTCGGCCCCGTACGTCCCGAGAACCAGGTAGAGGTATCGTTCACCGACGCCCGCACCCTTGGCATCACCGCCCCGATACGCGAGAGTGCCGACGTCAAAGGAAGCGCCCCCTGCAAGATCATCGGCCCCTGCGGCGAAGTCGACCTTGAAGAGGGAGTCATCATAGCCAAACGCCACGTCCACATGACCCCGGCCGACGCCGAAGCCTTTGGCGTGACCAACGGCCAGATAGTCAACGTAGAGGTCGAGCAGGAAACGGGCCGCAAGATAATCTTCGGCGACACCGTGATCCGCGTCTCCCCCAAATACGCCCTGGCCATGCACATCGACACCGACGAAGCCAACGCCGCCGCCTGCAGCGGCGACATGACCGGCCGCATCGTGTAGTCTGTTATACGTCACGATATAAACAGCAAGGGGAACGATCACTCGTTCCCCTTGCTGCTTTATGGACCCCCTGCCGTTACCTTGACTGGTAGAATTCGTCGGCAGATTTGATGCTGACGGAGTCGATGCCCATCGCGCAGAAGGCGCGCACGAAGGCGGTGGCCAGGCGGGCGTTGGTGATGAGCGGGATGTTGAAATCGACTGCGGCGCGGCGGATGCGGTAGCCGTTGGTGAGCTCGACGTGGGTGTAGTTCTTGGGGATGTTGATCACCAGGTCCACCTTGCGGGCCTCGAGCAAATCGAGGGCGGTGTCGAACTTCCCGGCGAGCGACTTGTCCTGCTCGTATTCGCTGGGCCATACGGCACGCATCGAATAGACGCCGTTTTCTGACAGATAGCGCTGGGTTCCGCCGGTGGCATATATCTTATACCCTTTGGCGGCCAACATGCGGCAGGCGTCCAAAAGAGAGGCCTTCTGCAGCGCGTCACCGGAAGAGATCAGGATGCCCTTCTCGGGAACGGGATAACCCACCGACACGATGGACTTGAGCAGTGCATCGTCAAAATTGTCGCCCAGGCAGCCCACCTCGCCGGTAGAGGCCATATCCACGCCCAGCACCGGGTCGGCCTGCAGCAGACGGGTAAACGAGAACTGCGAAGCCTTGATGCCGACATAGTCGAAGTCGAACTCGTCTTTGCTCACCGGTTCGGGATGCTCGCCCATCATGGCCTTGGTGGCCAGCTCGATGAGATTGATCTTGGAGACCTTGCTCACGAACGGGAACGAACGCGAAGCGCGCAGGTTGCACTCGATGACCTTCACAAAATTTTCCTTGGCCAGGAACTGGATGTTGAAAGGACCGGTGATGTGCAGCGCGGCGGCAATCTTGCGGGCCACGCTCTTGATGTCGCGCATGGTCTTGACATATATCTTCTGTGCCGGATACACGATGGTGGCGTCACCGCTGTGGACACCGGCAAACTCGATATGCTCAGAAATGGCGTAGGCGAGGATGTTGCCGCCGTCGGCCACCGCGTCGAACTCGATCTCCTTGCAACGCTGCATGAACTCGCTCACCACCACCGGGTGGCTCTGGGAAACCTCGGCGGCCATGTCCAGGAAACGCTCCAGGTCATCGTCGCTGTAGCAGACGTTCATGGCGGCGCCAGAGAGCACGTAAGAGGGACGCACCAGCACCGGATAACCCACCTCCTCCACGAATGCGTGGATGTCGGAGAGCGAAGTCAGCTCCTTCCACTTGGGCTGGTCGATGCCCAACTCGTCTACGATAGAAGAGAACTTGTTGCGGTCCTCGGCGCGGTCGATGTCCAGCGCGCTGGTACCCAGGATCTTGACGGAATGGTCGTAGAGCCGCAGCGCCAGGTTGTTGGGGATCTGTCCGCCCACCGAGACAATCACGCCGTGCGGATTCTCCAACTCGTAGATATCCATCACGCGCTCGAAACTGAGCTCGTCGAAATAGAGCCGGTCGCAGATGTCGTAGTCGGTTGATACGGTCTCGGGGTTGTAGTTGATCATGACGCCCCGCCAGCCGCTCTTGCGGATGGTCTGCAGGGCATTGACGCTGCACCAGTCAAACTCGACACTGCTGCCGATGCGGTATGCGCCGCTGCCGAGCACAATCACACTGCGGTCGTCATTGTAGAACTCGATGTCGTGCTTGGTGCCGTTGTAGGTCAGGTACAGATAGTTGGTCTTTGCGGGGAACTCCGCAGCGAGGGTATCAATCTGCTTGACGCAGGGCACTATGCCGAGGCTCTTGCGGTAGTTGCGCACCACGTCCTGCATCGGCTCGATGTTCTCCTGGTCCTTGTACAGGGCACGTGCGATCTGATGGTCGGAGAAGCCCTGGCACTTGCTCAGGCGGAGCAACTGCTCGGGTACATCCTCGATGCGGGAATATTTCTGGAGGTCCTCCAGGTTATCGACCATGTTCTGCAACTTGTACAGGAACCACTTGTCTATCTTGGTGAGATCGTAAATCTGATCTATGGAATAGCCAGCCTGCAAAGCCTTGGCCAGCACGAAGATACGCTTGTCGGTAGGTTCGCGCAGCGCCTCGTCGAGGTTGTCTACGGTGAGCTCTTTGTTGCCCACGAAACCGTGCGCCCCCTGCCCTATCATTCGCAGACCCTTCTGCAGCGCCTCCTCGAAGCTGCGGCCGATGGCCATGACCTCTCCCACACTCTTCATGCTGGAGCCGATCTTGCGCGACACGCCGTGGAACTTGCTCAAGTCCCAGCGGGGAATCTTGCACACGATGTAGTCGATGGCGGGCTCGAAGAATGCCGGGGTCGTCTGGGTCACCGAGTTCTTGAGCTCGTGCAGGCCGTAGCCCAGGCCGAGCTTGGCTGCCACGAAGGCCAGCGGATAGCCGGTCGCCTTGCTGGCCAGCGCCGAAGAACGCGACAGGCGGGCGTTGAGCTCGATGACGCGGTAGTCGTCGCTGCCCGGGTCGTAGGCATACTGCACGTTGCATTCGCCCACGATGCCCACGTGGCGCACGATCTTGATGGCGAGCTCGCGCAGCAGGTTGATGTCGTGGTTGTCCAGCGTCTGGCAAGGCGCCACGACGATGCTCTCTCCGGTATGGATACCCAGCGGGTCAAAATTCTCCATGTTGCAGACCGCGATGCAGTTGTCATAGCAGTCGCGCACCACCTCGAACTCAATCTCCTTCCAGCCCTTGAGCGACTTCTCTACCAGCACCTGAGGCGAATATGAGAACGACTTCTCTGCCAACTCGCGCAGCTGCTCCTCGTTGTCGCAGAAGCCGCTGCCCAGGCCGCCGAGAGCGAACGCCGCACGCAGGATCACCGGATAACCCAGCTCCGCCGCAGCCGCAGCCGCCTCTTCTACCGAGTTGACGGCGTTGGACTTGATGATCTTGATGTCGATCTCTTCCATGCGCTCTGCAAACGCCTCGCGGTCTTCGGTGTCGATGATGGTCTGCACCGGAGTACCCAGCACATTGACGCCATACTTCTCGAGCACGCCGCTGCGGTAGATCTCTACGCCGCAGTTGAGGGCGGTCTGCCCGCCAAAGCTGAGCAGGATGCCGTCGGGACGCTCACGGTCGATGACCTTCTCTACGAAGAACGGAGTCACGGGGAGGAAATACACCTTGTCCGCAACCCCCTCGGAGGTCTGCACCGTAGCGATGTTGGGGTTGATGAGGACGGTCTCTATGCCCTCTTCGCGCAGCGCCTTGAGCGCCTGGCTGCCACTGTAGTCAAACTCGCCTGCCTGCCCGATTTTGAGGGCGCCGGAGCCGAGTACCAATACTTTTTTGATAGACGTATTCATATTAAAGCATAGAGACAAAACGTTTGAACAAATATTGGGTGTCCAGAGGGCCGCTGGAGGCCTCGGGATGGAACTGCACCGAGAAGAAAGGCTTGCTCTTGTGGTGGATGCCCTCGTTGGTGCCGTCGTTCAGGTTCTTGAACCAGGGCTCCCAGTCGCTGCCCAAGGTGGCGTCGTCCACTGCGAAACCGTGGTTCTGGGAGGTGATGAAGCAACGATCGCTGCCAATCATCTGCACCGGCTGGTTATGGCCGCGGTGGCCATATTTGAGCTTGTAGGTCTTGGCTCCCGCCGCCCTTGCGAGCAGCTGGTTGCCCATGCAGATACCGAATATGGGGCGTCCGAAGGCCATCGACTCGCGGATATGGTCGACGGTGGCGCCGCAATACTCGGGGTTGCCCGGGCCGTTGGAGATGAACAGGCCGTCCCAGTCGCTCATGGTGGGGTCGGCGTTGAAGTCGTAGTCCCACGGGACGCGGATCACCTCGACTCCGGTGGCTATCAGGCAGCGGATAATGTTGTGCTTGATGCCGCAGTCAATCACCACCACCTTCTTGCCGGCCCCCTCGCGGTAGCGGATGGGCTCGGTGCAGGATACCTCTGCGATAAGGTTGCGGGTGTTGGGGTCGTCCAGCACTTTGACCGGCTCGTCGCCCTCCATCACGATCTGGCCCAGCATAGAACCGGCGTCGCGCAGTTTCTGCGTGAGGGCGCGGGTGTCCACACCCCAGATGCCGGGGATATTCTCCCTGCGGAGCCATTCGTCCAGGCTGATTGCCGCACTCCAGTGGCTGAAGTCGAACGACAGGTCGCCGATGATCAGGCCGCGCACGTGAATCGATTCCGATTCAAATCCGCGGAAGGTACCGTCGGCGTCCCTTTCCATGCAGGGTACGCCGTAGTTGCCTATCAAGGGATAGGTAACGCACAATATCTGCCCCTGGAACGAGGGGTCGGTGAGAGTCTCTGTGTATCCCACCATAGCTGTAGAAAAAACGGTCTCGCCGGATGCCGGGCGGTTGGCGCCGAAGGCATATCCGTCGAAGACCGTTCCGTCTTCAAGAATAAGGGAGGCCTTTCTGTATTCTTTCATTTATTTTACATTGAATGCTACTCTAAGTTCTTCTATCTCTTTGTCAGTGATAGGTTTAAGTTCCCCGATGGCAGTTGCCATAACCAGCGAGTGGGCACTGAATTCGGCAACCTCGAGATAATCGAAAGTCTGCATCAATTTGTCACCGGTCACAAGGAAGCAATCGTTGTTGACCATAATAGCACGGTTGTGCGCGAGAATGTCGGCGACCTTGTCGGGATTCTCGTAGTGCTCGTTGAACTCCAGGCGCGGTACATCCTTGAGGAAAATCCAGCTCTCAGGGATGGTGCGCACGTCAAACTTCTTGTCCGACACCGCGAATGCCATAAGGTTCGGGGTCTGGGTGGTGATTATCGAGTTGATGTGGGGATTCTTCTGGTAGATGCGCTGGTGCAGGGCCACGCTGCGGCTGGGAATCTTGCCTGCCTCGGCCATGCCGTCGCGCACCTGCACGATGTCCTCGCGCTGGATGTCCCAGCGGGGCTTGCCGGTGGCGGTAATCAGGAAGTCGTTGCCACGCCAGCGCATCGAGACCGTGCCGTAGGTCGATATCATGAGCCCCTGCTCGCAAGAGCGGCGGATCATGTAGCACATCTGCTCGCGCAGGTCGCGCTCGTCGCTGGGATGGTCGACATCCATAAAGTGGATGATGTTGTGCGGGATACGGCGGTGGAAGTCATCTATCTGGGCATCGGTCAGGGTGTTGATGCCGCCCAGGTAGTTGGCGTTGATGATGGTGCGGCAGCAGAATTCGAGGGTCTCGAAACGCTGGTAGGCATCCATCAGGTCGGTGCCGCCAAGCACTACGCCGTGATTCTCGAGAATCACGCACTTGTATTTCTCATCCTTGAACACCTTCGAAATCTTGGCGCCCAGCTCTTCGCTGCCGGGGCATGCGTAGGGAGCGTAACCGATTTCGCCGCAGATATCCTTGGCCTGCGGGATGATGTTGGTGTTGGGTATCTTGTGGGCGATGCTGAATGCCACCAGTCCCGGAGGATGCGCGTGTATGATGGCGCGGATTTCGGGGCGAGTATTGTAAATCGCTCTGTGGAAAGGATACTCTGAAGAAGGTTTGTGGGGACCAATGATTTCGCCGTCGCGGGTCACGCGCATGATGTCTTTCTGCGTGAGAGTGCCCTTGTCTATTGCCGACGGAGTAATCCAAATGTCACCGTTGTCGTCCCTGATTGAGACATTGCCACCAGAAGTGGTGGTCATACCGCTGCGGTAGATGCGCTTGATGATGACGGCGATCTGCTCTGCAGGGTGCATAAAATTCACGTCAAGCTGCTTCATGGGATACATTATTTCAATATATACCTTATTAAAATGCTGGCTCTCTTATCGGGGATTCGCAGTTTGTAGCCTCTGGCCAGTTCTGCTCCGGTGACGGTTTCGGACTTTTTGGTGTCGTAGTCGTAGAGCTCGTAGCGGGCGTCGGGATCGAGGCCCCGGAAAGCCGCTGCAAATGTAGTATTTTCTGACAAACTTCTTCTGAAAGCGACAATAATTCCGCTGCCCGTTTTGCGGTCGTGATATTGTTTGGCCACCCAGATGTCGTCGTGCAGCAGCGGCATGAGCCCGCTGACGGGATAATAATCTTTGTGCAGATAATCCTGGATGTCCCTATATTCTGCTATGCGACTGCGCATTATCTCGGAATCGCCGCCCCGGTGGAACAGGTTGAAGGCGCAGGTAAACACCCCGCCGTAGCAGCTGCGGGCCTCGTACGCATCGCAACTGGTGCCCACCACTCCCTGCATCGGGAGGAACAACTCCAGGCCGTACTGGCGGCACTGGGTCCCCTCTGCTGTGGCGAAGCCGGGCTGAGAAAGGGCCACCGAACGCGACACCGCCTCCAGGTCGAGACGCCTCCCCTGCGCACAGTTGTCGAGGGCGCACTTGGGGTAGCGCTGCAGGATATAATCCCAGAAGCGATACAGTCCGGCCACATATTTCATCTCCACGATGCCGACGCGGTCCTTCTCGTCGTTCTTGTCCCAATATTTGCCCAGGTCGCCGGTGACATCGCATATCATGCCGTCTATGTTGCCCGAAGACATGATGCCGTCAAACTCCTTGCATATAAAATCGACCGCCTTGGGGTTGGAGAAGTCGAACACGTAGCCGTTGGCCTTGTCGCCGGTGAGGATATATTCGGGGTGCTCCTTGACTATGGGGGTCCCCTTGGCGATATTCTCGGGGGCGAAGCGGACCATCAGGCGGGAGCCATAGGAATGGATCAGCGACGCCAGGCGCGACAGCCCGTCGGGGAAAAGGTCCTCCTTGGCGCGCCAGTCGCCATCGGCCACATTCCACCCGCGCTCGAGGGTGAACACGTCGGGAAGTATGCCGAACTGCTTGTAACGCTTGACAGTGGCCAGTGCGAGGTCCTCGGATAGGCATTCGCTGGCCACGCACGGCTCGGGACTGCCAAAGTCAAACCCGCCCGCCACCGGAGTCCAGAGGGCACCCTCTACGCGCGGCGAGTGGCAATCCGCCACAAAACGGCGGAAGGCGTTGTGGCCCGAGGCGGCATCGCTCCCCTTCCAGAAGAGCGTAGCCACCAGCGGAGTGCGCACCTCCTCGCCTGGACGAAGATAGAAGTTGGCCTTCTGCAGCCCCGCGAACATCTTGTATTCGAGGCTGGTGACACCCTTGAGTTCGGCATTCCATCGGCCGGTCCAGCCCACCGCCATCACCACGCCCGCATCTGCGCCGCGGGAGATGATGTTGTAATACGGCAGCGACGCGCCGGCAGAAGACATCCCCGCGTCGGGGGTGAAGTCGCGTATCACGCCGGCACGCAGGTCAAACTCCTCTACCTGGTAATCTTCCTTGGCGCCGTTGGTGCCGGTGCAATAACGGGCATTGAAGCCGTTGGCACCCGGCTCGTTGACCTTATAGTCGGCCGCCTTTATCACCGCTATCTTGGGGGTGTTGCGGCGGGAGATATTCTTGAAGCGGACCACCCACTCCACGGCGTTGTAGCCGGTGTAGCCCCGCACGTCGCAGGTCACCCGCACCGTGCTCTCGGGGTCGGTCCAGGTCACCGTATAGGCCACCACGCCCTTGGGAGCGGAGACTTTCTTCTTGGAGAAACGCCAGTCGGTGATAAACTTGGCGCTGCTGATCTCTTCGTATGCGAACGAGAACGGCGGCACCTTGCCGGCGGCGAAATAGGTGTTGATCCACTTGTCGGGATTCTCGATTCCGCTGCGGGAAATCACGCTCTGCGCGTTCGCGATGCGGCCCATGAGCAGCGCCGCGGCAAACATCAGTATTGTTACGACTCTTTTCATGGCCTGTTATTCTTTTTCATATTTGATAAGTATCGAATCGGGGGCGGTGTCCAGGTTGAGCACATAGCCGTTCATCATGTCGCCGCCGTACATCTCCTTGGTCTCGCCGGTGTTGCAGTTGGTCACGATGTAGGTGCCGTTGGGGCTCAGCGCCTGCATGTCCACTGCGTAGCTCCCCTTGGGGCAGTCGGGACGGCGGAATCCCACCACGTAGCCGCTGCCCGTGGCGGGGTCGTGCAGCTGGTAGGCCACCCATATCTTGGTGGAGGTGACATCGCCGAAGCCGCTCAGCGGATAGTAATCTTTGGTGTAATAAGGCCGGATGGCCAGGAACTCGTCGTAGACGCGCTTCATGTCGGCCCCCTTCTGGGTGCTCTCCAGCATGGCGAAGTTCATCACCATGGCGCTGCTGTAGCTCGAGCGGGAGTTGTAGAAGTCGGTCAAGTAAAGGCCGGTGGAGCTCAGCGGCAAGAACAGGTTCAGGCCGTAGGTTTGACACTGGTAGCCGAGCGGTTCGCCGTAGTCGTAGTCGGTGCGCCACAGCGGCGTCGAGCGCGAAGTGGTCTCGATGTCGAGGCGACGGCCGCCCGAGGCGCAGTTGTCTATCTGGAGATTCGGGAAACGCGTTTCGAGGTAATCCCAATATTTATAAAGCCCCTCGATATATTTCATCTCCACTATGCCGCGGCGGCCCGGTTCGTCGTTGGCGGCCCAGAATTCGGCCAGCCGTCCGGTGTTGAAGTCCTGGCGGTAGTGGTCTATTCCGTTGATTTCGATAAAGTCGCCGATATATTTGCAGAGCCAGTCCACCGCCTTGTCGTCGGCCAGGTTAAAGATAAAGTAGCGCCCTTCGTCGGGCAGTTCCAGCATGAACTCGGGATGTTCGGTGGCGAACTTGGTCCCCTTGATGACGCGTTCCGGCTCGAACCACACCATGAATTCGGCGCCGAGGCTGTGCATCAGGTTGGACATATTCACAAAGCCGTCGGGGAAACGCTCGCTGTCGCACTCCCAGTTGCCGACCAGGCCCCAGCCAAAGTTGCCGTCAAAGTGATTTCCCTCGGGGGTGCTGTACCAGCCGGCATCCAGCCAGAAGACCTCCGGCATTATGTCCAACTGCTTGTAGCGACGCACGATGGCGCGCGCCAGTTCGTCGGTGAGGCAAGTGTATTCGTTGCACGGTGCGGGGTCGCCCCAGTCCAGGCCGCCCAACAGCGGAGTCCAGGGCTTGCCGCCGACCTTGCGGGTGTGATGCGCCAGCACAAAGCGGCGGAAGGCGTTGTGGCCCGCCATCTCGCCCTTGCCGCTCCAGAACATTATCGAAGCCAGCGGAGTGCGGACCGCCTCCCCTTTCTTGAGGTAGAAGTCGGCATTCTCGAGCCCCATCTGCACGTTGCAGGCGCCGCCGACATTGGTAAAATCGGCCTTCCAGCTCCCTGTCCAGCCCACCGAGAACACAAAGCCGGAGGAAGCGCCGACCTCGGTCACATTGAAAAACGGCAGGGCGAACTCGTCGGAGCTGCGGCCGGCGTCGGTCTTGAGATGCAGCGCCTTGTCTTCGCCGAGGGATTCCTCTATTATGGAGAAGTCGTAGAGGCTGCCGCAACTGCCCTTGCAGCGGCGCATCTTATATTGCGTCACACCCTTCTCCTTGATAGAGAAGTCGGCGGCGCACAGGTTGGTGATGCGACCGCTCTTACCGCTGCCGGTATTCTCAAGCCGCAGCACCCACTCCACGGCGGGATGGTCGCTGTAGCCGGTGACGGTGGCGACAATCTTCAGGCCGCCCTTCTTATCGCGATAGGAGAATTCATAGCATACGCTGCCGGGCTCCTTCGAGGCCACCTTCTTCTTGCCATACTCCCAGCCCTTTATGAATTTGACGCTGGGGACGCCGTCCAACTCGAACGAGAACGGGGGCACCGTTCCCTTCGCGAAGGCGGCATTGATCCACTTGTCGGGATTCTCGACCCCCTTGCGGGAGACGGGCGCCTGGGCCCCGGCGGAAATCGCCACGACCAGCGCCAAAAGTGTCAATATCGGTCTAATTCTTTTCATATCTGTATAATATCGAGCCGGGGGCCTCCTCCATCGTAATGGTGAAGTGCTGCAGGTCGGCACCCATGACGTCCAGCCGGTCGCCCGTATTGCAATCCACCAGCAAATATCTCTCCGCCGGGGCCATGTTGTGCAGGTCCACGGTATAATTCTTCTCCTTGCATCCGGGACGGCGGAAGGCGAACACATAGCCGGTGCGGGTCTCGGGATCATCGAGCTGATATGCCAGCCACATGTCTGCGGAGGTCACATCGCCCAGGCCGCTGAGCGGATAATAGTCTTTCAGGAAATAATCCCGCACAGCCTTGAACTCGTCGTATACACGACGGATTTCGGCAGCATCGTAGCCCGGCTGGAGCACCGGAATGTGCGCCACCATCGCGCTGGAATAGCCGCTGCGGGCGGTGTAGAAATCGGTGTTGTAGCAGGCGGTTCCGCTCTGCGGCAGGAACATGTTGATGCCGTAGGTCTGGCACTGGTAGCCCATGGGCTCGCCGTAGCCGTAGTCGGTGCGCCACAGGGGCACGGATCGCGAAATGGTCTCGAGGTCGATACGGCGGCCACCGGAGGCGCAGTTGTCTATGCGCAGCCCCGGGAAGCGGTTCAGCAGGTAGTCCCAATATTTGTAGAGGCCCTCGATGTATTTCATCTCGGTGACTCCGCGACGGTCTTCGCCATCTGCGCTAGCCCAGAAGAGGTCCACGAAGTCGAGGTTGAAATCCTGCCGGTAGTGGTCAATGCCGTTGGCCTCTATGAGGTCGCCTATGAACTTGCAAAGATAGTCTCGCGCCTGGTCGTCGGCCAGGTTGAACACCATCCGCTCGCGGTCGGGGCGGTCGAGACGGTAGGCCTCTATCATATCAGCCGTGAGGCTGTCACTCATCTTATAGACATCCTTCACCACGGAAAGGTCGCCCAGCCGCAGCATGTATTCGGGATGCTCGGTGGCGAACTTGCTGTTGAAAAGCACCCGCTCGGGCTCGAACCACACCATGAACTGCGCGCCGTAGCTGTGCATCAGGTTGGACATATTGATGAAGCCGTCGGGATAGCGCTCTCGGTCCACCACCCAGGTGCCGACTGCGGGCCATCCGAACTGCCCGTTGAACACCGGGCCTGTGGGAGGTTCGTACCAGCCGGCATCGAGCCAGAACACCTCCGGCATTATATTCAACTGCCTGTGGCGCTGCACGATGGCTCGCGCCAGAAGGTCGGTCAGGCAGGTATACTCGTTGCACGGGGCGGGGTCGCCATAGTCCAGGCCGGCGCAGAGCGGGGTCCAGGGCTTGCCGTCGACCTTGTGGCTGTGGTGCGCCATCACGTGGCGGCGGAAGGCGTTGTGGCCGCTCATGAGTTCCTTGCCGCTCCAGAAGAGCACAGAAGCCATCGGGGTGCGGACATCCTCGCCCGGCTTGAGGTAGAAATGTGCGTCTTTCAGGCCGCTCTCCACGCGGCACTGCCCCTTGCCCCCGGAGAAATCGCTGCGCCAGTTGCCGGTCCAGCCGATGGAATAGACCACTCCGCAGTCGGCCCCCAGCGCAGAAATGTTGAAGAACGGCATCGAGATTATGTCGGAACTGCGGCCGCCGCGGGTGGCGAGGCGCACGGTGTCCCCGGCATTCAGGCTCTCCTCGACCACCGTAAAGTCGTGTATGTCGGCATTGCTGCCGCGAAGGCGGCGGAGCATATAGCCCTTGGCGCCCTTGTCTTTGAGTGTAAAATCGGCCGTCTTTACCTCGCTGATAATGCCGGTAAAGGCACTCCCCGTATTGCAGAAACGCAGCAGCCATTCTATCGCGCCGGTATCGGTATAGCCGGTGACCGAGGCGCGCACCTGCAGGCCGCTTTTGGGGTCATCGTATATTATGCTGTAATGAACGGCGTTCTCCCCTTCGGCCGTGGTCTTGCTGGAGGAGTACTTCCAACTGCGGATGAACCTTGCGCTCGGGACGCCGTCCAGCTTGAACGAGAACGGCGGCACGACGTCCCTGCCGAACGTAGCCCGGATCCACTTGTCAGGGTTATCCAGTCCGCGACGGTCGAGGACGGCCTCAGAGCGGGCAGGCAATGCCGCCGCCATGAGTACAGCCATCGCCAGTATAGTGAACAGTCGCTTCATCGTCAGTCTGTTAAAACTATCGCGGCATCGTTGGCCCCGATATGTATGGTTTCGAAAAAACGTTGGTCTTTGGGGAAGCCGAGGTAGCTGAACGCATCGTCGCAGATGTTGATGCGCACGTCCACGGCATGGTCGGCAAAGTTGGCCACCACCAGGGCGCCCTTGCCGTCGTAGCCCCGCATGAAGGCGAACTGGCGCGCCGAATCAAAATGGTCGCTGCGGGGATTGAGGTACATCAGATCGTAGGTCTTGCCGCTTGCAAACAGAGGGGTCGCAGCCAGGTGCATCAACTCTTTGTAGCGCCCGAAAAGGTACTCGTCCCGCTCGCCGGAGAGGCAGCAGTAGTCGTAGATGGAGGTGCGGCCGTCGCGCCCGCTGTAGCCCTCTTCCAGCATGCCGCGCTCGCCGTATTCCTGCCCGAAATAGATCATGAAGGGGGCGGTGTTGAACAGCAGCGAGACGCTCAGCGGTGCCAGGGCCTTGCGGCCGTCGCCCAGGAAAAAGTCGCTCGCCACGCGCTGCTCGTCGTGATTCTCCAGGAAGTTGAGCATATGGGGCTGCATGTCGCCCAAAAACTGCCACTCGTCGGTGAGCCAGTAAGCGGGGCGGCTGCCGGCACAAACCTCGCGCAGGGCATCGTAGAAGCCAGATTTATCGTAGAGATAGTCGAAGCCGGCGTCGGCATAGCGGCGGTAGTTGTTCTTGTCGTAGACCTCGGCTATGAAAAACACGCCGGGGAACTTGTGCCTGACCTGGGCGAATGCCCAGCGGAAAAAATCGGCGGGGACCAACTCCACCATGTCGCAGCGGAAGCCGTCCACCCCCTTGCCTGCCCAGAACAGCAGCACGTCCAGCATTATGTTCCAGGTATATTTGTTGTCGTAGTTCAGTTTGACGGTGTCGTACCAGTCGTTCTTGGTGGGGGCTGCGGTCCCGGGGCAGTTGCCGGTGCCCATCGCGGGGTTCTCCCGGTAGTCGCTCTCCACGGGGAGCTGCAGCGACTGGCCGTACAGCGGGTAGAAGTTAATCTTGCTGAAAGGTTTCTGGTACTGGCGGAACACGTGGTTGGGGACAAAGTCGGTCACGACCTTGAGCCCGGCGCCGTGGGAGCGCGACACCAGCGCTTCAAACTCGTGCATCCGGTCTTTGAGGTCGACGGCCAGTTCCGGGGCCACGTCAAAATAGTTGGTTATGGCGTAGGGACTCCCCGCCTCGCCCTTCACCAGGTCGGGATGGCAGGGCTCCACCCCTTCGAAACGGGTCTTGGCGGCATGCTCTATAACGCCGGTGTACCACACGGCATCCACCGCCAGATCGCGCTTGAGACCAGCCAGATAGCTGGAGGTGATGTCATTCAGCTTGCCGCTGCCGTTCTGCTCGTAAGTGCCGCCCGGCACCCACTGACGCTGCCCGAACACGCGGGGCAGCATCTGGTATAGAATAAACTTGCTCACAATCGCGCAAGTTACGACTTTTTTCCCGAAAAATAAGTACCTTCGTCGGTATGAAAAAGACCATTTTGCTAATCTGTATCCTGCTGGCGCCGGTGCTCATGCGCGCCCAAAATGTAAACACGTCTGCCACAACTTTTTGCCACCCCTGGCAAGGGGCCGTGGTCGCATATCTGGGCGATTCCATCACCGACCCGGGCGAAAGGCCTGCCGGCCATGACTGGACTGGCCGCGACGACTGGCACTACTGGGGCTGCCTGCAGCAGTGGCTGGGCATCCGCCCGCTGGTCTACGGCGTGAGCGGCAACAAGTGGAGCGACATCCCGCGCCAGGTATCGGAACTCAAGGCAGAACACGGCGACGACTTTGATGCTATCACCATTTTCATGGGGACCAACGACTATATATCCGACACCCCCATCGGCGAATGGTACGATTATGCCAAGGACACCGTAGTGATGGCGCTGGGCTATCCCGCCACCGAATACCAGGTGATGCGCCGCACCTATGCGATGGACCCCGAGACCCTCAAGGGCCGCATCAACATAGCCATATCGCTGCTTAAAGAGACCTATCCCGACAAACAGATAGTGGTGTTCACCCCCATCCACCGCGCCTACGCCACTTTCAGCGCGCAGAACATCCAGCCCGACGAGTCATATCCCAACAGGCTGGGAGTCTATTTCGCAGATTACGTAGAAGCCATCAAGGAGACCGCCAATGTCTGGGGCGTCCCGGTCATCGACCTCAACTCGGTATGCGGCCTCAACCCGATGTCCGAGGCCCAGGTGCCCAGTTTCTGCAAACCCGACACCGACCGCCTCCACCCCAACGCCAAGGGCCACGTGCGCATCGCCAAAACCCTCTTCTACCAGCTCCTCACCCTTCCATGTAAGTTATAACCATTCTGTCTTAACGATTATAGCTTTGCTTTTAGGCTCCAACTGCCCATCTTGAGTCCATTGTATTCAAACTCCCGCTCGTCAAAAACCTCAAAACCGCGCTTGAGATAAAAGGCCAGATTTTTCTGGGAGTTGGTAAAGAACACTATTTGTTTACCACCCCTCTCTCTGGCATAGCTCAACCAATATTCGATAAACTTGGACCCCAGACCCGCACCCTGTACTGCCGGGTCCACAGTCAATGAACTGGCATACCAGATACTCGGACCGGTTTTCTGATATTCGTGGCATGGCTTACCTGTTGCAGCGTCCATCGCCAACCAATCGTCTATCCGCTTACGGTCACCGGCTTTATAAACATTAAGCCATCCATGTAGCACGTAAGACAGATCTGACGGTTTCTTATAGTCCGGAGCATTGAGTTGGGCCGTTGCCACAATCTTTCCGTCGATTCTTGCAGCTAGCTGATGTACCCTATTGAAATTGGTCTTGTATTCGTGTGTAATAATGGACAACTGCACCCGGTTCCTCTCTTCTTTCTCAGGAAACCAGTTTGTGAAATATTCATAATCATCAAATGCGCGTGTCGCCAGCTCTGCCGCCTGACGTATTTCGCAACGCTTCAAAAGGCCAAAAACAGGTGTCATTTGTCTTATTTAAGTACATCTTTGAATTCATCCTTCCCCTCCATCATCCGTCTGGCATAGGAGCACTGAGGTATGATCTTCACCCCTTCTGCACGGGCTGCTTCAATCACCTTAGTCAATAATCTCCTTGCGATGCCTTTACCTTCATACTCTTCGTGGACTTCGGTATGGGAGATAACCCAAGAATCTCCAGATGGAGTGAATACGCATTCGCCGATAAACTTACCTCGATCGTAGGCGGCACTCCTGTCAAGAATATCCTCAAAGACTATCGATATAGGGTTGAGCAACTCGTACTGGAGTGCTTTTGACGGGCAACGGTCAATTATGTCGGCAATTTCAGTGGCTGGAGCCTGTGAAAGATCGACCCAGGGCCGCCGTTGCGGATTGAAAACACTGAAATTCCTTCTGAAACATTCGCCCACATGTTGACATAACTTTGGATTCCAGAATACCTGTATATCTTCTGTTTCGTAGGTTTTGAACCCTTGAGCTTCGAGTTGTTCTTTCTTAGACATAATTATTCAGGTGATTAGTTTTGCTAATTTAATCATATTATGCGACATGGCATAAAACGGATAGCCGCCACGGAATAATGCCGGGAGCGGGCAGATTATTTGTTGTTGATCCAGGCCAGGCCCAGGCGGTCGATGAGGCCGGGAGGGAGTATGGATATTACGGGAGGCAGGATTACGTTGAGGATGCCGGGGCTCACGGTGCGGCGGCCGCGGAACATGGCGCGAAGGGCTCGGGAGCACAGTTGCTCCGGGCTCTGGATGAGTCCGACGCGGCGGCCGATGCGGCGCATCTTGTCGCTCAGGGGATACAGCGCGGTATCCACGGCGGCGGGACATACGGTGGTGACGCTGACCCCGAAGGGCTTCATCTCGTACGAGAAACTGCGGCCGAAACTCTTGAGATAGGCCTTGGTGGCAGAATATACCGCGATGCCGGGGGCCGGAATACGGGCCGTCATGGACGACACATTGAGGATGCGGCCGCTCCCCCGCTCCTTCATCCGCGACCCGAAGAGGACGCATAAATCGGTGACGACACCTACGTGCAGCGCCACCATGGCACGCGCACGGGCAAGGCAGCCGGGCTCCAGATATTTCATGAAGAACATCCCGGCGTTGTTGATGAGCACATCGGGAACTATATCCAGGCCGTCACACCAGGCGAGAACCTCTTCGGCCGCCCCGGGGGCTGCCAGGTCGCAACACAGGGTATGCACTGTGCGGCCGTCATCTGTGGCGAGTTCGAGGGCTGCCGCAGCCAGGTCGTCCTCTTTGTTGCTGACCAGCAGCAGCGAATAACCGCGAGCAGCCAGCTGCCGGGCATATTCGAGCCCCATCCCGGAGCTCCCGCCCGTTATCAATGCCGTCTTATCAATAGCCATAATGTTTTCTGTAGCGTAATATCAAGGTGATGCCGAGTATCAGGCAGCATAGGTCGGCGGCATCCACCGCGAGCCAGATGCCATCGGGACCCAGCAGGGCCGGCAGCAAGAACACGAATCCGAGCTCCAGCACCAGATTGCGGACAAACGATAACACGGCGGATACTTTGCCGTTGCCCAGGCCGGTGAACCAGGCGGAGAAGAAGAGGTTGACACCCGCTATCACAAAGCTGAGCATCGAGAGCCGGAAAGCGTGGGCAGAGAGTGTCGTCAGCTCCGGATCGTAACCGACAAAGAGCCGGGCGGCGGGTTCGGCAAAGATCTCTGCCAAGATAGTCATCACGGCGCCGCACGTAAGCAGCACCACCATAGAGTGACGCAGCAGGCTGCGCAGTTCGGCACGGTTGTCCGCGCCATAGTTGAAGCCCACGATGGGCGTCACCGTTATGTTGTAGCCGAAGAACACCGCGGCGCACATATATCCATAGTAGAGAATAATCGAATAGGCCGCTACGCCGTTCTCGCCCATCATCCTGAGCAGCTGCAGGTTATAGCATATCGCCAGGATGTTGAAGGAGATGTTGCCAACATATTCAGAAAGGCCGTTGCCGCAAGCCTGCAGCAGCGGTTTCTTCTCCATCCCGAGCCATGTGCGTCGTTGCACCACGCCGCTATCCCCGTCATCACCTCCGCGACGCGAAGAGAGGCCCCACAACATCTTGAGCGAGCTGTTGTTGCGGCGCGAAGAGAAATACCACAGCGGGAAGAAGCCTCCCACGCCGCACGCCACCATGGAGCCGGCGGCGGCACCCGCCAGTCCCCAGCCGAAAACCAGTATGAACAGCGCGTCCAGCGCCATGTTGGTCACCGCGCACACGATGGACATTATGGTGCCCAGCTGCGGCTTTTCTGCCGCCATATAGAACGACTGGAAGGCCATCTGCAGCATGAATGCCGGCAGGCCTATGGTGCAGATGCTACCGTAGATGACGCATTGGTGCACCATCTCCCCCTCTGCCCCGAGCAGCCGTGCCAGCGGCTCCATAAGCAGCAGCATCGGTATCATGAATACCAGCGAAAGCAGTATCACAAACTTGACCAGCATGCTGAAGATGACCGACGCCCGCTCGCGGTCGCCCTCGCCCATGGTCTTGCCCACCAGGGCGGACCCGCCAGTGCCGACCATGAGCCCCAGCGCCCCCACCAGCATCACCGCCGGCCATATCACGTTGAGCGCCGCAAACGCGGTTGTCCCGACATAATTGGATACGAACAGCCCGTCCACGACGCTGTAGATGCTGCCTACCAGAATCATGGCGATGCTCGGCACGGCCGACAAAGCCAGCCGCCGATAGCCGTAGTGTCCGTCCAATGAGATCTTCATAAGCGGACCTAAAACCCCGATTTAAGATTACTGATATCCTCGAACAGATTGTAGAGGGCGTCTTCCGAGAGGACCCCGCGACGCATATCTGCGGGCAGCTCACCACGCTCGTCCGCCTCGAAATCTTCCATCCAGAGACCGGAGGCCTGGTACTCTTCCAGCTCGCCTATCTGCCCTTTGAGAGCCTCCAATGCGGCCAGGTCGCGCTCCAGCGCATCCACAGCCTTGCGGACGCGGTTGAAGCTGCGCTCCATCTTGCGTACTCTTGCAACTCGACTCATGGCACTATTTGTTAAGGGCGAGCAACTCTTCGAACTGATTGCGCTTGGAACTCAGGCGCGGCACCTTGTGCTGTCCGCCATATTTGCCCTTGGCTTCGAGCCAGTCGTAGAACAGGCCGCGACGCGCCTCGATAACCTCCAGCGGGAACAGGATGCCGCCGGCAGCGGCGCAGAAATGTTCGTAGTCGTGATCGGCCGCGCAAACGAACTTTTCCAGCAGCGCTGCGAACTGCTCCATGTCTTCGGGCCTCTTTTCGAACTCGATGAGCCACTGGTGATGGCCCTCAGCAGAGAAGGCATCGACAATGGGCGCCACCGCAAACTCCAGCACCGTGGCGCCGGTGGCGGCACAAGCATCGGCCAGAGCCTTTTCTGCCTGCTGCACAGAGAGATCCTCGCCCCAGATATTGATGCTCTGGTGGGTGCGGCCCACAATCACAAACTTATACGGATCCTTGCGGGTAAAGCGTATCACATCCCCGATGTCGTAGCGCCACAGCCCCGATGAGGTCGAAACCAGCAGGGCATAATCGACGCCCGTTTCAATCTCCCAGAGCGGCACCGCATGCGCATCGGCCTTGCCATATTCTGACATCGGTACAAACTCATAGAAGACGTCGTAGTCCAGCATCAGCAGCATCGAAGGGTCGTCGGGGTCGGTCTGCACGCCGAAAAAGCCCTCCGAAGCATTGTAATTCTCTATGAATGTGATTTTTCGCGGGGCGAACATCGACTCGTAAATGGGCTTGTACGGCATGATGCTCATGCCGCCGTGCGCAAAGAACTCCATGTCGGGCCAGAGTTCGCCGAACGACTTTGCCCCGGCGCGTTCCATGGCACGCCTGAGCACAATCAACATCCAGTCGGGAGTGCCGGAGAAGGTTGTCAGGCGCTTGTGCGCGATAACATCGCCTATGGCGTCGTACTTCTCGTTGATGTCGGCAATCTGGGCCAGTTTGGTAGGCGGGACAATATGGAGCGTCGTGCGGAAAAACTGCGGGATCGAAGCGGTCATAATGGCGCTCACGTCCCCTACCTTGGCCTTTTTGGTGGTGTATTTGGGATTGAAATTGCCCGAGAGAATAAGCGAATAGCCGCGTACGATCTTAGATTCGGGATGTGAAGCGAGATAGCTGGCAGTCACGTCGCGGCCGCCGCGCAGGTGGCAATGGTGCAGTCCGCGCCGCGACACAGGGATAAACTTGATCTTGTCGCTGGTGGTGCCCGAAGAGGTTGCGAAATACTTCACCCGCCCCCTCCAGAGCACATCTCTCTCCCCCTCCATCATCCTCGAAATGTACTGCTTATGGGTGGAAAAATTGCCCACCGGCACCTTTGCAGAAAAATCCGCATAACTCTTTATGGAATCATAGCCGTGCTCCCGCCCCCAGGCAGTATTGGCCGCCTGTCGCACCAAAAAAGCGAGCGTATCGCGCTGAATCTGCTCTGAATGAGCATCATAGCGCTTCATGGCACGCACTCGGTAACTGAAAAAGCCGCGGGCAAGGGAGGTTAAAAAATCCATATCAATCGATTGCGCGGCGAAAATACAACTTTTTTGTATTATGACAAAGCGCCTTAGTAGACATGGATGCTGCCCGCCGCAGAAGGGAGATAGTTGATGCCCCACCAGCAGATCTGCAGGCATACGAAGGCAATCAGCAGCACCGTGCAGGCCATCTGCCACTCCTTGGGCTGCCCCTTGCGCAGGTGGATATACACCAGATAGCACAGCCATGTTATGGCCGCCCAGGTCTCCTTGGGATCCCAGGTCCAGAAGGCGCCCCACGCCTGCTTGGCCCACAGCGCCCCCATCATCATGCCCAGCGTGAGGAACGCCGTCCCGACGTAGACCAGGTTGTCGGTCAGCTTCAGGTCCTTCTTCGAAGGGTCATCCTTGCGTATGAAGAGCATATACACCGCCATGGCCGTCGCCGCCCCCAACATCGCGTAAGAGAACATATACACTATCACATGCGGCGCGAACCAGGCGCTGCGGAGCACCGGCGCCAGCTCTTTGGTGTGGATTTCGGGCTTGAGGATATTAATGAGGATGAACACCAGCGCCAGCATAGTGCTGAAGCTCAGGATCCATTTGTAGCGCCACCGGCTGTAGACGATAACCCCCGCCACCGGCAGGAAGAACGAATACCAGAGGCGTGTTTCGCCCATGGTGAGCATCGGCGGCCGCTCCAGCGCCACCCACATGCCGACTATGAAAGCCATAAAAACCGCGATGCCGGACAGCGTGCAGGCCAGCGCGCCCCGTTTGCGCCCCTTCCAGGCCAGGACTGCTCCCGCCGTCCAAAGCATCACCGACACCAGCGCGAACCAGATGAAAGCATCCCAACTCATCGCCTCTCCTCCTCTTCTTTATCGGGCTTGGGGGCCATGAACAACATCAGGCACAGCGCCCCCGCCATCATCATAAGTACTCCCACATAAACCGCGGTGAGCCATGCTCCTTCAAGTTCCGGGGTACTGCCAAAAGTCGCCGCCGCAACCGCCACGACCACCCCGAGGTGATTGAGCACGAATGGTATCTCCTTGACCTTGAAGCGCAAAAGATGGTTCAGCGTGGCCATCGACGAGACCACCAGCACCCAGCCCCACGCGAGGGTAAAGGGCCACATGCGCGTCATCCGGCTCAGGAACGGCACGCCCCCCATGGGCGACTGGGTAATGAGTCCCATGATGAGCGTCAGCCCCAGCGCATACACCAGCGCCGGCACCGCCGCCCCATAGTGCATCATCCATTCGAAAAAGGGCACCTTGCGCCGCAGCGCGTACATCACGCCCACGGCGGCCAGCAACATTGCCAGCAAGATGATGTTCGCCGGCCAGGCCAGCTGCCGCCAGTTGAGAGGACCGACCGTCAGCTGCAGCACCGCTCCGAGAGCGAGCAAACCCGCCCCCATCAGAAACCCATCGCGCATTGTCAAAGGTCGTTTGGCCATATACAGTTGTTTGTCAACGCACAAATTTATGTGAGAGCTATTGTTTTTGCAAATACACTTTTGCGCGGGAATAGTTACCTTCGCAGAACAGACCAATATTTGTACGATATGCGCGCAGTAATCCAGAGAGTCACCTCCGCCTCGGTCACCATCGGCGGCACCACAAAATCGGCCATCGGGCCGGGCCTTATGGTTTTGCTCGGAGTCGGCCACGACGACACCCGCGAAGACCTCGACTACCTGGTAAAGAAGATACCGGCCCTGCGCATCTTTGACGACGAGGCGGGCGTGATGAACCGCAGCGTGCTGGACACCGGCGGCGAAGTGCTGGTGGTGAGCCAGTTCACCCTGATGGCCTCCACCAAGAAGGGCAACCGCCCCAGCTACATCGAGGCCGCCGGCCACGAGCTCGCCATCCCGATGTACGAGGCCTTCTGCAGCGCCATGTCGGAAGCCATAGGCCGCCCCGTGGCCACGGGAGAGTTCGGCGCCGACATGCAGGTGGCGCTGGTCAACTCCGGCCCCGTGACCATCTGCATCGACAGCAAGAACCGTTAAGACAAAAGGCCCGCCGGCGCGATGCCGGCGGGCCTTTTGCGATAACCGCTTATGGCGATTATTTCAGTTTGCAATAGCCGTATTTTGCCACTGCACCCAGCTGCTCCTCGATGCGGATAAGCTGGTTGTACTTAGCCATACGGTCGGTACGGGACAGGGAACCGGTCTTGATCTGGCCGCTGTTGGTAGCGACTGCGATGTCGGCGATGGTGGTGTCCTCAGTCTCACCGCTGCGGTGGCTGGTAACGGTGGTGTAACCGTGACGGTGTGCCATCTCGATAGCGTCGAGGGTCTCGGAGAGGGAACCAATCTGGTTAACCTTGATCAGGATGGAGTTTGCAGCACCCATCTTGATACCTTTCTCGAGGAACTTGACGTTGGTCACGAACAGGTCGTCGCCCACCAGCTGGCAGCGGTCGCCGATGCGCTGGGTGAGTTTAACCCAGTTCTCCCAGTCGTTCTCGTCGAGACCATCCTCGATAGAGTCGATAGGATATTTGGTGATGAGGGCCTCGAGGTAGTCGATCTGCTCTGCAGCAGAAAGCTTCTTGCCGTTGGGATCCTTGGGGGTACCGTTCTTGAGCTGGCGATAGTCGTAGAACCACTCGCCGTTCTCCTGTACTGCGAACTCGCTGGCTGCGCAGTCCATAGCGATCTTGATGTCCTTGCCGGGCTCGTAGCCAGCCTTCTTGATGGCCTCTACGATGGTGTCGAGAGCGTCCTCGATACCATCAAAGTTGGGAGCGTAACCACCCTCGTCGCCCACTGCAGTGCTAAGGCCGCGGGCCTTGAGCAGCTTAGCGAGATTGTGGAACACCTCAGCACCCATGCGGACAGCCTCTTTCTCGCAGCATGCGCCCACGGGACGGATCATGAACTCCTGGAAAGCGATGGGAGCTGCACTGTGTGCGCCACCGTTCACAATGTTCATCATAGGTACGGGCAGGGTGAATGCGTTGCAACCGCCGATGTAGCGGTAGAGAGGTATCTCAAGATAGTTTGCAGCTGCGTGTGCGCAAGCGAGCGACACACCCAGGATAGCGTTGGCGCCGAGATTCTGCTTGGTAGCGGTACCGTCGAGCTCGATCATGGTGCGGTCGATCTCGCGCTGGTCCAGAACGCACATTCCCTCGATGGCGGGAGCAATCTTCTCATTGACATTGGCAACGGCCTTGAGGGTACCTTTACCAAGATAACGGCCCTTGTCGCCGTCGCGAAGCTCGAGAGCTTCATTTTCGCCGGTGCTGGCGCCGCTGGGAACGGCTGCGCGACCCATAACGCCGCAATCGAGAGTCACGTCAACTTCTACTGTCGGATTACCTCTGGAGTCGAGGATTTCCCTTGCAAATACTTTTTGGATAATCATAACGTTGTAAAACTTAAATATTGTTTGTCTTTGTTTTAGTTCAGTTCAAGATTGCAAAAATATAAAGAAATCATAAATTTGCGCGCCATTTGAAAAAATAAATGATTATGCAAGGATTCTGGACCATTCTGATGCTGATATTCAGCAACGTGCTGATGACTTTTGCGTGGTACGGCCACCTCAAACTCGCCGAGATGAAAATCACCACCGGCTGGCCGCTGATAGCCATCATCCTTTTCTCGTGGGGCATCGCATTTTTCGAATACTGCCTTCTGGTGCCCGCCAACCGCATCGGTTACGCAGAGAACGGCGGCCCCTTTAACCTGCTTCAGCTCAAGGTGATCCAGGAGGTAATCTCACTCACCGTATTCTCCCTGATAGTGATGTTCGTGTTCAAGGGACAGCCACTGCAATGGAACCACCTGGCAGCCTTCGCATGCCTGGTGCTCGCGGTATTCTTCGTATTCCTTAAATAAAGTCGGGTTAGATCTCGCCCGCAGGTTTGCGGTGCAGCGAAAGGACCAGGGTCAGGGCGACTATCATGGTTGCCAGGCCCGGGATAAAGTATTGTTTGTAGCTGTCCAGGAACAGCCTGATTTTGTCCATCATGCTTCCCGCAACCTGCCCGGGCTCCACCGGATAGAGAAACGCCAGCGCGGTGACGATGGTGCCGATGGCGATGCCGGCCACCAGCGCTGCCACCAGCGCCCCGCGGCCCGTGTTGCGGGTGCGGTCCACTTCTGCCTTGATGCCCTCGACCTCGGCCATGCGGCGGCGGGTCTCCAGGATAAAGGTGGGATCCTTCTCTGTCTCGGGACGGTGTTCACGGAGGAATGATTCCAATTGCTGGTCGTTCATAGTCTTATATGCTCTCTAAGGTGGTTGCGGCCGGTACTGAGGTGATACTTGACGGTCCCGGCCGGCATGTCAAGTATTGCCGCGATCTCTTTGATGCTGCGGTCTTCGAAATAAAACAGCACTATCGAGGCGCGCTCCTTCTCGGGAAGGCGCTCCAGCGCCATGTAGAGCTGCTGATAGCGGAATGCCGAATCGGCATCGTCATTAGACGCCACCCTCATCTCGGGCCCCTCTTCCATTGCGGAGAGGTTGTCCCGGCGGCGACGCGTGTGGTCGATAAAGCAGTTGTAGGCGATTCTGAAAAGCCAGGTGCGGAACTTGGCCAGTCCAAGGAACGACCCCGAAGCGACGTACGCCCTCACCAACGCATCCTGTGCCAGGTCGTCGGCGGTGGCGGCGTCACCGCAGCATAGCCCAAGCAGGAACCTTCTCAAAGGCTCCTGCTCCGGCTTGATCAGTTCGATGAACCGTTCGGAAGTCACTACTCAGCTTTATTTTCGAGTTCGCGTTCTTCTGCCTCAATCTCCTTGGCGAGCATCTTGCGGCCCACAAAGAAAGAGATGAACAGTCCGATGCCGATTGCCATCAGCACCCCGCCGCCCAACGCCAGCATATGCAACCCGTCTTCGTTGAAGAACAGCACGTTGAACGTCAGGAATGCCGCACCCATCAAAAAGGTGACGCATGCCCCGGTCAACTGCCCGAGAAGCTTCTGCTTGGTGGTCTCCTTGCTCTTCTGGCTCGCGAAAAATTCGGGATCCACGGGAGTGCCCGCCTCGATGGCCTTGAGTGCGACTTCTGCCTTGCGGGTAACCGCATGCTTGCGTGCATTCATCACCAGGAATACGATGGACACCGGCAAAACGACGCAGATGAAAATAGGAACTAAAATGTCTTCCAAAAATTCCATAATACTACTACCATTAATAAGTTAAAAACCGCTCATTAGACGCAGCGGCTGGCAGAAAGGTTGGAAAAAATTGCCCCCGTTTTTGGCGGAGGCAATTAATTATCTATAAGACAGTGTCTTACCAGTTCAAAATCTTTTTGAAGTCATACTCCTCGGGGTTGGCGACGAATGCTTTTGCAGCCTCGTAGTCGGCGGGAGTGATGTAGTGGCAGAGGTGGTTGTAGTAGTTCTGTGCGATACCGCCCTCGATAGCCACGCGGCGCGGCGGAATCTTGCCGTCTGCCTGCTGGAGGTCTTTGAGGTAGAGGGGATGAGCCTCACCGTTGACATCTACATACACCATGCAGCCGGTCTCGCCCTTGGCAAAGAGCTCGTATGCGCCCATGGCCAGCTCGGAGCAATAGGTCAAGTCGTATGCGATGGGATCCTGGCAGCGTACGTCGTATCCGATCTCTACGGGACGGGTCTTGATCTTGAGGCCGATCTTCTTGAATTCCTTGTCCAGGATGTCGTTGAACAGGACAGCCTTGCTGATCTTGCCAAGCTCGGGGTGGCCGTGCTCGTCGTAGGTCATGGTGACGCCGGCGTTCTTGATCTCGGCGGGGTCGAGGTCGTGGAACACACCCTCGGCAACCACTACGGTACCGTAGTCGATACCCAGGAGCTTGCGCTTGAGGATGGCGGAGATGGCCAGCTTGACGATCTTGTCCAGATTGATGTCAGTCTTGTTGAACATCTCGGGAATGATGGTCATCGGGCAGTGGGTAGCCTCGCCGATGCCCAGTGCGAGGTGGCCTGCAGAACGACCCATGGCGCTGATCAGCAGCCAGTTGCCGGAAGTGCGTGCATCCTCGTATACGGTGCGTGCCACATGCGCGCCCTCGTCCTTGGCGGAGTTGAAGCCGAAGGTCGGGGTATTGTTGGGCAGGGGCAGGTCGTTGTCGATGGTCTTGGGAACGTGGATGTTGCTGATGGGATAGTTCTTCGCGGTGAGGAACTTGGCGATGCGGTTGGCGGTAGAAGCGGTGTCGTCGCCACCCACGGTAACCAGCAGCTTGATGTTGTTCTCCTGGAAGAGCGCCAGGTTAAAGTTCTTTTCAAAATCCTCGTCGGTGGGTTTGAAACGGCTCATCTGCAGATAGCTGCCGCCGCGGTTGAAATATGCGTCTGCCTTGAAGAAATCGATGTCTTCTGTGCGGGGATTCTTGCTGAAAAGACCGGAATAACCGCCGTGGAGGCCTATTACGCGATAACCATTGGTGAGGAAAGTTTTTGCTACGGAGCAAACGACGGTATTCATACCCGGAGCCGGGCCGCCGCCGCAAAGGATGATGATAGAATCTTTCATATCTATGTGTTAGAAAATAATGATAAACTGCTTTGTTTGAGCAGGGCAAAGTTAGCAAAAAACCATTTGGCGCAAACGGCTAGGTATAGGATTTTTTCAGTATATTTGCACGATATATTCCGGTATTATGTCAAAAATTTCAAAATCGGCCGCAAAAGTGCGTATAGAGGCGCTCAGCGAGGAGCTCAGCAGGCATAATTACAACTATTATGTGCTGAACAACCCCGTCATAACCGATTTTGAATTCGACCTCAAGATGCAGGAGCTGCAGGCGCTCGAGGCGCTCTACCCCGACCTTGCACGACCCGACTCCCCCACGCAGCACGTAGGAAGCGATCTATATACTGGGGCTCCGCCCCAAACCCCGCAGCTCCGCGCCGGCTATTCTAAAGGCCAGCCCTCAAGCGCTACGCTATCGCCTGCAGGCGATTCATATCAACGCCAAGTTGGAAAATTCGAGCAAGTACTACACAAATATCCCATGCTTTCGCTGGGGAATACCTACAGCGAAGAGGATATGGCGGCTTTCTGCAACAAGCTCGAGGCCGACAGCGGCCAGGAGTTGGAGTATTCCTGCGAACTGAAGTTCGACGGTGTGGCCATCTGCCTTACATACATCGACGGGCAGCTGCAGCGGGCCGTGACCCGCGGCGACGGCGTCAAGGGCGACAACGTCATAGACAATGTGCTCACCATCAAGTCCATCCCCCGCCATCTCAAGCCGGGCGCCTGGCCCCGCGAATTCGAAATCCGCGGCGAGATATTCATGCCGTGGAGCGCCTTCGAAGCCCTCAACAAAGAGAAGGAAGAGATTGGCGAGCAACCCTTCGCCAACCCCCGCAACGCCGCCAGCGGCAGCCTCAAGCTGCAGAGCAGCGCCCAGGTAGCGGGCCGCGGACTGGACTGCGTGCTCTACCATCTCCTGGGAGAGAACCTCCCCTTCGCCACCCACAGCGAAGCCATCGCCGCCGCCGCAAGCTGGGGCCTGCCGGTGAGCGAACTCTCACAGGTGCGCAAAGGGGCGGCACAGGTGCTGGACTATATCAACTATTGGGACACCCGCCGCAAGGCGCTCCCCTACGCCACCGACGGCGTAGTTATCAAGATCAACGACCTCGCCCTGCAGAAGCGGCTCGGCTTCACCGCCAAGTCGCCCCGCTGGGCCACGGCATACAAATTCAAGCCCGAGCAGGCGCTCACCCAGCTCAGGAGCATAGACTACCAGGTGGGCCGCACCGGGGCGCTGACCCCCGTGGCCAACCTCGAGCCCGTGCCCCTTTCGGGCACCATAGTCAAGCGCGCCTCGCTGCACAACAAAGACCAGATGGACCTGCTGGACGTGCGCATCGGCGACTGGGTCTACGTGGAGAAGGGGGGCGAAATTATCCCCAAGATCACCGGCGTGGAACTCAGCAAACGCCCTGCGGATGCCTCCAGGCCCGACTTCCCCACCCTCTGTCCCGACTGCGGCACCCCGCTGGTACGCGACGAGGACGAGGCCAAGCACTACTGCCCCAACCGCACCGGCTGCCCCACCCAGATCAAGGCGGCGTTCGTACACTTTGCCAGCCGCGACGCCATGGACATCCTGGCGGGCGACGCCACCGTAGAGCAGCTCTACAACCTCGGCCTGATACGCCGCCTGAGCGACCTCTACACCCTCACCAAAGAGCAGTTGCTGACCCTGGAGGGCTGGCAGGAGCGCTCGTGTGACAACTTTCTCGCGAGCCTGGAGAACAGCAAGAGCGTCCCGTTTGCCCGCGTCCTCTACGCCCTGGGCATCCGTCACATAGGTAAGACCACCGCCAAGCTGCTCTCCAAGAACTTCCCCGACATAGACGCCCTGGCCGGGGCCACCGAACAGCAGCTTGCCCAGATCGACGACATCGGCGGCATCGTGGCCGCCTCCATAGCGGGCTGGTTTGCCGACCCCGACAACCGCCGCCTGGTAGAAGAGCTCCGGCAGGCAGGATTGCAGATGACCGGCACAGGCGCCGCGCAAAAGGTCTCCAACCTGCTGGAAGGCAAGTCGATAGTCGTCTCGGGCGTATTCTCCGTTTCGCGCGAAGAGATCAAGGCGCTCATCGAGGCCAACGGCGGCACCACCACCGGCAGCGTCAGCGGCAAGACCAGCTACCTGCTCGCGGGCGACAAGCCAGGCGACTCCAAAATGAAAAAGGCCGCCACCCTGGGCATAGAAGTGATAGACGAACCACAGTTTTACAAGATGATAGGCCGATGAGCGAGTTTGTCAACCACATAAAGGAGACCGTGGGCAAATGGGTCGAATTCGTCAAGAATCTCATAGAGTTCCTGACCTACGACATCTGGCGCCTCGACTTCAGCAAACCGCAGCGCCTCAGCCAGAAGGTGGCCCACCGCCTGCAGGTGGTTATTCTCACCGGCTCGAGGTTCACCACCGGCCGCATCGGCCGCGAATCGGTATTCCTGTCCTTCTACTCCATGCTCTCCATGGTGCCGCTGGTCTCCATAGTGATTTTCGTGTCGTGGAGTTTTGGCGTGGACAAGCAGCTCATAGAGCTGATACAGCCCTATCTTGGCGACAACAAGCACATCGCCGACATGATACTGTCGTGGGCCAACAACGTAGTGGACCAGACCCGCAGCGGCCTGTTCGGCGCCATCAGCTCGCTGCTCTTCGTCTGGGTCGTGATATGGCTCATGCTCAGCATAGAGGATACCTTCAACCATATCTGGAACGTCAAGCACTCCCGCAACTTTTTCAAGAGCATCGGCATCTACGTGCTGATACTCATACTTATCCCGTTCGTGCTGCTCTTCTTCCTCTATGGTATGGGTTATTACACCTCCATGATCAGCGAGCTCAGCACCCTCGGCCGCACCGGCATCATCCGCTTCTTCGCCTCGGGCTCTTACTGGCTCATCTTCTACGGCGCAGCGGTGCTGGTGTTCACACTGATGTATTATTATATCCCGCACGTGCACGTCAAGTTCCACTACTGCCTCAAATCGGCGGTATGGACCGCTCTGGTATTTATTTTGCTGCAATACCTCTACCTTGAGACGCAGATGATGGTATCCCGCCTGAACGGCGTGTACGGCGCATTCGCAGCCATCCCGCTGATGATGATATGGCTCAACTACAGCTGGCAGATAATCCTCTTCGGAGTGTACCTGACCTACTCGTTCGAGCATGTAGACGACTTCGATCCCGACAAGGACGAACTTTTCAACCGCCGCCGCACCATCCGCGAAGAGCGCCGGAACCAGCGTCGCCTGGAACGCCGCAGGGCGATTCAATCGGTGATGGATGCGACCAAGAAAAAGAATGAGAACCAATGAGTAGTACCTTTACATCGGCCGACGAAGTGCTGATCAGGCGCGAATTCGAGAAACTGCGCCTGGCGGCCTTGCGCCGCTGTGCAGACCAGGAGCAGTACAACCTGGTGCTCAAGGCTTTTGAATTTGCCAACGAGGCCCACCGCAACGTCCGCCGCCGCAGCGGCGAACCCTACATACTCCATCCGATCGCGGTGGCGCGCATAGTGGTGCAGGAGATCGGCCTCGGCTGCAAATCCATCTGCGCCGCCCTGCTGCACGATGTGGTAGAGGACACCGAATACACCGCCGACGACATCCGCCAGGTCTTCGGCGACAAGATAGCCAGCCTGGTAGACGGCCTGACCAAGATCAAGAGCGCCCTGGACAATGACAACCTCAAGGAGGTTCCCTCGGCCCAGAGCCTGCAGGCAGAGAACTTCAAGCGCATCCTGCTCACCCTCAACGACGATGCCCGCATAGTGCTCATCAAGCTGGCCGACCGCCTGCACAACATCCGCACCATCGGCTTCATGCCCGAATACAAGCGCGAGAAGATCCTGAGCGAGACCATGTTCATCTTTATCCCGCTGGCCCACCGCCTGGGCCTGTACAACATCAAGAGCGAGATGGAAGATGTGTGGATGCAATACAACGAGCCGCTGGAATACCAGAAGATAGACGCCGAGCTGGAGCGCACCATGGAGGCCAAGGGGGCCGACATCGAGCGCTTTGTCAAGGAGGTGGACACCATGCTGCGCGACAAGGGCATCAACGCCCGCATCATCAAGCGCCTCAAGAGTCCCTACTCCATCTGGCGCAAGATGCAGACCAAGCACATCCCCTTCGAGCAGATATTCGACATCTACGCCGTCCGCATAATCTTCGACCCCGCCAACGACGACACCTCCGAGCGCAACCAGTGCTGGAAGATACTCACCATGCTCACCGAGCGCTTCTTCTACAACCAGAGCCGCAACCGCGACTGGGTCAGCAACCCCAAGGTCAACGGCTACGAGTCGCTGCACGGCACGGTTATGTACATGGGCATGTGGATCGAGGTCCAGATCCGCACCGAGAGGATGAACGCCATCGCAGAGCGGGGCGTCGCCGCCCACTGGGCCTACAAGCAGGGGGTATTCGTCAACGAGGGTGAGAACGGCATCAACCGCTGGCTCAAGTCGGTGCAGGATATCCTGGAGAACCCCGACGCCAACGCGCTGCAGTTCCTCGACGAGGTCCACAAGGAGTTGCTGACCTCCGAGATCTACGTCTTCACCCCTTCCGGCGAGTCGCGCAGCCTCCCCAAAGGCTCCACCGCCCTCGACTTCGCCTTCGACATCCACACCCAGATAGGCTGCCACGCCATCGCCGCCAAGGTCAACATGAAGCTGGTGAACCTGTCCACCGTGCTCTCCAACGGCGACCAGGTAGAGATCATCACCTCCGAGTCGGCCAAGGTCAAGCGCGAATGGCTCGAGTTTCTCAAGACCATCTCAGCCCGCAACGCCGTCATCGGCGCCCTCAAGGACATGAGCAAGGACAATGTCCAGCGCGGCATGAACATGCTGCGCGAAGAGCTGGGCAAGCGCAACATCCAGATGCAGACCCGCGTGCTGCGCAAACTCATAGATTATTATAAGGTCACCGGCGGCAAGGAAGAGCTCTACAACAAGATCGGCATCGGCCTGATAGACCTCACCGAGCTGGACACCGTGCTCAAGACCAACGCCAAACAGCGCAACGTCCAGATGTGGGGCTTCCGCCTGCAGGATGTCAACTCCAAGCAGATCAAGAAGCAGATAGACGAGACCTCGGTGGTGTTCCACGCCTCCGACTGCTGCCACCCCATCCCGGGCGACAAGGTGGGCGGGGTGCTCGACGGCGAGAACATCATCACCATACACAAGACCAGCTGTCCGGTGTACACCAATATCGCCGCCACCCAGGGCAACAAACTGGTGGCGGTGCGCTGGAGCAAGCACTTCATGATGTCGTACCTGGCCCGCATATCCATCTCCGGGATAGACCGCATGGGCATGCTCAGCGACATCACCAACCAGCTCAGCAACAAGCTGGGCATCAACCTTCGCAAGATATCCATCGAGGCGCACGACGAGATTTTCGAGGGCTACATAGACCTCTACGTGCACGACCGCGCCGACATAGACAACATCATAGAATCATTCTCCAAGATCAACGGAATAGAAAAAGTTTTAAGGGCAGATATCGAGTAATGAACAGAAACCGACTCATAGCGGCAGTACTGATAGCGGCGACGACCTTCTGCTGCGTCATATCGCACTCCTGCGCCAACACCAAGGCCTCGCCGGTGGGCGGGCCAAAGGACACCATACCTCCCGTGATATTGGCGGTCACCCCTCCCATGGGCGACACCGCCTTCCCCCTGACGGGCACCCCGGTCAAGTTGCGCTTCAACGAATACACGGTGGTCAAGGACGCCAACCAGGTGCTCCTCTCGCCGCCCCACAAGAAGAAACCCAAGGTCAAAGTCAAGGGCAAGGAGATTGTAGTCACCTTCCAGGACACCCTCCGGGAGAACACCACCTACACCATTGACTTCGGCAGCGGCCTGGCCGACAACAACGAGGGCAACATCGCCCCCCGCTTCGTGTATGCCTTCTCTACCGGCGACACCCTCGACTCCATGTACATCTGCGGCACCGTGGTCGACGCCGAGACCATGACCCCCGTCAAGAACGCGCTGGTATCGCTCTACCGCGAATTCCGCGACTCCTCTACCATGATACTGCTCCCCGACGCCGCGGGACGCAGCGACGACTGGGGCTTTTTCACCATCCGCAACATCAAGCCGGTGCCCTACTGGGTTTACGCCTGCAGCGACGACAACAAAGACTACCTCTACAACCTGGGCGAAGAGAAGATCGGCTTCTGCGACACCGCCTTCACCCCCGTCACGGTGGTGCGCGACTCGATATACGAACTGCTCAGCTTCGATATGAAAGACACCCTGGAGTGCCTGGCACGTAAAGGACAGATTGAGCTGGCAGTGTTCAAGGAGTTCTACTCCACCCAGTTCATCAAAGACAAAGGACGCAAGAGAGACAAGTGCGGCTACGTAACCTTCAGCGCCCCCAACGTCGAGGTGAGCTCATTCCAGATCATGGGCGTCGACTCCAGCGACATCATAATGCAGTATTCGCCCAAACGCGACAGCTTCGACTTCTGGCTCAACACCAAATATCCGCCGGAGGACAGCCTCTTCATGACCATATCCTATATGAAGACCGACAGCACCGGCGCCCTGGTGCTCACCACAGAAGAGATCGCGGCCGCCCTGAGCAAAGAGCAGATGGCCAAGGCCAAGACAGAAGAGGGGCGCAAGGCGGCCGAGGCCGACACCCTTACCGAACTTAAGATCACCCTCACCGACACCAACGTAGAGCAGGACGGCATCAAGCTGGAGTTCAGCGTCCCCATCATCGAGATGCACCTCGACTCCATAGTGCTGCTGACCACCAACACCCGCAACCAGACCGACACCAGCACCTTCACCTTCACTGCCGACACCAGCAACATCATGAAGTATGTGCTGCAGAACACTGAGACCTACAAGCCGGGCTTCAAATACGAACTCAAGATACCCGAAGCGACCTTCTTTGACGTCTACGGACGCAAGAACAAACGGGAGACCAAGGAGTTCCAGCTCCCCAACACCGAGAACCTGAGCAGCCTGACGCTCAACATAACCGGCACCGAAGGCAAGCGTTTCATAGTGGATTTGACCGACGACAAGTGCAAGAAGGTCTTCCGCACCTACGAGGTCACCTCCGACGGCGAATACTACTTCCCCTACATCTCCGACGGCAAATACTCGCTGCGCATCACCGAAGACCGCAACAACAACGGCCTCTTCGACAGCGGCGACCTGCTCAAGTGGAAGCAGGCGGAGCCCATGAAACTCTACAAGCTGGCCGACGGCAGCACCGTCCTGGAAATCAAAGAGCAGATGGATATCCTGCAGGATCTGGACCTTAACGCCCTGTTCAATTAGCGATGAGAAAGTTAATATACATCATACTGTTACTTGCTGCAGGCAGCATGGCGCTGCAGGCCCAGGACCCCAAACTGTCCAAGGGGGCCAAGCGCAGCAGAAACGCAAGCACTCCTGTCGAAACCCCGCCTCCCGCCGAAAGTTCACATTCCATGGCCATGGAGGACACGGTGTTTACCCTTACCGACTACAACGCCGAACTCCCTACCGGGAGCGACATACTTAAACAAGACATCACGGTAAAGCCTGTCAAGAAGTTCCACAGCACCCACATGATAGGTGTCCGCTACGGCGTGAACCTCTCCACCGGCATGTTCAGTCCCGACGTCCATGCCGAGAATGTCTGGTGCCTGCACAACTACGGCATCGTGTACACCTACTACAACGACCTCTGGGACATGCTCGACAACTTCGGCACGCAGGTCATCGCCCGCCTCAACCGAGAGGGCTACAAGGCCGAATATATCCCCGACATGCAATATACTGTGGCAGAAGTCGACCTGATGACCAACCTAAGGTTTAACATCAACCCGTTGCGCGTGTTCGCCAACGTCGGCCCCTACGCCGGCTACCGGCTCTCCAACAGCCGCGACGACAGCCAGTGGTATTACTACGACAACCGCTTCGACTACGGCCTGATATTCGGCGGCGGCCTGGGCCTTATGTTCGGACCCTTCGAGTTCCAGCTCGAGACCAACTACAAGTGGGGCCTGAGCAGTTATTTCCATACTTATTACTATAGCGACGAGTACTGGCTGTTCGGCTATCCGCGGGTATTCATGTTCTCCGGTACGCTCTATTATAAATTCTAGGATGAAGTATCTCTCTTGCAAAATCGGCGATGTCACTATCGGCCACGGCCATCCCATCGCCGTACAGTCGATGTGCAACACCGACACCCTCGACATAGAGGCCAGCGTGGCGCAGTGTGAGGCGCTCAGCCGCGCCGGCTGCCAGATAATCCGCCTCACCACCCAGGGGCTGCGCCAGGTAGAGGCGCTCGCACAGGTCAAAACGCGCCTCCGTGCGGCGGGCATCAACACCCCGCTGGTGGCCGATGTCCACTTCAATGCCGACGTCGCCCTCGCCGCCGCCCGTGTTGTAGAAAAGGTTCGCATAAACCCCGGTAACTTCTCCAAGGACCATGAGATAGCCAAGGCCAAGTTCGCCGCCCTCACCGATGTCTGCCGCCAGACCGGTTGCGCCATCCGCATCGGGCTCAACCACGGCTCGCTGGGCGAACGCATCACCTCGCAGTACGGCGATACCCCGCTGGGGATGGTCCGCGCCGTGATGGAGTGGCTCCAGATGGCCGTAGAGCGCGACTTTATGAACATCACCGTCTCGCTCAAGTCGAGCAACACCAAGGTGATGGCCGATGCCTACCGGCTCCTCTACAAGACCATGCAGGAAGAGCTGGGCATGGTGTTCCCGCTGCACGTGGGAGTCACCGAGGCGGGCGCCGGCGACACCGGCCGCATCAAGTCGGTGGTCGGCATCGGCACCCTGCTGCGCGAAGGCATCGGAGACACCATCCGCGTCTCCCTCACAGAAGATCCGGTGAACGAGGTTCCGGTGGCGCAGAAGCTGCGCGAGCTGGCACAGAAGCCCGCACCCGGGGCTGGCTGCACATCCTTCGAAATCGATGCCGCCACCCGCGAAGATTTCATCATAGAAGGGGCATACCTGGCCGGTCCGGCGCTCCTCGACCACCGCATAGACGACTTTGAGATGCGCGCCAGGGTGGCGGGCAGCGAACTGTCTGCAGAGACCATCGAAGCCTTCAAGGACGACCTGATGCAGGCCTGCCGCCGCCGCTTCACCAAACCCGAATACATCGCCTGCCCCAGCTGCGGCCGCACCCTCTACGACATCCAGTCGCTGCTGGGCAAAATCATGGAGGCGACCAAACCGTTCGCCGGCGTCAAGATTGCCGTGATGGGCTGCATAGTCAACGGCCCGGGCGAGATGGCCGACGCCGACTTTGGCTATGTGGGCGAAGGTGGCGGCAAGGTGACCCTCTACAAGGGGGGCACGCCGGTGCTGCGCGGAATCCCCCAGGAAGAGGGTGTAGAAAAACTCGTCGATCTGATAAACGGTACCCTGGCCTGATGAGAAGGATTGCTTCAATTGTGCTCTCTATAGCATTGTGCCTGGCGGCATTGGATGCCGGCGCACAGTCCAAGAGGGATATCGCAAAGTGGTTCGGTCCGATGTGCGACTCCATCAACAATTGCCTCAAGGACCACAGCAGCATGGGCGGCAAGGTCAGCGTAGAGCGCATCAACGTCAAGAACAACAAGACGCTGATGATCTATTTCTCCCGCTACATGAGCGACTGCGCCATCCGCTACGACGACCTGGAGCGCATCCACAACATCATCTCCAAGACGATGCCCGACAACTACCGCAGCTACCGCTTCAACTACGAGGCGTTTGCCAACGGCACCCCGCTGGAGCTGCTGGTGGGCCGCAACGCCAGCGGCAAGGGGCGCGACAACGTGGCCCGCAGCAACGCCTTCGCCCCCGCCGAGACACCGCTGGTGCGCAACATCTCCCGGGGCCGCACCTCAAGCAAAGGTCTTGATGGCCGCCACATCGCGCTATGGCAGAGCCACGGCTATTATTACGACCAGGAGTCGTGCTGCTGGAAGTGGCAGCGTCCGCGCCTGTTCGAGACCTGCGAAGACCTCTACACCCAGAGCTACGTGCTGCCCTACCTGGTGCCGATGCTCGAGAATGCCGGCGCGGTGGTGATGCTCCCGCGCGAGCGCGACATCCAGAGCCACGAACTGATAGTGGACAACGACACCAACTCCCGCGACGGCATCTACAGCGAAGTGTCGCGCAAGCACCGCTGGCAGAACATGCCGCAGCCCGGTTTCGCGCACACCAAAGAAGTATATCTGGAGGGCGATAACCCCTTCACCGACGGCACCGTACGCAGCGCCGCCTCAACCAACGATTCCGATGTGGAATCGATAGCCATCTGGGAGCCCAAGTTCGAGCAGGATGGCGAATATGCGGTGTATGTCGCCTACGCCACCGCAGACAACAGCACCACCGGCGCCCGCTACACCGTGAACCACAACGGCGGCAGCACCACCTTCCTGGTGAACCAGACCATGGGCGGCGGCACCTGGATCTACCTCGGCACCTTCGGCTTCTCGACCTCCCGCAAGGGCCAGGGGGTGACCCTGACCAACTGCACCGGGCGCGAAGGCGAGACGGTAAGCGCCGATGCCGTGCGCTTCGGAGGCGGCATGGGCAACATCGCCCGCCGTCCCTATCCCACCGACGAGAACGACAAGCCCCGCAAGTTCGCCTACGAGGCTTCGAGCGAGATATCGGGTTATCCCCGCTGGTGCGAAGGCTCCCGCAGTTGGCTGCAGTGGGCCGGGATGAACGACACCATCTACTCCACCACCCGCTTCCGCGACGACTACATGGACGACTACCGCAGCCGAGCCCTCTGGGTCAACGCCCTCGCGGGCGGCAGCCCCCGCAACCCCAAGGAGCCGGGCTACAAGATCCCCGTGGACCTCTCGCTGGCCTTCCACACCGATGCCGGAGTCACCGTGAGCGACTCCATCGTGGGCACGCTGGCCATCTACACCCGCATCAGCGACGGCCAGGAGAAATATCCCCACGGCGGCAGCCGCGACATCGGCCGCGAATATGCCGACATGGTGCAGACGCAGATCGTGAGCGACTTGCGCGCCTCAATTGAACCTAATTGGAGCCGCCGCAGCCTCTGGGACCGCTCTTATTTCGAGAGCCGCGTCCCGTACGTCCCGGGGATGCTGCTGGAACTCCTCTCCCACCAGAACTTTGCCGACATGCGGCTGGGCCTCGACCCCAGGTTCCGCTTCATAGCCTCCCGCGCGGTATACAAAGGGATGCTCAAGTTTCTGGCATACATCAACGACACCGACTATGTGGTGCAGCCGCTCCCGGTGAGCGCCTTTGCCGCGACCATCGACACCCGGAGGGCCGTGCTCACCTGGGAGCCTACCGCCGACCCCCTGGAACCGACCGCCGATGCAGAGAGATACGTGGTCTACACCCGCATCACCGACCCCAAGAAGGCGGGCCAGTTCGCTGGTGAGCCCGAGGCGGGACTGGACGGCTTTGACAACGGCGTGGAGGTGGGCTCACCCACATATATCACCGAAATCGAGCCGGGCAAGATATACAGCTTCAAGGTGGCTGCCCTGAACCAGGGAGGCGAGAGCCTCTGCTCCGAGATACTCTCGGTGGGCCTTGCCGGCGGCGACTCCGAGGCCCGCGTGATGGTGGTGAACAACTTTGACCGCGTGGCGGCCCCGGCATCGTTCGCCGGGCGCGACACCTCGCTGGCGGGCTTCGCCAACTTCATAGACGGCGGCGTGCCACACCTGCGCGACATCTCCTTCACCGGCGAGCAGTTCGAATTCCGCCGCAACGCGACCCACCTGACCACCGAGCCATCTTCTTTCGGCGCCAGCTACGGCGACTACGAGACCCGCTCGATTGCCGGCAACACCTTTGACTATCCCCTGGTGCACGGGGCGGCCCTGATGAACGCCGGACTCAGTTTTGCCTCCTGCTCGCGCGAAGCGCTTCGCCGCGGCGCCGTCAAGCTCGAGAATTACCGCATTTGCGACCTTATCTGCGGCAAGCAGATACGTACCCCAGTCGGCTACGAACCGCTCCGTAACGGGCAGAAAACGGCCCGTACGCGCATCATAGAATACAGCGTCTTCCCCGCCGAGATCAGAAGCGCCATCGCCGCCTTCATAAAGAAGGGCGGCAGCCTGCTGGTGTCAGGCGCCTACGTGGCCAGCGACAGCCACGACCGCATCTACGACTTCGAAGTGGACGCCGCCATGACCAAAAACGAGCTGGAGCCCGAACAGAAGTTTGTCAAGGAGACCCTCAAATGCCAGTGGATCTCCAACAAGGGAGGCAACGCCGGCAGCGTCCGCGCCGTGCAGAGCCCCTACCGCTTCAACGCCGGCAAGCGCTACACCTTCTACACCAAACCCAACGGCACCCGCTACTGCGTAGAGTCGCCCGACGCCATCGCAGCCATGGAGGGCGCCTTCACCGTGATGCGCTACAGCGACACCGGCCAGAGCGCCGCCGTCGCCTACAAGGGCCCCGCCTACCGCGTCCTCACCCTCGGGTTCCCCATCGAGGCCCTCTCCTCCCAGGCCGACATCAACGCCATAATAAAAGACTCCGTGGGCTTCTTGAAGTAACAACAAAAATGGGCGGCCGCAAACGGTCGCCCATTTTTGTTGTTATGCGAGTATAATTACTCTTTTGCTGCCTCAGCCTCGGCCTCTGCGATCATGTCTGCATTGGCGGTGATGTAAACCTCCACGCGGCGGTTCTGTGCGCGACCCTCGTCGGTGTCGTTGGAAGCAACCGGCATGTCATAAGATTTACCCTCTGCAAGCATGCGGTCAGCTGCGATGCCCTGGGCCTCGAGGAAGCTCTTGACGGCATTTGCACGCTTCTGGGATACGCTGGCGTTAGCCTCTGCGGTACCGATGTTGTCGGTGTGGCCCCAGATGGTGATGTCGGTCTCGGGCATGTCCGCCATCTTGGTAGCGAACTCCTTGAGAGACTTCTTGGCAGCATCGCTCAAGTCAGACTTGTTGAATGCGAAGAGAATACCGTTGTCAAAGGTAACCTTTACCGAAGTCAGGTTGTTGACGTCGGTCACAGTCTCTACGGTTGCGCCCTCGAGAGCTGCCAGTTCCTCTGCCTTCTTGTCCATTCTGTCACCGATGATAGCACCGGCACCTGCGCCAACGATAGAACCGATGGCTGCACCGATAGCCGCACTCTTGGCATCCTTGCCTATGAGAGCACCTACGCCGGCACCTACGGCTGCTCCGCCGCCACCGCCGATAGCGGTACCCTTTGCAAGATTGGACCAAGGTCCGCAGCTGGTAAGAACCATAGTTGCACAAGCTGCAAGCAAAATAAATTTCTTCATAATGAACAATTTTAATTGTTAGTAATATCAGTTCTATTTTTTATTCAAATGAGCCGCATAAAGCTCTAAAAGTCCAGTATAAACTTCAGCTGGCATACCCTCGGTCTCATGCTTGAGGCGGGCTATCAGGCGCTCGCGGTCTTCGGCGGTGTAAAACCCCTGCTCCAGGTAAGCCCCGTTGCCTGCCAAAATATCTGCCGCGGCATAGTTGGTGGGCCACAACTTGAACGAAGCGAGCAGCCTCTCGTCCAAAATCTCAGACAATATACGGAATTTTTCGTTATGTTGGGCACTATCGGCCCTCAAAAGTTCTTCTGCGGTAAGCGGCTTGCAGAAATCCACATGGATGCGCCCCTTGGGCTGCAAGAAGCCCTGGAGCATGCTGTTGACATCCTCCCCCGGCTTTTTATGATAGAATCCCTGACGCGCCCTGGTCAGCATCTCAAGCACCTTGAGCGCCCCACAAGTCTCATATTCATAAGAGATTGTGACGGGCATGATGCGCAGTTGCGAGAAATTGTCATAGAAAGAACCGGTGCCGCTCATGGCCAGCATCTTGAGCAGGCCCTGCTCAGTGCGGTCGCAGCCGTTCTTGGTGCGCCCGCCGCGGTGGGCAATCCATACCGAACGTTCGCCATCCACGATGCGGCCGCGGATATAGGCCGAGAGCACCTTGGAGGTGGTATACACCACCCTCGGGTTGTCGCTGCGCACCACCTTGATCATGCGGTTGGAACGCATCGCCATCTCGATGTCGGGGTTAGCCAGAAGATTGTCGCCCGCCGCTATCTCGGTCTTGGGAAGATTGTTCAAATATAGGGAATACTCTACCAGCGCCGGATCCAGCACGATGTCGCGATGGGTCGACAGCAGCACGAACTTCCCTACCGAACCGTCGCTATCGATAAAGTTCTCCACACCGCTATAGCTGAGGCTGCTGTGAGTGAGCTCCAGGTCCCTCCTGATCGCCTCTGCCGTCACCTTCTCCTGGAATTCGTCTACCGTAGTGCAGCTGCGTATCAGCTCCGGCAGGTAGTCCGGCCCCTTGTCGGGATAGAGGAACATTGACGCCTTGACCGCCAAGGGACTCTTGGCCAGATAAGGCATCGCCTCAGCCGCCTCGGCATCGGTAAAAGGTCTTATATTTTTATATAAATCTTCCATCCTACTCTTTTCTAACGGTGAGGGTCACGCAGGCACATGCCAACAGCGCAGTCGCCGCCACAGCCCCAGCTACGACCGGCAGGGAACCGGTATCCAGGCCTGCGAAATAGCTCCAGAGGGACATTGCCGCATAAGTGAGCACGGCAATCGAACCCAGCGCATACCATACGCGCCAGCGGATAAGGGCGCGCAGCAGCATCAAAACCGCCATCACAGCCACGGGAACCATCAGCAAGTAATAGTTCCAGCCGAAGGCGAGAGCCACCGCAGATGCCGCCACAAGCGCCACGCAGACGCCGTAGAGCCACCCTTTGGCATGACGGACCACCGCCGTATTGGCAGCGCTCGAGCGCAGGGAATTGGCCGTGGCAAGGCGCACCGCCTTCTTGGCCCCGGCAGTGTAAACCAACACCGCTACCGCCACCACAACCGCCGTGAGCGCATAGAACATAACCGCCTTCCACACCCCTGCCGCGGGGATCAGGGAGACCAGAAAGCCCGCCAGAACCGCCGCCGCCAGAGCCACGATACCTCTGCAGATATAGCCCAGAATCTGTTTGGCCTGCATCTTACCGCGCATCACAGAAAAGCAAATCTCAACACACAAAAGCGCCAGGGCCACCGAGCACAACAGCAGCATGAGCCCTTTGTTCAATGCAAGTTTATCCAGAAATGCAAACATGTGCGAATTATTTTAACAAACAAATATGCGAAAAAAAACTACAATTTCAATGCCTAACGTCGCTTCAAAAGCGAAGAGTCTCCATAACTTAAAAAGCGGAAGCCGTTGTCCAGCGCAAAGCGGTACATCTGGCGCCACTCATCGCCTATGAATGCCGCAATCAGCAGCAGCAAAGTGCTCTTGGGCTGGTGGAAATTTGTCACCAAATAGTCCACGACGCGGTATTTGAAGCCGGGCACTATAATTAATCTTGTCCTTGCGGTCAACTTGTCAAGATTATTATCTTTCAGATATTTAACGAGTGCAGAAATCGACTCCACAGTTGTAAACCGGTAGCCCTGCTCGCGGTAAGGCTCCCACTGATCCACAAAGCCCGGCTCTCCCCTCTCGATGCAGTGCACGCCCAGGTAATAGAGCGACTCCAGGGTGCGGGTCGAGGTCGTCCCCACCGATATCACGCGCCCGGTGCCGATATAGCCCAGCAGCTTCTCCAGAAAGGCCCGCTCTACCACGAACGGCTCGCTGTGCATGTTATGCTCCGCCACATTGTCGCTCTTGACCGGCAAGAAGGTGCCCGCACCCACGTGCAGCGTGACATAGTCGGTGTCGATGCCGCGGCCGCGGATGTCGTCCATAACCCGTTCGGTAAAGTGCAAACCGGCCGTAGGAGCCGCCACAGAGCCCTCCCAGCGGGCATAAGTGGTCTGGTAGCGGGTATAGTCGAGCGCTTCTGTATCGCGGTTGAGATAGGGCGGAATGGGCATATTGCCGCACATCTCCATCACTTTGGAGAAAGATTCGCCCCCTTTCCAGCTGAACTCCACTATACACGTATTATCTATACGCTCCACGGGGGTGGCGGTCAGGTCAAGGATTTCCAGCTGTGCCCTGTCGGATCCGTTGCAATGGTCGGTTACAAGCGTCACCGGCCCTTTGAAACGCTTCAGATTGCCCACCATACACTTAAAGCGACAACTTGAAGTAGTCGCGAAACACACTTGATAGTCAGACGGTTCGTATGGTTCAAGACAGAATATCTCTATCAAAGCCCCGGTCTCGCGGCGGAAGAACAGGCGGGCGGGTATGACCTTGGTCTGATTGAACACCATAAGGGAGTTTTCGGGCAGGAAACCGGCGATATTGCGGAATGGATGCTTGCCGTAACCTTCTCCGAGGTTCACCAGGAGGTTGGAATCGTCCCTGTTGGGCAACGGATACTTGGCGATCCGTGCCTCGGGGAGGGGATAGTCGTAATTGTTAATATCGATGTCTATGGTCATCGTTTCTCTACTTAGCGCGGCAAAGATAAAAATTGCACAGGAATCGCGAGAAAAAATCTATTTAAAGCATCACTTTAAATATTCCATTTGTTGACAATTGTAATTTGTAAACAACAATTCGACAACAGCAGGTGGCGAAACAGCCATTTACAACAATTACAACCACAATTTACATGGAGTATTTAATTTTGTTTTATAACATTTTGTTATAAAAATAATTGTTGATAGTTAACTTGCGTATTACCAGCTATTTATAGAATTTATATACACTTCTGAGAAAAGTAAAATAGGCTATAACTGTAACTTTTTGTCCGAAACACCCCATATTGCCCTCAAATAAGGCATAATCCCGTAATTATATCACATAAACCCAGTTAATTACGAAATAAACCTAATCCAAAACATGAATATAAAAACATACCCTTTTGCCGTCAACTGCCCATACCATTTTTGCTTACATCGGTAATTCACAGATGTAATTTACAAATATTGCTTGCATGGCAAATTTTTGTTTACTACATTTGTATCGGACGGTTTACAAAAATTTTATGGAAGAAAGACTTAAACTTTTCCTTGCAATGGAGGGTCTCTCGCCGAGTCAATTTGCAGACAAGCTCGGCGTCCAGCGTTCCGGGGTATCCCACCTACTCTCCGGTCGCAACAAACCCAGCTTCGAATTCATCAACAAGATGCTGGTCGCTTTTCCCAAGATCAATCCCGACTGGCTCATCACCGGCAACGGCAAGGCGTACCGCGACTTCCCCGCCTCTGCCCAGGCTCCCGCAGCCGAGCAGCAGCCGGAACCTCAACAATTCCCTCCGAGAGAAGATGGCGATTTGCCGTTGTGGCCCGGCCAGGAGCAGCCAACAGCGTCTCCCGCACTTAATGTTTCGCTTGAAGAAAGCGCCGCAACAAGCAATGAACCAAGTCTTTTCTCCATGTCCAAGCGCACCCCTGCGGCTCCCGTACAGCCCCAAAATGCCCCTCAAACAGCTCACCTGAGTCCCTCTGCAGCGCCCAACGCCCCTGCCCCCGCGCAACCCGTCCAGACGCAGCAACCCATTATCCCTCAGCCGGTTGCGCAGCCTGCACCGCAAAAATACCCCGCCGAGAATCGCGTAAAAGCCCACACGGTGGTCCCTGCACAGGGCAAACGCATCGCACAAATCACCATTTTGTACACCGACGGCACCTACGAGGTGCGCTAAGCAAGCCGCCCGCCTCAGGTACGCGTACAATTATTTTTTGTATATTTGTACGATATGTACAGACTGCTGATAAGACCTCTTTTATTTTTATTCCCCGCCGAACAGGCACATAAGATTGCCCTGGGCGCACTCTCGGTGGCCCGGTACATCCCCGGCTTGCGCACACTCATCCGCATGTGGTTCTGCCGCCGCAGCCGTTCGCTCGAGCGGGAGCTCTTCGGCATCAAATTCCCCAACCCGGTGGGCATTGCCGCCGGCCTCGACAAAAACGGCGAATACTACAACGACCTGGCCAACCTCGGCTTCGGCTTTATGGAGATAGGTTCGCTCACCCCCGAGCCGCAGCCCGGCAACCCCTCACCCCGCCTCTTCCGCCTGCAGAAAGACCAGGCCCTGGTCAACCGCATGGGCATTAATAATAATGGTGCCAAGGCGGCCCTGGCGACCCTCAAGAAACGCAACCCGCGCATAATAGTGGCGGCCAACATATCCAAGAACAGCACCACCCCCAACGACCTGGCCTACAAGGATTACTGCCGCAGCCTGGCGCTGCTCTACGACTTTGTGGACTTCTTTGTGCTGAACGTCTCCTGCCCCAACGTGAAGAATCTGCAGGAGCTGCAGGGCAACGACATGCTCACGCAGGTCATCGAGGCGGTGATGGAGGTGCGTCGCTACAACGAGAACCAGCGCCCCATACTGCTCAAGATCTCTCCCGACCTGGAGCAGGAACAGCTGGACGAGATCATCCACCTGGCACTCATCAACGGCATCGACGGCATCGTGGCCACCAACACCACCCGCAGCCGTGAGAATCTCAAGACTCCCGAGAAGGCCGTAGAAGCCATCGGCGAAGGTGGCCTGAGCGGCGCCCCGCTCTACGAAAAGGCGCTCGCCACAGTAAAATACGTGCACGAGAAGAGCAACGGGTTGCTCCCGATAATAGCTTGCGGCGGCATCATGACGCCCCAACAGGCGGCCGAGATGCTCGATGCCGGCGCCTCCCTGGTCGAGGTCTACAGCGGCTTCATCTACAACGGCCCCGCATTTGCTAAACGTATTGTCAGATATCTGAAACGAAAAAAGAGACAATGAAAACCGCATCTATTTGCGCCATCGGCGACGAAATCCTCATCGGTCAGATCGTAGACACCAACTCCTCCCACATCTCGCGCAAACTGGGCGCCATCGGCGTGCGGGTGACCAACATCTCCGCCATCGGCGACGACCGTGCCACCATCATTTCGCATCTTGACAAACTTCTCAGCAAGAGCGACATCGTGATGGTCACCGGAGGTCTTGGTCCAACCAAAGACGACATCACCAAAGATGCCCTGGCAGAGCTTTCCGGAGCCAAGGGATACCGCCGCAGCGAAGAGCAGCTCAAGGTCATCGAGAGCATCCTGAAGCGCCGCGGCATCGCCATGCTCGACGTCAACCGCGCCCAGGCCGATGTCCCCGACACCGCACGGGTGATTGTGAACCGTCTCGGCACCGCCCCCATCATGGAGTTCGCCTTTGACGAGAGCCGCTACGGCCACAAGGCGCTGCTCTACTCGATGCCCGGCGTCCCCTACGAGACCCTCGCCGCGCTCGACGACGTGATGGCCTCCATCAGCAGCCAGTTTGAGCTGGATTGCATCCTGCACCGCACCATCTGCACCTTTGGCGTGGCAGAGTCGGTGCTGGCCAAACAGATAGAGGCTTGGGAAGACGCCCTCCCCGACTTCCTGCACCTGGCCTACCTGCCCAACGCCATCTACGGCGTACGGCTGCGCCTGTCGTGCTACGGCGCCGGTGAACCGGGCCGCAAAGAGGCCATGGACGCTGCCGTAGAAGAGCTATACACTTTGCTGGGCAACACGATATACGGCGAGGGCGAAGACACGCTGCAGACGGTGATCCCGCGCCTGCTGCAGGCACCTCCCGCCGCAGCATACCAGGAGACCATCGCGGTGGCAGAGTCGTGCACCGGCGGCCTCGTCTCCAACCTGATTACCAGCGTCCCGGGCAGCAGCGACTATTACAAGGGAAGCGTCACGAGCTACGCCAACGAGGTCAAGATGAACCTGTTGAACGTAGACGAAGAGATACTCGAGAAATACGGGGCCGTGAGCAAAGAGTGCGCAGAAGCCATGGCGCGCGGCGTGGCCAACCTGATTGACACCGACTGGAGCGTGGCCACCACCGGCATCGCAGGTCCCGGCGGCGGCAGCGAAGCCAAGCCCGTGGGCACCTGCTGGATCGCCGCGGCGCACCGCAATCCCGCCACCGGCGCCACCGAGGTCGTGTCGCGCCTGGTAAAGAGCGCCTCCGCCAGCCGCGAGGTCAACATGCAGCGCTTCGCCTCCAACGCCCTCAACCTCCTCCGCCTATTTATGCAGCAAAAATTATTATAATATTATATGTGTATGAAAAAGATTACCGCCATCATAGGATGCGCACTGCTGGCGTCGCTTGCACTGCAGGCACAGCAACGGCAAGAACTCAAGCTTAAAGACTATACCTTCACCACCGTCAAGGAGAACCCCGTAACCTCCGTCAAGAACCAGGCGAGCAGCGGCACCTGCTGGTGCTACTCTGCCATCGGTTTCCTGGAGTCGGAGATTATCCGCATGGGCGGCCCCGAGACCGACCTCTCCGAGATGTTCGTGGTGAGCAAGGCTTACGCCGACAAGGCCGAGAAGTATGTCCGTCTCGACGGCGTGCTCAACTTTGCCCAGGGCAGCTCTGCAGAAGACGTGCTCCACATATGGCAGGACTACGGCATCGTGCCCCAGAAAGTCATGGAAGGACTCAACTACGGCGAGAAGCTCAACCGCCACGCAGAGCTCTGCAACGGCATGAAGGGCTATCTGGACGCAGTTGTAAAGAACCCCAACAAGAAGCTCTCCACCGCATGGAAAAATGCCCTGCAGGGCATTCTCGATGCATATCTGGGCGCTTGCCCCGAGGAATTCGAGTTCGAGGGCAAGAAGTATACCCCCAAGAGCTACGCCGCTTCGCTGGGCATCAAACCCGAAGACTATGTATCCATCACCTCGTTTACCCATCACCCCTTCTACACCCAGTTCGTGCTCGAGGTAGAGGACAACTGGCGCTGGGACTACAGCTACAACATCCCCATGGACGAGATGATGGAGATCATTGACAACGCCATCGACAAGGGCTACACCATTGCCTGGGGCAGCGACGTCAGCGAGCAGGGCTTCTCCCGCACCGGCATCGCCGTCAACCCCGACCTCTCCGGCGTAGAGGAAGCGGGCAGCGACCAGCAGCGCTGGATCGGCGTCTCCGAAGAGGACAAGGCCAAACAGCTGGCCAAGATGAAAGAGAATGCCCCCGAGATCAAGGTGACCCAGGAACTGCGCCAGGAAGGCTACGACAACAAGACCACCACCGACGACCACGGCATGCAGATCTACGGCATCGCCAAGGACCAGGACGGCAACAAGTTCTACATGGTCAAGAACTCCTGGGGCAACTACGGCAAATATCACGGCATGCTCTACGCCTCCGACTCTTATGTACGCCACAAAACCCTCAACATCCTGGTGCACAAGAACGCGATTCCCAAGGAAATACGTAAAAAGATGGGTATCAAATAAATCCCTCTGACCGATATGAAAAAGTACCTCCCCAGCCTCGTTACCTGTCTGAATCTGATGTGCGGCGTGTGCGCGTGCATCCTCGCCCTGTGGGGCTACTTCTACCAGGCTTATTGTTTCATACTGGCAGGGGCGGTATTCGACCTGTGCGACGGCGCCCTTGCCCGTCTGCTGGAGGCGACTTCGGCGATGGGCAAGGAGCTCGATTCGCTCAGCGACCTGGTCACCTTCGGGATGGCCCCGGCGCTGATGCTGTTCACATGGTACTTCAAGATCAATTGCGAAGGCACCCCCAATCCGCTGGCATTCGTGCCGCTGCTGCTGGTCGCCTTCTCGGCGCTGCGCCTGGCCCGCTTCAACGTTTCCGACAGCGGCTGCGCGCCATATTTCAATGGCCTCCCCACCCCCGCCTGCGCCATGATCGGCGCCTCGGTGGTAGCCTACGGCCACTGCTGCACCCTGGCCTCCGCCCCCAGCGCCATCCTCGCGCTGCTCGGCTCGTCCTGGTTCATCCCGGTACTTGCGGCCGTCCTCTGCATCCTGCTCATCTGCCGCATCCCCATGTTCTCTCTCAAGGGTAAGCCGGGCGCCAAACACTACATCCTGGCCGCCGGCGCAGTAATCCTGGTAGCGGTCATCGCCGCCGTCGCCCCGCGCGGCATCCCCTTCGCCGGCTACCTGGCCCTCTTCACCTTCATCCTCTTCTGCGTCTACGTCCTCCTAGGCCTCGTCGCCTCCGGCAAATAGCCCTAGCCCAGGATTTTTTTCGTGGCACCCACAGCCCTGGCTATCAGCGAGGTATCTACCACGCCATCCACAAAAAAGCACGGGCAGCAGTATGCCGCCCGTGCCCGAATAAACGTGTATGGTCAACCTCTACTGCGCCATGCAGCGGACGCCCATGCCGCGGCTCAGGATGTCCACGGTCACGGCACCGCTCTGGGCCTGGTCGTTGTAACCGGGCTTCTTGGCGATGGTGTAGCAAGACGGTGTCAGGTTCTGCCAGAAGCGGGAGGTCCACAGGTATGCGAAGTAGAAGGTAGAGACGGGATAATCGGTACCCCAGATGTTCACATAGTTCATGGAATACCCGCCCCTGTATATCCTTCCGTTGTACGGGATAAAGAGCGTACCGTTGGTACCCGATATGGAGACTCCGTAATAGTCGGCGCTGACTTCAGCAACGTTGGTGCCGCTATAGCCGTCCAGGACGTCGTAGGACATCACCTTGTAGCCCGGAGGACAGGGGTCATACATCGTCTTGACGGAGCTTGTGCCGGCGACATAGTTGTTCTGGTAGTAGGAGCCGGCACCCCAGATGAGGGCATACGGGGCATTCTCGTTGTTAGCCCAGCCGTAGGTCCTGAAGGTCTGGTAATTGGAGCCGAACTTGAGGTATGGTTTCTCGGGATGGTACGCATAAGTGTCTATCATACGCCATGCCCCCTCGTCGCCGTTGGAATATTCCGCGGCAGTGAAGCCGATGTAGTGGCCGAACGGATAGTAGAAGCCATACATCTCCTCTGCCTGGCTCTCACCTTCCCTCCCGGCGGTGATTGCACCTATGTTGCGGTCCATGACCGCATAAGAAGTGTTGCTGGTGACCTTGGAGGGGATGGTAACCGTGCCGGGCTGGTCCGTGCACCAGATGTGCCATGTCCAGACCCTGGTACCGTTGTTGGTAAGGGTCAGCTTGGCATTACCTTCGCTGCCGGTAGCCTTGAAGTAGATCTTGTTGTCGTAGAAATAGACATCCGAGACGCAGTTGTTCTGGTTCAGGATTATCTCGACTCCGTTGCCGGCGAGCGCAGCGCCCCCTCCCGTCGGGTAAGCCTCATTCTCATTGTCGGCAAAGCCTATGGAGCTCCAGTCGACTCCGTGCCCGTTGCCCGCCACCGTCGTCACAAACTTGTAGCCGGCGGGATTGACGGCATTGGTGTTGACAATGTAGCAGTTGGCCGTCGAGGTGGTTCCGGAATCCAGGCCGTTGGTGGTGCTCAGGTTGGTGGGCATCCCGACCCCGCAATTGATCATATAGGCGTATCCCTGCTTGAAATTCTTGGATTCGACCTGGGTCATATAGTTGTCTCCGGTGCTGTTGCGCAGGGTCAGCGTCACGGCAGAGGAACGCAGGTCCACGGGCGCCACCATCATGCAGAAGCGCACCGTCTGGCCCGCCTCGACATAAAGGCCGCTGCCCTCCTCGCCCAGGGTCAGGGCCGCCTTGCTGCCCGTAGTCACCGGGGTTATGGCAATGCCCTGGGTCGGAGCGCCCTCACCCAAGGTAATCGTCTGTGTCAAATCCACCGTACCGGTCTGCAGGAAAGCGGCGGACGAAGAATTGAGGGCAAGCTCTGTGTAGGTACCGGCCACTGACACCGTCACGTCCATCACCAACAACGCCCCTATATGGCTCATTTTGAAGTTGCACACTCCGTTCAGAGGGGTAATGCCGTTGGCCACAAGGTAGTCTGCCGTACTGATGGTGAAGGATGTACCGTCGGTGGAGGTCTGCACCTGACGGGTATAGTCTACCGGCAGATGCGTCATCATCGAGGCCGACGTAATACCCTGGTCCTCATCGCCGTAACCGGCGCGCTGCAGCGGATAGTATGCGGCATACAACTGCCCCGACTCGAGGGCGAATCCGTTGCCGTTGAATGTGAATGTCTCGGCGCTGGAACTGCTCACCTGGAACTGCGCCTGGCTGCCCTGTTTGGGATAGTAAGGATACACCCCAAGGCGGTCGCCGTCGGCAAAGGTGAAGTTAGCACCGGTGTTCTGGTTTATCGTGATCACCGTCTTGGTGGCGACGGCACCGTCGAGCACGAAATCCTCTATGGTTGCCGTAGGATCGTATACTTTGGAACCGTCATCTACAAGCTCTCCCCTGGAACCGGCGGCGCCCAGCATCTCCGCGGGCAGCTGTTCCTGTGACTTTGTGCAGGAAAATGCGACTGCACCAAGCATTATAATAGTCGCTAAATAAAGCTTTTTCATGGTCACTTGCAATTACTTGTTTAGTTTTCATTACCGTTGCCCCAGGGCATGGGATTGTCAGAATCACCCGTGATATCGGGGGTAGTGTCCGGGGTATCGCCAGTCCCCGGGTCGGGTTCCTGGACTACCGGCAGGGGCGCCTCGTAGTTGAGCACGCTCCAATAGGTACTCCATTGACCGTGAGCGCGGTCCGAGACGCTGGCGGGACTGTAGGCATAAGATACATACTGTGTCTTGCCGAGGTCCACGTGGCCCATGCCGTCGCCGCTCACGCCCATGTTGTGGGCATAGATAATGACATTGCCCGAGATGTCTCCCAGGTAGGTGAATGTCAGACCGTCTACGGACGTCCATACGGAGAGCCTGCTGAGCGCGGTGATACGCCACGAGGTGTGGAACGCATAGAACAGGCCGTGGTCATCTACATACTTCACATCGCAGCTGTCATAACTGCCCAGCAGCGGAGCCAGGGCGGGATTGCTGGGATCTATGCCGTCGTGGGTAATGGCGAGCCACGACTTGTCCACAGCCGTCCCGTGCAGGGTCAGGCTGCCGGGCCAGTTGGCATTGTTACGGTCTGCGGTCGCAACCTTGGTGAGAGGCGTAGTGCCGTCGTCGTAAGAATAATAGAGGTAAATCGTGTTGTCCTTGACCACGATGCTCGGCTCGCCTATGCCCCACTTGCCGGAAGGGCCGTTATAGACGATGATCGGCTGCGGGGTGTTGCCCCAGCCGGAACCGCTCCACTTCTGCCAGGGGCCCGTCGGGCTGGTGCTGCGGGCAATATAGCAGTCATTCTCCAGACCCTGCAAACCGTTCGAGGAGCTGGTGTTGGTGGTAGATGTGTAAGCCATGTAGTAATAGCCGTCGAAATAAGCCGCACCGGGGTCGCATATGCTCCAAGCGTCATTCTGGCCATAGGTACCCTCCAGCGCCAGCACCTCGTTGGTCCAGGTCTGGCCGCCGTCGGTAGAGCTGCGGTAAGTCAGCACATCCGCCATGCCGCTGCGGGTGCCGAGGTTGCCGGGAGACGAGAACCAGGCCTCTATGGTGCCGTTGTCGTGCATTATGATTGAAGGACCGTAGCGGTACCTGTAATTACCTGTGGTATTGTATATTGTCAGGCCTGCGCCCGCCACCGGCACGGAGAGTCCCGACTGATATATATTCACGTACCGGGCGCCGCTGGTCGCACCGGTCACGCATATCGCTCCGGGACGCTGGGCGGTGCCGTTGTTGGCCGTCATCCTGTAGGTATACTCCTTCACGTGAGGGTTTATGGTGGTCTCACTCACCATGGTCAGCCAGCCCACGGTCGGAGCGATGGTGTACGGCTCGTCGCAAGTGACGCGGAAGGTTATGTCGGTTGACCTGAAGCTGGGATAGAAGTGCGTCTGGGACAGCTCCAGTACGGCCGGCTGCATCACCAGCGTCGCCGCTATGGCATAGGCGTGCCCGCCGATAAGCTCATAAGAAGAGGCCAGCTGCTTGGTCATGCACCTGCCGTTGGTCAACACCGCCTTCACGACAGGCGTCCCCGTGAGGGTGGCGGGCGGAGACATCATATAGAAGCGCACCGTTTCGCCCGCAGAGACCTGCATCCCTTCCAGGGCCAGGGCCAGGGTGTTCCCGGCGGAGGTGGGCACTATGGACACAAACGGCTGGTCTATCGAGAGATCCACCGTGCCGGTGCGGATAAACTGGTTACCTTCTGCCACCAACTCCAGCGAGTCGAGGGTCGCGGCCTCCGGGAAGGTGACGTCCAGCACCAGCAGGGCGCCGAGATGCTTGAAGTTGAACGTACACGAACCCCCCGGGTCGTCGTCATCCACAAACGACGGGACGGCGTTGGTGCAGACCATGTAGTCGAACTTGCCCACGGAGAAGGTACCCTTAGACCCCTGGTGCTGCCCCACATAGGAGATTCCGACATGCTTTCTGGCATCGGCATCCCCATAATTGTCGGTGTGGAATGGATAGTAGCCGGAATACCTGGCCGCGGGCAACAGGCCCCACCCCTCTCCATCAAACAGACATGTACCCGTACCGGCACCACCCGAAACTGTAAATGAGACCTGATCGCCGCCCATGTCGGGAAAAACGCCAATCACGTCACCCTCATTCCAGACAGAAGTGAGACTAGCTCCAGACAAGGTCGTCGTCACCTTGGTGGCGACATCCTGTTTGAAATTCTCCATGTTACATTCTATCCGGTAAAGCCCCTGCTCAGATTCGGGACTTGGAAGAGAGCCATTCGGCTCGTAGCGCAAACATGAATGAGAAATTGCCATAGCTAAAGCCATAGCAAACGAAAGGAAAACAAGTCTTTTCATGTGCTAAAAACAGAAATAAACCAGAAAACAGTATTAGATAAAATTAATCGACAAGCTCTCTATTCTTGAGCTTGTTATAATCGCTTTCGGCTTTGACTTTATCGATGATGGCACGCACCAGGGCGAACATCTCGCCGTTGGCGGTGTAATCGGTGGATGCTATGAAATTTACCCGGTCCTCGGAGAGCAACTGGTGTGCGTAGGCCTTCTTGTTGTCGTTGTTGTACACCGCGATGGCATTCCCGCCGAACATCTTCACGATTTTCATGCACGGGATGTCGGTGGTGCCGTCGCCTACGTATATCATGTTGCTGAATGGAACCGGCTTGTCTTCGTCGGGAACACTCTCATTTACACGCCGGTTGTCGGCGATGTCCATGATGCCCTTGGTAATCTTGAAAAGGAATTGTGTCTTGGTGGTGAAATCTACCGCCACCGCGGGCCAGACGGCATTCCCCTTGTCGTTGTAGAGGAACGCGCTGGCAAAGATCTTCTTGAATTCGCCACCGATGGGCGAACCCTCTATCATCTCTACCAGGCCGGAAGAGATGATGTAATGCTCTACTTTGACTCCCCTCTCGGCGCCGTAAGTGTTCACCAGTGCGAACCACTCACGCACGCCGGGATAGAGTTCGATATTGCGGCCGAACTCCACAAAAGACTCGCGCTTGAGTGAAATCCCCGCACTGCGGGCCTCGTCTATCATGATCTTCATGTAGGCGAGGATCCCGTTCATTTCCTGCTCTTCGCTTATGCTGTTGCTCTTGCCCCAGAACTCCTCCGGGGACTTGTCCAGAGCCTGGATAAAGCCGTACTCCTGCATGTTCCCCGGCGACAAGGTGCCGTCGAAGTCATACACAAGAGCGACTTTGGTCCTTTTGTTATACATGCACGAGCCTTATGCGAACTGCTCCTTAAGCTGTGCAATCTTGGCATCGGCATCGGCGCCCTGTACGCCGAAGTAGAATTTGATCTTGGGCTCGGTGCCCGAAGGACGTACGGACACGATGGTGCCGTCCTCGGCGAGGAACTGTAGCACGTTGCTCTTGGGCATCTTGGTCTTCTCGGTGTCAAGATAGTCGATGACCTTGACCACCTTGCTGCCCAGGATCTCTTTGGGAGGATTCTCGCGGTAGTCCTTCATGATCTTCTGGATCTCGGCGGCGCCCTCCTTGCCGGCACGGTAGATATTGGTCAGCCCCTCTTTGTAGTAGCCGAACTCCTTGTATATCTCCTGCAGGTAGCCGTAGACGGTCTGGCCGCGGTCCATGAGCCATGCGGCGCACTCTGCCAGCAGGCCGCAGCTTGCAGCGGAATCCTTGTCGCGCACAAAGTCGCCGGGGTTGAAGCCGTTGGACTCCTCGCCGCCGCCGATGTAGATGCGCTTGCCTTCGAACTCGCGCACCACGGTGGCGATGTTCTTGAAGCCGGTGAGCACGCTGAATATCTCAACCCCATATTTGGCGCAGATGGCATCCGCCAGACGGGTCGACACGATGGTCTTGACCATGAACGGGTTGCCCACCTTGAGCTTGCCCAGGGCATTCCAGCGGTCCAGCATATAGGCGAACAGGATGCTCAGGATCTGGTTGCCGTTGAGCAGCACCAGCTTGCCCTGGTCGTCGCGCACCGCCACGCCGATACGGTCGGCATCGGGATCGGAGGCGAGCACCAGGTCGGCACCTACCTCGTCGGCCTTCTCCATGGCCATCTTCATGGCCGAGGGCTCCTCGGGGTTGGGCGAAACCACGGTGGGGAAATCACCGCTGGCCACATCCTGCTCGGGCACGTGTATCACGTTCTTGAAGCCCATCTTGTCCAGGAAAGGATATACGGTGCGGCTGCCGGTACCGTGCAGCGGGGTGTAAACTATCTTGATGTCGCTGTGACGCTGCACCGCGTCGAGCGAGAGCATCAGCGTATATATGGAATCGAGAAACGCCTTGTCCACCTCGGCCCCTATCATCTCGGGCTTGAGGGCGGGATCGTCGTTGAACATCACCTGCGACGGGTCGGTGATCTTCTCTACCTCGGCGATGATGTTCTTGTCATGCGGCTCCACGATTTGCGCGCCATCCTCCCAGAACACCTTGTAGCCGTTGTACTGCTTGGGGTTGTGGGATGCGGTAATCATGATGCCGGCGTTGCAGCCGAGATGACGGATAGAGAAACTCAGCTCGGGAGTCGGACGGATATCCTCGAAGAGGAACACCTTGCAGCCGTTCTTGAGCAACACGCCGGCAGTGATGTCGGCAAAGAAGCGGGAGTTGTTGCGGCTGTCGTAAGAGATCACCACGGAAGTCTGCTTGCCGGGGAATAACTGCTTGAGATAGTTGGCGAGGCCCTGGGTGGCCATGCCCACGGTGTACTTGTTCATGCGGTTGGTGCCCACGCCCATGATGCCGCGAAGGCCGCCGGTACCGAATTCGAGGGTGCGGTAAAAACGGTCTTCAAGCTCTTTCTGGTCGCCCTTGATAAGTTCTGCGACCTCTGCACGGGTCTCAGCATCAAAACTTTCCGAAAGCCAAGATTTGGCAATGTCCATGAAACTCTTTTCCATATCGTATATTGGTTCAATTATAATCTATCCAAAGATAATATAATTAAATATCAAAATCAATGTTTAATCTTTAAGACTTCGGGCAGATCCTGCTCGAGGAGGTATTTGTACCAGAAGCGGAAGTTCTGCATCTGGAAGTGGGCCTGCTGGTCGCCGCGGTATCCGTGCATGCCGCCGGGATAGAGCATCAGCTCAAAGTCCTTGCCGTCGCGCTGCAGCCGGTCCACCACCTGCAGCGTCTGCTGCATGTGCACGTTGTCGTCGCCCGTGCCGTGGGTTATGCGCACCATATTGCTCTTGTCGCCGCGGTACTTGCCCAGGCGGTTGAGCACCGCCGAGGCCTTGTACCCGTCGGGGTTGTCCTTGGGACGGTCCATGTAGCGCTCGGTGTAGTGGCTGTCGTAGAGCTGCCAGTCCATCACGCCGCCGCTGGCCACGGCATACTGGAAATAGTCGTTCCCCTCGGTGGCCGCCAGCAGCGCCATGGTGCCGCCGTAGGAATACCCCTCGATGCCCACCTTGCTGGCGTCGATGTAAGGCAGCGAACCGAAATATTTGATCTCATCTATGAAATCTTCCAGCTCGGGGATGCCGAGACGACGGTATACCGTGTTGACCCCGGCGCGTCCCAGATGCCCCGCCGAGCGGGTCTCGAGAGTCACCTGCACCACCCCGTGGTTGGCCCACCACTGGGTCAAGAAATCGATGCGGCCGTAGCGGTCGTATACCTGCTGCGAGTCGGGCCCGCCGTAGATATCGACTTTGACGGGATACTTGCGGGCACCGCTGCGGTCCATATCTATGGGCCAGATCACCGACACCGGGACCTTGCTGCCGTCGCGCAGGGTGATCCACACTATCTCCTTCACGGCAATGTTGAAATAGTCGTAGAGGCGCCCCTTGCTGTCAAAGAGCACCTTGACATCCTTCTCCTTGACGCTGCCGAAAGCCGGGATGCGGATCTCGACGTCGCGCGGCGGCGTCTGGCAGTTGGAGATGGTCGCAAAGATCCCCTTCTCGTCGTCGGCCACCCTCACCGCGGTGTAGTCGTAGTCGCCATAGGAGACGCGCTCTACCAGGTTGTTGGACAGGGTCACGCGGTAGACGTCGTTGCGCAGCGACGACTCCCCGCCGCGGGCGGTGAAGAAGAGGTATTTCTCACTGAGCTTGAGCAGCTTGATGCCCCAGTAGTTCTTGCGGTCGCTCACATATTTGAAGGTCTTGCCGTCGTAAGAGAGGAAATAGATGCGCTGCCACATCTCATAGTCGCGCACCAGATAGATTCCCTTGGAGTTGCACAGCATGTTGTCGGGCCATTCCACCCAGGTATCCTGATGCTCGCTATATACCGACTCCTTCTGCCCGTAGAGCGGGTCCACGCTGTAGAGTATCATGTTGTCCTGCAGGCGGTCCATCCAGGGCACCAGCAGCCGCTTGCCCTTGGCGTCCCAGAAGGGCGTGCCAAAGTACTGGTCGCGCGCTGCATTGAAGTCGGCCCACACCACGCAGTTGCCCTCGACGCTCACGAAGCCCACCTTGACCTCGGGATTGGGGTCGCCCGCCTTGGGGTAGCGGGTCGTGCGCAGCGTGCCATGCTGGCCCGCGGCATCGTAGATGGGGAACACCGGCACCTTGGTGTTGTCAAAGCGATAGAATGCCACAACCTTGCTGTCGGGACTCCACCAGAATGCGCGATAGCGGCTCGCCCGGCCGAAGATCTCCTCGTAATAAACCCACGAGGCATAACCGTTGCTGACCACCTCGCTGCCGTCTTCGGTGTGGCGCTGTATCTTGTGCGTGGCGACATTGATGGTGTACAGGTCGCCCCCCATGGTGTAGGCGATATGGCGCCGGTCGGGGGAATATGTGGGATTCTCCCACCCCTTGACCAGTTCGGGCACCTTCTCCGACGCGGCAAAGGCAGCTGCAGGCGCGGCCCCGCGCACGTTGAAAATCCCTTCGGGAAGATTACCCGAGACGATCTGTTCGTCGGTGAGGGAAACCTTCTGCTGCGCCGCCACCGCGTGGCAGACGCACACTGCACTCATAAAAATCGCAAAAAGCCTTTTCATACGGCACTATCTCTTAAAACAATAATCGGGGAAATTTACTAAAAATACCTTTTCGCTGGCGCGGGTTATGGCGGTATAGAGCCATTTTATGTCGTCCAGGGTCACCTGGTCGCCCCAGAAAGGGTTGTCTATGTAGACGCACGGCCATCCGCCGCCCTGCGACTTGTGGCAGGTGATGGCGGTGGCATACTTGATTTGCAGCGCGTTGAAGTACTTATCTTCGCGCACCGCCTCGTAGCGTTTCTTCTTGGTGGGGATATCCTCATAATCGGCCCAGACCCCATCGAAGAGGGCCTGCTGCTGCGCCGCGGTGAGCGCCGCAGCCTCGCTGGTGAGGGTATCCAGGATAATCTTGGCGGTGATCTCCAGATTGTCGTAGTCGGGAAACGTGAGGGTCGCCTGGGCAAAGTGGAGCCCGTAGCGCTCTTCGTATTTGTGGGCCTTGACCAGCCGCCCCATGTCGCCGTTGGCTATGAAAAAGTCGTCGCTGTCGGTCTTCTCCAGAAACTGGTAGCAGTTCTTGACCACCATCAGCTTGTCGCCGCGGGTGAGCTGCTCTTCGCGGTAGAGCACCTGCGCGCGGATACCCATGTTGTAGCGGTTCGCCCGCTTGTTGCTGCGGGTCAGCACCACTACGCTGTCGAGGCCGTAATGCCCTATGGCGTCGCTCATGCTCTCTATCAGTTCGCCGCCGCTGACGCGGGAGATATCGCTGAAGCCCTCCAGCTCGAGTTGCGGGTATTCGAGGTCATACTCCCCCGCCTCCTCCATCTCGCGCAACAGGGTCGCGTTGTGCAGGATGCCCGACTCTCGCGCCTGGCGTAGCACTTCTCGCAGGTCGGCACTGTGCACCGGCCCGAACGCGCTCTCCATAAAGTCGAGGTCCAGCGCCGGGCTGGCATCCATCCCCACCGGAGGGAGCTGCCCGCGGTCGCCCACGAACACCATCTTGTTGCCCGGGGCGCTGCGCACATAGCTCACCAGATCCTGCAGCAGGTCGCCGCTACCGAACACATTGCCCCCGCCGTCGCCGCCGATGGTTATCAGCGACGCCTCGTCTATTATGAAGAATGTGTTGCGGCTGCGGTTCACATCCAGCGAAAACTTGCCGAACCCGCCGCTCATGGACTTCTGGCGGTAGATATGCTTATGTATGGTAAATGCCGGCTGCCCGGTGAAGCCGTTCAGCACCTTGGCGGCGCGACCGGTGGGCGCCAGCAACACATATTTATATTTATACTCTTCGAGAGTCTTGACAAAGGCCGCGATGGCGCTGGTCTTGCCGGTGCCGGCATACCCCGCAACCACCATGATGTCAGATGAATTGTCGCCTCCGAAAGCCTCCAGCGCCTCGAACAGGCGCGTCTGGTCGGCAGTCGGCTCAAAAGGCAGATTGCGACGCACCGCCTGCATAAAACTCCCCCCTGCCATACCCTACACCTTCTTCATGGCAAACATACTGAAAGCTGCATAAAGACCCAGACGACCCACTATCATCTCCAGGCCCATGACGATTTTGGCAACCACCGGCACCGCCGCATAGCTGCTCATGGAGCCTACGCTGCCGAAGGCAGGGCCCACATTGCCCACCATGGCGCAAGAGCCGGTGAAGGCATCCACCAGGTCCATGCCGCAGGCGGCATAAACCACCGCCCCCACGAACATGATGGCTATATAGAGAATGGCGAACAACGCTATCGAATTGACCTGCTCGGAATCGATGACGTTGCTGCCCGACTTGACCTTGATGATGGCGTTGGGATGGATGGTGCGCACCACCTGCGCCTTGACCGCGCGGGTCAGCACCCAGATGCGGTCGGCCTTGAGACCGCCGGTGGTGGAGCCGGAGCAGCCGCACTGCACCGAGAAGTAGAGCAGCAGCATGATGCAGAACGACGGCCATACCGAGGTATCCACGGTGGCCAGGCCGGTGGAGGTCCCTATCGAGACGACATTGAACGCCGCCTGCCAGGCCGCATCAAACGGGTTGGTGTAGGTGCCGGTGAGCAGCAGCGACGCCGTCATGAACACTATTCCGAGGCCTATCGTGCCAAAGAAGAACCTAGTGATGGGGTTGTTGAACACATTGAAGTTGCGCCCCGCGATGGACGAATATATCAGGCCGTAGTGCAGCGAACTCAGGAGCATGAACACCATGGCGATGAGCTCTATCCAGCGCGAACCGAACGCCCCGATGGAGGTGTTGCGGGGGCTGAAGCCGCCCGTGGCCACCACGCTGTAGGCGTGCGTCACGGCATCGAAGATGCCCATGCCCGCCACCCAGAACAGCAGCGCGCACACTACCATCATGGAGACATACACCGTGAGCACCACCTTCACGATCTTGTTGGAGTGGAAGTTATACTCGCTGGCCGATATGTCGGCCACCTCTATGCGGCGCATCTTGAGCTTGACTGTGCCCGACGACGGGAGTATCATCATCATGAACACGACCACTCCCAAACCGCCTATGAAGTGCGACGAAGAGCGCCAGAACAGCAGCCCGTGCGGCAGCGACTCAATCTCGCTGAGGATGGTGGCGCCGGTGGCGGTAAAGCCCGAGACACTCTCGAACCAGGCGTTCTCCAGGGAGAACGGACCTCCCCAGAGGGCATACGGCAGCAGGCCGAACACGCACGAGAGCAGCCATGCGAAAAAGAGTATGATGAACCCCTCGCGGGTGGTGATGCGGTCTTGCCCCTTGACAAAGAGGATGGGCAGGATGCCCACCAGCAGCGTGAGCATACCGCTGATGAGCAGCGGCGAGAACGACGAGTCAAAGCCGTAGAAGGCCGCCACCAGCATCGACACGAACATAAAGCCCGCGTCTACCAGCAGCGCCAGGCCGATATTCTTGGTTATGGCTCGCCAGTTCATACGTCAGACTCGCTTGGTGACCGATTTGTGCTCTTCGACAATCTCGTGGACGCTGTTGTTGAGCTGGTCCAGCTCGTCGCCGTTGTTGTCGACCTCGACGTTATAATCCTTGCGGAAGATATGGTAGCCCTGGATGCCTTTGTTGATCTTGATCAGGGGATTTATCAGGTAAAAGTTGATGAAGTAGTTGAACAGGAACACCACCAGCAGACCGACCACCACCGACGCTATGGCGGGGGTGATGCTGCGGTAGAAGGTCTCGTCTACCCGCTGGGAGTTCTCTACCAGGGCCTGCTGGCTGGCATTGGTCAGGCCGCGGATATAGTCGCGCAGCTTGAGGTAGAAGGGCTGCAGGCGCTCGAAATACCAGTTCTGGCGCGTCTGCACGTCGGCCTGCTCGGCGTCGAGGTCCAGCGACTCGCGCAGCACCTGCATGTATGCGGTGTAGGCCAGCAGCACGCTGTCGGCATAGTTCTTCTCCTTGAAAGAGGTGCTCTCGGTAAAGGTGCGGCGCATATCCTCCATGGTCTTGCCAAACTCCTTGATGAACTCGGCGTTGGTGGCGTTGGCGGGTCCGCCCGTCACGAAGCCCCCCTCGTAGTCGGGCTCGCTCATGGCGTCCAGCACTCCGAGGTTGTAATCCTCCGTGAGCATAATCAAATCGCGGGCGATGTTCATGCTGTTCACGTTCTCTTCTATCTGCTCGGTGAGCACCCGGTTCATGCGGGTATACTCGAAAAGGGAGACGATGCTGGAGAAGAAAAGTATAAAGGCCAGCACGGTAAAGCCCGCCCCGACCTTGCGTTTGATGCTCTTCACGCGCCGTTTTTCTGATTTTTTTCTCTTCATGAACGCAAATTTACATATTTTATGTAAGATTTTGACCACATTTGCATTTAATAATCAGAATTGTTATGGACGGTATAGAAGCTCTGGAAAAGGCGTACAAAGACGACGGGGCATATCTGCTGTCGGTATGCAGGCGTTACGTACGTGACCTTGCCACTGCCCAGGATATGTTCCAGGACGGCTTTGTGAGCGCTTACCTCAACTGGAGCAAGTTCCGTAACCGCGGCCCGGGGAGCCTCAAAGCGTGGTTGAGCCGCATCATGGCCAACACCTGCCTGATGCACCTGCGCAAGAAGGACCCGATGAACAGCGCCGACGACATCGGCACCGTGCGCATGTCGGACCTCAGCGACACTGCCCTTGCAGAGGGCATCTCGCAGGTACGGGACGAGGACCTCTATAACATGATATTGGACTTGCCGGATCAGGAGCGCGTGGTGCTCAACATGTTTGTGTTCGAAGGGTTTTCTCACCGCGAGATTGCCTCGGCGCTGGGCATCAAGGAGAGCGCATCGGCCATGCGGTTTTACCGCGCCAAGGCCCATCTGGCAGAAATGATAAAAGATTATGAAAAATAACGACATACAGAAAGACTGGACCGGGTTGTTGCGCGAGAAGGCGGGTTCTTACGCCGGCGACAAGCCCGAGATGAGTTTTGCAGAACTCAAAGAGAAGATGCTCCTGGCAGCGGCCGGGCAGCAGGTTGCCGGGTCGGCTTCGCGCCGCGGCATCCCCGCCTGGCTCAAATATGCCGCAGCGGTGGCGGTAGTGGCCGCCGGCGGCGTGTTCGCCCTCACCCGGCGCCCCGCAGGCGACAGCCAGATTGCCGAGGCCACCAATGCAGGCGAAGAAGAGATAGTCGTAGTGGCCCGGGAAGAGGCCGCATCCGACGACACCTCTTATGCCATAGACCCTTCTGGATACACTGCCGCCGATGCCGCCTCCAGCGACACCCCCGCAGCGTCCAACGCCTCTTCTGCCAGCAGTGCGAAGAGCTCCCGCAAAGCCTATTCCAACCAAAACAATACCGATATTATAACTGAAAAAGCAGACGGCAGTTCCCCGGCAGCCAATACCAACTATACCAACTCCAATTCTACCGACAAGTACGTCGACGGCGACACCGGGGATTCTGCTTCTGCCGATTCTGACAAGGCGGCCGACGGCGGCAAGGAAGCCGATGAGGCTCCCGCCACCAAGGGCGCTCCCGCACAGGCAGCTCCCGCCACCAAGAGCGCTCCCGCCAACGGCACCGACCCCTTCGCAGAACCCGTCAAGCCTGTCCGCAAGCAGCTCAAGAAGTTCTCACTGGGCGCTTCGGGCTTCCTGGCCAGCAACTCCATCGGCAACGGCAACGCAGACAACGCCCCCAAGGGGATGACGGTCTACACCGACAAGAACGGTAAGGTGTTCTACTCCTTCGGGGCCCCCACCGCGCGCTACTACCACTCCGCCCCCGTATCGGGCGGACTCTCGCTGCGCTACTCCATCACCCCCGCCTTCTTTGCCGAGACGGGTCTGCGCTTCACCTACCTGCACACCTGGATCTCCCCCTCCGGGGCCGTCCAGAACCTGCTGTACGCCGGTATCCCCGTGGGCGTGGGCTTCAACTTCGTGGAGCTGGGCAGTTTCAACCTCTACGCGTCGGCCTACGGAATGCCCGCCAAATGCGTGATGGGCCGCACCAACGCCAACTTCCCGTCCAACTACTCCAAGCTCTCGGACATCCCCATCATGTGGAGTGCAGGAGCCTCGCTGGGTGCAGGCTACAACATCACCCGCACCATCGGCCTCTTTGCAGAGCCCACCGTCTCCTACTACTTCCCCAACGACAACGCTCCCCAGACCCTCTACAAAGAGAATCCCTTCTACTTCACCCTCAACCTGGGTTTAAGATTCAACCTGAACTGATGCTACTGCTGCATGGCGGAGGCTATGCGGCTGGCGGCACCGGCGCACCCAAGCTGCCGGCGCAGGAGTGTGTATTGATGCTGCATGGCGGTGCGGCTCTCTTCGTCTGAGGTCAGGCGGATGAGTTCGCCGGCGATGGCCTCGGGGGTGCAGGCCTCCTGCAGCAATTCCTTGAAGATGAGCCGGCCCATGATAAGGTTCGCCAGGCTCACGTAAGGCACTTTAAGTATGGAGATTGCAATGCGCCATGTGAGCGGATTCATGCCGTAGCAGACGACTTGCGGGGTGCCTATCACAGCCGCCTCGAAGCTGGCCGTGCCGGAGGCCACTGCCGCCGCGACGCTGTGCCTGAGCAGCTGGTAGGTCTGCCCGTAAACAATAGGTATGCTATCTCCAAAAAACTTCCCATAAACCTCCGGCCCAAGCCCGGGGGCACCAGCTATCACAAACTGGTATCCGGCAAACCGCCCATCCGCGGCCAGCTGCCGGAACCTCGGCGCCAGGAACTTGATCTCCTGCAGGCGACTGCCGGCCAGCAGCGCTATCACCGGCCGGGAATCGAGGCCGTTGGCGCTAAGGAACCCTTCCCGGGAAGGGGCCGCTGCCAGGAGCGTATCTATATGGTCCACAAGAGGATTGCCCTCATACACGGGCTCGATGCCCTTGCTGCGGAAGTACTCCACCTCGAAAGGGAAAATCACGAACAGCCGGTCCACATACCGGCGCAACTTTTCTATGCGCCCCTCGCGCGAGGCCCAGACCTTGGGCGCTATATAATAATATACGCGCAAGCCGCGCCCGTGGGCGAACTCCGCAATCTTGAGATTGAAGCCGGGATAATCTACCAGAATTACCAAATCGGGCCGGAAGGCCTCGATGTCGGCCTTGCATGAGGCCAGGTTGCTACGCACCGCACCCGCCTTGCGCAGCACCTCCACGATGCCCATCACCGCCGTCTCGCGGTAGTCGTGAACCTTGACGCCGCCCACCGCCGCCATCATATCGCCGCCCCAGAAGCGGAACTCGGCCTGAGGGTCACGTGCAGCCAGGGCACGCATCAGCAGCGACGCGTGCAAATCGCCCGAAGCCTCGCCAGCTATCAGGTAGTACTTCATCGCAAAGGGCTATCGGGGATCAAAGTCCCAGAGGTCGCGCAGCCGGTCCAGTTCGGCGTAGTTGGTAGAGTCGATGGTGTGGGGCACTATCGTGATGTACCCCTCGCGTATCAGCATGTGGTCGTCGATGTCGTTGTCCATGGCCGAGGCCAGGTTCAGGAACTCGCCCACCATCCAGTAGGCCTCGCGGCCGCGGGGATCGGTCTGGCGCACGAACTCCTTGTGCCAGCGGCCGCGACCCTGGCGGGCCAGGGTAATACCGCGCACCTGGTCGGGAGAGATGTCGGGGAAATTGATGTTCAGGTAGGTATCCCTTGCCGGCTGCACAGAAAAATACTGGTCCAGTATCTCGTCCAGATAGGCGTCCACCACAGAGAAGTCGGGATGGTCGTCGTGCGTGTCTATCGAGAGGCCGATGGAGGGGATGCCGTACAGCGCCCCTTCTGCCGCAGCCCCCAGCGTGCCGGAATAAATCACGGCGGCAGAGGCGTTGGAGCCATGGTTGATGCCGGAGACGACCAGGTCGGGCATGCGCCCCTCCTCTACAAACATGTTGATGCCCATCTTGGCGCAATCGACCGGCGTGCCGTCCAGCGCGTAGATGCGCACCCCGCCCAGCTCGCCCTCGGGGGCGATGTCGCGTATATGTTTCAGGTGCAGGGGGTCGAACATCGTGAGGGCTGCCGAGCGCGCCGACTGAGGCGTCTCGGGGGCCACTACCGTAATATCTCCGTAAATGCGGAACAGCTCAATCACATGGGCCAGGCCGTCTGCGTATATCGAATCGTCGTTGGTTACAAGAATCTCCCGCGTCATAATATAGCAAATAATATCCAATAATTACTACAAAGATAATTTTTTATTATATTTGCACTCCTCTAAAAAGGCAATTATTTTTAGTTTAATTAACAATAGAATAAGTAAAATGACAAACGTAGCAATTAACGGCTTTGGCCGTATCGGTCGTCTCGCATTCCGCCAAATGTTCGAGGCAGAAGGTTATGAAGTGGTCGCTATCAACGACCTTACCAGCCCCAAGATGCTTGCACATCTGCTCAAATATGACACCGCTCAGGGTGGCTTCGCAGGCAAGTTTGGTGAAGGCAAACACACCGTTTCTTATAAGGACGCCGTTATGGCAGAAGATGGCAAGACCGTCGTTACCCCCGGTTCCATCATCGTTGACGGCCAGGAGATCACCATCTACGCAAAACCCAACGCAGCTGAGCTTCCTTGGGGCGAACTGGGCGTAGACGTAGTTCTCGAGTGCACCGGTTTCTACACTTCCAAGGCTAAGGCTGCCGCTCACATCCAGGCTGGCGCCAAGAAAGTCGTTATCTCCGCTCCTGCAGGCAACGACCTCCCCACCATCGTTTACAACACCAACCACAAGACCCTCAAACCCGAGGATACCATCATCTCCGCAGCATCCTGCACCACTAACTGCCTCGCTCCCATGGCAGCTGCCCTCAACGGTTACGCTCCCGTTGTCAGCGGTATCATGAGCACCATCCACGCTTACACCGGCGACCAGATGATTCTCGACGGTCCCCAGCGCAAAGGTGACCTCCGCCGCAGCCGCGCAGGCGCTATGAACATCGTTCCCAACAGCACAGGTGCTGCCAAGGCTATCGGCCTGGTTATCCCCGAGCTCAACGGCAAACTCATCGGTAGCGCACAGCGCGTTCCGACCATGACCGGTTCCACCACCATCCTCATCGCAGTCGTTAAGGGCAAAGACGTCACCAAAGAGGGCATCAACGCCGCTATGAAAGCTGCTGCCAACGAGAGCTTCGGCTACAACGAAGACGAAATCGTTTCTTCCGACGTTATCGGCATGAAATTCGGTTCCCTCTTCGATGCAACCCAGACCATGGTCAGCAAGATCGACGACGACACCTATCAGGTACAGGTTGTTTCTTGGTACGACAACGAGAACTCCTACACCTCCCAGATGGTCCGCACCATCAAGTACCTCGCCGAGCTCAAATAATCAAGCCACCATACTATAAGAATAATGCTCCCGAATCCCGGGAGCATTTTTTTGTTATACTGGGCAGCGGTTCTACAATCCTTTTTTCCGATCACCCTTACGCGATTGCCGCACAAATCTCATTTCTTGACTACCCATTCGCAGTCGCCGCTCAGCTCATTGGCGGGCGCCCAACTTGAAGCTATTTCCCGTAAGCCATTCCTCGATTACGGCATACTACTTCGAACGGGGTCAAGCGTTCTCTCCCATTTCCGGGCCACAAGATGAACGGGAAGGCCCCCGCATTCATCTTGTGGTTCGGAGCATACTGGCATGTGCTCTTTGATGTTTTACGTTTTATTCATAATTTCGTAGAAGAATTCCCATTGAAAACCCTATTTACAATGAAGATATTTAAAACCTGGACACTGTTGGCAAGCCTGGTCTTGTTGCCGTGCTTTTTCTCCTGCACGGTACAAGAGCCGGAATCTCCAGCCGAAGAACAGAACCAAGAACAGAACCAATACGAATACCGCTTCTCCATTGTCGAGACCAAAGCGACTCTGAACGACAACGGCGTATTCTGGGAGGCCGGCGACAATGTCGGATTGTTCGCCGCCGGCAACGCATCTGTTGCAGCTGACGTCGACGTAACAACTACCCCGAAGACTATAGTCTATTCTTCCGAAGCGCCCCTGGCCGACGGAACCATGGTTTACGCCTATTATCCTTTCCAAGAGGGCAATACCGACGCTTCTGCGACAAAGATTACCATCCCGGCTGTGCAGCAGGGAGGCACCCGCTCTGCCATGCCCATGGCGGGTATCCCCTTCTCCGTGTCTCAGGGAGCAGGGTCCCAGGGTACAGTACACTTCTTGAACCTCGGCTCGGTAATCGACTTCAGGATTTACTCCACCAAGTATGCCGGCGAGCACATCAAGTCCATAACCCTCGCCGTTGACTCGGGCTCGCATGCCGTGAGCGGCGAGGCTACACTGGATCTCACCTCTGTCGATCCGGTAAAAGAGAGTACTCTCGCTCTCAACTGGCCAGAAGGTGCAGCATCATCTGTGACTCTCACCCAGTCAGGCACCGTAACAGTGTCCAAAAATGCCACCATTGCAGACGGAAGCATGTACATGGTAGTAGCCCCCGGTACCTACTCCGGCACCATCACCATAGTCACCAATGCCGCCTCTTATACCTTCGGCTTTACAGACAAAGTATTCGAACTCAACGGCCTCAGAGGGTTCAACATGAATCTGGACAATGCCGTTCGGGAATCATATTATACCCAAATCAGTTCTTATGAAGAACTCGCCCACGCCGGTCCCTGCCTGATTATAAGCAAAAACGGGAACCAGGCGAACATATTTAGTCCTGAGCTTACGACAAGTAATTACTACAGTTCTTTTACCGGGAATTCAGAGCCAGCCACCATCACGTCTCAGGGGATACCCTCCTCGTCCGCCGTGGACGCATGCCAGCTGATCATAGAACCGGTAAGCAACTCATCTACCGACTATTACATCAAAGTACTCAGCGCCGGCAACAGCTACTTGTATCTCAACAACAACAGTCTGGGGAGCGGCCAGAATCCCTCCACTTTTGTTTTCAAAGAGGACGGCTCGCTGGAGATCAAGCGCGAGGTCTCTTCATGGTGGCCGCAGACCAACACATATTATCTGAGCTATAACAACTCTACGTTTACCTCCAGCACAACTGCCTCAACCTTGTACCTCTACCGGGAGAACGGAATCCTGACAAAGCAGAGCATACAGTTCAGCGAGACGTCATTTACATTCGTCATAAACGACCAGACGCTCCCGGTCTACATCTCCGAAGGCCTGCCACAGATAAGCGACGCCAACACCGCCATAACCTACTCCTCCAGCGACGATGCCGTTGCAAGCGTCCACCCCGCTACTGGAGCCATCACCATCAACGGCGAAGGTACGGTTATAATCACCGCCACCGCCGCAGCCAACGACACTTATTATGGCGCGACCGCCTCTTACAAGCTCTCCGTTTGGCCGCAGACTCCTTTCGTCCAAGAGAGCGAAAGGATGGCTGCATATCTGGATTACACCGATGCCAACCCGTACGACCCGGGCAACACCTCTGTGACCTATGTGAAGCAATTCAGTTCTACAAAGAGCGAAACCAACCGCTTGGATATGCCCAGGCCGGTCACACTCACCTGGACCTCTTCCCAAACCGGAAACAAGAGCGTGGCGGTATACTATGACGCCAACCATACGCAATCCGAACCTATGGCATATACGAAGTTCAGCACTACAGCCAATTCCGTAGATATCTACAACCTGATTCCCAACCGCCACTACTACTATGTTATCACTATTGGCAACACTACCGTAGACTCGGGAGACTTCTATACCAGCGGCCATCGCCGCATCATCAATGTAGCCGACAGCCAGTTTGGAAACTGCTACGCCAACAACTGTCGTGACTTAGGCGGACTCGAGACCCTCGACGGCCGCAGAATCAAATATGGCAAGATCTTCCGCGGCACCAACATGGACAGGACCACGAGTGCCCAACAGACATATATCAAAAATGTAATGGGCGTAGGTCTGGACGTGGATTTGCGCTACAGTCCTGTCGAAACCGCAAGCAGCGACGGCAGCTATATGTTTAATGCGTTGGGATTCGATCAAATCCCCAAGGACAACGCAGACGTATATGAGGGCCACACGCAAGAGACCTATAACAGCATAAACGATCTGACCGGAAGTTCGATGAAGAATACCCTTACCCGCATCATCAATGCGGCCACCAACAATGTCGGTGTATATATCCACTGCAAGGTGGGCGCCGACCGCACCGGATTCGTGTGCCTGATGCTGGAGGCGATTCTCGGCGTCCCGCAAAGCATCTGCGACGTCGACTACGAGCTCACCTCCTTCTGCGCTGCAGTGGACGGTGGCAATGAACGTGAGCGCGGCAACACGTCCAATTCATGGTACTACTACCCACGTGGCGTAGAACGCATCAACCAACGCTCCGGCGACACTTTCCAGGCAAGAGCCATCGACTATGTAGTCAATGTCCTGGGCGTATCCGCAGACAAGGTGACAGCATTCCAGAACTGCATGCTGGAACCCGCACAATAGACAAATCAACAATATTATAATTATGAACAAGTACGAAGCCCCCTCCTCCACTCTGGTGAAACTCATGCTGGAGAACACCATTCTTCAAGACTCGTACAACGAGGACAACAATCAGAGAATGCGCCGCTACGATGACGACTATTTTTAGACTACCTCTACCCGGAAGAGGATTTCTTCTTGGAGTAGAGGTCAATCGGACGCACACAAAAAAACGCCAACCTCCTAAAGGCTGGCGTTTGTGTATCTGTTGCTAAGAGAGACTTATTTCTTCTGGTCTTTCTTGCCGTAGCGGCTGTAGAATTTATCAACGCGGCCGGCGGTGTCGACGAGCTTCATCTTACCAGTGTAGAACGGGTGGGATGTGTTCGAAATCTCGACCTTTACTACCGGGTACTCAACGCCTTCGACCTCGATGGTCTCCTTGGTGTTGGCACAAGAACGTGTAATGAACACGTGGTCGTTTGACATATCCTTGAAAGCAACAAGACGGTAACTTTCGGGATGGATTCCTTTTTTCATCTTAGTAATGTTTTTGCATTTGGGACGGCAAATGTAAAAAATATTCATAAATTTGCAAAACTTTATCAAACAGTATTATGACACTCATCAAATCAATTTCCGGAATCAGAGGAACCATCGGCGGCGCAGTGGGCAATGCCCTGACCCCCGTCGATATAGTTAAATTCACTGCCGCATACGCCAAGGGACGCAAGAAGATTGTTGTGGGCCGCGACGCCCGCATCTCCGGCCCCATGGTAGACGGCCTGATCTGCAACACTCTGGTGGCATGCGGTGTTGAGGTTATCAACATCGGCATGGCGACCACTCCGACCACAGAGATTGCCGTAGTTGGCGAGAAGGCCGACGGCGGCATCATCATCACCGCCAGCCACAACCCGATGCAGTGGAATGCCCTCAAGCTGCTCAGCAACCAGGGCGAGTTCCTCACCGACGCGGAGGGCAAGGCCGTGCTGGCCACCGCTGCCGCAGAGGACTTTGATTTCCGCGAAGTCACAGAATTGGGGAGTGTTACATATAAAGATTACGCCCAGATCCACATCGACGCTGTCAAGAACGACAAGCTGGTAGACCTGGAGGCCATCCGCAACGCACACTTCAAGGTCGTGCTCGACCCCGTGAACTCGGTGGGCGCCGTGGTAATGCCGCAGTTGCTCGAGCAGCTGGGCGTGGAGTGCATCACCATCAACGGCACTCCCGACGGCCATTTCGCACACAACCCGGAGCCGCTGCCCGCCAACCTGGTGGGTCTGAGCCGCACCGTGGTGGCCAACAACGCACACCTGGGCATCTCCGTGGACCCCGACGTGGACCGTCTGGCCTTCATCTGCGAGAACGGCGAGCCGTTTGGCGAGGAGTACACCATCGTGGCGGTTTCTGACTATGTGCTCAGCAACGTCAAGGGCCCCGCAGTCTCCAACATCTCCTCCAGCCGCGCCCTTCGCGACATCGCAGAGGCACACGGCTGCCAGTACTTTGCATCGGCCGTGGGTGAGGTCAACGTCACCACCAAGATGCACGAGGTCGGCGCTGTCACTGGCGGCGAGGGCAACGGAGGCGTCATCTACCCCGCCCTGCACCACGGTCGCGACGCGCTGATGGGTGTAGCGCTCTTCTTGAGCCACATGGCACACAAGGGCCTCAGCGCCAGCGCACTGCGTGCCACCTATCCCGACTATTATATCTTCAAGAACAAGATAGAACTCCCCAACGACGCCGCTGCACAGAAGGTATTCGACGCAGTCAAGAAGCGCTACGCTTCTGAGAAGCTCACCACCATTGACGGCGTCCGCGTAGACTTCGAGGCCGACAAGATGTGGGTGATACTGCGCAAGTCCAACACCGAGCCCATTATCCGCATCTACGCCGAGGCACCCATCGAGGTGGCCGGCGAAGCCCTTGCAGAAGAGATTGTCAATCTCGCACACGAGATTCTCTAGACTATGTTCTCTTTCAGGACAACACCGCTCCTTGAGCAGGAGGACCTGACGCTGCGACGCGGCCGCATTGCCGTGCTCGACGACGAGACGGCGTGGCATCCGCAGTACGGAGAATACCTTGGATATACTTTGGCGCGCTACCGTAACGTGGCGCGCCTTAAGTCTTTAGAAGACAGCGCCACGATAGCCGCCGCCGACGCGGTGGTCATCGAGCACCAGTGCACCGGCAACCGCTTTGACCCTTTCCTGAAGCCGCTGCGCGCCTTTTTCCTGGAGCAGAACCGCAGCCAGAAGCCGGTGTCGGTTTATATCGTGGACCGCTACAACCCCAGCGGGCGGTGCGTAGAGGGCGGGCACTACGACGGCCTGCCGCACAAGCACGGCCTCACCCTCGGCGAACTGGCCAACATGTATTACAGCGAGATGAACGCGACCTTCCCGCTGCACATAATCTCCGCCGCCGCCAACGATGCCGCCCGCGAGCTGATGCCGTGGAGCATCCCGCAGCCGTGCGGCTTCGCTTCGCTGTTCTCTTCTGCATTCATGAGCGGCGCCTACCTCTGGCACGGCACCAACGTGAGCTGCGGCGAGGGCACTACCCGCCCCTACGAACTCTTTGGCGCGCCGTTCATGGCGCGGCTCGAGCGGGGACGCGACTATGTATGGGAGAACGCCCTCACCTGGAACGATGTCGACTCGCCGGTCTTTGACCGCGGCGTGTATATGCGCTGGTGCCGCTTCACCCCGCAGGCGGGCTTCTATGCCAGCCAGGAGTGCCATGGCTTCCAGATGATCCCCAACCCAGGCGAGACGGGCTACAACGCACTGCTGCACACCCTGCGTCTGATACGCTTCGTGCGCGAGACCTGCCCCGAGTTTGCCTTCAACGACCGGATGGACACCCTTGCCGGCAGCGAGACGGTGATGACCTACCTGCGCGGCGAGGCCGACTACGACACCCTGCGCAACCACCTCAAGGCCGAAGAGCAGAAATGGCTCCGCAAAGCCAAGAAGTACCTCCTCTACGACGAACCCCTCTACCGCATCAAATAACCTGAATGCTTATAACTAAAAAGCCGATCCTTTGACATGAACCCCGAAAGTTAGACAAAAAACTTTCGGGGTTTTGTTATGTCAAAAAAGTACAAGAAACACTGTTATGAAGATCGCCTCAAGTATATG
>Ga0310690_10000321_pt1 | contig 108824 bp, 78 predicted proteins | sample AusTroGonzalo_MG_2_FD_207661 | JGI IMG/M metagenome (GOLD analysis project Ga0310690, IMG submission 207661) | Bovine rumen microbial communities from tropical cattle in Woodstock, Queensland, Australia - Gonzalo_04 (v2) (version 2) | ecosystem: Host-associated > Mammals > Digestive system >...
CAATCTTGAGGATTGACCCATAAGTGCCAGGAGTTTCATAATAACGAAAGAGTATTTCGTTACCCGTGGCGTTTTGAAAGATGGGGGTGTACAATCCACCGCTCTCGTGTTCGATAATCGGTTGAAGCTCTTGTGCTTGCATTCGTACCCCTCCAAACATCAGGAGCGCAAGCAGGGTGTAAAAATTCAAATGTTTCATCGTACCGTGATTTTGTTTGTATAAACTTTACCCTCCACATCCGTGATGCGCAGCATATAAATGCCTTCCACCAATCCGTTCAAATCAATCTCATTCGCCGCTCGTACCGTCTTTACCATCTGCCCAAGCACACTGTACACCTCTACTTCGGCAACTTCAATGACTTCAATTTTAATAATATCTTTGGTAGGATTTGGATAGAGTTTAACCTCGTCGGAAATCTCGGTAACATTCAGAAGGTCGCTCCAGAAAAGGATACTGTAGGTTATCTGACCAGCACTCGATTCAAGGATAATATTAGTGCCAATCCATTCTCCAGTTTGATATTTTGAGCCAAGACGGAGATACATGTCAACACGGAAATACTCCTTAACAGGCAAATCGTATGGCAACTCATATTGAGGCACAATGTCAAAATAGTCCGTACCGTCTTCAGCAATGGAATAAATCGTTATTGGCGTCCAAGTACCATAGTTTTGGTTGCACACTATTCCCGTAAGATGACTATATTCAGGAATCGGAATATAAAAATTAGTGGGACTATCAAGGACAAGTCCGTGATCGACAAAAAGTGAGGAAGCCATCATGGCTACCACTGTCCTATCTTCCAAAGTAGTTTTGATTTGGATATCTGATGGTGTATAATCCCCCTTTCCAGAGTAAAGTTTTTGAAACCAAACTGATAAAAAGATAGAGTCTCCCACATGTAGTGTGTATGGGTATTGGCAAGGATAAGGCAATAACACGTCAAGAGGTGTATTATGGTCATATTCGACACCACTAATTGTTACCGTTTCGGTAGTAAAGTTTTTTATTATGACTTCTTCATATCTTCCAATATCATTAAGCCACACAGTATCGGTGATGATCAAACCACTATTTCTTTGTGTTTGCGCTTGCATCGTCACACCTCCCAATATCAGCAGGAGCGCAAGCAGGGTGTAAAATCTTGTTGCTTTCATTGTGTTACAGTTTTGAAATTTTCGCAAAGTTAATGATAAAGATTACTTGTCAAGAGTTTTTCAGGGGCAACTTCTGCCTTGTCCATACTTTTTTTTGTTGCCAACTTTTCAAAATATTGTTTTTCAATGATTTGAAAAATAGCAGCAAAACGGCTTGTCCCTATTATTTTTGACGATACGCAATCTGTTTTCATCCCTCCAAAGGTATCTTCATTTCTTAATCCACTTCCCCGTTTCAACCAAGGTTCCTGAGCCTGCGGTCCCTGAGGCCCATCGAAGGGTCGAAGGGCCGGCTTGATTCGTGTAAACTTTCCAGACATACACTCCCGAAGGCCAAGCCGCCGCGTCAATAGTCGTCACATTGTCCGTGATTCTTTGGCTATGCATGAGCCTTCCATTGAGGTCGAAAACCTCCAAGTGGGCATTTTCCAAGGCCGTGCGGATATTCAGCACATCCCTTCCCGGATTGGGATAGGCTGTAGCCATTGCAAAGCCATGGGAATGAGCCTCTTCGATGTCCAGCAGGTCTGACAGCGTGACTTTGTGAATGTATCCCTCATAGGAATAATAGCTGGAACTGCTTACCAAGCACCCGCCCTCGGGAAGGGCTACGAGACATAGCGCTCCCAAAGGTGTGTCGGGTTCTTTGATGTAAACCTCTCCGAATTTGTTCAAGTCCGCGTCCATGCAGGCGATGTAAAGAAACTCATAGTCCACATCTCCAAGCATATACACGTTGTCGTCGGAGTCGAAATCGATGGAATACTCAAATCCTCCATCAAAGCGTTCGTCACTGTGTTTCGCCCAAACGTAATTCGTTTGGAACATGTTTTCGTCGTAAACGCCCATCAATAAGTCTTTTTCTATTTCAGGATTGCCATTGAAAGCGGGAAAAGAAAACGAATTGATGGAATACGAGCGGCCATTGTGGTGATTGACCCGATAATAGGCCATGTTGCCGCATAGGAAAGGGAAAGAAAGCGTATCGGTGTTCTTTATGGAATCAACGACATTGAGGTGCTCATCCAGCGTGAAGCAAGTGTAGAAAAGCGGCCCCGGAGGGTTATAAGGTCCCCAGACATAGTTTCGCCCAGTGATGAAGCGGCATCCCGTCGAGTCGGGCGTGGGGATGAGTTTGTGGTAATATGATTCTTCGTAAACAAGGCCACCGCTCACATGCCCGCCGTAGCATTTCATCTTGTGTTCTGCAAGGATTGCTCCATCGTCGGCAAACCTGACGATATGGACGCTATCCAAAAACTTGTCGTTGTATGACAGGAGCACATTCCCGTCCTTGACCACAAAGGTTTTCACGCCGTTCCTATCCTGAATTTGTGAAGGAAAGTCGAGGCCATACCACTGGAAATCCTGATAAATTAGGTCCATGTCCTCGGTAATGGTGACTTTGTGGAAGGTCGTCGTGTCGGTTCCTAATCGTGTTGACACATAATAAAGACTGACATCCCCATTGTAATCACAATACAAATCCACATCATGGATTCGCATGGCGCTTAGTTCCTCGTCGCTCCAAGGAATCACGGAACCCAACAGTTGCCCGTCGGTCGAATACCTGTTGACGGTGTACTGGTTTGCGCCAGAAGTTGGAATTTGGAAGGTGGTAATCTCGTTTTCGTTGGAATACACCATGTCATACGCGACGCTGTTGGGCGTCTTGATGATTTGCTCGATGTTTGTTGCTCTTTGGGCTTGCATCGTCACCCCTCCGACTATTAGCAGAAGTGCAAGCAGAGTGTAAAGTCTAATGCTTTTCATAATTTGTCAATTGTTAATTTGTTATTCTTTAATCCACTTCCCCGTTTCCGCTAAGGTCCCTGAGCCTGCGGTCCCTGAGGCCCATCGAAGGGTCGAAGGGCCGGCTTGATTCGTGTAAACCTTCCAAACATAAACTCCCGAAGGCCAACTTTCAGCATTTATCGAAGTGACATTTTCTGTAATTTCTTGATTGCAAATTAATTTTCCACTTAAATCATAGACTTCCACCCTTGCATTTTGCAATCCTGTCCTAATATTCAGCACTTCCTTCCCCGGGTTGGGATAGGCAACGGCCACGGCAAAACCAGCCTCATGGGCTTCGTCGATGCCGACCAATGTTTCTTCCGAAATCTTGAAGATGGCGTGTTGCTGTTCGCCCGTCCTGCGGTCTTGCCCGCCCGTCGTGACCAAGCAACCGCCCGACTGAAGGGCAAGGATGCTATAAGGAATGATAAAGCGCGTTTCGCTGTGGTAGTAAATCTCGCCTTTGAGGTTCATGTTTCCATCAAGCAAGGCCACATAGAAGTTTTCAGACTCCATTGGATCGACGATACCAGGTGCCATGATGTTCATGGATCCGCACATGTAAATGTCATCCCCGTGAAAATCAATCGCTTCGCACAATGCCTTTTGGTCATGTTCGTCAACGGTATAAGGCCCCATGACATACTTCGTCTGCGTGAAATCCGGATTAAACTGGCTCATGTAAACATCCTGTCCTATCTTTGGATTGCCGTTGAAAGCCGGAAAATTGACATCGGACAAAAGATAAACCATGCCCGTTTCAGGATGGACAGCAAAATACTCGTAATGAGGCCTATAGATACCAATCGCCTGATTATAGATGCTGTGCTTGATGTCAACGACATTCAGGCTATCGTCAAAAATGACGCATTCCGAATTCACATCCTTGGCGTCAGGGTCGTCCATCACAAGGCGGCATCCCGAAGCGCCTTTTGCGCGCGGTAACAGGCTTGTGGTGGCGCGGTCTGTGTTTTCGGCCCGTTGATGGGTCAACTCGCCCGCCTCGTTGTAGCGCGCCATCACATGAACGCTTTGGCTGCCATCGATATAGGCGCTTGAAACGAACACACTGCCATCGTCATTGGGCAGCCATTCAAAATCCCACCATCTATCGGTTGGGATTCCTTCTGGGATCGGGAAAGGGTCAGGGAACTCAAAAACGGTGAGGTCAAGGTTTTCCGAAATGGAGACTTTGCTCATGACTGGCCTGTCAGGGCCTTTCACGTAGTAGAAGCAGAGGCTCCCGTCGCTCAACCTGAAGAACTTGCTTTCGGTGAGAAACGAGCAGGTGTTTGTGCTGTGGAACCAAACTGCCGAATCGAGAAGATGGCCTTCTTCATCGATTTTCATGACGTAGAGGCCATCGCCCAACACAGCGCCATTGAGCAAGATGGTTTCGTCATCCCAATTGCATAGATGGTAGGCAATGATTGTGGGTGATGGAAGGATTTCGGTGGGTTCCGGTTCTTGTGCTTGCATTTTCCACCCGCCCAACAATAGGGCTGCAAGCAGGGCATAAAGTCTAATGTTTGTCATTGCAGAATGATTTTTGCGTTGTCAACGCAAAACTATAACAAAAAATCGCTGAAAAATCTAGTCGAAATGCCGAGTACAGATTTTTCTTTTTAACTCATCTTGACAATCAATGAGTTACGATAAAAAAGTACAGATTTTTTCAGTCCGTCAGGGTGGAAATTGAGTCGAAATCAACCTTTTTGTTGAGTTTGGAGCGGTATTTCATCACCGTATTTTCGCTAATACCGAGTAGGTCGGCTTCCTCCTTGATGCGGAATTGGAAAAACGACAAGAAGACGAGATTCAACTCCGTTTTGTTCAAATCGGGATAGGCCGACTTCATTTTTTCGAGGGCGTTGGGATAAATGGTCTCAAAAGCCTCCATGATGCGCTGCAAGCGATCTTTCTGCCCCGTCTGGTAAATCGCCATCACCTGCTGTTGCAGCATTTCCTTCTGCTGCGCCGAGAGTTGGTCCAAATCCGCATGCAATTGGCGTTGCGCCTCGTGGAGTTGCAACATCTCCAATTCCTTGTTCTTGCGATAGCGCAAAACGAATAGCCACAACAACAACAAGCCAAGAGCCAGCACAGCAATCAGAAGATACAATTTCAGCCGTTTCGTTTGATGCTCATGCTCAACACGTTGCAACTCCAACTGTTTGTCGTATTCATTCTTCACTTCGGCCACGGCCTTTTTTTCCTCGCCACTATCGAAGTCGATTTCCAACAATTTGTCGGCATAAAAGGCCGCATTCGCCTCGTCGCCGATGGCCTTATAAGAGTGGTAAAGGCGTTTGTATTGGAAAACAAGGTTCTCGTTGCCACCGACCATTTCCATCGCCATCCGGCCGTAATGGATGCAAGAATCGTATTGCTGCAAGTCGAAATAGGCCCGTGAGAGGTTGGTAATCAGTTCGTAACGATAACTATAGGCCATCATGCCCTCGGCAAGACGCAAGTCGTCCAACCCTTGCCGACATTCGGCAACGGCCTGATGGAGCATATTCGCACCATCTTCTTCATTCTCAAAATGTTGCGTTTCTTGGCAATAGAGGTAATATCCAGCCAAGGCATTATGGAAATAGGAAGCCTCGATGCTGTCGCCAATCATTTCGGCGCAATGCAGGCCGTTTTGGTAACACATCAGGCAACTGTCGTATTCGCCCAATGCCAGATACGACATCCCCAAGGGGAAAACGGTGATCATTCGAGCGCGATAATTCTGTTGTTCAGCATAATAGCGGTCGGCCAGTTTCAGATGGTCAACGCCCTCGCGGTGATAGCCCGTGCTGGCATACGACATGCCTAACCGTTGGTGAATGGCATATTTCACGCGGTCGATTTCGTTCTGCTCGTCGGTAGGCTTGAGCGAAAAGCGCACCAAACGTTCGTCCACGTGCCGACATTGCCCAATGCTTTGCAAGGCCTTCAGACGGTAGTCGAGTACGGTCTGCTTGCTATCGCTCTTGAAACCGTATTGCCGCGCAAGGGTGAAATAGGTCATGGCCTCGAAATACTTGTCTTTGCCGCTAGCGAAGTAGTTTTCAGCCACTTGCAAAAGCGAGTCGGTTTCGGAGCCGCGCTTCATGAAGAAGTCGTTCACCTTGGCCCGTAGCAGGCAATAATGCGCCCGTTCCTTCTCCGAAAGCACCGAAAGGTTCAGGGTGTCAAGGATTTGCATGGCACTGTCGGGATTGCTTTGGAAAAAGCATTCCACGCGATATAGCATGTCTTCTTCGGGCGAGGGAGTTTGTGCAAGCTTGCAAGCCGTCATAAAGCCCAATAAGACAAATCCGATGTAAAATAGACGTTTCATAAGCTCAAAAATAGAATAACTTTAGTACTTCACATAATACTCCAACAACGGATTCACCTCACCGTCATCCTTAATAAGTGCTTCCAACTGCACCCAATCCTTGATCATGCCGCGTTTCTCGCGCTGGTTGAAGATGCACTTCACTTGGTTGTAATTGAGGTATGGATGGTTCACCAAAGCCTTGAAGTCGGCGCGGTTGACGTCGATTTTGGTGACGGTGGCCTCACCTATATTAATATAGGGTGCGGCAACATTGTAGCGCGCCTCGTCCATACCTTTCACCTCAAGGAGCTGTTCCTTGTTGACGAATCCGCCCAGCTTGTCGCGATAGGCCACGATGCGCGCCGCCGTGTAAGCCCCGATTTGCGGCAACTCCACCAAAGTGGCCGAATCCACCGTGTTCAGGTCAACGACGGGGATGGTTTTCGGGGCTTTCTTCTCTTCAATTTGTTGGTTCTCTTTGGTTTCCGACTTCGCTGGGGCATAATCTTTCCTTGTCACTTCGGGCAAGACGATGTAAGGCTCCAACTGGGCGAAATCCTCTTCGCTGATGGTATACAGCTTGGCGAGGTCTTTCTTCGAATAGAACTTTCCGCCCTTGTCGCGGTAGTTGATGATGTTGCGTATCTGCCTGTCAGTGAGTCCCATGGCCCTACCCTCATCTTCCGTCATCGTGTTCGGGTTGAAGGGAAAAGGCTGCAAGTCGAGCGTTTCTTGGGGCAAATCGGCCTTCTTTTGCTGCTGTTCCTCCAAAGCGGCCTGACGCAAAGCCAAAAGCGAGTCTAAATTGTGAAGCGAGGCTTTGTCCATCGAGACCTTGGCAGGACGGAAAACGACAGCCAGCACCAAAATGACGATGACAGCCAAAATGCTGATGACGGCAATGCGCTCTCCCTTGCTGAAAGTGAACCACTTGCGGAATCCTTCCATCGTCAACCCTTTATCCCATTGATAAACACCCAGAGTATCGCTATAGGAGCCAAATACTTAATGATATAGTAAATGATGGCCTTCAATGGTGCCTTCAGCATTCCCTCGTTGGTCACTTCAGCGAAGAACTTGCTCTTGCCCAATTTCCAGCCGACGAAGATGACAATCAGTAGTCCGCCGACGGGCAGCATGATGTTGGACGAAACGAAATCCATCGCATCGAACATGGTCTTGCCACCAATGACGAAAGGCGTATCCTTCATCAAGCTCAGCGAGGCAAACGTGCCCAACATCATAGTGACGACGCAGGCGATAACCGTGGCCTTCTGTCGTTTGATGTGCAACTCCTCGGAAATATAGGCGACGACGACCTCCAGAAGTGAAATTGTGGAAGTCAGCGCGGCAATGGCCAGCAGCACAAAGAAGATAATGCAGAAGATATACCCGCCCGTCATTTGGTTGAAAATCATTGGTATCGTGTTGAATACCAAACCCATGCCCGCCGTCGGCTTCACGCCAAACGAGAATGCTGCAGGAAAAATGACGATACCCGCCAAAATTGCAACAAGTGTGTCAGACAAAGTGACCGAAAGCGCCGTGGTGGTCAGATTGTCCGATTTCTTGACGTATGAGCCGTAAGTAATAAGCACGCCCATACCCATACTCAGCGAGAAGAAGACCTGACCCAACGCATTGATGATTTCCTTTCCGGTGATTTTCGAGAAGTCTGGTTTGAAGAGGAAGGTCAGACCCTCTTTGGCCCCAGGCAGGGTCACAGAGCGGATGCCGAGGACGATGAGGATGACAAGCAGCATGGGCATCAGAACCTTGGAGTATTTCTCAATGCCGTTTTGCACCCCTCTGAAAACGATGAAACCTGTCAGGAAGATAAAAATGGCCTGCCACAACACATTGCGCCATCCCGACTCATGGAAACTGTTGAAATCCGCCTCAATGGCGGCCAAGTCCTTGCCGTGGAACGAGTTGGTCACAGCCTTGATAATGTATTCGAGCGTCCAACCCGAGACGGTGGAATAGAACGCAAAGATCAGGAAACCACAAAACACGCCCATATAGCCGACAAAAGGCCAAGCCGATTTAGGTGCAAGTTTCTTGAACGCTCCGACTGCATTGCTCCCTGAATGCCGTCCGATGACCAACTCGGAGAGCATCGCGGGAATGCCCAAGAAAAGAACGATAGCGAGATACATCAACAGGAAAGCTGCGCCTCCATTATCACCCAACTCGCATGGAAAACGATAAATATTGCCCAGCCCTATGGCCGAACCCGCAGCAGCGGCGATGACACCAAGTTTCGAGCCGAAGCCGTCACGATTCTTTTTTTCTGCCATATTCAATGTATTTTTATAGTTAACGTTTCTCTCCGTATGCCAAATCGCCCACGTCGCCGATGCCCGGCACGATGTAGGCCTTGGCAGTCAGTTCCTCGTCGATGCAGCCCACCCAGATGGTGACGGGCTTGCGCGACATCTTGCGCTTTACATGCTCCAGTCCGTCGGCGCTGGCCACCACGGCCGCGATGTGGATGTGCTTGGGCTCCATCTCGTCGAGCAGGCCGTCAAGGGTCTTCACGATAGATTCACCCGTAGCCAGCATTGGGTCACAGAGGATGAGTACCTTGTCGTCAAGCTCAGGAGAAGAATAATACTCCACTTTGATCTCGTAGTCCTCATTCTTGTCGTATTTGCGATACGCCGCGATGAAGGCGCTGTCGGCATGGTCGAACATGTCGAGCATCCCGTTGTGGTAAGGCACACCGGCGCGCAGGATAGTGGCGATGACAGGTTGTTCTTTAAGAAGTCTTATCTCTTTGATTCCCAATGGAGTAACAACTTCCTCTGTTTCATACTCCATGGTTTTGCTGATTTCGTAGGCCATGATTGCGCCAACGCGTTCAAGGTTGTGTCGGAAGCGCAAGCGATCCTGCTGGATGGCGGCGTCGCGGAGTTCGGCAATGAACTGGTTGAAGATGCTGTCGGACGTGCCTAATTCGTGGATTTTTATCATAGTTTCATAAGTTTGCCACAAAAGTAGGAGTTATTTTGATACAAAACAAAGAAAAGGGCGATTTTTTTGAAAATACACTCCTCCTATCATGGGGTTCAGCAGAAAGATATTCTTCTTTTCGGCAGCGGTTTCGCTATACTTCACCGCTTACTTAACACCTCGTTACCCCTTTGGGGTTCCTTTGAGCTGCAAAATCCCATAGGGACGGCATGAAAATCCATATAAACTATTGGGCAGGACAAACCAGGCGCACACTCCGGCCAAAGTATCGGTAAAAGCAACCTTCCGAATCTACCCAATTATCGGCGATGTTCATACTATAGACATACTGGCTGTCGCTATACGTTGTCGACCAATAATAGCCGTATGAATTGATATAATTCACATTAGATGACCCATAACGGTAACCTGCTGCAGGCAAAAAGACGACACCGCAGGCCTCCAAAATTTCCCACATGCCATCCATCATAATTATATTGGTTTCGTATGGTGCTCCGGTCTCATTCGTATCATTCAGCACATAAGCCGATTCGCTCCAATTGTCAGGTAACAATACAATGCCGTGGACATCATTGAAGACGGTATCAATGAGAATGGTATCTATGAGGAAAACCGTATCAATGAGCTGTTCCCTAATCGTGGCCTTAGCGAAACGAATACCCGAAGTAGTATTACGGGTAAACAGGACATAATCCCATTCCGATTGAGCCAAAGTCCGCCACTGGTTTTCTTGATTGCCGCCGTTCGAAATGGCATTATAACCCCAATCGGCCATGCCACTTTGGTCGTTAAGGTTGCTATTCCATTTGCCATAGGCATAATAGTCACCATAGCTTGTACTAGTTCCCCATGGCTGATAGCAATTAGCACCGTGGTCGTATCCACTTGCGCCCCAACCGAACAAGTCTATCCATCCGCTATAAGCAGATGATATGTATCTGTTGTCGTTACCAATGCAGTCATATTGGTTCTCGGCAAAACGCCAGAGACTGTCAATGGCCCTGTACTGCAAATTGCCTTGGGAGAAATATACTTGGTTTCCATTGGCATTGATGGTGAATAAACCACCAATGGCTCCTTCGGGAGCATTGCCACTGCCTCCATTGTCAAGCGTAGTAAAACTCATCTCCTCTCCATAGGAAAGTCCGTAATCAGTTACTGCATAGGCTCGTACATAATATGTAGTAATTGGGGTCAGTCCTATCAATAGGGTACTGAAAGTGCCTGTACCAGTACCATCAGAGGTGTGGTTATCGTCCACGGTAGGCATCTGTTCCGTACTCCAGCATACACCACGAACAAAAACATGATTGCCTTCATCCAAAGTCACAGTGCCACCTGTCACTGCACTTGCAGCAGAGATATCTGTCGGCTCCAAAGTGGAAACTTCCCCTTGCGGAGCAGAGCCGTGCACTTGAAATGTCAGTGTGACAGGCTCAGTACTATTTGACTTGTACATCAACCCTTTGCCTGGAATTAAAAGTTGCATTGGACCCATCCATTGTCCATTCATGAAAAACGCGGTGCTAGATTGTGTCTTAATCACGTCACCCTCCAAAGGTGGAATGGATTGCAAAGCCGTAGTAACATCCATTGTGTCGGCACAGGGATAGCTTACCCATGTCCAACCTGGATTCAAGTTAATCGTAACTTCCTGGGCATAAGCATAATGACTTGCCATCGTCAACATAAGCAAGGGCATCAATAAAACAGATAACTTCTTCATTTCGATTGTGTTTTAGTTTACCAGCCTTGGGGGCTAAACGGCAATGCAAAAATAATGCATTTGTGAATAAAGCAAACAGAAATTTGAGGAGTTTTGCAATTATTTTATCTTTTTCCAAAGCCGCAAAACCGCCTTCCCAGCTGCTGACATATTATTATAGGAGTATGATGGATAGCGTCTTTCCTCGCCGCCGAAGCCGAGATAGAAGCGCGCAAGGTTGTCGTCGTCGGAGCCCTCGAAATCGAAAGTGGTCGGGTGACCAGCGCAGTCCTTGATGACGTCGTCCATCATCAGCGTCATAGCGTGCAACTGCTTGCCCCGTTCGCTGCAACCCGAAAACAGGAAAGTGACGCGGTCGGAGTTGATCAGAAACAAGCCACCGCAAAGCAACTCGTTCGTTTCCTGATGCTTAACACCAACGATAAAAGAATGATGTCCGTGATTCGCAGCCTCATTCAGCCGCAACAAGGTGTCATACTCCGCATCGCCCCAAACCTTCACCGTCGCGCCCCGATTGGCCCTGAACAAATCTATGATTTCGGGCAACTCCGTCTCGCAAACGACCTCCAAGCCGTTGCTCTCCGCCTTGGCTAGATTGCGCTTCGTGTTGGTGTGATAGTTAGCCCGAATCGTTTCATAATCCCGATTCGTGTTCATCACCACATTCCGATGATATTCAATGCCTTTGATGTCGTCATCGAAAGCATTGGTTTCGTTCAATCGGATTTCGGCGAAACGGAACTTCTTAGGGATGGCGCGCAAAAACTCCCTCTGCTCCCTTGGCGACAAAGGCCATCTTGAGATGATGCCCAACTGCTGCACGAAAAAGGGCTGATATAGATAATTCACACCGAACTTCTTGCCACCCGTCAACGGCATAACAGCTTCATAATCATCGAGAACCAATGCTTCCCACCCCGGATGGACGACATCCAAATACCAGCATTGGGGATAGATGATGCCCTTGTCGTCAATGAGTTCGTCCCATTTCTGTCGGTTGATTTCGCTATGTCTAAGATAGTGAATCATGATGAAGGTAATTACGCATTAGTCGGCCCATCGATGCTTCGACCATGCTTAGCAACCACATGCTCTGGGACCTGGGTAATATACTCCAATAATTGACGATACATCTCAGGCCAGCCAACCCAGCGTTTCTCTCCGCCAAGAGTCTCATTGTGAGTGAGATAGATAAAAGTACCGCCCACGGCTTTCACTTCGTCCACAAGCTGTTTGGCGAGGTTAAGCGAGGCCTCCACATCGAGGTTGAGGTAGTCGCGCATGGTGCCATCCATGAGGGCGAAGGGATGCACCCAAAGGTTGGTAGCCATGTCGTTTTCAAGGTCGAAGAAGCGGAAGGTGTCTGCGATGCCTGCGCGGAATCCAGCTTGCGAGGCGAAACCCATCGTGTAGTCGTCGCTGATGTCCAACTCAATGAGTTTCTGATAACTACGCGGCAGGTTCATCCTCAGGAAATGCTGCCGGCTCTTGGTCAGCGGGCGGTGAAGCACCTCCGACAGCCCATCGATTTCGGCCTGCATTTTAGTCAAATCAAGGTAAGACGAAAATGAGGGATGTATGCCAACGTCGGCATAATCGCCGAGCCGCTTGATGAGTGAGCGAAAAGCCTCTTTGCGCAGCGAGATGTTCTTGTCGTTGGTGTCGTATTCGCCGCAGAGAATGAAGTATATCGGCTTGAGTTTGAACGTTTTCTGAAGCTCAAACTGAAAGTCGTACGAATCGAAGGGGTCTTTCCTTTTCCCTCTCAACACCTCATGGCGTTCGCGAAGGTTTTCGCGGCTGCCCGAGGTCAAGTCCATGATGAAACCGCCCAAAGTGCGGTAAACGCCCTTGTGCTTGTAAGCCCAGGCCGCGTCGATGTCATAAGTCGGGACAAACTCGAACTTGCGTTCCTTGAAAGGTAGATCGGGATAAATGGCTTTCAGTCTGTCTCTCAGCGCAATAGCCCAAATATCGACCAAGGGCTTCTGCAACATGCCATTCTCGTACATCCACGTCGACTCGGCCTGGAAGCGCCCGTATTTGTCGCGCACCTGCGGCAGGTATTCCTCATAACGCGAGACGAGGTAGAACGAGGCCGCAAACACATCGAAGGGCATCAGCAGTCCTTTGCCGTAGACAGGGAACAAACCCTTGACCCCTTCAAAATCCAACGCAGCGGTCTCTTGGTCGTTGATATGCCGCTCAAAAAGCAGATTGACAGACTTTTGGAACGGTGCATCACCTAAGCGCGACGGCCCATAATTCATTTTCGGACCCTCAAAAGCATTGAATTTTTCGGCATCGGAAGTGAGCTCGAAATCCAAGCCTAACAGTTGCTTCAACACCAAATCGAAGGTGTAGAGCACGCGGTCGGTGATTCTCGAAACGTGGACAAGCATTTTCATAGGGCAAAAATAAGACGATTTTCAATGCCAACGCAAAAAACGGCAAAATTTGTTGAAAGTTGCATGGGGCAAAGCGGAAATTCCGTATTTTTGTCGTTTTCAAACATCGTCATCCCGATATGGAAAATTTCGTTGTATCCGCAAGAAAATACAGGCCTGTGACCTTCGACACCGTCGTGGGTCAAGGCTCCATCACCTCAACCTTGAAAAACGCCATCCGCAACAACACTTTGGCGCAAGCCTTCCTGTTTTGCGGGCCGCGTGGCGTGGGCAAGACGACCTGCGCGCGCATCATGGCTAAGACCATCAACTGCCTGAATCCCACCGAGAACATGGAGGCCTGCAACGAGTGTGAGTCGTGCCGTGCCTTCAACAACAACGCCTCATTCAACATCTACGAGTTGGACGCCGCTTCGAACAACTCGGTAGAGGACATCCGCAGTTTGGTCGACCAAGTGAGGATTCCGCCACAAATCGGGCAATACAAGGTCTACATCATCGACGAGGTTCACATGCTATCGGCGGCGGCTTTCAACGCCTTCCTAAAGACCTTGGAGGAACCACCTGCGTATGCCAAGTTCATCCTCGCCACGACGGAGAAGCACAAAATCATCCCAACCATTCTCTCGCGTTGCCAAATCTTTGACTTCAAGCGGATTACGGTGGATGACATTGCCAAACATCTAGCCTACGTCGCCCAAAGTGAAGGCGTCAACGCCGAGCCAGAAGCCTTGAACATCATCGCGCAGAAGGCCGACGGCGCCTTGCGCGACGCGCTCTCCATCTTCGACCAGATGGTGAGCTTCAGCGGAAAAAACATCACCTACAAGGACGTCATCGACAACCTCAACGTCCTCGATTACGACTATTATTTCCAAATCGTCGACCACATCCTGCAAGGCCACACGAGCGACATCCTCTTGATATTGAACGACATCATCAGCAAGGGCTTTGAGCCACAGCATTTTGTGAGCGGCATGGGCAACCATTTGCGGAGCCTTTTGGTCTGCAAGGACGCGACCACGGTGCAACTTTTAGAGGTTAGCGAGCAGTTGAGGCAAAGATATTTGGCCCAATCGCAGGCCTGTCCCCTGCCCGTTTTAGTCAAAGCATTGGAAATCAACAACCAATGCGACATCGACTACCGCGCCGCGAACAACAAGCGCCTGCATTTGGAGATTGCGTTATTAAAAATGTGTGGCTTGTGCAGCAGCGCCTTGATCCTGCCAACGGCACAGTCGCAGCCCGTGCAAATGCCTCAGAATAAGCCGATGCAACAACCTGTTTCACAGGGGAATGGGCAGACATACGGAGGTGCCCCTACAACACCAACCGCACAGCCCCAGCAAACGACACCGACACCAACGCCCCAACCCACCAATAATCCAATAATTCAACAACCAACAGCACAGCAGCCCTCCCCGACCGTCCGTCCGCGCGGCACTACCAGCAGCATCAGCATCAACAAGGCCATGCAGCAGGCCGAACAAAAGGCCGAGGAAAAGGAAGAGACCTGGGACTCGCCTTTCACGCAAGAGCAACTGAAGGCAGCATGGTTCGACTTCGTCAACCGCTATAAGAATGAATCCCAAAGTTTTGCCGCTGCCATCAGGAAATACACGCCCCAAGTCGGCCCCAACTTCGAAATCCACTTCAACGTGGACAACAGGCTCTTCGAGCACGACACCGAGGGCATGAGCGCGCTGAAAAACCACTTGAAAAACACCCTTCACAACAACCAGTTCAAATTAGTGCCCGAAGTGATGGAGCGCCCCGCCGAGATAGAAGCCTACACCGACAAGGACAAGTTCGAGAAAATGGCAGAGGAAAGGCCTTATTTGCGGACCTTGCAGACAGAGCTAAAGCTGGAAGGAGACCTTTGATTAGTTAGGAGTTAAGAGTTAAGAGTTAGGAATCGAGAGGTCGAAGTAATAGAAGAGGTCGCCCTGAAAGGGCAGCCTAATTCAGCCCGACGCGAAACGTCGGGAAAATTGGTGGATGCCAAAAACGACGCGAAACGTCGGGAAAAAATGGCGGATGCCAAAAACGACGCGAAACGTCGGGGAAAATGGCGGATGCCAGTCCCGTAGGGACGACAGATAATAGGCAGACGGTGAAGCGCAGCGAAACCTCTGCCGACAAAAAAAACGAGTTTTGAATATTAAACATTGAATTTAAACCATAACTAAATGAAAACGAAAAACTTAATCGCCATGATGATTTTAGGCACAGTGGCAACGGGTTGCGGAAACAAGGCACCCGAATCATCTGAACCCCAAAAAGAAGTTGTTCCGGCCATCGTGCTGAGCAACATGGACACCAGTATCAACCCTGCGGACGATTTCTTCCGCTATTGCAACAACAACTGGTTGAAAAACAACCCGATTCCGGAGGAATACACCTCTTACGGCGCCTTCACCGAAATCGACCAGCACAACGAGCTGCTGATCCAAGACATTATTAATGAGGTGTCGCAAGACGCCAACGCCGCCGAAGGCAGCGTCGCCCAGAAAATCCGCGACTTCTACAACGCGGGCATGGACACCGTGGCCATCAACGAGCGCGGCTACAGCGAACTGTTACCCTATTTCGAGAAAGTCGACGCCATCACTGACAAGGCCGACCTCGCCAAACTGATAGGCGAGCTGCACAGCGACGGCATGAGAGGCTTCTTCGGCGCCGGTGGCGGCACCGACCCGAAAAACGCCGAAATGGTCATCATGCACCTCTACCAGGGCGGCCTGAGCCTGCCCGACCGCGACGACTACTTCGACGAGAACTCGAAGGAAATGCGCGAGAAATACGTCGAGCATGTCGCCAAGATGTTTGAACTCACTGGTACTGATGCTGATGCCGCCCAAGTCAAGGCCAAGAACATCCTCGACTTCGAGACGCAGCTGGCAGAAAAGTCGCTGACTCGCGTGGAACGCCGCGACCCCGACCGCACCTACAACAAAAGGTCACGCCTAGAGCTGCAAGCCAGCACGCCTAACTTTAACTGGGACAACTACTTCGCCGCCGCCGGTGCGCCCGCATTCGACAGCCTCAACGTGGGTATGCCCGACTTCATCGCCAACCTCGACAAAATCATTGTCAACACCGACCTGAACACCATCAAAGACTACATGAAATGGAAAATCATCACCGCCAGCGCCTCCATGCTGAACAGCGACCTCGACAACGAGGACTTCAATTTCTATAGCAACTACCTTTACGGCCAAGAGGTGCAGCAACCCCGTTGGCGCCGCATCCTCAACGCCACCGACGGCTGCTTGGGCGAGGCCATCGGCCAAATCTACGTCGAGAAGCACTTCCCCTCTGAGGCCAAGGAACGCATGGAGCATCTCATCGGCAACCTCCGTATCGCCTTGGGTGAACGCATCAAACAACTCGACTGGATGAGCGAAGAGACTAAAGCCAAGGCCCTCCACAAGCTCGACTGCTTCAACGTGAAAGTCGGCTACCCGAACAAGTGGAAGGACTACAGCAAATATGAGGTGAAGCCCGATTCCTACTTCCAGAACGTGCACCGCGCCATCCGTTTTGAAAATGAGATTGAGATGGCCAAGATCGGCAAGCCCGTCGACAAGGAGGAATGGTTCATGACACCGCAAACCGTCAACGCCTATTACAGCCCCGATATGAACGAAATCGTGTTCCCCGCCGCCATCCTGCAGCCTCCGTTCTTCAACATGGACGCTGACGACGCCATCAACTACGGTGGCATCGGCGTGGTGATCGGCCACGAGATGACCCACGGCTTCGATGATCAAGGCCGCAAATACGATGAAAAAGGCAACCTCAACGACTGGTGGTGTGCTGAGGATACCGTCAAATTCAAGGAACGCACCCAACAGTTGGTGAAGCTGTTCGACGAGTATGAACTGCGCGGCAACAAGATCAACGGCGAGCTCACCCTCGGCGAAAACATCGCTGACCTCGGTGGCCTCAACATCTCTTGGGACGCCTACCAGATGACCGACGAAGCCAAGGCCAACCAGAGCATCGACGGCTTCACACCCGCCCAGCGTTTTTTCATCAGCTACGGCACCATCTGGCGCAACAACATCCGCGACAAAGCCCTCGAACGCCAAGTGAAGACCGACGTCCACTCGCCTGCCGAAGCCCGCGTCAACCGCACCCTCGGCTCGATGCCACATTTCTATGAGGCCTTCGAAATTACACCAGAAAACAAGATGTATATCGCGCCTGAGGAACGCGCAGCTATTTGGTAATCATGGGTTTAAAAAAGCAAATAGGAAAACTGGGGCTTCGCCTTGGCGGTTGGAAAGTCGTCAACGAAGCCCCATCAGATTTGGGCAATGCGGTCTGCATCGTTGCACCTCATACCGCCATCGAGGATTTCTTTGTCGGACTGGCCTTCTATTGGTACTACGACATCAAGTTCAAGGTGATGATAAAGCAGGAGTTCTTCAAGCCTGGCCTCAGCTGGCTGCTGAAGAAAATTGGCGGCATCCCAGTCAACCGAGGGCACCAAAACCACCTCGTGGAACAGATGGTCGAAATGTTCAGCCAAAACAAGGACACCCACCTCATCATCTGTCCTGAAGGCACACGCAAGGCCGTAAAGCACTGGAAAAAAGGCTTCTACGTTATCGCAGAAGGAGCCAACGTGCCCATTATCCTCGGCTTCATCGACTACAAGAAAAGGTATTGTGGCATCGAGCGAATCTTCTATCCCACAGGCGATTACGACAAAGACCTCGCCGAGATTTGGGACTATTACAAGGATGTGAAAGCCAAGCATCCCGAAGGTTTCAACTTGGACGAACAATACAGAAACGCAAACGAACACAACTAATTCATTTTCAGAAAATTCAGAATGATATGAGGAAAGTTCTCGTCATTATTGTCTTCGCATTGTTCGCCATAACGGGCGTGGCACAAGAAAAGTGCTATTGGGTGTTCTTCACCGATAAGAACGACACCCAATTTGACCCATACGCCTATTTCGATGCCAAGGCCATCGCACGCTACCAACAATGCGGAGCCGACCTTTACGACATCAGCAACTACCCGTTGAACGAAAGCTATGTAAGTGCCGTAAACGCCTATTCTACAGAGGTTTTTGGAGAGTCGCGCTGGCTCAATGCCATCGGCATTGAGGCTACAGACGACAATGCGACTTTGATTGCACATTTGCCATTCGTGGCGCGTGTGCAAGAGATTGTCTCCAATGGAATGCTTGCCTCGACTACGTCATTGCAAGCACAGCGAAGCAATCTAGAAACATCTAGTGCGGATTGCTGCGTCGTTCCACCTCGCAATGGCAAACCCCAAGACCTCCTCACTGACCAACTGAAACGCTTCGGCGGACAGCATTTCGTTGACAAGGGCATCAACGGAAAAGGTATGCGTATCTGCGTCATGGATGGCGGTTTCCCGAAGGTGAACACCCATCCCGCCTTTAAGCATCTCCGTGACAACCATCAGATTCTCAAGACCTACAACTTCCCGAACAAGAAAGAGGACGTCTATGGATGGAGCACCCACGGCACAATGGTGTTGAGCTGCATCGCCGGCATCAACGAGGAAGGACAGATGCTCGGTTTGGCCACAGGCGCGGAGTTCCTTTTGGCCCGCACTGAAATCGACCCTGAGCCGTTCAAGGAAGAGGTTTGGTGGGCGCAAGGAGCTGAATGGGCCGACAAGAACGGCGCCGACATCATCAACAGCTCACTGGGCTACGGCAAAGACCGCCATTGGACCAAGGACATGGACGGCACCTCGTATGTGGCCAAAGCCGCCAACATGGCCGTCGAGAAAGGCATCCTGATTTGTAACTCCGCCGGCAACGACGGCGACAACAAACGCTGGATGACCATCATCACACCCTCCGATGCCGAAAACGTGCTTTGCGTGGGCGGCATCGAAGCCGACTTGAAGGACTACCACCACATCTCTTTCAGTTCTTTCGGCCCCACTGCCGACAAAAGGATGAAACCCAACGTGGTAGCATTCGGCGTCGCCGAGGTTGCAGAGCCAAACGGTGGCTATTCCTCCGCCGGTGGCACCTCTTTCTCTAGCCCATTGACAGCAGGTTTTTGCGCCTGCGCGTGGCAGACCAAGCGCGACCTGACCGCCTTGCAAATGAAAGCCGAAATCGAGAAATCCGCCGACCTCTACCCTTATTTTGACTATGCCTACGGCTATGGCGTACCCCAGGCCGCCTATTTCACAGGCGACTTGAAGCCCGCCGAACGCTCGTTCAACCTCGTGCAGGAAAAGGACGGCGTGCACATCACGGTACCGAAAACGGTTCAAGGCCAATACATGTTCATCAATGTGGAAGGCGACGATGGCGTGCTGCTCGGCTATTACAAGGCCTATCCCGACTCAACGGGCATTGTTTTGAAAAACAAAGACTTAGGTAACGGAAAGAAGTTGAATGTCAGCTACCTTGGCTTCTACGACTCCTGCCCTGTCAGTGGTATGGGTGGCGACATCCATGTGGCGACCAGCAGCAAACGCATAGCCGGACATGACGGCACCGCTCACAAGGCGAAGGAGGAAGGCTGGCAGAAATCGCTCTTCTTCCAATACGACTACAACCTGGGCACCAATGTTTGGAACGGCTTCAACCGCCATTTCGCTTTCGGTTGCCGCTGGTACTATGGCAAGACCTATAAAATAGGTATGGGTGTTGGACTCGACTGGAACCGTTTTGTGGCCAACAACAGCTTGGGCATTGACGACCGCACCACCATCATGCGCAACATGCAAATTCGGGCAGAGCTGATGCAGCGTGTCGCCATCCGCATGTTAGGCATCAACTGGGATTTGGGCGTGTATGGCGGCATCAACGCCACACGTTGCGTGAGAGCCATAGACGAGTACACTTGGACTAATTCGGAAAGCCAACCAATTGACCCACAGCCTTATAGCAACAAAGTATCCACCTATTGGAACAATGTCAAGGCCATGAACCTCTTCGAATATGGGGCCACCACACGCATCAGCTACAGCATCGCCAATATGATCAACGTTGGCGTTTACGGTAGCTATCGTCTCTCGCCCGTCATCACCAAGGACGACTTCCTCATCGGCACAAAAGCCAACAACCCCTCGCCTTGGAGTTTCGGAATTGAGTTTGAGATAGTGCAGTAACGAAATATTTCCTATATTTGCAGTCCTTTACAAAAGAACAAAAATCTAAAAATCGATAAAAATGAAAGTACAAGAATTGGTTGAAAAACTCAATCTGAAGGTCCTTTCGGGCGAGAAAGGCCTTGACAGAGAAATCGATGGATGCTACATCTCCGACCTCCTCAGCGATGTGATGGGCAACGCCATGGAAGGCAACATCTGGATCACGCTGCAGACCCACAAGAACGTGATGGCTGTAGCCTCGCTGAAAGAACTGGCCTGCATCATCCTCGTGAAGAACCTCGTGCCCAACGACGAGACCATCGAGCAGAGCAACGACGAAGACCTTCCTATCTTGCAGACCTCGCTGCCGACATACGAGATTGCTGGATTGGTATATAACCTGTTGCACGAATAGTTATCACAAAACCCACAAAACTTACAAAACCCACAAAACATATATTAAGTTTGGAAAGCCTGCCAACCGGCGGCTTTCCAGCGGCGACGCGGTTGCGTAGCCGCCTTGCCAGACAAAAGGTTTTGCATTGTTTTGAAAGTTTTGTGACAAAAAACACCATGGAGCTAAATTCATATAGGGCCGACCTCCACATGCACACGGTGCTCTCGCCGTGCGGCGACCTCTATATGAGTCCCAGCGCCATCGTCGAGCAGGCCAAGAAACTCCACCTCGACGTCATCGCCATCTGCGACCACAACACCACGCGACAGGTGAAGGTGACCCAAAAAATCGGGCGCGAGAACGGCATCCTCGTCATCGGCGGCGTCGAAATCACCACGCAGGAAGAAGCCCATGCCCTCGCCTATTTCGAGACCGATGAGCAATTGGACAAGTTCCAGGAATATCTCGACGAGCACCTTCCCCACATCCCGCTTGACGAGGAAAAATTTGGCTATCAACTCATTGTGGACGAGAACGAGGAAGTGGTTGGTGACGAGGAATGGTTGCTGTGGTCGGCGTTGGATGCGGATTTGGACCAACTCTATGACGTGGTGCATGAAATCGGTGGGTTGTTTGTCCCAGCACATGTGAACAAGCCGGCGAGCAGCCTTATCAGTCAGTTGGGCTTCATTCCGCCCGACATCAAAGCGGACGCTTTGGAAATCTCCAAGCACGTCACCAAGCCCGATTTCCTGAAGAAATATGCCTACTTGAAGAAATTCAACTTCACCAAGAGCAGCGACGCGCACTTCCTGCACATCATCGGCGAGGTGCACTGCGTGCTGCACATGTATGACAAGACCTTCGACGAGTTCCGCAAGACCCTCCACGGCGAGGACGGACGCTATATCGACACTGAACCCAAGGAAAAACTACAACTCCTTTTTGGATAAATGAATGAACAATTTAGCTTACATAAAAAACACGAGACTGCGAGACTGCGAGACTACGGGACATTGGCCGGTCTCGTAGTCCCGAAGTCCCGCGTCTCGAAGTCAATAATAAGACTATGAAAGAATTATCCATGCACGTATACGACCTGATGGAAAACTCGACGGCGGCCAATTCGACCCTCGTTGAACTGACCATCCGCGACAGCCTGAAAGACAACATCTACGCCTTCACTATCAAGGACAACGGCAAAGGCATGACGCCCGAATTTTTGGCGAAAGTCACCGACCCTTGGACGACCTCACGCACCACGCGCAAGGTCGGCTTGGGCCTTCCACTGATTAAAATGAACACCGAAAACGCTGGTGGCGGCATGAACATCGAGAGTGAAGTCGGGAAAGGCACCGTTTTGAATTTCTGGTTCCAGCACGACCATCTCGACCGTCCACCGATGGGCGATTTGGCTGGCTCGTTGGTGATGCTGTTTTCGGCTCATGAGGACATCCATTTCATCTACACACACATCACTGACGACGGCGAGTTTGTCTTCGACACCGACGAAATCAAGGAAGCCCTTGACGGAATGTCCATGACCGACGTCAGCATTATGAAATACCTGAAGGAGATGATTCAGGAGAATTTGGAGGAGATTCACTATAACGATTGACACACAACGTGTTATTCTAATTCCTTTCGTCCTTCTTCTAATTCCAAAAACCTATCGAAATCGCTTTGGAAAAGACGGTCTTGCACAATTCGGAATTTCTCAAACTCTGTTTCGGCATGTTGCTTAGCAACTTCCATTGAAATAGTGCCCGCATTGGTCAGCAACTCGTGTTCGGTAGCCATCAGGATGCGGTCGAGGTGTTTTGCCCAATCTTGCATTGTCATCGGGATGTTGCGTTTGGCTTGGCTTTCAGCAAAGTCAAGATAACCGGAAACGATGAGTTCCAACGCCTGAATTTCCTCTTTGGAAAGATAGTTTTTGGCGACATAGGTATCTGATTTGACAATCTTCCCGCTGGGTGCTGCCTCCCAAGTCTGCAAGCCCATATTTTGTTTGTCGGCATCTGCACGAATGTAAATCAATTCAGCAGCCGTATGTCCGTGAATGGCCCAATGCAGTTTGTTTTGTACCTTCTTGAAAAACTCGCGTGTGGTCTTTGCCGTCGGGTCATAGTCGAGGGCTGTGGAGTATATGTCTGTGATTTTCTGATAGAAACGGCGTTCAGAAAGGCGAATCTCACGAATGACCTCCAACTGTTTCTCAAAGTAGTCCTTGGTCAGGATGGTGCCGTATTTCTTGAGTCGTTCCTTGTCCATCGCCCAGCCTTGGATGGTGTAGTCCTTCACGATTTGGTTGGCCCATTTGCGAAAGCGCACCGCCCTTTCGTTGTTCACCTTAAAACCGACGGCGATGATCATTTGAAGATTATAGTGAACGACTTCTCTTTCAACTTGTCGATTTCCTTCATTTTGAACTATTCGGAATTTCCGAATAGTTGCCGCTTCGGTCAATTCCATGTCAGAATAAATCTTTTTAATGTGCTCGTTTATAGTGGATAACGCCACATCATACAGCACAGCCATAAGTTTCTGCGTGAGCCAGATATTCTCATCCTCATAGCGCATTTCAATGCTTTGAGGATTGTCGCCAGTGGCCGCTATATAAGTCAGATACTCGGCAGCGGATGAACGGATGGTGATTTCGTTAGAAGGCATAAGGATGATTTTGGATTGTCGCAATTTGTTTTGCAAAGATAATAAAAATCTGTAAACCAAGCAATGCCCAGAAATCTTTGTTTTAAGTTTAATGAAGAAGGCGCGACAACCTTGCCGCGCCCTCTTGCTGTCTTATCTGTTTCGCATTGGAAATACTGATATTCAAGGGTTTCGGATTGCAAAGCCACAAAAAAAAGAACAATCTGATTATTCATCCCAATAATCAGTCAACACGGTTTCCATAGCAGATCTTATGAGTTGATTATCTTCATCATCAATATCTTCGTCGATTAAAATTGATTTAAAGTTTTTGTCAACCACAAATCTGTAATTGCCAATTGTTGAGTAGCCTCCTTTTGTTTTACATCTAAATTTATGCATGACTTCCCACCCAATTACAGAATTCTCATCTAGATTTGTTACTTTTTCACGCAATGCTTCTGCTAAGATTTTACAAATCTCATGAGTGGATTTAAATGAATCCACGGCATCTTCGTATTCACTCTTGTATTTATAATACTTATTATCGGAATAAGAAGATGAATAGTAAGAAGGAGGTCCCCAAATCTCCATATGCTCTTTTGCTTCATTCATATCCTCTCCATATTTTAATGCTAATTTCATTGCCGCAGCAAGCATTATTCCAGATTTCCAACATGCAGTATCATTGTGCATAGTTGCTTTTGCTTCGGAAACAATTGTTTCTATTGGATCGTAACTATCATAATCGTACAAAGTTTTAGACATTCTTTCCTTGATAAGCTTGTTTGCTTTATCTTCTTTTGACGAGCATCCTGACATTGACACCACACAGGAAATCATCAATAAAACGATAGATAGTTTGTGAAGTTGGTTTCTCATATATTAATCCCTAAATACGTCTATCGGGCGCAACCTTTAATATCCTATTGTTTTTCTTTTTGAAACAAATGAAACACCATTCAGAATAACTCAAGATGGTAAACTAGCGAATTTTCTCTAACCATAAACTTATTCGGGATTAAATCCTACAATTTCAGCTATTGCATCCTTGGCAATATGCCAGTATGTTGTTTGGTCAACTGATAACAAATCTAGTCCTTTATACAAATAAGCGACTGCCTTTTTTGTATTCCCAAGTTCTTTTTGGCAAATACCCATTTTCACATATGCCTCATTTCGTCCTTCCTTTAATCTATTAGCTTGATTTTCAAAAGGAATAAATGGCTTTATGGTTGAATAAGATGTCGTTTCCTTATCTTTATAACTAGCTGAGTAATAAGGTTCAACACATTGGGATAATAAATTGGCTAGCCAATTGGCGTTTCGGGCATAATCATCTAAAGCCACTGCTGCATTTTCCCAATCCTTTGCGTTATAAAGGCTATCTGCTTGATACTTTAGTCTATTGACCGCATCTACAGTTGGCACTCCATACTTTTCAATCTTCTCCATTTCTGAAGAAACATCCAAAGGATCTTTCTCTTGTGCTTGTGCTATTCCTGCGAAAACCATTACCAAGCCAAATGCAATAATAATTCTTTTCATTGTCTCATCCCTAATTCCGTGTCGGGCGCAACTATAATAACCCTTTCAGTACCCCAAAGGATGAATTAATTAAAGAAGCGTGGCACTGAAACACCACATCTTCTAATGGAGGTTGTGAGATACCCTAATATGCAGATGCAGCAAACAGTCCACGCTAAAACAGCGCGAACCGTTACACTATTCTTGCATATTATAGAAGTTTCTCACATTTCCATTAGCAAGACGAGCATAACGCTTCGTGTTCAAATATGTTGGCGGCACAAAGTCCGCCATAAGAACCGCTGCAAATTTACAAAGAAATCGGAAAGGCAAAGCGGATTTGGAGATTTTTTCTTACTTTTGCAGCAGAATAATCAAACTATATCAACGTGTGCTCTGGATTGCTTCGTTCCTCGCAATGACGCAAAGCGACAAAAAGTCCCGCGTCTCGCGTCCCGAAGGCCCGAGTCAACAAAACAACGATTAAACAACCAACATTCAACATAACAATGAAACTCAGAGAAATATCTGAACTTTTGAACGCCAAGGTGCTTTGCGGCCACGACCGCTTGGAAGAGGAACACGAAACCGCTTTCGCCTCCGACCTGATGAGCGATGTGCTCACCTTGGGCGACTACAACCCCGTGATTCTGACGGGATTATGCAATATGCAAACCATCCGCACCTGCGAGATGGGCAACCTCGACATCATTGTCCTCGTGAGGCGCAAGAAAGCCACCGAGGAGATGATCGAAGAGGCAGAGGACGAGGGCATGGTGGTCATGGAATGCGACTTCTCCATGTTTAAGGCCTGCGGACTGCTCTTCAACGCAGGCATGCAACCCATTTTCTGATGTCAAACCTAAAACGAACGCCATGCACTTAGAATATCAAGTATATGAAGCGGACTTTGTGAACGCCGGAGCCGCATCGAGCGCCATCAAAAAGACCTTGAAGCAGCTCAACGTCAGCCCGCAAATCGTGAAGCGGGTGGTCGTCGCGCTCTACGAGGCGGAAGTCAACGCCATCGCACATGCCTACGGCGGCACTATCTACGCCGACATCGAGCCCGACAAAATCACCGTTAAGGTGGTCGACACGGGCCCGGGCATCCCCGATATCGACTGGGCCATGCAGGAAGGCAACTCCACCGCCTCGCCCGAGGTCCGCAACATGGGTTTTGGCGCGGGCATGGGCCTGCCCAACATCCAAAAGAACGTGGATAAATTGAATGTGACCTCTACCGTGGGTGTGGGAACGACGGTTGAGATGGAGGTCAATTTTGCTTAGGGATTTGCTTCGCAAAGAAATCTGTCAAAAATCAGTATTAAAATCAATCAAAAATCAAATTACAACCACAAATTATTTTGTAAGATTTTGAAAAACAGATTTTTGAAGAATTTCTACACGAAGTGTATCGCATAAACAATTAAACGATTAAACAACCAACAAATTCAACAATATGGAAAAGACCCCGTTTTTTCACGCCTTGAAAATCGATGAAGACGCCTGCATAGGCTGCTCACACTGCATGAAGGCCTGCCCCACCGAAGCACTTCGCGTACGCGACGGAAAGGCGGTACTCATGCCCGACCGCTGCATCGACTGCGGCAACTGTTTCAAGGTGTGCCCCACCCACTCTATTTATATTGAACAAGACGACTTCGAGGACATCTTCAACTTCCCCGTCCGCGTGGCCTTGGTGCCCGCCGTCTTCTTCGGCCAATTCCCGAACGACATCACCGTGTCGCGCGTCTACGGCATCCTCAAGGAGATTGGCTTCACCTACGTCATCGAAACGGAGTCATCCATCCCGATATATACAGCGGCCAAGAAGAAATTCATCGCCGAAAACCCCGACATTCGGCCACTCATCTCGACCTTCTGTCCGGCCATAGTGCGCCTGATTCAAGTGAAGTTCCCTGGCCTGACCGAGAACCTTTTGCCGCTACGTGCCCCTATCGACATCACGGCAATGTACATCCAGCGCAAAATCAAGCAGGAGCTAGAGCTGAAGGACGACCAAATCGGCATTTTCTATATCACGCCTTGCGCGGCCAAAATCGCCGCCGTGAAGAGTCCTGTGGGCGAGGAGAAATCGCTCATCAACGGCGTCATCAACATGGATTCGCTCTACAACCGCGTATACAAGGAAATCAAGAAGCAAGGACACAACTACAAGGAGCACAAACTGCCCGTGTCGCAACTCTCCGCCGACAGTGTGCTGACCTCACTCACCAACGGTGAACGCCGCCTCTCCGATGCCCAACACTCTTACTCCATCGATGAAATCCACAACGTCATCGAATTCTTGGAAAAGGTTGAAAACGAAGAGATTGAGGACGTCGACTTCCTCGAACTCCGTGCCTGTGACCAAAGCTGTCCGGGCGGCATCCTGACCTGTGACAACCGCTTCCTGATGTGCGAGCGCGTGTTTGCTCGTGCCCGCAAAATCGCCGACCGCGAACGCAAGGGCGAACAGACCAAAGACCACGAGCTTGAAGAAGAGCGCAACTACCTGATGCGCCACATGAAAGTCGGCGAAATCAATCCGCGCTCCATGCTTGTCCTTGACGACAACATTGCCGTGGCTTTGGAAAAGATGAAGAAAATCGATGGCTACCGCGCCCGCCTGCCTCAGACCGACTGCGGCATTTGCGGTGCACCCACTTGCGATGCCCTCGCCCGCGACATCGTCTGCGACAACGCCGAACTCACCGACTGCGTCTTCATCCAGCGCAACCTCGAAGCCCGTGGCAACATGGACGTGCACGAATCCCTGAAAATCATGGAGGTGATTTGGGGACGCGACAAAATCAATAACTACGTGAAGAAGAAATAAGCTCATCCACCGTAACCAAAGCCGCCAACGCCTCCACCAAAACAACGGCTCGCGGTAAGGCGCAAACATCGTGACGGCCTTCGATGGTGATTTTGCAAGGTTCTCCTGCCCGATTGACAGTTTGTTGAGGCATGGCAAGACTTGGTATCGGCTTGAACGCTACGCGGAAAACAATGTCATTGCCATTGCTGATGCCACCTTGGATGCCGCCGGAATGGTTGGTCGCGGTGGTGATTTTGCCGTCCTTATTAATAAAGGTGTCATTGGCCTCTGAGCCTTTCATTTTCGCCAAGGCGAAACCATCTCCGACCTCGAAGCCCTTCACGGCGGGAAGGCTGAACATGGCATGAGCCAACTCCGCCGAGAACTTGCCGAACATCGGCTCGCCCAAGCCAGCAGGCGCACCGACGATGCGGCACTCAACGACACCGCCCACCGTATCGCCTTCTTGCTGAGCCTGTTGCGCATTGCCCTTTTCGGTTACTTCAGCAAGGATTTCGATGCCTTTCCCCTTCAAAATCTGCTTGGCGATGGCTCCAGCCACCACGATGGGCAAAGTCGTCCTTGCCGAAGCCCTGCCGCCACCGCGCCAGTCGCGGAGACCGTATTTTTGCTCGTAGGTGAAATCGGCGTGCGAGGGACGGTAAACGTCCTTCAAGGCCTCATAATCTGCCAGATTTGCGTCCACATTGCGCACCAGAAAAGCAATCGGTGTGCCCAAAGTAACTCCATTAAACAGGCCAGAAAGCCACTCAATGCGGTCGGGTTCCTTGCGCTGCGAAGTGGTGGGATTTTGCGCTGTCCTGCGCCTATTCAGCTCAGAATCAATGAAATTGAAATCCAGTTTTAATTGTGACGGGCAACCGTCGATGACGCCTCCGATGGCCGCGCCGTGCGACTCGCCGAAGGTGGTCAGCCTAAAAATATGTCCTATCGTATTCATTGCGACAAAAGTACGCTTTTTTGGCCAGTTTTGCCGAAATTATTTACTTTTGCAGCCGCTATGGAAAAAAAGAACACCAACAATATCAAGATAAAGAACAAGCGCGCCTCATTCGAGTACTTTCTCGTCGAAACGCTGACGGCAGGTCTCGTGCTCACCGGAACGGAAATCAAGTCCATCCGCGCAGGCAAGGCCAGTTTGGCGGATTCGTATTGCAGTTTCAAGGGTAACGAGCTGTTCGTCATAGGGATGCACATCGCCGAATACGCCCAAGGCACCTACAACAATCACGACCCGAAGCGCGACCGCAAGCTGCTCCTCAACGCCCGCGAGCTGCGCAAACTGAAGAATAAAGTGCAGGAAAAGGGCTTCACCATCGTGCCCGTCATGTTATTTATCAATGAGAATGGTTTGGCCAAGTTGGACATCGCCCTTGCCCGAGGCAAGCACTACTACGACAAACGTGAAAGTCTGAAAACCAAGGACTCCAAGCGTGAACTTGACCGCCTAGACCGCTATTAATAGTTTGGAGTTTGGAGTATAGAGTATGGAGTTAATAGGTTTTCAATTGTCAACTATCAATTGTCAACTATCAATTGTCAACTATCAATTGTCAACTTTCAACTCCTAACTCAAAAACTCCTAACTAATCAAAAGCAATAGCCCACGCGAATTATGAGGGGAGTTGCATAAGGTGTGGCCCAAGTGTTGGAGGGAATGAGGCCCCAGGAAAGGTTGTAAAGCACCATGAAATAGACGAAGCTTCCCGTGTAAGTATATTGACGGTAGCCACCGCCGACAAATACACTATTGTACCATTTCCCACCCATCGTTTCATGGTTCCAGCGTGAGAAGCCGTACATTATCTCGTCCTCGACATGGATGAACAAACCTTTGAAAACCTGAAAGTTGGTGTAAGGTGCCACCCCGAAATAGTGGGCATATTCGTTGCCATAAACTCGGTCAAAATAGCACTGCAGGTTGTAGATGCCACGTACGCCAATTTCCCAAGGGTTGAAGACGCGGTAGCCTATTTGTGGCGCAATCGACAAGTTGAGATAATAACCCGAAATGCCGAAGCCGAAGTTGCCGCCGTAAATCACTTTTCCCTTCAAATTAGGCACATCACCAAAAAACTGTGCCGAAGCCTTTCCACAAAAGCCCAAAAGCATGAGGCTCAATGCTGCGATAATTCCAAAACGTTTCATTTTCTGAAATCTTTAGGTTGGCTACGCCGAAAGCGTAGCTTCAACATCGTTAATTTTGTGCAAAAATACAATAAATTCCTTTTCCGTCCGTATCAGATAAAAGTTTACTTTTGCTTTTTAAAACCAACGTCATGAAAAATCGTACATTTTTATACCTCTTTGTCCTCTTTTTGCTCATCATAACCTCCTGCAAAAAGGAGAACAAGATTAACCCTGATTCAAGCCTAAAGCTCTCGTTTTCAGCAGATACCGTCTTGTTCGACACGGTTTTCACCACCTTGGGCTCGACCACACAACAACTGATGGTTTACAACCGCTACAATGACGACCTGAAAATCAGTTCCATTCGACTCATTGGCGGCGAGGCCTCTCCTTTCCGCATCAACTTTGACGGGGAGAATGCCGTCGAGTTTTACGACAAAATCATTCCGGCCAAGGACAGCCTTTTCTCCTTCTTGCGCGTCACCATCAACCCGAACGAGCTGAATACGCCCTTTGTGGTGGAGGACGAATTGGAATTCATCACCAACGGCAACACACAGACAATCAAACTGTTGGCATGGGGGCAGAACGCCATCTATATCGTCGGCGACAAGGTGACAAGTGCCATTGCGGGAAAATACAAGATTGTGGCCGACAGCCTCCAGACCACCGTCTGGACTCCTGAACTGCCATACGTCATCTACGGATGGGCGCTCATCAACAGCTACGGCACGCTGCGCATCGAGGCGGGCACAAGGGTACATTGCCACCAAGGCAGCGGCATCTTCTCGTGGAGCGACGGGCAACTCATCATCAACGGGACGGCGGAGAACCCCGTCGTCATCCAAGGCGACCGCTTGGAAGCCTATTACAAGGACACGCCAGGCCAATGGGACCAAATCATGCTCATGGACGGCCGTGCCGGTGCTGACCACCGCATCAGCCATGCCATCATCCGCAATGGATTCATCGGCATCAACTGCCAGTCGGCGCTGAAGGTGACGGAATGCGCCTTGCGCATCGACAACACCATCATCGAAAACCAAAGCGGATACGGGCTGTATTCCATCCTCTATCCTGTTGAGGCTAAGAACTTTGTGGTCGCCAACTGCGGCACGAGCAATGTTTGGGCTTTTGGCGGCGACTACCGTTTTGTACACGGCACCATCGCCAACTATTGGAGCGGCAACGAGCACAAAAACAGCAACGCCATGACCGTGCTCAACCGTGCCAAGGACGGACAAACGCAAGAGATATTCTATTACCCCTTTAACATGGAAGTCGACAACTGCATCATCTACGGCACTGAAAAAAACGAGTTTGTGACTTCCTTTGGCGACGGAGCCGACTCCACATTCCTCTTCGACCACTGTCTGGTGAGGAGCGAGAAGTTCGCCAACGCCACGGCAGGCTTCAGCCACTGTCTGTTTAACCTGGACCCCTATTTCGCCAATACGCGAACCAACGACCTCCACATCGACAGCATCACCTCGCCCGTCATCGGGACGGGCAATCCCCTATTCGGTAACGAAGTGCCCTACGACTTGGACGGCGTTTCGCGTATCGGAGTGCCCGACATGGGCGCGTTCCAATACCTGAGATGATGAGGGCTGAGATTTGTTTTTATTTCCAAAACCGCAAAACTGCAATTTCGCCTAACAAAGCCAATAACGCAATCAAAGCGAACCACTTCCACTGCGCCGACTGATGCGCCATGGCCTCTACGAGGTCGGCGGAAGCGAAATCGGAGGTGTCCAAAACGGCAGCGACGTTGAAACCGGCCTTGGTCCATTGCGGCTCGATAGTATCGCGGTCAGCGAAATCCATCCTCGACTCCAAACGGCTCTCATTCCACGCCATGACGCGGTTTAAAGTGTCGTTCACGTGCAGGTCATAGAAACCAGCTTCGGGCAGGTTGTCGTTCAGATAGAGATAAACTTTGCCGTTGCGCACCTCCGAGGCTGGCATCAATTCAAAGCTGCGGTCGGGGTTGGCAAAGATGAACTGACGGTCACCTTCGAGGTTCAAATCACTTAAAACCAGCATCTTGTCCTTACCAATAGTGTAAGCAATCCTATCCATCTTGCCACCCAAAAACGCTGCCTTGACCATCATCGGAACGAAGAGCGCATTGTCGGCCAAGTCGCTCCACGCGGGACTAAGTGCTGTAGCCATCACGAAGGCCTGCCCCTTCCCCACCGTTGCCGAAAGCATAAGTGGGTCACCGTTTTTTAAGGTCAATAAAGGCGTAGGTATGCCGTTGGATTTCAGGCGGATATGTTGTCTCACCTTGGGCAAATCAGGGAATTGGGGCATGTCGAGAATCATGTCGCTGAAAAAGGTATGCTGCAAGGCCAAGTCCTCCACCGCAGTGGTGTTGGTGTCGACCTCAACTGGTCTAAGTCCCAATTTTTCAAAGAGATAGACATTAGCATTTGGGTCGTCCAAATTGGGGAACACCATCAGGCTTGCCCCTGCAGAAACAGCATCCAAAAGGGCTTGTTGCAAGGTTTCATTCAGTTTGGCCGTCTCGTTGACAATCAAAAGCTGGGCTTGGGCGAGAGTGCCCAAGTCGAAGCGCGAAGGCTCCATCAGCGTGTAACGGAACTGTTCGTCATCCTCGAAAAGCAAGGCGCAGTGGGTAGGCTCCGTGCCCAACTCAACCACGGAAAGACTTGGTTTTGCGCTCAATACGAAGTCATAACGGTCGTCAAAGGTGATGGGATGGTCCATCAGCCCGACGCTGCAACGTTGCTCACCGCCCTCCTCGATCACAAACTGCATCGAAAGTTCCGCCGTGCCGTTCTTCTCCAAATCGACAGTCGTGGAAGCGGCCAAGTTGCCGTTCATCGTGAAGTTGACAGGCAGGCCTTTCACTTCCTTATCTCCCTGATTGACAACACGAACCATGAGCTCATTGGCCAAACCCGACTGCACGATGGGCGAAGACAGCCACACCGAATCCACATAAAGGTTGGTCTTGAACTCAGGAATCATCGGCACGACCACCACCTGCATCGCAGTGTCGGCCTTGGCCGCCGACAGGTCGAAGGTATTTTGCTGGAAATCAGAGTATACAAACAGCGTAGAGGTTGAAAAGCCATGCTGTTTAACGAGCATTTCAAAACGGTCAACAACCTCACCCATCGGCACAGGCGCGCCGTCGGGGTTCATGCGGTCGAGCTGATCGAGCATCTCTTCCTGGTTCATCGGATACTCGTTCTGGATCTCGAAGCTGTTGGTCATCAGCAAGTAACGGCTCGATGGACTAAGTTTGTGCACCAAATCCCGCGCCGACTGCCGCGCATCCTCAATCAAAGTGGTCCGCTGCGACTGCCCCTTCATGCTCATGGAGTTGTCGACATAGATACCCACAAGATGGTCTTCTGCATCCATAGCAATCTGTTTCTCAGGCTTGTAGGGAAACGCAAACGCCAACACCAAAGCAGCGATGAACAAGCAACGCAACAACAGCGTGACGAGGTATTTCAGCTTGCGCGTCTTGGCGTTCTCCTGCTGTATGTTGCGCAGCACGGCCGTGTTGCTGAAATACACCAGTTTGTGCCGCCTGAAATTGAACAGGTGGACGGCAATCGGAATCAGAAGGGCCAACAGCCCCCAAAGCATGTTCGGATAGAGGAAACGCATAGTTGGTCAACTAATCGAGCGGCAAAAATACGAAATATTCGTCAAAACCCCGAAAAATCGCTTTTCAAAGGCTTGGGTCGGTAGCGGCTTCGCGAGAAAGTGGAACAGGCATCGTTTTTCCCGCCCAAAGCGTCCAATCGAATGGCGACAGTAATCAGACACTCAATACCTCGGTTCTGGCGCAATCCGTTGACATTGTATGCATTAACATTGATTGCATGAGCCTGGTCGTGATGCTCGGCTGCGGAATAGGTATCCAGAAAGCCCCAACTGTAAGCCGCCTCCAGCTTGACCAAAAAAGCCAGTTCAGACACCCAAAAGTCGAACCGCAAACCCGCGCCAACCAATACGTTGACATCAAAAGGAGCCATGTTGCCCGTATCCAACTCCATCACCTGACTCGGACCGCCATCCAGAAAAGTCTGCTCTATTTTTCCACCCAACACGGGCACGGTGGGAAGCGTCAGCCCGAAAGCGGGAGCCGCGAAAACATAGGGCTTCACGACCTTGCTCAGCGGGATGGCATACGACACGGGAAGCCTCATTTCCAGATAGTTGACCTCTGCCCTATACCGCACTTTGGAATTCCAAGTCTGACTCTCGAAAAGACGCGAATCGCCACGTCCGGCAAAAAGCAACTCGGGCGACAAAAACAGATTTTTCGCTATCGGCACCTCGACCGAAACTCCAAAGACCGGACGAATCCTATATTTCAGTGAATCAAGAGGTAATGCGCTCTTGTCAGCATCACCAAGATAGGCGTAATTAGCCAAATTGACTCCGCCCTTGATGCCCACAGCGATGGAATGGCCAGCCACATCCATCTGTGCCTTTGCCTGAAAAGCCAAGGCCATGAGCAGTAGCATGATATATCGACCTCTCCCTTTCATCTTGGATACCAATTTTGGCGCTTCGCGACGCCCTTGTTTTCAACTTGATACACATAAATCCTATCCTTGAGGGCATTGAGCACCTCATCGGGGACACTCGTCCCAGAGGTGTTTTGCACCACCCTCACATCCGTGTTCAGGCAAGCCATCCGTGCGGAGTCGATTCCCATCGGCGTCACCGCCCCGAAGATAGCGACAGCGCGCGTCAGTTCAAACCTCACGGAGGTGCTGTATTGCACATTCATTTTTTGGGTGAAATAGGCCGTAAAACTGTTTCCCGACCCCATCAGATACACCGTATCCTTGTGCATCAAGCCCAGTGCATCCTCTTGATAGTCAAAGGAAACTACCCTATTATGCTGGTCCTGGTAGATGCCATGCCCAACATCCAAATCGCCGCCAAAACGAAAGCGCACGACTTCGCTGAAATCAGGCACCACATCGACATTGGATCCAACCAATTCACGGGGCTGGAAAACATACTCGCCTTGAACGTTGGGCGGCACATTGCCCATAGGCAAATCAAGGCGCAGCGAATGGGTCAAAAAGCGCCGCAACGTGTCGGGAATCACCTCTTCGGCCGACTGGACGTAATCCTCCGTCCCCATCAGAATGAGGGTGTCCGCCGACTCCTTCAGGCAACCCGAAAAGAGCAGCGGCAACAGCATCCCTATCAACCATTTCCTCTTCATCTTACACTTCATTTAATCACCGATAAAGTCCTTCTAACCAAGCCTTTGTCCGTCCTTATCTCTATGAAATACAAGGCTGGTGCAAAAGCCTCCGTTCCAAAGCTCAGTCGATTCTCCAAGCCAGAAAAATGCGCTATGCGATGCCCTAGCAGGTCGTAAACAGCGACCTCACGAAGTCCCTCGCACTCCACGTTGACCTCATGACTTGTCGGATTCGGATAGAGCTTCACGGAAGGTTCGTCGGTCTCGTCAACATCGAAATGGGTGGCGTTGATGTGAATCACATTCGAACCGCAACCGACCTCAATATCCGCCTTCAAGTCGGCCTGTCCGACAGAAGTCACCAAAACCCAACAACAGCTTTTGTCGCCTACCATCTCGCAGCCATGCGGCCAAATATCGGGCGTCAAAGTCCAATTTACTTCAACGCCTTCAGTGTCAACACAATAGTAATACTTTCCTGGCCAATAGTCCGTCATCACCGCCACTTGAGTTTCGCCTGAAATCGCGACGCTTTCCGGCGAGCTAACCGTCAAGCGGATGCCGCGACTGTAGATGTTCGAATCGCTACAATCGCCCGTCATGCCGAAACACAGCTCTTTCCCGTTATCCGCCATATCGAGAACAGTTCCCATACCAATAGGGACAGATTGCATGACATTGTTTGCATCTTTGAACCTGAGATACCAACCCAAATCCGCATGGGGCGCAGTCGGGTCGACCAGCGTGGGTTGAGTCAGATTGTACTCATCCAACAACGCTTCAAGCGTCGTTCCCGCACATACGGAAAGCTCGTTCGGCAAGGTACTATTCTCAAACTCAGGGCCTAAGGCAACCTCAACCAAAAAAGGCTGAGAGAACTCGGGATTGTTCTCGTCCACACAGTGATTGATCAATGCATACCTTACCTCAAACCATCCAGCCGTTTGGAACGAAAAATCATCAGGATCAAAAGGCACATAGTTGCCATCCAATGCATCGTATTCCCAAATCCAGGAATCGAAAGGAGCGATATCAGAGGAGCTATAATACCCAAAAGGCTGACCCACACACAATTGATTTTCAACATTATAAGGTTCACCAGGTTTCCCATCCACCCGAATCTGGACCTCTTTGGTAATCAGGTCTCCGCAGCCTTGGGCATAGTATTGAAGCCATCTTTGGTCATCGGACAGGGTCAGTTGCAAAGGCAACTCAACATCCATATAAGGCCCAATGGAATCATACCCCACGCTGATTTTCCAACCAGACTCATCGACGCCGCCCGTCACCGCAGGCGCCATAGGCAGCACAAGTTCATCGTCTACACAAAACGGCGGCAACGACAAGGGAGTATTGTCAGCAAATGCAGGTGCCGTATTCACCATGATGAGTGTCGGCTCATCGCAATCGCCAGAAAAGCCACATTCATTCGCAACAGCGTGATAATTAACATAATACATACCAGTTTCGGGAATGCCTTGCGAGGGGTCAAAACTCACATAAGCCGAAGGAGCATTGAAAGGCGCATATTGCCACGTACAATGCTGTGAATCAGGCGTTCCATGATGCCAATCTATCTGCGCATCCCCTTGTATTGGACTTCCCTTGCAAACCTCTAGTGGTGTAACCGTAACAGACTGAACTTCAGGAGGCATGACCACTATTAGGGGGAAACTTTCTGGATAAGGAATCGGTCCACCGCATTCGCTGTCCAAGACGTATGTGAGTCCTCTGCCGTCCCATTCCTCCGTCAAAATCGTTCCGTTTACAACAGCTTGATACTCATTGCCTTCCCAATAGGCCCAAAAGCCCTCGGTAGCCATGCCATGCGTCTCATATTGCGGATGGTCGCTTGGCAAGGTCAGCGTTGCGCCCAAGCAATAGTAAGACTCAAACGGATCGGGGTAAGGCTGGCCAGTAAACTCAGGGCCTTGAGTAATGTGGACCATGACCGCATTGGTGACGGTCTCGCCACAGCTATTCTCCGCCCGATAGCGCAACCAATCGCCATTCGATAAAGAGGTCTGCGGCATCCAAGCACCATCACCATGCTTGACCTCCCAGCCTGCCACACCTTCATCGTTGTTCCAATTCGTAACCCAAACCTGAGAAAGGTAATCCGCTGGAAGCCAGGCACCTTCGCAAACAAAAGGCGGATCTGAAATGGTCATGGTGTTCAATTCCGGCGCATCGCAAACTCGCATACGCACGAACTCGCTTTCGGCCCGACCGCAGCCGTTTTCGGCCCAAAACCTCAGATAATAGTCTTCAACAGGCAAATCGAATGGATTGAGAATGAGCGTATTCCACAATCCATTGGGGTCATTGGCCCATTCCCAGCCGAAATCAGTTATAATGGAGCCAAAAGATTGGACGTCAGGCTCTACAAATTCACAAGTTGTGTTCGTGCAGATAAGTTCAGGGAGCTCTACGACGCCCACCGAGGGCGCATAAGCCGTTGAAACATATACCCATGCCTCGTCAGAAACGCCATGATTCGTCACACGGTACTGAAACTGGTCTGTACCACCATAATATCCATCATGATTAAATGTATATATGATCGTTTTGGTATCCTGATCCGGCACAGCGGAACCATGTTCGGGCGGCGTCACCACATCAAGAGTGGCATCATCGGGATTGGGAAAAAACTCATCATTGCCAAGCACTTCCATGTTTTCGGGTTTGCCAAAGCAGGCTGTCCTTTCGTCATCGTTCGCCGTTACGCTGTAGGTCGTGCCTGGAACAAAAGAAATCTCATCAAGGCCAAAGTCGTCGCCAAGATTGGAATTCTGTGTACTAATATCAAAAATCTCAATGATGGCTTGATTATCGCTGTTGCTGTTCCAATCAGGCAATGTCCAAATCTGCCAATCATTGTTTGTAGGAAGTGAATAGGTAGTCCCATGATCGTTGCCGTTGATACACACTTTTAATATGGCAGGATATATTTGGCCATAGAGCACCCTATTGAAATTCACGACCCTACACATAAACGTATATGATGTTTGCGGCGTAACGGAAACCGTTTCTTTCCAAACGGTTTTTGTTACATTGTCGAGTCCGCCATAGCCATTTACCATCATAAAATTTCCATTGGAGCCTGATGGTTCGGGCCATCCCAATCCACCTCCATGATGGGCCGTCGTATTGTCAATGCAATAATGACCGGCTTCTACACCATAAGGCCCGACAACTTCAATATAATCCGTCTCAAATCCAGTGCTTCCTTGTTCAAAATCCCCGTTGACGATGACATTTTGCCCAACGAGCGGCATCCCGCCCCAAAGTGCAACCACCCCAAACAAGAATAAAAGTAAAAGACGGTTTCTCATGACATTTGTTTTTCATTTAACCCAAAACAAGGCGTTTTATTGTGCAGGGAACGCACTTACATTATCACACATTATTTCAAAACAAGCGTTTTCATTAAAAAGTGTAGTTTTACTTAATTTTTCCACTTAAAAATAGATTTATCCAGAAATTTTGTATCTTTGCGGCGCAAACACAAGCATTCATGATTAAGACAAAACAAGAAGTAGAGGCATTTCTCGGTCAGTTTGGCATCAAGTTCGACGTTTGGGGCATCTTCTATTTGGACAGGGACAAGAACGAAGAAGCCTTGAAAGCATTGGGCATCACCCCTAAAGCGAGGGATGAGATTGTGCGCCAATTGCAACCTGACGATTACGTGGAGACTTTGCCCGCCGATTTCTTCGATGAGATGTGGATATTCGGCAGAGACATGGACGGAACCGAGCTATACATTAAGATTGCCATGGGACGACCCAACGACCGTACCATTTGCATTTCGTTCCATATCGCAGAACACCCTATCAATTATGCATTCAAAAAGGAGGAATAACATGGAAAAGTATGTCGAGATAAAAAGCCCATTTACTGGTGGAAAAGTAAAGGAAGTCAGCACTGTGGAAGTGCATGAATTCCGGAAAGAGCGGTTTTCGGTTCATGTGCGCTATTATATCTGCGAAGATACTGGCGAGCGGTTTACGACAACAGAGCAAGACGAACTTTTGTTCAACGAACTCTATTCCCAATATCGCGTGAACCACGGCATTCCATTTCCAGAGGAAATCAAGGACATTAGATTATATTACGGTTTGAATTACCAACAAATTACCAAGATTCTTGGTTTCGGCGCCAATCAGTACGCGCAATATGAAAAAGGCCAAATGCCTTCGGAATCCAACGGCAAGTTGCTGTCGGCTGCCATGAATCGCCAGTTTATGCTCCATTTGTTGGAAGACAGCCGTGCCGAATTTGACGAGGCCGAATATAATAAGGTGTATCAATCGATATTGGCATCGGAAGCCAAGCCCGAAAACGAAGCACAAAAGCGGCTCATCTATCGTGACATCCGCCGCTCGGTCTATAATGGTTTTGGCCAATTGAACGTAGAAAAGGTATCCGAAATGGCTAAGTTTTTCATTTGTAAAGAAGGCGGTCTGTTTCCCACTAAACTCAACAAGGAGATGTTCTATGCTGATTTCCTACACTACAAGCTGCACGGCCAGTCCATCAGCGGGCTACAGTACCAAGCCATCCAATACGGTCCTGTTCCCGTCCATTACGACACCGTTTACGACAACATTGACGGCATCAGCAAGGAGATTGTTGTGGCACACGACATGGAAAGCACACGTTTGAGTTGTAGTTCATGCGATACTAGCGTATTTAGTGAACAAGAACTGAAAACGCTTAGTGATGTTTTGGCCAAGATCCAGCCCATGAGCACGCAAGAGGTGATAGAAAAAAGCCACGAGGAAGACGCTTGGAAGCATTACCGCGATGGCAATCAGTTGATTCCTTATTCTGAGGCGTTTTCGCTGGTTCTGATGTGACATTTGCATTCCCATATGGGAAAAAGTTTTATTTTTGCGCAAAATATCAAACAATGAATTACGAAGAAAATAACAATCACGAGAGCATGGCTTCCGAGCCTTCCGAAGCGTTGTATGGTTTGGATTATTTGAAAAAACTACACGAAGGAATGAGTTTTGAAGACCTTCGCGCAGAGTATCTACAAGAAAAATACGGCATCTAAATGAAAGTTTTCATTGACACGAACATATTCACCGAATATATTTTTGACAGAGAGCAAAGAGCATCCTTGGTCGCCCAAGAAAACCGCCGCTGCCGCGCCTTCTCCGTCACCTACACCAACCAATAAATGCTTCAAAAACGAAAAGATTATGGCTAAATTCAATGTAGGAAGTGGTGTTGTCCATTTGGAAACGGGAGAGCACGGTACAATCATAGAAATCTATCCTCCACGCCGTGGGCGGCAGCTCTATAAAGTAGGGTGGCTAAATGGTACAAGCGATGAGTTGGAAGTGAGCCTCGCGATGGATTGCGACATTTCAGACCCCTTTGAGCGTTGTGCCAATGGACTTTTTGGCTCTTATTCGGAGTACACGAAAAAAAACACCACTTTTAAGATTAAAAACTCCAACAACAGCACGATTTCGTCTTTGAAGGCTTCAAAGACTTTATTTCGCACATATCAGTTCAAACCTCTGCTCAAATTCCTTAACTCACCCAATAGGAGACTGCTTGTAGCTGATGAAGTGGGTCTAGGTAAAACAATTGAGGCTGGTCATGTAATGCTTGAACTAAAAGCCAGGCGTGAGCTAAAGAATGTCCTAATAGTTTGTCCTAAATCACTTCAAGAAAAATGGAAAGCTGAATTGTTGGATAAATTCGGCTTGTCCTTCCATATCTATGAAACCAGCAAAGATCTTATTAATGACCTAGAGGAACTGCGTGGAAATGTCCGTGCCATCGTTAACTATGAGAAGATCCGAATGAAAAAAGATGATGACGATGATGAAAACGCTGAAGAAAAAGGAAAGAAGAAGAAACAAAAGAAAAAGCGCGAAAAAGACCCTAAGAATAATTTCATCGACTATCTTACTGAAAAAGGCTGTAACTTTAGCCTAGTACTTTGTGACGAGGCTCACAAAATGCGTAATGATGACACTCAAACATACAAAGGTGCAGAGGTAATAATGAGCCAAGCCGATGCTGCTTTGTTCTTGACGGCAACGCCAATCATGATAACCACAGAAAACCTCTACAACCTTCTTCACTTACTTGACAACACGCGCTATTTTAACTATCAAATCTTCGACAATTTGATTGAGCAAAATAAACCGTTTATCAGAGCAATCACCGAACTGAATAACAAAATGCCGCTGCTGACTATTGCAGAGAACCTGCATTTAGCCCACATCCACACCCAATTCAGTTCTGATGAGACAGTGATTTACTCGGATGAAACAACAGTTGGAGAGAAATTTGATAAAGACCCGTTGTATCGCGAAATAATAGATTTACTCAATGGAGAAGACTCCTTGCCCGTTAGAGCAAGGTTACAGTATTTGTTATCTTCGATGAGCATTATGAATAATGTCTTCTCTCGAACTAGGAAAAGAGATATAAACACTGACTATTCTCAGCCCGAAAGAAAGCCTCACTTAATAAGAGTAGACTTGACAGATGATGAGCAGGATGAATTTGACACGGTAATTGAAGAGTATATCGACGATAACTCCTACATTGATGAATATGGGGATATGGTCATGAAGAAAGGCGCTCCGCTTGGTCTCGTTCAAAAGAAGCGCCAAGTGGCGAGCAGCGTATATGGATACCTCAATTCAGAGGATCGTCTTGATGCTGGCATTGACGAATATGCCAAACTTCCAGATGCTAAAATAGATCGTTTAGTTGAAATAATCGAGGAAGTGTTCAAACACGGCACACAAAAATTGGTCGTCTTTGCATTATTCAGAAAAACGCTAAAATACATCCAAATCAGATTGCAAAAGAGAGGGTATGGTTGCCTGATGATACATGGTGAGATTAACAACAGGCAGGAAATACTTGACAAATTTAAAAATGACCCTAATTCCCACATTCTTCTTTCATCAGAGGTGGGTAGTGAAGGCTTGGATATGCAGTTCTGCAATTCGATGGTGAACTACGACCTACCTTGGAATCCGATGGTCGTGGAGCAACGTATTGGACGTGTTGACAGATTCGGCCAACAATCTCCTATTGTGAATATCTACAACCTTGTTGTAGCCGATTCAATTCAGGAAGACATTTATATCCGGCTTCTTGACCGTATTGGCATTTTCCGTGACACCATTGGTGATCTGGAGGCTATTCTTGATGCTCCCGTAACAGAAGGAAGCAGAATAACCATTCAAGATTTATACAACAAACTTGAAAAAGAATTGTACACTTGTAAGCTTACCGAAGAGGAAAAGCAAAAAAAGATCGATGAAGTGGCAAGGGCGTTTCAGAATGAACGAGAAGAGATAAAACACTTGGAAGAAGGCTTGACAAACGCGCTCACAAATGATGCCTACTTCAAAGACGAAATCGAACGCATTGTCAACAACAACGCTTATGTCACCGAACATGAATTGAAAAACTATATAGACTCTGTTATACGCCAAGAATTGACCACATGTTATCTGGAGGAAGTTGAAGACGGTGTCTATGATTTTATTATGCCATTAAGCAACATAAAGGTCTTGAAGTCTTTTATGGATGCTTATCCTCCAGTGGGTGAAGAAGCAGAAGCGGCATATCGTCGTTTTCTAGCCGATATCCAAGGCAAAAACACACTACGTCTAACTTTTAATCAGCAAAAAGCTTACGACAATAGAGAACTATTCTATCTCAACATCTATCATCCAATTATTCAAGCCTGTCTGAATTACTTTATAAAAAAAGACGACAAAGCTAAAACCTCGTTTTGCTATGCAATCCGAGACACAGAGAAACAGTATGATGCGAAGGTTTACTACCTTGCCCTTTATCAGTTGAGCACACACCGCATTGTTCAAGGTGTTGAAAAAAGAACCGAGACGCTCCTTCCTTTGTTGTACGATGCGACCAACGATTGTATCGTTGAAGACAAAACCGTTGTCGATAGCCTTTTCAGTAAATCGCAAACCTTAGGCATGGAACACAGTGCGTCGAGCAAAGACATTAGCCGAGATATAGTAGATAATATGAGGTATGACTTTGCAGAAGCTCTTGGCAAAGAAATCTCAAAAAAAGTTGGGGAGCTAAAAAAGCAAGCAGAGAGCGATAGATTCCGCACCGAACAACAAACGTTGGTATACTACAAAACACGTATTGCCAATATTGAGAAAAGCATAGAGGAGCAAGAAGATAAACTCGATGAACTACAATATGTTTACTTCGAGAATCCCGCTTTACGTGAAAAGAAACGCAGAGGTATTGAAGGTGCCATCCGTCTATTCACTGCCAACATCGCCCAGCTTGAAAAAGACAGAGACTCTCATTTGGAGATGATCAACCGTGACCCTGAAATAGGTATTGAACGAGATTTGTTGTCCATCAACATGATAAATATAATCTGATTATGATTACCGTAGGACTGGATTTTGGAACACATCAAACAAAAGTGTGCATAGAGGATAGAGACGACGTAGAACGTAGGTATTCCTTTATGAAACACAAGGACACGAATGGAAAAACACGTTACACACTTCCGTCAATTATCAACATTGCTCCCGACGGCAAGCTACGCTATGGCTACATTCCTCCACGCACAAATGGCAAAATTATCCGTTATTTCAAGCAAGGTGCATTTAGGACTATCCCTAACATGAAAATGTCACAAGAGGATGCCCTATATTACTCGTGTTGGTACATAGCTTCAATTCTGTTTGATTTAGAAGAGAAATACGGACAGGAATTTTCCGTCCAGATGGGCGCTCCAACCGATGGTGGACATTATGAAATGGCAAAACAAATAGCGGTGAAAATTCTTGCTAGTGCTTACAATCTTGTTGAAGACGTATTTCATAACGACAAGAAAGCATTTCTCAATACAGATATTGCGTCGCTTAAAAAGCTAACAACAATAGAGAACTATTCCCAAACTCTAAAAGACCAATATGGCATACTTGTTTTTCCTGAAGCTTATGCTTGTCTGAAACCTCTGACAAGTAAAGGAAAAATTCCTAGGGCTACAAGCTTGATGATTGATATAGGTGGAGGTACAACCGACATTTCCTTTTTTACAATTGTAGAAAAGAAAATAGGTGATAAGAAAGAAATGATACCTGAAGTATATGACTTTTATTCCATAGACATGGGTTTAAATTTTTTGACCAACGCATTGAAAAACGAAAAGGATGATAGCATTCAAACATCTATCGCAAACACGTCGGCCACCCATAAGGGTTTGTTCCATTCATTTACTGAATTGTTTTCGCATCACCATAATGAAGAGTTTCAACAGCCAAATGAAAGAACAGGTTCCAATGTGGAGTCTGAATCTGAAATAGACCCAATGCGCAAGAGCGAGTTTGTCCATGAAATAGACAAATACGTTACAGGTCTTATTAACCGCCTACGAAGCGAATACAAACAGCAAAACTCTCTTAGTATCAAACGGCTGGAAGATGCACTCAAAGATAGGCCATTGATTTATTGTGGTGGTGGTAGTACATTCAGGCCGTTGCAAAAAGAGTATTCCTGTTTCACCGATAAAAAGATGATAACTTATAAAGATTGGGACATAAAGTCCGTTGAAGATGCAAAGGAGATTATCGACCTAGGGCTTGTCCCAATTCTCTCAACAGCTTATGGATTGGCTATTAGCGTCAAAAATGACAACATCACACAAAAGCCATTCAGGGATATTTATGAAGGATTACGTGAAGCTGAAGAAATTCGTCGTAAAGAGAGTAATGGTGGTCATCGAAGCAAGTATAACGACTATGGTAGTTATGACGATTATGATACTTGGAAATAGAAGATTCAAGTATCAGTTAAGCCATATTCGAAGTCAGAAGAGCAGGAGCCATTATTATAAATAGAGGAGTTCTGTGCAGAGATTTGACGATAAACGCTACTTGTTCGAAAATCATCTCCTTTATATAGTGCGATTCTAGCTCTCCTGCCACTACTGCTACTCTTGCTACTCCGTCCACTTCTATTGCTTTTTTCCATTCTGGTAGATGTATCCGGTATATAACATAATGCAGTAATCGTCTTTTCGTAAAGAGCTAAATCCTCTTCTGATCCCTTCTCAAGCGATTCCAACAACTCTCGATTTGGTAAAGTGACCGGCAGATTCTTCAGCTTTACTTTCCTTGGTCTTATCCTGCTAATGCATATAGCCAGTAATCTAATATAATCTCTTTTTACAGTCCATGTTCCATCAAATATCGCATCGATTGTAGTATGGCTTAAACTAGTGGATTTCTCTATCTTAGCCCTCATATTATTTACACCAAATGCATTCAATGCTGCGTATTTTGCCAAATCACCAAGCTCATTTGTAGGCTTGAAATCATTAGTGTTGTTATCCAAATTGTCTTCCATGATATTCATCATAACATTAGCTTAACGGGTGTTTTATGGCTTGTAAAAAGCGTTATATCGAATAAGATTCGGTTTTGCAAAAATAGCGTTTTTTTCAAAATAATAGAATCGGTTTAATAGTTTGAATATTCTCAATTTCTTTTGGGCGCATCCCCCGCCGTCCATATAGCCACATCAATAGGGAAGCTTCAACAGGCCGTCGGGGGGAGCTTTGCGGGGGCCTATCGCTCCTATGCTTTTGCACAATCATATAAAAAAAGGCTGTAAACCAAAGATTTACAGCCTTTAATACTTACTATACAATTTTAATTCCTGAAAATCAGCCCATCGCCATTCACATCCACGATAATGGTCTTCGTCTTGTCAACCGAATCGGCCAGAATCATCTTCGAGAGCGAGTTGAGCAACTCACGCTGCATCATACGCTTCACGGGACGGGCACCATACTGCGGGTTGTAGCTTTGGCTTGCGATGAAGTCGACGGCGGCATCGGTGATTTCAATCTTGATGTCGTTGGCGGCCAGCATCTTCTGCACGCTGCGGAACTGCATCCTCACGATGTCGGCAATCTGGCTCTCGTCCAATGGCTTGAACATGATGATGTCGTCGACACGGTTCAGGAACTCAGGCCGCATGAACTGCTTCAGCTGCTCCATCACTTCGTTGCGGGTCTTCTCGAAGACTTCCTCGTCGTTGCTGCCATTGAGCATGGCGAAGTTCTCCTGGATGATGTTCGCGCCGATGTTGGAAGTCATGATGACGATGGTGTTCTTGAAATCGACGGTACGGCCCTTGTTGTCGGTCAGACGGCCATCGTCCAAGACTTGAAGCAGGATGTTGAACACATCGGGGTGCGCCTTCTCGATTTCATCCAACAGGATGACGGAATAAGGCTTACGGCGCACAGCCTCAGTCAGTTGGCCACTCTCTTCATAGCCCACATATCCTGGAGGCGCTCCGATGAGTCGCGACACCGTGTGCCGCTCCTGATACTCCGACATGTCGATACGCACCATGGCGTTTTCGTCGTCGAACAGGAACTCAGCCAAAGCCTTGGCCAACTCGGTCTTACCCACGCCTGTGGTACCCATGAAGATGAAGGAACCGATAGGACGTTTGGCATCCTGCAAGCCCGCACGGCTACGCCTGATAGCATCGCTGACGGCAGTGATGGCCTCGTCCTGACCGACCACACGCTTGTGCAACTCGTCCTCAAGGTGCAGCAGCTTCTCACGCTCGCTCTGCATCATCTTGTTGACCGGGATACCCGTCCAACGCGAGACGATTTCAGCCACGTCGTCGGAGCCAACTTCCTCGTCCACCAACGGATGGTCGCCTTGCGCTTCGCTCAAGTCAGCCTTGGCCTTTTCGATGGCGGCCTCAGCTTCGCGAATCTTGCCGTAACGTAGCTCTGCCACACGGCCATAGTCACCGTCACGCTCGGCCACTTCGGCCTGGTGCTTGTAGGTCTCTATGTTGTCCTTTTCCTTTTGGATGAGTTCAACATAATTACGCTCGGTCTCCCACTTGGCCTTGATGGCGGTGCGCTTGTCGTTGAGTTCGGCCAGCTCCTTCCCTATCTCCTCCACCTTCTTGGTGTCGTTCTCGCGCTTGATGGCCTCGCGCTCAATCTCCAATTGGCGGATGGCGCGCTCGACGTCTTCAAGCTCTTCAGGCACCGAGTCGATTTGCAACCTCAGTCGCGAGGCGGCCTCGTCGATCAAGTCGATGGCCTTGTCGGGCAGGAAACGGTCGCTGATGTAACGCACCGACAGCTGCACTGCCGCGATGATGGCCTCGTCCAAGATACGGATGTGGTGGTGGGTCTCGTAACGCTCCTTCAAGCCACGGAGGATGCTGATGGCCGAAGCCTCGTCAGGTTCGTCGACCATGACCTTCTGGAAACGGCGCTCCAACGCCTTGTCCTTCTCGAAATACTGTTGGTATTCCTTCAAGGTGGTGGCACCGATGGCACGCAGCTCACCACGCGACAGGGCCGGCTTCAGGATGTTGGCCGCGTCCATGGCGCCTTCGCCGCCGCCCGCGCCGACCAAGGTGTGAATCTCATCGATGAACAGAATGACTTCACCGTCGCTGTCCACGACCTCCTTGACGACGTTCTTCAGACGTTCCTCAAACTCGCCCTTGTATTTGGCACCGGCAAGCAAGGCACCCATGTCCAGACTGAACACGGTCTTGCTCTTCAGGTTCTCGGGCACGTCACGGTTGACGATACGCTGGGCCAGACCCTCCACGATGGCGGTCTTACCCACACCAGGCTCACCTATTAATATAGGGTTGTTTTTAGTGCGTCGGCTCAGGATTTGCAGCACACGACGGATCTCTTCGTCACGGCCGATGACTGGGTCGAGTTTGCCTTCACGTGCCAAGTCGTTCAGGTTCTTGGCGAAACGGTTCAACGAATCGTAGTTCTGTTCAGCGTCCTGCGAGTCAACCTTCTTGCCCTTACGGAACTGCTTGATGGCGGCTTCGAGGTCGCCTTTGTTCACGCCTTGTTCCTTCAGCATCTGCGAGGCGGTGCTGTTGCTCTCGAAGACAGCCAGCAACAGGTGCTCGATGGAGACGTACTCGTCGCCCATCTTCTTGGCCTGCGCCAAGGCATCGTTGAAGATCCTGCTGACCTCCGAAGAGTAATACAATTCAGTACCGCTGCTGCGCGGTTGTGAGTTGATGGCCTGGTCAAGGGATTCGTTGAGGCGATTCAGGTTGACGCTCAGCTTCTTCATGAGGTTGGGCACAAGATAATCATCGCTCAACAGCATACCTTTCAACAGGTGGATAGCCTCGATGGTCTGGCTCTGGTGCGACTGTGCAATCTCCTGAGCCTTCCCGATGGCTTCCTGTGATTTGATGGTGAATTGGTTGATGTTCATGGTTGGTTTTCCTTTCTTTTTAACGGCAGAAGGGACATCAAAATCTTGGCCAATTCAAACGCAGTGCAGTTTTGGCTTAATTTATGACAAAATGTCAGAAAAACCAAGGAATTAAGGTTTGATTTCGTGACAAAATGACAAATACACATTGTTTCAGCATTGGAGTGTTTGTTGAAAAGCGGCATGGATTAAGCCTCTCTCCATGTCGGCAGTCGCATCTCTGAACTTTCTCTTGGCTTCGCTCCCACTGCCGCATTGCCTCATCGCGAGGAACGAAGCGATCCAGACATCCAGCAGGCTCCGCAGAGCATGTCATCCCAGCGTGGGCTTGTGTGATGGATTGGGATCACCAAAAGTGCGACTACAAGTTTGCCATCATTGACTATGAGGTAGATGATGAGTTGAAAGAAATCGCGAAAAAAGCCGGATTAGATATAACTGGATATAAACATGTTATTGAAACAAGCGGAACCGGTCATTCACAAAACAGACATGGTGGAAACAGCAATGATAGGATGCCATTGACCGTGGAGGACTATTTCTTAATCCCATACATTATTAAAAACCGAGATGCCGTCTCATCTCACCATCTTTGACTCGAATACACAAGAACAAGGTCTTTATTTACGAGAAAAAGATCGGTGATCATTACGTCTATGTAGAGGAAATAAGAAGAGGCAGGAACAAAAGTCTTGCTTTTCAGTCTTTAAGAAAAAGAAAAGCCTCCAAGTAGGAGGCTTTATTTGTTATCACGGAGGGTATCGTGCGTTGTGGCCCGTCCCTTACGTCTTGATAATCCGCTGTTTTTCTATCCGTTTCCGCGACCAACTGCCTGCAAAATTACAACTTTTCCACAAATCTGCAAGGGACTGCGGCTTTTTTGGTCAAAAATCTATCTCACAAGAAGATAAATCGCCACTCCCACAGCCAACACAAGCCCCACGCTGAGCCAGATAATCTTGCGCTTCTGCTCGTTCAGCTTAGTGGCCATCTATTTCACCTTGCCCCTCATGTCGGCCATCTCCTCCACGTTTCGCTTCTCCCGCTCCACATATCCGGTTCGTTCCTCCTTGAAGTCCTTCTCCTGCTTCGTGATGCGTTTCTCCAAATTGGCTATTTGGTCGGCATATTGCTTACTCACTCGTTTCTTTCATCGTTGTATAATCCTTAAATTTATAACCATACCAAACATACCTTTCATCTTTATTGTATATGTATCCTTTTAATGACATCATTTATTGTTTTATTACCCCCAAAACAAGTTCCTCTATCTTCTACACCAAAGCAGTTTCTATTCGCATAATGCGGAGCCAAAATGATATCAAATCTCCTCCAACCCCAATTCCTTCAAAAACACATTGAGTTTGCCACGTGATTCTTCAATCTTCCCATCTGTTTCCTTCAATTGCTTGGTAACGGCTCCAAGGTCAATCTGTTCTTCTTCTTTCGACAGATTGACATAGCGAGTGATATTGAGGTTGTAATCGTTTTCCTTGATTTCCGCCAATGAAACCAAGCGCGAGAAACGCGGTTCCTCTCTGCGGAATTGGTAAGTCTCCACAATCTTGTCCACATCCTTGTCGCGAAGGTAATTCTGCCGTTTGCCTTTCTCGTAATGCTCCTCACCGCTGGCATTGATGAACAAAATTTTGTCGTTCTTGCGGCATTTCTTCAACACGAGGATGCACACCGGAATGCCCGTGGAATAGAACAAATTGGCGGGAAGGCCAATGACGGTATCAATGTTGTCATCTTCAAGCAGTTTCTTGCGGATGACTTCTTCTTTGCCGCCACGGAACAACACACCGTGAGGCAAAATGATGGCCATTGTGCCGTTGTCGCTCAAAAAGTGGAAGCCATGCAACAGGAATGCAAAATCAGCAGCGGACTTGGGGGCCACACCATAGCGACTGAAACGGAAGTCTTTTGCTGTTTCCTCCGTCGGGTCCCAGCGCAGGCTGAAAGGCGGATTGGCGACCACCGCATCAAACTGCATCTTTTTGGCGGGGTTCTGCTCGTTGAGGATGTCCCAATCGTTGGCAAGCGAATCTCCGTGGTGAATTTCAAACTCCGTGTCCTTCACGCCATGCAGCAGCATGTTCATTCGGGCAAGGTTGTATGTGGTGATGTTTTTCTCTTGACCATAAATCTTGCCGATAGCATGGTCTTTCATTTCGCGGCGTACATTCAGCAACAGCGAACCCGAACCGCAAGCAAAATCCAGTACCTTATCAATGCGTTTCTTTTTGCCTGTTGCGGGGTCTTGGCAGTCGAGGGTGACAATGCGCGAAAGGATGGTTGAAATCATTTGCGGTGTATAGAACTCACCGGCTTTCTGCCCTGAACCTGCCGCAAATTGGCCAATCAGATATTCGTAGGCATCACCCAAAGCATCGGAATCCGAAGGAATTTCAGCAAGACCGTCGGCGATGGTTCTGATGACCTTGCATAAAAGTGCATTGCGTTCGGTGTAGTTCTTGCCCAACTTCTCCGAATTCAGGTTGATTTCGGAGAACAAACCCTTAAACGAACTTTCAAACGACTCGTTTTCAATGTATTTGAATCCTTCTTGCAAAGTGGTAAGCAAATCATCGCTTTGCGTGCGCGCCAGTTCGACGATATTGTCCCAAAGGTACTTCGGCTCGATCACATAATGAATCTTGCGCTTCATCTGTTTCTCGAACAGGAAGGTATCGTCAGGATTGTTTTCGTACCATATTTGCAGTGGAGCATAATCTGATCCCAATTCTTTCTGTGCGGATTTGATGTAATTGTCCGACAGGTATTTCCAGAAAAGGAACGACAGCATATAATCGCGGAAATCGTCCGCCATCATCGCCCCGCGCAGGTTGTTGGCAATGTTCCAAAGGGTCTTACCGAGTTCTTGTTGGTTATTTGCGGTCATCGTGTTAGAAATCAATTTTCCATATGCTCTTTGCACAATTACCCATTTGTTGCTGTCGACGATTTATAGCATCGCTATTCCATTCCGAATAATCATCAGGAATTGATTTGGTTGTCACAAAAGCGGATTGTCTATAGACTCCTGCCTTTTGTTGATATGTTTTGTTTTCCAAATCTCTGTTGTAACTCTTCTCAAGCAGACACATATTGCCAAGTCGATAGATCAAAGCGTCAAAATCATAGTTGTCTTCCCCCCATTCTTCGCCTGGATTTTGAGGCAAAATATGCTCTATTGTATCAGTTTCACTTGAAAAGTTCACATCTCTGGAACCTCCTTTAAAACGTTCTATCTTCCCAAGAATGTACCTAATGACTTTATTGTTTCTCGTATTCTCAACAATCGTCTTATGATTGAACAGAGGCAAGAACTCATTGTCGTCAACATAAATCTCTTTCAGCATTGACCTATCATACACTTTCTCCTGTGTAATTTTAATAGCCATACTATTGTAAACCTTTTCAATGTCATTTGGATTTTTCCCAGAAATAACATTATATCGGAAACCTATGATGATCACATCGTTTAGAAGTCGTTCAAATAAAGCGACATCAAGAGATTTATATGCGGCCATCAGCAATGAATACGGTTGTTTTAGATTAAAAATGTTCAGCAGCTCAATATTATTGCTAATGTTCCTGTTGCCCTGCCATAATTCATCATTTGCATTACGCAACGCCATATATATGTCACTATAGCCAAGCATTTCATTCAACAAAGCAAAAACTTCAGTATCCGTTTTAATCTTATCCCGGATAGCCTTGAACAAATCGTTGGATCTTACTGTTTTGTTTTTGGAATTCCAATAATATCTGATGAAATCTGGCAGTTTCTCTGCTTGAATGTTTTTTGTCAAAGCCGACCACTTGTCTTCAAGTGTTGCAATTCTGTCAGGATACATAGACGTGTTGTCCACCAATGAGAAAAGATAGTTTTTCAACAAATCAGCAGACGACAATTGTACACCACGAGCATTCAAAGTCTCAAACACCTTGAACGCATTCATTTCGTCGCTTACCCTGATGATGGTGAAATGCAAATTATCGACGATATATGTAATAAATTCCGCATACTCTCTGCCCGTCCTAAATTTGTTCGTTAGTTGCCTTTCGTACCACTCGAAACACTTTTTCATCAACTTCTCAGTATATGAAGTATTACGCAACTTCAATTCACCAAGTTTAACAATGTATTCCTTATAATAGTTGTCATTGTTCCTGTTCAAGACAAGAATATTGTCATACTCTAAAGTGACGGGATCGACATTACCAATATAAGTATCTTTCAATGTTGAAACTCTCCGTTCATTCTCCTCTACTTCAACTCCCTTATCTATAAGCTTTTGAATAGACTTGATAGCGGCAAGAATAATCATGGTAATAGTGGTAAACCGCTGTTGACCATCAATAATCAAACAATCTTTCCCTTTAGTCATTTGCAAGACTAGATAACCCATATAATGTTCCCCTTTTTCGGAAATCATAGTCTCAATATCTTGCCACAAATCATCCCATTGCTCAATATCCCACGAGTAATCTCGTTGGAATTTCGGGATAATATACTTGCCACCGCTACGGATAAGCGAGCCGAAATGGTTTGTTGTTGAATCTTGTATGCCTATCATATTCTCTTATTTTTATCTTGCAAAAGTACAAATTAATTCACAAACATTTGTTGCATCAATCCTTTTTTGTATTGTCCCAGCAGGCCGACCTTCTCCGTAAAGGCATTGATTTGATCGTCCATCGCGGAAAGACACGAGGCGATTTTGCGCTGCTCTTCATATTTCGGACAAGGAATCATAATTTCAGAGAACTGCTTATACGAAACCATTTTGCCATCTCTAATACCTTCCAAATTACGATTTAAATCTTGGATGTATTGGTTGGATTTAAAATAATAGCGATAAAAATCATCGCAAACATTATCATTTCTCTTTCTTAAAACAATATATGCAGGACTGCACAAACCTCTGTAATTTGAATATTCAATTCCTCCTTGGAAAGACCTTAAACTAATAATGAAATCACCTATTTCAACAACCTTGTAGCCTTCAACGCTCTTATCGCTTACGATTACAGTGTAATCAATCAAATCTCTTGGGATAGCACCTTGGTCTTGTGTAATTGCAAGAACAGGCAAATCAGAATTGTGATTCTTATTTACAATAGGTTCGAACATCTTATCTCCATTATAATAAATCCATTCTTTTTCGTCATAAAACTCTGGAAATCTTAATCTTCCAACAACAAATTTGTTAATATTGTTTATTACCCCCCCCCCGTTGGTTAAATAAATTTTGCATCAAACCTTTTTTGTAGGCTTTCAGTTGTTCGAGTTTGCCATTAGTGGCGTTTATCATCTCATCTGCCGCAGAAAGGCAGGCTGCTATGCGCTGCTGTTCGGCAAGAGGTGGAACACGAAGAAGAATATTAAAAAAGTCTTCGGAAGAGATGTTCAACAAACCATGATTTCGCGCTCCTTCCTGTGCAATATTTGAGATTTGGCCATTTATCATACCGGTTTCAAAATAGAACCGAAAGAAATCCGCATCACACATACTTTCTTCTTTCAGTCTAAAGCATATGTATAATGTGGACACAACTCCTTTTTCATACAATAATAATGGCTTTATTGCTCCAAAAGGATAGCCTTGAGAACGGCTTTTGTTATATGCAAAATCTCCCTTTTTTATGATGTAATAATTTGTAACATCCGTTGCTGCAACATTTTTACTGAAATACTCAAACTGATTTACTAATCCGTATTGTGCAGAAATCGTGAGTACATTCTTATTATTTTCGGAATTCTTATCCGTAACTCTCGTAAATAAATCTCCCAACCTCTTCACTTCCCATTCCCCATCATTTGCGAAATCGGGGAAGCGGAGGGCGGGGATGTGGTTGTATGAAGGTTTGGTGGTCATAACATTGAATTTTGAAAGGGGAAACCGTTATACCCGACCATATAAAATGGGAAACGCCCCTCAAGTATGCTGCCAAAGGCGCGCCTGAAGGGCTTATTATCAATGTGTTGCATTAAAGAGAGTTTTTCTCTTAATGAGGCTGCAAAATTACAACTTTTTTCAATATGAAACATCGTGTTACTCATAAAACTATCTCCTATTCCTCATACGCCTTCAATCCCGAAATCTCTTGCCCTGGCACTAACCGTTTCAGCAGCGGAACGAGGTCATTCATCAGTTCGGTTTCCTTGCGGGTGCGGTCACGCCAGCCCAAGTCCAAAGGCTCAAGCAAGTCGTTCAATTTCTCGCCATTGAAAATCTTGCGATCTACAATGTCGTTCACGAAAGTCTGCAACGAGGCCACGCTTAAGCCATGCTTCTCGGCAATGGCTTTCAGTTCCTTAGCGTATTTCTCCGTTTTGAAATCTTCGTAGCCGTTCCTGATTTCATCTTCAGTCTTACCATTCACACCATCAAGGCTGTCAATGTAGGCAATAATGTCCTCACGGTCGTCAAGCAAGTTGGCACTCGATCGAATCAAGTTGACCAACTCCTCTTTGGTCATTTTCCACTTGGCAGGCTGTCCCATATACCGCGAAATCAACTCCATGATATAATCGTAGTCAATCAAGGCGGAAGCGAACAATACAAACTCAAAATCAAGGTCTTCCACTTCATCAGGGACTATTGCTGAAGTCTTCTCGCGTCGGGTCTTCAATTCACGGGCGAGGTCGAGATAGGCACCACGGAAAGCCCGCAAATCGTCTTCCGTGAAACCATATTGAGGTTGTTGCTCTGCTGCACAAGTTGGGTCGTTTTCATCTTCAACTTCCACGAGATCAGTATATTGGTCGAGTTGGGTCTTAAGCCGCTGCACCTCTTTGAAACGGTTGATGAAATCGGCCTTGGCAGCATCGCCTTTCAGGTTGGGCACCTCTTCTGCCTTGAAGTCCAAATCGTGAAGCGTCATAAAGTCGCGCAAGCTGTTCACCGCCTCATAATACTTCTTCTTGATGGCCGATGCAGGTTCAACCAGCCAAATCTGGCGTGCTTCCTCCTTCTTCTCGCCCGAGAACAGAGCAATAGCCGTATCCACGGCTTCCTGCTGGCTGCGGAAATCAAGGATGTTGCCATAGGGCTTGCTGTCGTTCAAGATACGATTAGTACGCGAAAAGGCCTGTACCAAACCATGGTATTTCAGATTCTTATCGACATACAACGTATTCAGATACTTGGAATCAAAGCCCGTCAGCAGCATATCCACCACAATCGTAATGTCTATCTTGTTCTCGTGAGCGTAATCCTTGTTGCTATATTGCTGGTTCTTGATGCGCTGCTGTATATCCTGATAATAGGCATCAAACTCATTCACAGAATGATTGGTGCCGAATTGCTTGTTGTAATCGGCAATAATAGTCATCAACGCGGCCTTCTTCTGGTCTGGCTCCTGCTCGTTGTCTTTCTGCTCCTGTGGCAAATCCTCTTGAATCTGCATGATGTCGCGATTGCCTTCGGCGGGCGGCGAGAACACGCAAGCAATGTTCAGCGGCTCGTAACCGCTGTCCAATTCCATTTTTTGTGCTTGGGCATCTTTGAACAAATTGTAATACTCAATGGCCTCGTTGATGGAACCTGTGGCAAACAAAGCGTTGAAGCGTCCTTCGTTGGTTGCAGCGCGGTGTTTCGCCAAAATCGCTTTCACAATGGCAGATTTCTTCACTGTATCGCCCACCATGTCCGTTTTATCAGGCTTGAAATAATCCACATGGAAACGCAGCACATTGCGATCGTCGATGGCATTGGTAATTGTGTAGGCGTGAAGCTCTTTCTCAAATACATCCTTGGTGGTCTTGTATTGCGCTTCCTCACCCGTGATTTGGGTGTAGGAGGCATTCGCTTCAAAAATTGGCGTCCCCGTAAAACCAAACAATTGTGCATTTGGGAAGAACTCCTTGATGGCTTTGTGGTTGTCGCCAAATTGCGAGCGATGACATTCATCAAAAATAAAGACAATGCGTTTATCTCTCAACGGCATCAAACGCTCTTGGTAATTGCGACGGTTTTTCGGGTCGAGGGCGATACCCAATTTCTGAATGGTAGTGACAATGATTTTGTCGGCATAATCCTCGGAAAGCATTCGGCGCACAAGTGCATCAGTGTTGGTGTTTTCCTCCACACAACCATCCTGAAACTTGTTAAATTCCTCGCGTGTCTGCTTGTCAAGGTCTTTGCGGTCCACCACAAAGAGGCATTTCTCAATTTCGGGATTGTCTTTCAATAGCGTTGAAGCCTTGAACGAGGTGAGTGTTTTTCCGCTACCCGTGGTGTGCCAGATGTATCCGTTACCACGATTCTCATTGATGCAACTGACAATCGCCTTCACCGCATAAATCTGATATGGACGCATCATCAACACCTTCCGTTCACAAGCTACCAAAACCATATAACGACTAATCATCTCACCTAAACGGCACTTTTGCAAGAAAGCATCCGAGAAAGCCTCCAAACCACTTATCTTCTGGTTTTTCTCATCAGCCCATTTGTATACAGGCAGATATTTCTCCTCGGCATTGAAATTGAAATGCTCCGTATTATTATTGGCAAAATAGTAGGTGTTGTGTTGGTTGCTAACAATGAATATCTGCATAAAACAAAGCAGCGAATTGGTATAACCATTACCAACATCCTTCTTGTAGTCCACAATCTGTTGCATGGCACGACGATAACTTACATCCAAGGTCTTCAACTCAATCTGAACAACAGGTAAACCATTGATGAGCAAAATGACATCATATCGTTGGAAACTATTCCGAGTGTTGATACGCAATTGATGTATCACCTCATAATCATTTTTGCACCAATCCTTGATGTTCACCAACATGTATTGCAGTGGTGTGCCATCCTCACGCATAAAAGTGTTGCGCTCACGCAGTCGCTTCGACGCATTGAACACATCCGAATCCGTGATTTCCTCCAACAAACGCGCAAACTCGTTGTCGGTAAGATGACAGCGGTTCAAGGCTTGGAACTTCTCGCGAAAATTGCGTTCCAACGAATCACGGTCGTTGATGTCGGGGCGATAGACATATTTCAGATTCTCGCTTAAGTAGCGGATAAATCGGTCTTCTATTTGCTTTTCAAGTGCCATAACCAACCTTCTCGTTTGAAGAAATGAATCTACAAAAATACGGATTTTTCTCGAATATAGTTTTTTTTCCGTTTTTTTTCAATTTCATAGCACAAAAACACATTCAACTGCCATAGATCCAAGAAACCACACCTACCCTCGCTGGGATGACATGCCTGCTGCAAACACTCAAGGACAACTTAGATGTTTTAGTATGCATATGTATAAAAATATAAAATACAACCATTTATCCGACTACAAACGTTTAATCAACAGTTTGGTCTTGAAATTGTAAAAACGATCATAGCATCCTTTAGTCTACCCCCTCTTCTACGCCTCAATAAACCAATAAACCAATGAGTCAGGATTCTTGTATTTCTCCAGCCTCTTCGCCTTTTCAATGTCTTCGGGCATGTTTTCAACAAAGGTTCGTTTTCACGCCATCTGTCAATGCTCCTTTTTCGTATTGCGGAGAATGGATCAACAGTTTCAATATATAAATCCCAAAACTTATGCTGACGTGTTAGCGAATCGCATAAAATCGAGTTTTTATTTCCCAATGTCCAGTCTTGTTGCTGCCTATACGGACAATGACTCCTTCCTTTTTCAGTTCGTTGAGCCGGCGTTTGATAGTAGCTTCAGAAACACCTATCAATGCGGCATATCCGGCGTAATTCAACGCGCCATCCCGTAGAACAGCCTGGTACAATTGCTGTTTTATCGGGTCAGAGAATGTATTTATCGGGTCAAGGGCAATGCTTATCGGGTCATTGTGTTGCGATTGCTTATACTCCTCAATCTCCAACCATGATTGAAATACATTTTCTATCTTTCGTTTATACATAAACACATTTTATGGCCGACTTTTTTATATATCACGCACGTTTTATGGCCGACTTTTGGCGCAAAGATATACATTTTTCTAATTTTGGTGACTGCGGTCATCACGAGGCTGAATGACAACCGACGCATAAGCAACTACATCCATGTTGCTGTGGATCAACCACTTGGACACTCCTACGTCCCACCCTCATGCCCACGCTGGAATGACATGGCTGCTGCACAAAGCCCTGAAGGGGCGACCCGATGTCATGGCAGCGGTGAAGCACAGCGCAACCCTGCCTATAAAAACACCCAAGACGACACAACCGCCAATAAACCCAAGCCCCGAAGGGGCGACCCAACATCAAGGCAGCGGTGAAGCGCAGCGCAACCCTGCCTATAATAAAATGATGCAGCCATAGATCCCAAGCCACCGCACCTGCCCACGCAGGGATGACATGGCTGCTGGGTCTACACTGGGATGACGCGGCTGCTGCCCACACGGGGATGACGCAGCCATAGATCCCAAGCCACCGCACCTGCCCACGCAGGGATGACATGGCTACGCAAACCCATCAGGATAACATGGCCAGAAAGCATTGGATTGACACAACAACCGATTATTTCCCTATCTTTGCCCCCAAATTCCACCCGCTATGAAACTCGCAGAAGCATTAAGCATCAGGAAAGACCTGCAGAAGCGCATCCAACAGCTGGGACAGCGCATACAGAACAACGTGAAAGTGCAGGAGGGCGACGCGCCTTCGGAAGAACCTATGGAGCTGATGAAGGAACTCGACGCCTGCCTGACACAGCTGGAAGACCTCATCTGGCGCATCAACGCCACCAACATGCAGACCAAGAACGCCGAGGGCGTCACCCTCACCCAACTCATGGCCCGCAAGGACGTGCTGACCATGCGAGTCGGCAACCTGCGCAGCATCTTTGAGACTGCCTCGGCGGGACAGGACCGCTACTCGCGCTCGGAGATCAAGACGGTGACCGTGGTCGACGTGAAATCCATCGGCAAACAGGCGGACGAATGCTCCGCCCAGCTGCGCCAACTCGACATGGAGATACAGTCGTTGAATTTCCAGACCGAGCTGGTCTGAACCTTAGGGCATCCGCATTCATAGGGCGAACCGGAACCCCCACCATTGACCGTTGCCCGGAGCCGACAACACCCGTTCACGATGAACCGCACGGCGCAGGCTCAGCACGTTGTCATTCGAATGCACGGCTTAGGCCGCACGGCGCACTACCGACCGGTTGACTATGGGTGTCGGATGCCTTTCTTCTTTCTCGGTGGTCCATGTTGCTGCCTATACGGACAATGGCTCCACATGGATGGAAATGTGCGTTTCCTCGCCGTAACGTTCCTTCAGCAGGCGTTCCACCTCGGTGGCTGTGTCGTGGGCATCTTTTAGCGGGATGTCGCCGTCCATCAGGATGTGCATCTCTATGGCGTAATGGTTGCCGATGCGGCGGGTGCAAAGCTCATGCGGCTCGGTGACACCCGGCACACGCCTCACGATGTCCAAAATCTCGTTTTCCACCTCGTCGGGCAAGGAGTGTTCCATCAGCTCGCCCATGCCGTTTTTGAACAGGTCGACGGCGACCTTGACAATGAATGCGCCCACGGCGATGGAGGCGATAGGGTCGAGCACGGCCCAACGCTCGCCCAAAAGGATGGCACCGCCGATGCCGATGGCTGTGCCAATGGAGGACAGGGCGTCGCTACGATGATGCCAAGCATTGGCTTCCATGGCCTGCGAATCGAGTTGTTTGGCCTTGCGTTTGGTGTATTGGAAAGTCAACTCTTTCAACAAGATAGAGACCAAAGCCGCCACGAGTGCCAAGGTCCCAGGTTGGGTCAAAGTGCCGCCATGGGCCCAGAAAGCGATTTTTTTGGCTCCTTCTACAAAAATGCCCACCGCGACCGCAAAAAGCGCGATGCCAATGAGAGTGGTCGCCAGGGTCTCAAACTTGCCGTGACCGTAGTCGTGCGACTTGTCCTTGGGCCGATGGCTGATGCGCACGAAAGCCAAAACGATGATATCGGTGGCGAAATCCGACACCGAATGCACCGCATCGGCAATCATGGCCGAGCTATGGCCGACGATGCCCGCCACAAACTTGAACGCCACCAACACCACGTTGACCGCGCTGCCCAAAAGGGTCACTTTATAAACTTCCTTTTCCCTATTCATCATGCTTTCTTCTCCGTCAAAATCATGAACAAAATCGCAAACAAAATCAACGCCACGCCGACGGCCACATTAAACGTGAACGGCTCATGGAAAACCAGGGTCCCGATGAAGATGGCCGTCAAGGGTTCGAGGATGCCGAGGACTGAGGTTTTGGTAGCCCCAACCGCCTTGGTCGCCGCAGCCAGGGTGATGGTGGCAATGGCCGTGGGCAACACCGCCAAGCCCAACACATTCAGCCAACTGACTGCATCGGGGACGGGGTTCAGATGCACACCGAAACCCGACAGGGCAAACAGCATCAGCGAGCCGATGAAGAAACAATAGAAGGTCAAGGTGAGGTTAGGCAGCGCCTTGATTTGCTGGCTTTGGTTGACGATGACAATAAACAAGGTGTAGCACAAGCCCGAAGCCACCACGAGAGCGATGCCGCGCCAATCGATGAAGCCGCCACCGCCCTTGACGGAAAGCAGCACCGCGCCCGCCACGCCCGCAAAGATGGAAATCCAAGTCTGCCAGGTTGGGAACTGCTTGAAAAACATCATGATCAGCGCGACCATGATGGGATAGACGTACAGGATGCTCGTGGCGACGCCAGAAGGAATGTATTTGTAGGCCTCGAACAAGGTGATGCTGCATCCCGTGAACAGCACGCCGAGAATCGCCATCAGGCCAAACTGTTTCCACGTGATGCGAATCTGCTTTTTGGCGACGAGCATAAACGCCAGCATAAACAGGGTGGCCACACCGTAGCGGTAAAACAGCAACGAATTGACATCCAGCCCCTTATTGATGACCGGCACACCAAAAAGCGGGTTCATGCCGTAGGTGATGCCAGAAATGATGCCCGCCAGATAGCCCCAACGCAATTGATTCTTGTTTTCCATAACCGAAACTTTGGGTCGGCATTTAACTACGTTGAATCGTAGATTTCGACAAGCTCAATGGCCTTAGGTTCCTGAGCCCGGCGAAGGACCGACTTTCAAATTTGGACTGCAAAATTACGACTTTTTTTCGCCCAATTGCTTGCCAATTCACGGAAAATGAGTACTTTTGCAGCCGAAACCTCGGGTAGGTTTTAGTTAATTCATTCATAATCAACTTAAAACATCAAATTATGCCTGCAAAGATTAGATTGCAAAGACATGGCAAGAAGGGTCAGCCCTTCTATCACATCGTAGTTGCCGACTCTCGTTCGCCACGTGATGGCAAGTTCATTGAGAAACTGGGCACCTACAACCCCCTCACCAACCCCGCCCAAATCAACCTCAAGTTTGACAGGGCGCTGTACTGGTACAGCGTTGGCGCACAGCCGACCGACACTGCCCGCTCGCTCCTCAGCAAGACCGGCGTCATGATGAAGTACCATCTGATGCGCGGCGTCCAGAAAGGCGCCATGACCGAGGAACAAGCCGAAGTGAAGTTCCAGACCTGGATGAAGGAAAAGGAAGCCAAGGTTGCCAGCGCAGCCAAGGCCGTTGAGGAAAAGATTCGTGGCGAGAAGAAGACCCGCATGGATGCTGAGAAGCAAGTGAACGAGGCCCGCGCCGCTGAGCTTGCGAAGAAGAAACTCGCCGAAATCGAGGCCAAGAGAGCTGAAGAGGCTGCTGCCAAAGCCGCTGAAGAAGCCGAGGCCGCCGCAGAGGAAGCTCCCGCCGAGGAAGCCCCTGCCGCTGAAGCTCCTGCCGAAGCCTAACCGCGAATTTTCACCACATCGCATAAAAACCGCTCTTTTGAGGGCGGTTTTTTTGTTTTTGAGGATTCATTCACAACCCGCGGAAAAACAAAAACGCCTCGTTTTTGATGAAATCACGCAGGACGCGGCAGGCCTCCATGTCGGTCGGGCAAGGTGAATCAGGACATTCGTAAACGGCATCAAAAGCCAACCTATCGACCGTTTTCAGGTCGCGAGGAAGGTAGCCTTCCAAATCAATCAGGCATTCGTGCATTACCGTAACCACCAATGGTTCAACGGATTGCAAAGGATTACGTCCTGCCGAGACCACCTCCATCAAAGGGGAATAGTCGCGCAGGAACGCCGCCGCCATCGGGCCGCAGCAAGCATCCGTTTCGGTGACCACCAAGACTTTCATACCTAATTAATAATGCGCCGCAAAGGTAACGAAAATCCCAAAATGCAAGAAATTTAGACAGAAACAGCGCTAATTCAAGTCAATTTCCTATCTTTGCGCCCTAAAACAAAAATCACAAACTGTAAAAACATGGGAAGAGCATTTGAATACCGCAAAGCGGCCAAGCTGAAAAGATGGGGACACATGTCGAGAGTGTTCCCGAAACTGGGAAAACTGATCACCATCGCTGCCAAAGAAGGCGGCCCCGACCCTGACATGAACCCCAAACTGCGTCAGGCCATCCAGAACGCCAAGGCTGAAAACATGCCTAAGGACAACATCGATGCCGCCATCAAGCGCGCCACCGACAAGGACGCCGCCAACCTCGTGGAAATCTGCTACGAAGGCAAAGGCCCCTACGGCATCCAGTGCATGGTGGAATGCGCCACCGACAACACCACGCGCACCGTGGCCAACGTGAAGTCGTACTTCAACAAGTGCGGCGGCTCGTTCCTGCCCATGGGCTCGCTTGAGTTCATGTTCACGCGCAAGGCCGTGTTCGAAATCGAGATGCCCGCCGGCATGGACAAGGACGAACTGGAGCTGGAGCTCATCGACTACGGCCTGGACGAAATCGTCAGCGAGACCGACGAAGAGGAAGGCACCACCACGACCACCGTCTACACCGCCTGGACCGACTACGGCACCATGCACGACGCCCTTGAGGAGCGCAAAATCAATATCGTGAAGGCCAACCTGCAACGTTTCCCCAACCAAACCGTCAGCTTCACCGACGAACAGATGGTGGAAATCGAGAAGTTCCTGGACAAAATCGACGAAGACGAAGACGTGCAAGCCGTGTACACCAACATGGAATAATATCTTCGAATAATTAAGCCATTAAGAAGCAACGCGTTATATAATGCGTTGCTTTTTTGTCATAAAAAAGTTTTTTTTATTCCAAATAAACCACTAAATTTGCGGTCCGAATTCAAATAAGTACGTTTATGGGTTGGCACGAACAATTGAAAGAAAAGTTGACGGCCCTCTCGAAAGCCGAATTCAACTACATAGAGACCCGCGAGTTGGGGCAGCTCACCGAAATCGACCTCGATTGCAGCGGAATCTACATGGATACTACTGTCATCTATTTTGAGATCAAGAACTTCGCGTTTCTCCTCAAGGAGAACGGACGACGGAAAATGGCCCAAGTTTATACCATGTACCAGCAGGTGCTCTCTGCTGTCGCCGAACAAACCGGAGGCTTTGTCAATTGCTTCTCCCCCGAGGCGTTCCTCGTCATCTATCCGTGCAAGGAAGAAGAAGGCGACAACGCAGTCAGGGCCGCAATGAAAATCGCATACGCGCTCACCAACGATTTCAAGGACCAGTTTACGGTCGTCTCAGGCCTGGAGTTTGCCATGGGCCTGGATCACGGTCACCTCATGGGAACGAAGAACCTGTCGGACAACAACTTGGAACACATTACCTGGTTCGGATCGTCCATCTTCAAGGCCAAAAGGATTTGCGGACAATGCGCGCGTCCCTACCATGTGGGCATCTCCAGCATCATTTACCATAATCTTAGCGAAGAACTCCTCAGCAAGAAAAAGAGCATTCTCGGCATCACCAAAAAGATCGACCTTTGGAACAGGGTCAGCTACCAGCACGAGAACGTCAAAAAGCATCTTTATCAAACCAACAACAAACTTAGCTTGGTTGAGGGACAATAAACGCCTCCGTTTTCCGTTCGCATGTATATGGATTTGGAGCCCATGACATCAGCGAAAAGGCGTTTGCTTTGTATCCTATTGATTTTCATATCAATAACAAGTTCTTCCACTCTTTTGGCACAAGAGCGCTATCCTTTTGTCACACCTAAAATCGACTCCATCTGCCGCAACACTTTGGAATACGTCAGAATCAAGAACTCACTGCTGAGGCAACTCGACCAAATCGACATAGAAATGGCGCAGCTTAAACAGACCATCGGCGAACTGCAACAGTATCAAGACGAAATTCTTGAGGAACACGGCATTATCGTCGATGAGCTGGACATCGTCAACCGCCACATCGACTCGCTGACACCCAAGCGCCCCGACGGCCCTCGACCCAAGGAAAACATCATCAATATCCTGAGCGAGAGGCTCAGCTTTCATGGGAATTTTGGCCTGAACATCAACCAATTGGCCCTCTCTAACTGGGCGGCGGGCGGCGAAAACTCAGCCACTGGGAAGGCCTTTGCCAACTTCACCCTCCTGGACAAGAAGAAAACCTTCGAGCAAAAGCTAGCCGGTGCCTTCGCCTTCGGCATTGCGCACTTCGCCAACAAACGCATCGAGAAGCAGGACGACAAGATCGACCTCACCTATTCCCTCTCGCTCAACAGCAAAAGCCAATGGAACCTGACGGCAGTGGCCACGTTCAACACGCAGTTTGCCAACGGCTACAAATACCCCAACGACTCCACCGTGATTTCCGGCTTCTTCGCGCCCGCCTATCTTACCGTTTCGGCAGGCTACTCCTACAAATTGAAAAACGAGCATTTGCAGTTCTTCCTCAGCCCGCTGGCCGGAAAGGTCACCTTTGTGATGAACCAAGACCTCGCCGACCAAGGCAGCTTCGGCGTCAAGAAAGGCTATTACGACCAGGACAGCATCTGGGTTCCAGGCGAGAACATCGCCGCCGCACTCGGCATCAACTTCATTGTCAACTACAAGCAGCCCATAGGCAAGAGCATCACCTACACGACGATGTTCAACGGGTTCTTCAACTACACCGAGAAACGCGACGACGGCATTGCCAGAATCGACTTCAATTGGGAGAACAACATCGATTTCTCCATCACCAAACACCTCAGAACCATCCTTTTCGTACATCTGAAATACGACCACAACACCACCTTCCCCGTTTACGAAACCGTTAATGGTGAGGAAGTTGTGGTGGACAACATACCCAAACTGCAATTCAAGGAATCCTTAGGCATCGCCTTGGTACACACATTCTAAACGCATTGAAAATGAATATTTTAGTCACTGGCTGCAACGGCCAATTGGGAACCGAACTACAGAAAATCGCCACCAACGATGCACATCACCATTGGCTTTTCACCGATGTGGACACCTTGGACATCTGCGACAAGGAAGCTGTGGAAGCGTGTTTTGAGGCCAACCCAACCGACGTGTGCATCAACTGTGCCGCCTATACCGCCGTCGACAAGGCCGAGGACGAGCCTGAACTGGCTGAGAAAATCAATGCCTACGCGCCGCAGGTCTTGGCTCAAAGCTGCCTGAAACACAAGGCTTTATTGATTCACGTTTCCACCGACTACGTCTTTGGCGGCGATGCCGACAAACCTTATCGCGTTGAGGATGAAATCAACCCACAATCGGTGTATGGAAAGACCAAAGCCGAGGGCGAACGACTCATCCGTGAAAGCGGCTGCAATTATATGATTGTGCGCACGGCATGGCTCTATTCCTCGGTCGGGAAGAACTTCGTGAAGACCATGCTCATGCTGGGCGACACAAAAGACGAAATCAACGTGGTGGCCGACCAAAAAGGCTGTCCCACTTGGGCATACGACCTTGCTGTGGCACTTGTGGCCTTGCTCAACAAAAACAGCAAGAAACCTGTCCACGAGACCTTCCACTTCACCAACGAAGGGCAGATCACTTGGTACGACTTCGCCACCGCCATCATGGAAATCGGCGGAAAGGATTGCAGAGTGAACCCAATAACGACCGACCAATATCCTACAAAAGCCAAACGACCCGCCTATAGTGTGTTGGATTTGAGCAAGATAAAGGCATACGCTGGAATGGAGATTCCTTTTTGGCGAGATAGCTTGATAAAATGCATTGAAGAACTTAGCCCCGAAGGGGCGAAACGACATTAACCCGATGCAAGCGCAGCGCAGCTTCGGGCAGCACCCCAGGAGGCAACTAAACAACTGACAACTAAACAACTATAAACTATATACATCATGGATCCTAAAATCATCGAAAGAGCAAAATCGTGGCTCACAAACCAATACGATGAAGAAACGAGAAAGAGCGTGCAAAACATGCTCGACAACGACCCTAACGAACTGACAGAGAGCTTCTACCGCAACCTCGAGTTCGGCACCGGCGGACTGCGCGGCATCATGGGTGCCGGCACCAACCGCATGAACATCTACACCGTGGCCATGGCCACCCAAGGCTTCGCCAACTACATCAAGAAGATGAACCCCAACAAGAAGGACCTGAGCATCGCCATCGCCTACGACGGCCGCAACAACAGCCCCGCCTTCGCCAACGTCACCGCTGACGTGATGTCGGCCAACGGCATCAAGGTATACATCTTCGACTGCCTCCGCCCCACCCCCGAGCTATCCTTCGCCGTGCGCGAGATGAAATGCGACGCCGGCGTGATGGTCACCGCCTCACACAACCCCAAGGAATACAACGGCTATAAGGCCTATTGGAACGACGGCGGTCAGTTGGTCAGCCCGCACGACAAGAACGTCATCGCCGAGGTCGAGAAGATCACCGACCTCTCGATGGTGAACTTCAAGCGCAACCCCGAACTCGTCACCGTGCTTGACGAAAAGTTTGACGACATCTATTTGGATAAGGTGTACGGCCTTTCCCTCTCGCTCGACCTCATCAAAAAGCACAAAGACCTGAAGATTGTCTACACGCCCATCCATGGCACAGGTCGCCGCTTGGTGCCCGAAATCCTGAAACGCAAGGGCTTTGAAAACGTCTATTGCGTTGAGGAACAAATGATTGTGGACGGCAACTTCCCCACCGTGAAGTCGCCCAACCCCGAGGAACCCGCTGCCATGGCTTTAGCCGTGAAGAAGGCCCAAGAGGTGAACGCCGACCTCGTCATGGCCACCGACCCTGACGCCGACCGCGTGGGCATCGCCGTGAAGGACGACAAGGGCAAGTTCATCCTGCTCAACGGCAACCAGACCGCCAGCCTCTTCGTCTACTACCTGCTGACCCGCTGGAAAGAACTGGGCAAACTCACTGGAAAAGAGTACATTGTGAAGACCATCGTCACCACGGAGCTGCTGTTCGAGATGGCCAAGAAGTACAACGTGGAGCGCTACGATGTGCTGACCGGCTTCAAGTACATCGCCGACAAGATTCTGGGTCTCGAAGGCAAGATGCAGTTCATCGGCGGCGGTGAGGAGAGTTACGGCTACCTTGCCGGCGACTTCGTCCGCGACAAGGACGCCGTCATCGCCACCAGCATGATTGCCGAGGCCACCGCCTGGGCCGCCGAGCAAGGCAAGACACCTTACCAACTGCTCATGGACATCTATAAGGAGTTCGGCCTCTACAAGGAGAAGCTCGTCTCCCTAACTAAGAAAGGCATCAGCGGCACCGAGGAAATCAAAGCCATGATGGAACGCTTCCGCACCAACCCGCCCACTGAAATCGAAGGCGAGAAGATTGTGGAAATTCGCGACTACAAATTGCAGGAAGCCAAGGATTTGCAGACAGGCAAGGTCACGCCCATCGCGCTACCCAAGAGCGACGTGCTGCAATTCTTCACCGAAGGCGGCTCGAAAATCACCGTGCGGCCTTCGGGCACTGAGCCAAAGATCAAGTTCTACTTCGGCATGAAGGCACCCGTCGGCGAACCCGTCGAAACAGCGATGAAGACGCTCGACGAAAAGCTTGAAAAGGCAGCAGCGCTGCTGACGAAATAAAACGAAAAAAGCCCGCCATTAAGCGGGCTTTTCTTTTGGCTTTCAAAGTTTTATCACTTCACGATGCGTGTTCCGCAGGTCGGGTCGCCAAGGCGTGTGGCCTCAGTGATGATGGCCTCGTGACCTGTGGCCTCCACGAACAAGATGGCGGCACGCACTTTGGGAGCCATGCTGCCCTCAGTGAACTGACCCTCAGCCAGATACTGCTTGGCCTCGGCCACGGTGATGGTATCCAAAGCCTTCTCGTTCTCTTTGCGGAAGTTGATATAAACCTTCGGCACGTCGGTGAGGATGTAGAACTCGTCGGCACCGATCTTGATGGCAGTCATGGAGGAAGCCAAGTCCTTATCGATCACGGCTTCAACGCCACCCAAGCTACCGTCAGCCTTCTCGATGACGGGGATGCCGCCACCACCCACGGTGATGACCACATTGCCTTGCTCGGCCAAAGCCTTCACGATGTCAACGTTTTGGATGGCAATCGGTTTGGGCGAGGCTACCACCTTGCGCCAGCCGCGACCTTTCGGGTCTTCTTTATAAATAGCACCCGTCTCGGCAGCGTACTTTTCAGCCTCTTCCTTGGTGTAATAGGGTCCCACGGGTTTGGTGGGGTTCTGGAACATCGGGTCGTCCTTGTCCACGACAACCTGCGTCACTAAAGTGACCACGTTGCGCTTGATGCCTTCCTTGGCAAAGGTCTTGCCCAAACCCATTTCAATCATGAAACCAATCAGACCTTGGGTTTCGGCAACGCAGAAATCGATAGGCATACCCGGTACGCCAAATTGATGGTGACCGGCCTCGTGCTGCAACATGACATTGCCCACTTGGGGACCGTTGCCATGGCCGATGACCAGGTTATACCCCTCTTTCAGGAAAGGAAGCAGCGAATGGCAAGTCTCGGTGACGTTTTCCATCTGCTCCTTGTAGGTTCCCTTCTGACCGCCTCTCAGCAAAGCATTTCCGCCGAAAGCGATAACAGCTAATTTCTTCATATAATTCAAGATTTAAGATTTCAAATTCAAGATTATATCCGTTTGATTTCCAGTAGATTATTTACGTTGATAAGCCACTTCATAACCTGCCTGCTCAAGCACGAGCTTGTCATCGGTATGCTCAACGATATTCAAGGTGTCGGAGAACTCATGAGGATTGGTTCCCGTGTATTGACCCTTGAAAATGAGTTGTTTACCCACTTTTTCCCAAGTCTGGAACTCAGAATAACCCATGTTAATCGGTATGACCGTGCCGTCTTTCAGCAAAGTGAAGCCGATTTCGCCTACGATACCGTCTTCCTTGGCAGGTTCAATCCAGGTTCCTTCGAGCGACTTGCTGCCACAAGAAGCAAAAAACAAGCCCATTAATCCGCATAATGCAATAATTCTCAAATGTTTAGCCATTTTCTTTCTTTTTTGAATTGGGCTGCAAAGGTACGCTTTTTTGAGAAACAAAGGGAAAATATGTGTCAAAACAAGCATTTTTTATTCAAAACGCTTGTTTCCGAGCTTCCACCCATCATCAGAGAGAACTCCCCAGGCTCGAAATGCCAGCCTTTTTCGGCGGAATAGACCGACAAATCGCGCTCAGTGAGATAGAAAACCACCTGCTTGGCCACACCTTTATTAATATGTACCCTTTGGAAGCCTTTCAATAGTTTAGAGGCAGGCGCAATGGACGCCACTTCGTCGCGGACATAGAGCTGGACTACCTCGTCGCCGTCGCAGGGGCCGATGTTCTTTACGGTGCAGGTGACTTTACAAATCGTGTCGGCCATAGATTCCATCCGACCCACTTCCCCTTGCTGGAATGACATGGCCTTAATTGGCTCAACTTGCAAGTCGCTGTATTCGAACTGGGTATAACTCAGGCCGAAGCCAAATGGGAACAAAGGCTTGGCGGATTCTTCCACATAATCGCTATTTGTGGATTGTGAATAATAAACGGGGATTTGCCCCACCGAACGCGGTATGGAAATCGGCAGCCGTCCAGCGGGATTGTAGTCGCCCCAAAGAATATCGGCCAAGGCAGAGCCACCTTCCATGCCTGGGTACCAAAGGGTTAGCAAAGCGTTAGATTTCTCATTGGCAAAACTCATGTCCAAAGGCCGACCCTGGATGTAGACCGTCACGACGGGCTTTCCCGTGACATAGATACGCTGCATCAGCTCCTCTTGTTTGCCCAACAAACGGAGTTTTGAGCGGTCGTAACCCTCGCCACAGTCCATGTCGGAGACGTGGTCATCGACGATGGCGGCGCCAGTGTCTTCATAGCTTGTCTTGAAGTCGCGAGCGGAGGAGCCGCCCACTACAAGCACCACAACATCAGCGGATTGGGCAACTCTCACGGCTTCGTCAAGGTCGGCATCGGCTTCGTCGCGGATGGCACAGCCTTTGGCGTAGGTCACCTCTGCCCTGCCCTTTTCACGAATGCCTTCTAGCATGGTCACGATGCGGTCGGGGTCTTGCGGCGCGGTATAGTCGCCCAGTTGGTTGTACATGTTGTCGGCATTCGGCCCGATGACCACCACCTTATTAATATGTTCGCCAAACGGCAAAATGCCATCGTTTTTCAACAAAACGGCTGATTCCAAAGCCACTTGCTTGGCCAACTGCGCGTTTTCCACCGTCCCCACTTCAGCTTCAGCCAAGGCCTCGTCAACGTATGGATTTTCAAACAGTCCAAGGTCGAGTTTTAGTTGCAGAACGTGGCGCACGGCCTTGTCTACGTCGGCTTCCGTGACGAGGCCGCGCTGCAAGGCTTCTTTCAGGAAACCACCGTAATTGTAGCCGCCCAAGTCAATATCCACACCCGCTTTCAAAGCCAAGGCAGCGGCTTCGGCGGGGTCGGCGGCCACATGTTGCGTGGCATAAATGGCATTGACGGCGTTGAGGTCGGAGAAAACCACGCCCTTGAAATTCCATGAGTTGCGCAAGACCTCTTGGAGCAACCACGCATTTGCCGAACACGGCACACCGTCAATCGTATTGTAGGAAGTCATCACGGTTTTAGCACCACCTTCGCAAATGGCTTTTTCAAATGACGGCAGATAATCCGTCATCAGCTTGTTCGGCCCGACCTCGGCAGTAGCGGCATTGTGTCCGCCTTGTGGGATGCCGTAGGCGGCCAGATGTTTCAAGGTGGCGCAGACGTTTCTCTGCATTCCTTTCACCACTGCAGCACCCAGAACGCCAGCAAGATACGGATCCTCGCCCATCGTTTCCTCCACCCTCGACCAACGCGGATCGCGGGCAATGTCAAGGACGGGACCATAACCGATTTGTGCACCTTGCAAACGGATTTCGCGCCCCATCACCTCACCCATTTTTTCCAACAATTCGGGGTTCCATGTGCTGGCCTGACCGATGCCCGTCGGGAAAACGGTCGTGCCTACCGCCATGTGGCCGTGGGGCGTTTCCTCGCAGAACAATAAAGGAATGCCCAACCTTGTGTTTTCCACCGCGTGGCGTTGCATCATATTCAGCAGCCTCGCTGACTCGCGGGGATGCAAACCCGTTTCCACAGTTTTTCTTGACCATGGGTCGGCACGAAGCACTGCCCAACAGGAACCCATCGGTATCGTGTCCATCATACTGAGGAAATCTTTTGCTAACCACAACGAATCGCCATCCTTGCCGTAGAAATTGAAGCCTATGGGACAGCTCAGTTGGCCGCATTTCTCTTCGAGGGTCATTTGGGACAAAAGACGGTCGATTTCGTCTTGTTTTTGGGCGCATGAACAGAACAAGACCGTGACAATCAGCAATATAGAAAACCTTCTTTGCAAGTTTTGTAGGTTTTGTTCCCAATCACACCAAATGAGCAATCAATTCCTCGCGGTCGCCCGGCAGCATATCTATGACGGGTATCTCCACCATCGTGTAGCAGCCAGGTTGCAGGCGCATCGTGGCGCGGGCCACATTGACCAACACCTGACCCGTCAAAGCGGGATTGTTGATGCTCATGTTGAATTCCATGCGCTGGTTGGCGGTCTTGCCCGAAACGCCCTTGCGCACGAGGTTCACGCCGTGACCCATGTCGCGCACCTCATCGACACTATCCACTGCAAACACATGGGTTTCGTCGTGGACGAAATATGGGTCAGCCTTGATTTCGGCTGTCACTTGTTCCAAAGTGGCACCATCCTCGAGCTCCACATACACCATGCGGCGGTGGATGCCTTCGCCCAAGGGAATCGTCACCGAGAGGGCGTTTTTCACGCCTTTCTTGCAGCGCACACACACGCTGTGCCCCATTGACATGCCCGGACCGAAATTGGTGTAGGACAAGCCTTTAGGTGCCAAACTCTGCATCAAAGTGCGGACGATGGAATCCGATCCCGGGTCCCAGCCGGCAGCGATGACGCTCACGGTTTTCGTTTCCTTATTAATAGGCATTAGTTCGCGGCGGTAATCGACAATGGCCGTGTGGATGTCGAAGGAATCCACGGTGTTGATGCCCAACGGCAGGATTTGTTTGGCATATTCGGGGCAAGAGCGCGTGGGGCAGGCCAAAATGGCCACGTCCACGTTTTTCAGCTTCTTGATATCATCAACCACCTCATATTGAGATAGTTCCAAAGGCTTGTTTTCACTTCCGTTGCGGCGCACGATGCCCGCCACTTCGAAATCGGGGGCGGCTTCGAGGGCTTCGAGCGCGAAGCGGCCCACATTACCGTAACCTACTACGGCGGCTCTTATTTTGTTCATTTCTTGAAAAATTAAAAGGCAAAAGTAGGAAATTGAAGTAAACAAATGCTCTTTTTTTTATTTTTGCACCCAAATTTTCCATCAAAATGAAAAAACTGAGCATTATCCTATTTTTGTTGGCCACCACCCTTTTTGCGCAGGCCCAAACCATCAAACAAACCTATCATTTCAGCCAGCCCTTCGTCAGTGAGCGCGACGGTTACCAACAGATTGGTTTCCAAGGCTGTCTGCCTGCGGGAATCGTGGGCGAGCCTATCCTGCCATGGCAGAGCATCAGCCTGATGCTGCCCCAAGGCCAGGAGGCTGTCTCTGTCAACGTGGAGTTCTTCGATTATGTGGAGCTTGAAGGTACATTCAACCTCTATCCCTATCAGCAGCCGCGCCCCATTTCAAGCGACAAAGAGATTCCTTTTGCCAAAAACGAAAGCCTTTACCATTCTGAAAGCATCTATCCTTCAGCACGTTACAACACAGTCAAGACACAGTATCTGAACGGCGTCGGGATGGCTTTCAGCGGTTTCACGCCAGTGAGATACACCCCAGCCACAGGCCAAGTGAGCTATGCACAAACCGTGAAAGTCTCTATCGAAACGCAAGTCACCCGCGACGACCACAGCCGTAAACTTTGGCTCACGCCCGAGAACGAGGCCTCTATCAAGCGCTTGGCGCAAAATCCCAGCATGTTAAGCACTTACAACAAGCGCAGTCGCGAAATCGGCGGCTACGACATGCTGGTCATCACCTCTGAAGAATGGATTCCGCGCTTCGGCGAATACCTTAACTTGTACAACGACAAGGGCATACGCACCCGCATCACAGCCTTGGAAGAGATTTATGCCACCATGGAAGGTCGCGATGAGCAAGAACAAATCCGCAACTACATCATCCAAGAATACGAGGACAACGGCATCCAGATGGTCTGTTTCGGTGGCGACGTGAGCATCGTGCCTTACCGTAGCCTCTACTGCTGGGCACAGGAGGGCGAAGAAGACCAACTGCCCGCCGACATGTACTACGCCTGCCTCGACGGCACCCTCAACGACGACGGCGACGACCGCTGGGGCGAAGTGGGCGAAGACGACCTGCTGCCTGAACTTGGCATCGGGCGACTGCCCTTCAACAACGAAGCGCAGTTTGAGACCATCATGCACAAGACTTTCAGCTACTTGCAGAACCCCATCTTGGGTGAGTTCACCTCCCCCATCCTCGGCGCAGAACACCTTGGCGACGGCTACTACGGCAGCGACGACATGGAACGCCTCATCGGGCAAAACAACGATTATGACTACACAACTTACGGATACCCAACCGATTACAACTTCAAAAGATACTATGCCACGCCTTGGCTCAATTGGAACGCCACCGATTTCAGGAACCTCATCGGGACGGGCGGACAATACGTGCACCACGTGGGTCACGCCAACGACGACTACGTGGCCGGCTGGACGGGTTCCATGATGGGCAACAACTACTTCGCTGGCAACGACGGCATCAACCACAACTTCATGCTGTTCCATTCGCACGGTTGCATCTGCGGCAACTTCCCCGTGAATTGCGTGTTGGAGAAGATGGTCACCATCGAGACGGGCTTCGTGGTCACCACGGGTAACTCACGCTACGGCTGGTACGTGCCGTGGGGCGACGGCATGGCGGCACACATCCACCGCGAGTTCATCGATGCCTACTGCAACGACCACATCGCCACGGTCGGAATGGCCTTGCGCGAGGCCAAGATTGCCACTGCGCCGTGGGTCGCCATCCCATTCCAAAAGGATGAGGAGAACGGCTGCCTGCGCTGGAACATCTACTGCCTCAACGTTTTGGGTGACGTGGCCTTGTACCCTTGGTTTGAGGAGCCTTTCACGCCCAACGTGGTCTATGAGCAAGGCCTGAAGGTAGGTACAACTTCTACTATAGTCCATGTCAGCCATTTTGATGCGCCGCTGGACAATTTCCACGTCAGCCTCTTCGATGGTGAAACCTTGCTTGGTTTCGGCATTACCGATGAAAACGGCGATGCCGAACTGACATTCGCGCCCGCTCTTGACGTGGTCGGCGAGATGAAACTTGTCGTTACGGGACAGAGCGCATGGCCGCAAAACCTTGAAGTGATAGGATTTGAGAGCAACAATCCATTCGTTTATGGCGACATCGTCAGCTTTGAAGGAGAGGCTCAAAATGGCACGCAGGGACTCTGGGTGGACGGTGACATTTACAACAAAGGCGATGCGCCAGCATACAACGTCCACGCCGCTGTGACTTCCGACTGCGAATACATCCAAGCCTATGACAACAACTTCACCATCAACGAGTTAGCGCCTAACAGCACCTTGCAAAACCATCGGTTGGGCATGATTGATATTGCTGACAATATCCCTGACCAGACTGTTTTTACATTAGACTTCACCACCTATGTAGGCGACATTACGCACACCACCCAAAAGAACTTCATTGCCAAGGCTCCCAATCTGCAATTCGCTGAAATTGAGGTGGATGACAGCCAGGGCGACGGTAACGGTTTCATCGACCAAGGCGAACTGATTACGCTGAGAGTCCACGGCCAGAACATAGGTCATGCCATTGCCCCCGACACCTACCTGACCGCCACCTGCGCCGATGAGCGCATCCAACTGATACAGAACACCTTCCAAATTGGCGAGGTGGATCGCGACGGCAACTTCACCGCCGAAATCGTTTTCATTTCCGACATCGACATCTTGGGCGGTACCGTGTTCGACATCGACATGGCGCTGCATACCGGCGCCTACACCACCCCATACGACTACATTTTCTCCATCGGCGTGACTTTAGAGACCTTCGAAAGCGGCGATTTCAGTTTCCTCGATTGGGACCACTGCGGCGACCAGAATTGGTTTATCACTGACAGTGAGGCACATAGCGGAAGCTATAGCGCCCGTTCTGGTATCATTGACCACGATGAGGTGAGCCGTCTGCTGGCCTACACCGACGTATTAGCTGACGGCGAAATCAGTTTCTGGTTCAAGACCTCGACGGAATACCACAAGGATTACTTCGCCTTCTTCATCGATGGTCAGAAAATGGACTGGTGGTCGGGCGAAAACGACTGGACTTTCGTAAGTTACGAGTTTGAGGCGGGCAGCCATGTCTTCGAATGGCTCTACGACAAGAACAAGAGCGGCGTCTCGGGTTCCGACTGCGCCTGGATTGACGATATCACTTTCCCCCGCGCGAGCATCATCACCAAAGTGGAGGAAATCACCTCGAAAAAGTCCAACGCCCTCTATCCGAATCCCACTTCCGGCACATTCACCATCGGACTGGCTGAGGAAAGCAACGTCAGCATTTTCAACATGTTAGGTCAATGCGTGATGCAGCTTGAAAAGGTTTCAGGCCTCCAACAGATTAGCCTCGAGAATGCACCAAGAGGACTGTATTTCGTCCAGATTCAAAGCGGAAACGACACCGAAGTCATGAAACTTGTCATTGAATAAAACCTATCATCATGAAGAAATTGAGCTTTATTGTTTTGCTTTGCCTTACTGGTTTGTTGAGTTTTGCCCAAACCAACACCCGCACACTCACGCTCCGTGAAGACAACATTGATGAGGTCATCGGCGCGATGACCACCGAGGAGAAAGTCAGCCTTTTGGTTGGCGGTCCTGGAAATCTTGTGCCTGGCGCTGCGGGCTACACCCGTGAAATAGAGCGTCTTGGCATCCCGATGACGGTGCTCGCCGACGGTCCTGCTGGCCTCCGCATCCAACCGAAGCGTGAAGGCACCGACCAGACCTTCTACTGCACCGGTTTCCCCACCAGCACGCTCTTAGCCAGCTCGTGGGACCCCGCTTTGGTGGAAACTGTGACCACCGCCATGGGCAACGAAGTATTGGAATACGGCGTAGACGTGCTCCTCGCCCCCGGCATGAACCTCCACCGCAACCCGCTGTGCGGACGCAACTTCGAGTATTACTCTGAAGACCCGCTGCTTTCGGGCAAGATGGCCGCCGCATACGTGCGCGGCATACAAAAAAACGGTGTAGGCACCTCTGTAAAGCATTTCGCCGCCAACAATCAGGAAATCAACCGCTTGGAAAATGACGCCCGCGTTAGCAACCGTGCCTTGAGGGAGCTTTATCTGAAGAACTTCGAGATTGCCGTCAAGGAAGGCAAGCCCTGGACGGTGATGTCGTCGTACAACAAGCTCAATGGCGAATACACCCAACAGAAACACGGCCTGCTCACCACCGTCCTCCGCGACGAGTGGGGCTTCGACGGCATCGTGATGACCGACTGGGGCTGCAAAGACAACACCGTGAAATCCGCCAAGGCTGGCAACGACCTGATGGAATGGGGCAAGCAAGTGGAGATTGACCGCATCCTTGCGGCCGTCAACAGCGGTGAAATCAGCCAAGAGGAACTCGACCGCAACGTGCGCAATATGCTGAATTACATTGTGAAGACACCGCATTTCCGCCATTACAACTACTCCAACAAGCCCGACCTGAAAGCTCATGCTGCCGTGGCTCGCAAGGCCGCCGAGGAGTCCATCATCCTGCTCAAGAACAAGGAAAAGCTCTTGCCATTGGAAGACGACTGTTACAAGAAGGTGGCTCTCTATGGTGTCGCTTCCGTTGATTTCGTAGGCATCGGAACGGGTTCAGGCGAGGTGAACACGACCCATATCGCCAATATGCAAGAGGCGATGAAAGAAGCAGGCTTCACTTTGGATGAAGATTTGGCCGAGTATTACCGTCAATATGTCGCCCAACAGCAAACCATCGACAAGATGGAGCAATCCAACCGCTGGAAATATCGCAACATAAGGGAAGAGCTTGCCATCTCGGCCAAGGCCATCGGCTTGCAGGCCCAGAACAACAATGTGGCTATCGTCGTCATCGGCCGCAACGCTGGCGAAGGCACCGACCGCACCTTGAAAGACGACTTTGAGTTGAGTGCCACCGAACGCGAACTGTTACAAAATGTCAGCACTGCCTTTCATGCTTTGTACAAGCCTGTGATTGTCGTGTTGAACATCGGCGGCGTCATCGAGACGGCTTCGTGGAAGCATCTGGCCGATGCCATCGTGTTGCCGTGGTCACCGGGACAGGAAGGCGCCCATGCAGTAGTTGACATCTTAACGGGCAAGGTAAATCCCTCTGGCAAACTGCCCATGACCTTCCCCATCGACTATATGGACATCCCTTCTTCGAGGAACTTCCCCTACAGATGGGATATGACCAAAGGCAGAAAAGGCGACCGAAAGAGCGTCGACTACACCGACTATGCCGAAGACATCTGGGTGGGTTACCGTTACTTCCTGACCAACCGTGAGGTCTCCTACCCCTTCGGTTACGGCCTGAGCTACACGACGTTTAGTTACTCCAAGCCCAAAGTGAAAGCCGACAAGGACGGTTTCACCGCCACCATCACCGTAACCAACACGGGCAAAGTGGCAGGCCGAGAAGTAGTCGAGTTATATGTAGCCGCCCCTGCGGGAGGTTTAGAAAAGCCTGCCCGCGAGCTGAAGGCTTTCGCCAAGACCAAGTTGTTGGCTCCAGGTGAGTCCGAGACCTTGACGATGAAAGTCAGTGCATACGAGATGGCCTCTTTCAACGAAGCCACTTCATCATGGGAAACCGCGGCTGGAACCTATCAGGTGCTATTTGGAACCTCTGTTGAGGATATTTGCACTACTGCTTCATTCCGCCTTGACAAGGCGCAGTCATGGAAGGTGCAGGATGTGTTAGGAAAGCCTGAGGAGTAGACGTTTTTTCCAAAGAAACTCCATTTTTAATCCCCAATGTTACAAATATGTGTATTTTTGCACCTTTGTAAAATATGTAGAACAAACACATTTTCCTTTATGAAAAAGACTTTTTTAATTCTTATGAGCTTGATGGTCAGCGTGTTCGCTTCGGCACAAACCATCGAGAAGACCTATCAATTGGGTCAACCCAGCGTGAGCCAAATCCAAGGCTACGAACAAATCCAGTTTGCAGACTGTATGCAGTCGGCCCTTGCGGGTCAACCTTCATTGCCTTGGCACAGCATTAGCCTGATGCTGCCTCAAGGTCAGGAAGCTGTCGCCATCGAAGTAGAACTCTCTGATTTCCAGACGATGGAAGGCAGCTACAACCTGTATCCCTACCAGTCGGCTCTCACCTACTCCAACCCTGTGCGCAAGCAGTTTGAGAAGGACGAGGCCCTTTATGCATCGAAGAGCGTCTATCCCGCCCAAGCCTACGGTAGGCTGAGCACGCAGTACATGAACGGTGTAGGATTTGCCTTCTCGGCTTTCACGCCCGTGCAGTATGTGCCCGCCACCGGAGAGGTGAGATACGCCACCAAGGCCACGGTCAGAATCACGACGGGCGCCTCCAAGGTGGACCAAAGCCGCAAGCTGTGGCTCAACGGCGACAACGCCCAACGCGCCATGCGCCTCGCCCAAAACCCCGAGATGCTGGAAACCTACAACAGCAAGGGTCGCACCGTGGGCGGTTACGACCTGCTCGTAGTCACCAAACAGATGTTTGTCAGCGCTTTTGACGAATATGTGGCTTTCTATCAGGCCCGTGGCTTGCGCACCCGCGTCGTCGACCTTGAGACCATCCTCAGCACGATGAGTGGTCAGGACAACCCGGAGAAACTGCGCAACTACATCATCCAGGAATACGAGGACAACGGTATTATGATGGTGAACCTCGCCGGCGATGTGCCCGACATCCCCTATCGCGGCTTCTACTGCGACGTGCTGACGGGCGGCAGTCACGAGACCGACAACGACATCCCCGCCGACCTTTATTTTAATGCCCTTGACGGCAACTGGAACGACAACGGCAACAACCGTTGGGGCGAAATCGGTGAGGATGACCTGCTCCCCGAAATCGGCATCGGCCGCATGTGCTTCAACAACCTAAGTGATTTGGAGAACATGTTCCACAAGTCCATGACCTACCAGACCGAACCCGTTTTGGGTGAGTTCCAAAAGGTCATCATGGGCGGCGAACACCTTTATGACAACCCCACGAGCAACGGCAGTGACTACCTTGAGCTCCTCATCGGCACGCATGACGACAACGGATACACCACCACCTGCATCCCTGAGTATTACAACTTCACTCGCCTCTATGAAGAACAAGGCACCTGGAGTGGCACCAACCTCCGTAACGCCATCAACCAAGGTACGCAATACGTGCACCACGATGGTCACGCCAACACGAACTATGTGGCCGGCTGGACCAACAGCGACATCACCGACAACAACTTCAGCGGTGCCAACGGTGTGGACCACAACTACACCTTCTTCCACACTTCGGGCTGCATTTGCGGCGATTTCAGCAGCGACTGCATCCTTGAGCGCATGACCAAGATTTCCAACTTCGCCGTGGCCACCTTCGGCAACTCCCGCTACGGCTGGTTCAACGAAGGCCAGACTGAAGGCCCCGCCATCCACCTGCACCGTGAGGCTGAAGACGCCTACTGCCACGACCGCATTCCATACGGCGGCATGGCCCTGAGAGAGAGCAAAATAGAGACCGCACCATGGGTGAACGCACCCGGCCAATGGGAAGAAGGCGCCCTGCGCTGGAACTTCTACGACCTCAACATGATGGGCGATGTGGCTTGCAGCCCTTGGCACGACGAGCCATTCCTGCCCAATGTCATTTATACGGCTGAGATTCTCGTGGGACTCTCCTCCACTGATGTCATCGTCACCGATGACAACGGCAACGGTCTGAAGAACTTCCGCTGCAGCCTCTTCCACGGTGAAGACCTCATCGGCGTGGCCTACACCGACGAGGACGGCAACGCCACCATCGACTTCGGCACTCCCATCGACTTCGTCGACGAGATGAATCTCATCGTGACCGGATGCGACGCCTGGCCGCAAAGCCTGACTGTTATCAGCATTCCCGGCGACTGCGCCTATGTCATCTACAACAACTACGAAATCAGCGGCGGCACCCAGCCCGACTTCGGACAAAGCATCGCCCTCGACATGCAGTTCAAGAACGTTGGCACGATGACCGCCAACAACGTCACCGCCATCCTCAGCACCGACTGCGACTACCTCACGCTTACCGATGCTACCGAGACCATCGCCAACATCGCAGGCGGTGAGACTGTCAACATGGTACAGGCTTTTGCCATGGACATTGCCGACGATGTGCCCAACATGACGAAGGCCGACTTCGTGCTGACCTGCACCGACGGCACCGACACGTGGGAGAGCCGTTTCAGCATCCGTTTGCACGCCCCTGAGTTTGCTGTGGTCAACAAGGTTGTCGAAGACAGCAACGGCGACGGAGAATTCGACCCAGGCGAGACCATCACGGCACACATCACCGTCAAGAACATCGGCCTGAGCACCGCTCCCAACACCGATTTCCACATCATCTGCGACCTTCCCGAAATCAGCTACGTACAAGGCGAGTTCCCGCAAGGCACCCTTGACTCCGACGGCGAGTTCACCGTTGACTTCACCTTCACCCTCTCAGAAGAGGCCCCAATCGGCGTGGCCTACGAAATCGGCTTCATCGTTTCATCGGGTCACTATACCCTCAACGACAGCTTTGCCTTTGCCGTCGGCAGCGTCACCGAAGACTGGGAGAGCGGCGATTTCAGCAAGTTTGAATGGAACAATGATGAAACCAATCCATGGACTATCGCAAACACTGGAGCCTACACGGGCAGTTATTGCGTCAAGTCGGGCCGCATCAACGACAGCCAAAGCACCTCGCTCAGCATCATCGTGGATTGCTTCAACGAAGGCGAAATCAGCTTCTTCAAGAAGGTTTCTTCCGAGAACAAATACGACAAACTCTATTTCTACATCGACGGCACCGAGAAGGACAACTGGTCGGGAGAAGTGAGCTGGAGCCAGGAAACCTTCACCCTCACCCCTGGACAGCATGAGCTGAAGTGGTCTTATAAGAAAGACGGCTCGGTAAGTAGCGGCAGCGACTGCGCCTGGTTGGACAACATCATCTTCCCGCCCACCGAAGTCATCACCATCACGCAAGAGACCGAGATGGAAGGCATGGCCATCTACCCCAATCCTAACCACGGACAGTTCAACCTCAGTCTTCCTGAGGAAGATTGCGACATCGTGATTTTCAACGGCTTAGGACAGCATGTTTACAGTCAAAGCAAGGCCAACGGCTTGACCAACATTAACCTTGAAGGCTTGAGTCAAGGCATCTATTTCATCACCGTGAAGTCGGCGAGCGCCGTCAGCACGATGAAGTTCGTCATCGAATAAAGGACGCACGTCTTATCAATAAGTTTGAAGCGCCTTGAGGACACTCAGGGCGCTTTTTTTTGTCGCCAAAAACAAGAACCCCAAGTAGTTCTAATAGTCATTGTTTCAGCCGTCCCAAATTCTTTCAAAAAAATTTCCTTTACCTATTTATTTGTTTCCCACAATTTCCTATCTTTGCAACTTCTTTTTTGAGCGAAAGAGTATCAGTTAAATCACTAATAATCAATTAAAACAATGACAAAGTACGTTTACACCTTTGGCGGAAAGACCGCTGAAGGAAATGCTTCGATGAAAAACGAGTTGGGCGGCAAGGGCGCCAACTTGGCGGAAATGTGCTTGCTCAAGCTTCCCGTACCGGCTGGCTTGACCATCACAACTGAATGCTGCACAGCCTACTACAAGAACAACTGCCAACTTCCTAAAGGCTTGATGGACGAGGTCCACGCTGGCATCAAGAAGATGGAGAAAATCATGGGCATGAAATACGGCGACCCTGCCAACCCGCTGCTCGTCAGCTGCCGCTCGGGCGCGCGTAAGTCGATGCCTGGCATGATGGACACCGTGCTGAATATCGGTCTTTGCTCAAAGACCATCCCTGGTTTGATCAAGAAGACTGGTGGCAACGAACGTTTCGTGTATGACTCCTACCGCCGTCTCATCATGATGTACGCCGATGTCGTCATGGAGAAGGCCGAAGGCATCGAGCCCGCCGACGGACAAGGCATCCGCAAGCAGCTGGATGACATGCTGGACGCTTACAAGGAGAAGAAAGGCTACAAGAGCGACACCGAACTGACTGCCGACGACCTCAAGAAGCTGGCCGAGTCGTTCAAGGCCCGCATCAAGAAAGTGTTGCGCACCGAGTTCCCCGACGATGCCGAGGCCCAGTTGGAAGGCGGCATCAAGGCCGTGTTCAAGAGCTGGAACGGCAAGAAGGCCGTCTCCTACCGCCGCATCGAAGGCATCCCGGACGACTGGGGCACCGCCGTCAACGTGCAGACCATGGTGTTCGGCAACATGGGTGACACCTCCGCCACTGGTGTGGCCTTCACCCGTAACCCTGCCACTGGCGACAACCAGTTCTATGGTGAATGGCTCATCAACGCCCAAGGTGAAGACGTGGTGGCTGGTATCCGTACCCCCAACCCACTGAACAACGAGACCAAGAACGAGCAGAACAAGCACATGAAGTCGATGCAGGAACTGATGCCTGAGACTTATAAGGAACTCTGCGAGGTGCGCCGCATCCTCGAGGACAACTACCACGACATGCTCGACATCGAGTTCACCATCCAGGACGGCAAGCTCTACATGCTGCAGTGCCGTGTCGGCAAGCGCACCGGCGTTGCTGCCCTGACGATGGCCCTCGACATGCTGAAGGAAGGCCGCATCGACGAGAAGGAAGTCGTCATGCGCCTCAGCCCCGAGCAACTTGACGAACTGCTCCACCCCATCCTCGACACCACCGATGAGAAGAAGCATACCGTCATCGCCAAAGGTCTGCCCGCAGGTCCTGGTGGCGCTGTCGGTCGCATCGCCCTCACCAGCGAAAAGGCCAAGGAATACCGTTCCGCCAAGATCGCCAACGTGCTGGTTCGTGAGGAGACCAACCCCGAAGACGTCGAAGGTATGCGCGCCGCCGACGGTATCCTGACCGCCCGTGGCGGTATGACCTCACACGCCGCCCTCGTGGCCCGTGGCTGGGGCAAATGCTGCATCGTGGGTTGCGACGCCGTGAAGATCGACTTCGACAAGAAGATTGTCCATATCGGCGACAAGCAGTTCAAGGAAGGCGACGTCATCAGCTTGAACGGCGCCAAGGGTTGGGTCTATGCCGAGCCCGTGGCCATGATCAACGCCACCGAGAACCCGCTCTTCAAGAAGTTCATGAAGCTGGTCGACAAATACCGTAAGATGGGTGTCCGCACCAACGCCGACAACCCGGAAGATGCCCAAAACGCCGTCAACTTCGGCGCCGAAGGTATCGGCCTGTTCCGCATCGAGCACATGTTCTACGGTAAGAACAGCGAGAAACCGCTGGCCAAGCTGCGCAACATGATTTTAACCAATACCACCAAGGACCGCAAGGCCGCCCTTAAGGAGCTCGAGCCCTTCATCAGAAAGGCCGCCAAGGGTACGCTGAAGGTCTTGGACGGCAAACCGCTGACCTTCCGTCTGATGGACCCGCCTTTGCACGAGTTCGTTCCTAAAATCGACGAAAAAGAGAAGATCGCTGCCCTGGCCAAAGAACGCGGCATGTCGCAGAAAGAGCTGGTCAAGCGCATCGCTGCCCTCCACGAAGTGAACCCGATGATGGGTCTGCGTGGTGTGCGTCTCGGCATCGTCTATCCTGAGATCACCGAGACCCAGTTCCGCGCCCTGTTCCAGGCCACCGCTGAACTGATGAAGGAAGGCTTCGACCCGCATCTGGAAATCATGGTCCCGCTCACCATCAACGTGAAGGAGCTTGAGCACCAGAAGGCCATCGCCGACCGCGTGCAGGCTGAAGTCGAGAAGAAGTTCGGAGTGAAGATCAACTACATGTACGGTACGATGATCGAAATCCCGAGAGCTACCCTCGTGGCCGACCAAATCGCCAAGGTGGCCCAGTTCTTCAGCTTCGGCACCAACGACCTCACCCAAATGACCTTCGGCTTCAGCCGCGACGACGTCAACGCCATCGTGAAGGACTACATCGAAGAGAAGATCATCCCCGCCGACCCGTTCAACACCCTCGACCAAGAAGGCGTTGGCCAGTTGGTGAAGTTGGGTGTCGAGCGTGGCCGTAGCCAGCGCGCCAACCTGAAGTGTGGCGTTTGCGGCGAGCACGGTGGCGACCCCGCTTCGGTCCGCTTCTTCTACAAGACCGGCCTGAACTACGTGAGTTGCTCGCCGTTCCGCGTGCCCGTCGCACGTCTGGCCGCTGCTCAGGCTGCCATTGAGGAAGAGAGAGCCAAGTAAGAATGTTGAATGCAGAATAAATGCTGCATCAAATTGGAGAGCCTTCGTAAACGGAGGCTCTTTTTTTGTTTTCACTGATTGAAAAAAATCAGTACTTTTGTCAAAATTTTCATCTCCAAGAGATGGGCATTCAAAACGGTATTTCATCCATGATAAAAGAAAAACGACAATGAAAACAGCCTATTTTTCAGCAGGTTGCTTTTGGGGCGTGGAGTATTACTTCAAGCGGCTCAAAGGCGTGACGAAGACCGCCGTCGGCTTTATGGGCGGCGACATTGAAAACCCGAGTTACAAACAAGTCAAGACGGGCATGACGGGACATCTGGAGACCATCGAAGTGGCATACGACCCTGAACTCGTTTCCTACGAAGCCTTGGTGCACTATTTCTTTGAAATCCACGACTTTGAGCAAGCCGACGGACAAGGCATCGACATTGGGACGCAATACCTCTCGGCCATTTGGTTCAACGATGTCGAAGAACGCGACACGGCCATAAAAGTCTTTGGCGAACTGACACAGATGGGCTATCATCCCGCCACGCAAATCCGCCAAGCCATGACCTTCTATCCCGCCGAAGATTACCATCAGGATTATCTGGATCTGCGGGGAGAATCGCCGGAGTGTCATGTGTATCGGAAGATATTTTGACAAAAAACGACTCCTTTTTTGTATTATCAATAGATAATCCTTAATTTTGCACATCATTTCACCAACTAAAAATTAAACTATGGCAAAAAACATCGAAGAAATCAAAGCCGCGTTGGCCTCATACGGCATCACCGGCGTGAAGGACGTTTACTATAACCCGAGCTACGAACAGCTATTCAAGGACGAAATGAACCCCGCCCTGACAGGCTTCGACAAGGGCGTTTTGACTGAGCTTAACGCTGTCAACGTGATGACGGGTATCTACACGGGCCGCTCGCCCAAGGACAAGTACATCGTTATGGACAAGAACTCGAAGGACACCGTTTGGTGGACCACCGAGGGCTACAAGAACGACAACCACCCGATGAGCGAAGAGGTGTGGGCACAGGTGAAAGACCTCGCCAAGAAACAACTCTCCGGCAAGAACCTCTATGTAGTCGATGCCTTCTGCGGCGCCAACAAAGACACCCGCATGGCCGTCCGCTTCATCATGGAGGTGGCATGGCAAGCCCACTTTGTGCTGAACATGTTCATCAAGCCCACGGCTGAGGAACTGGCTAACTTCAAGCCGAACTTCACCGTCTACACCGCCTCGAAAGCCAAGGTCGACAACTACAAGGAACTCGGCTTAAACAGCGACACCTGCGTGGCCTTCAACGTGAGCAGCCGCGAACAGGTGATTCTGAACACCTGGTACGGTGGCGAGATGAAGAAAGGCATGTTCTCGATGATGAACTACTACCTGCCGCTGCAAGGCATCGCCGCCATGCACTGCTCCGCCAACACCGACATGAAGGGCGAAAACACTGCTATCTTCTTCGGCTTGAGCGGCACAGGCAAGACCACCCTTTCGACCGACCCGAAACGTCTGCTCATCGGCGACGACGAGCACGGCTGGGACGATGAAGGCGTCTTCAACTTCGAGGGCGGTTGCTATGCCAAGGTCATCAACCTCGACAAGGAAAGTGAACCCGACATCTACAATGCCATCAAGCGCGATGCATTGTTGGAAAATGTCACTGTCGATGCTAATGGCAAGATTGACTTCAAGGACAAGAGCGTGACCGAGAACACCCGCGTCTCCTATCCCATAGAGCATATCGAAAAGATTGTGAAGAACGTGCGTCCCATCTCAGCTGGTCCTGCCGCTAAGAACGTCATCTTCCTCAGCGCCGACGCTTTCGGTGTGCTACCTCCTGTCAGCATCCTGACTCCCGAGCAGTGCAAGTACTACTTCCTGAGTGGCTTCACCGCCAAGTTGGCCGGTACCGAGCGCGGCATCACTGAGCCCACCCCGACCTTCAGCGCCTGCTTCGGCCAAGCCTTCCTTGAGCTGCACCCGACCAAATACGCCGAGGAGTTGGTGAAGCGCATGGAGAAGAGCAATGCCAAGGCCTACCTCGTCAACACGGGCTGGAACGGCACTGGCAAACGCATCTCCATTAAGGATACACGTGGCATCATCGACGCCATCCTTGACGGCAGCATCGAGAAGGCCCCAACCAAGAAGATTCCGTACTTCAACTTCGAGGTGCCAACCGCCCTCCCGGGTGTCGACCCAAATATCCTTGACCCGCGCGACACTTACGCCGATAAGAACGCTTGGGAAGAAAAGGCCAAAGACCTCTCTTCACGCTTTATCAAGAACTTCGAGAAGTTCACGACGAATGCAGCGGGCAAGGCTTTGGTTGCCGCTGGGCCGAAACTCTGATTGGTTTCACGCAGAAATTAAAGAACTATGAGAATGACGAGCCGCCCTGTTGGGGCGGCTCGTTGTGCGTTATCCCTGCGCATTGTCAAAAAGGAATAGTTTTTGCATCGATAATGTAACTTTTTTTGGTACTTTTGCACCTATATTAATATGAATCATCAAACTAACTAATTATCAACAAAAATTTCAAAACAATGAAAAAGAAACACCTCATCCCTATCATGCTGATCTTCATCGGATTGGCAACGATTTCATTCATGGCTAAAGACGGCGTAACGCTTAGGCTCCGTCCGCAACAAGACAAAACCTACACCATCACCACAAAGGCAAACACGATGACGGTGATGGAAGTGCAAGGCCAAAGCATGAACCAAACTCAGGTCTTGGAGACAAGGCAAATCTTCACGCCCAAGACCGTCACCGAAGCCCAAAGTGTGCTGGAAACCCAAATCGAAGCCGTCAAAATGAGCCTCTCGCAAATGGGCATGAAACTGGAGTATGATTCAGAGCATCCCGAGAAAAACAGCCCGATGCTGGCCGGACAGACCAAGGAAATGGAAAAATACCTCAACCAGTCCGTCACCGTGACCTATGATGCTTTGGGCAACCTTGTCGGCGACAGCATCAATTTGGAAATGAACCAGTTAAGCTCTGCCATCATCGAGCTCCCCGAACAGGAACTCAGCGTGGGCAGCACATGGAACTCCAACAAAACCCAAAGCATCGGCAAAAACGAGATTGAAATCAAGATGAACTACACCGTAACCGCCGTCTCGAAGAAAAGCGTGGATGTCAGCTTCATCGGCACCATCGAATCCAAAGATATTGAAGGCACCTACGAAGGCACGGCGAGCCTCAATCCGCAAACGGGCCTCATCTCCAAGAGCAGCACGAAAAGCAACTTCTCGATGACCATCGAGGAGCAAGGACTGAGTATCCCCATGACTACGGTAGGCAACACAACCATAGAAGTCAAATGATTTAACACTACCCACCATGAAACGATTCTTTCCCCTTTTCATCATGGCTTTCTTCGCCGTTGCCGCCACAGCCCAAAACACCAAGCCCCAGCCGCTCACGCAAGAAGAGTTTGAGGTGCTCTGCCCCACTCCGCCTATGGGCTGGAACAGTTGGAACAAGTTCGGCTGCGACGTCAGCGAGCAACTGTTGATGGAAGCCGCCGATGCCATGGTCGCATCGGGCATGAAAGATGCTGGCTATGAGTATATTGTCGTGGACGACTGCTGGCAAATCGACCGCGACGCTGACGGCAACATCGTCTGCGACCCCGAGCGTTTCCCGCACGGCATGAAGTACGTCGCCGACTACATCCACTCCAAAGGACTGAAGTTCGGTCTTTACTCTTGCGTCGGCACCCACACCTGCGCCGGTCGGCCAGGCAGCATGGGTCACGAGTATCAAGACGCGCTCTATTATGCTCGCAACGGCGTCGACTACCTGAAATACGACTTCTGCAACAACCGTGGCACCAACTCCAAGACCGCCTACACCATCATGCGCGAGGCTTTGAAAGAGGCAGGTCGACCCATCGTGTTCAGCATCTGCGAATGGGGCAGCACCAATCCCTGGGAATGGGCCAAGGGCATCGGGCACCTCTGGAGAGCCACAGGCGACATCATCAACACATGGGACGGTAAGGAAGACTGGGGCGGTCACGGCATGGTCAACATCATCGACCTCGTGCAAGACCTCTACCCCTACAACGGCCCAGGCCACTGGAACGACCCAGACATGCTTGAGGTCGGCAACGGCGGCATGAGCCCCATCGAAGACCAAAGCCACTTCTCCATGTGGTGCATGTTTTCGGCTCCGCTGATGGCCGGTAACGACCTGAGCAACATGAGCGACGACACCAAGCGCATCCTCACCAATAAGGACGTCATTGCCATCGACCAAGACCCGCTCGGCATCCAGGCACATCTCTCCGTCGCCCTCGGCGACCGTCAGATTTGGGTGAAACAATTAGCCAATGACGAATGGGCCGTCTGTTTCTTCAACCGTGGCGACGGCGCTTGGGACCTCAACTTCAACTGGAATGACATCCCCGAGCTGCGCGCGACAGGCAACAACTACAGCGCCTACGACCTCTGGGAGCACAAGACCATCGCCAAGACGACGGCAAAGAACGTGATCTCCACTATCCCCTCGCACGGGGTGCTGATGGTGCGCCTGACACCCGTCAAATAAGGGTTTCAGCTTTGCACAAACAAAAACAGCGGACCGAGGTCCGCTGTTTTTTTGTCTTGATTTCGAACGAATTATGAGTTCAGCATAACAGGCATGAGCAGCATGAGCAAGTCCTCTGCTTCGTTCTCGTTTTCCACCGGTACTAGGATGCCCGCACGGTTGGGAGCCGACATGTCAATTCTCACCGTCTCGGAGTCGAAGTTGCTGAGCATTTCTTGCAGGAAGCGCGAGTTGAAGCCGATTTCCATGTCGTCGCCCGTATAGCTGCACGACAGGCGTTCCTTGGCCTCGTTGTAGAAGTCGATATCTTCGGCGGTCAACGTAAGTTCCTGTCCTGCAATGCGGAAGCGCACCTGATGCGTAGCCTTGCTGGAGAACACAGCCACACGGCGGATGGCCGCAAGGAAGGTCTGGCGGTCGATGGTCAGTTGGTTCGGGTTCTGCTTCGGGATGACGGCGTCATAGTTCGGGTAGCGGCCTTCGATGAGGCGGCAAATCAGTTGGTAGTCGCCGAAAACAAAGGAAGCGTTGGTCTTGTTGAACTCGATACGGACAGGTTCGTCGGCCAAAGTGCCAAGGATGTTCTTCAGTTGGTTGATGGGCTTTTTCGGCATGATGAACGAGGCCACATTCTCCGACTTGACGTCCATCCTTCTGTAGCGCACTAACTTATGCGCGTCGGTGGCCACAAAGGTGAGGTAGTTCTCGGTCATTTCCATCAGCACGCCCGACATGATGGGACGAATCTCGTCCATGCCCGTGGCAAAGACAGTCTTCTCGAAGCCGCGAGCCAACACATCGGCGGGAATCTCCCACACCGAGGTATCGCTCATCACAGGCAGTTGCGGGAATTCGTCGCTCTTGTGACCTGCCAGTTTGTAGCGACCCTCGCCAGCAATCAGTTCCACCGCAAGGGTGTTGCTGTCGACGGAAACCGTAATCGGCACATCGGGGAAGTTCTTCATGATTTCGAGCAGCAGACGGGCAGGAATCGTCACATCGCCCGTGCCATCCACCATGTCAGGCACCAAGCTGACCGTCATGGTCACGTCAAGGTCTGAAGAGGTGATTCTCAGTTGGTTTTCTTCCAAATGGAACAGGAAATCATCCAGGATGGGCAATGTGTTCTTCGAGCCGATGACACCGCTCAAGGCTTGCAGGCTCTTCAATAATTTCAGGCTTGATACTATGAATTTCATTGTCTTATAGGTATTTATATTTTTCTGTTTGAATCGGTAAAATTACAAATTATTACAATACCATCAAGAATATTCGGATTTTTTTCTCATTTTTTTCATTTTCACTCTACTCCGGCATATCTCAAACGGTTCAGGAAGTCGAGCATGGATTCGTATGGCACCGCGACATATTGGAAGACCTTGCCGTCTTTGGTCACCGTGCGGCTCTTCTCCTTTGTTTCATACAGGCTCTGGTTGATGTCGCCGTAGGTAGCGTGAACCTGCAGTTGCCCGTCGCCGCAGTTATAGTTGATATAGGTCATAAACATGTCGTTCTGGAAATAATACGTGAGGTTACCCAAACGCCGGTCGAAGACCACATAGCCGTCCACATATTTGTTCACGATATGTTTCCCAAAGCTGCCCAAACCGATTTTCCCGACCGAAACGAAAGCCCGAAGCTGTTCATTCCAGACCATTTTCAAGTTGGGAATGACGATGGTATTGCAGTAAAAATCAGACGTTTCCATCTTGGGATAACCTTCCAGTTCTATGCTCATCCGCCTTTCTTCGGTCTTGGCTTCGTCGTTCTTCGAGCGGAAATAATGCAGATAGGGCGTTTGCGTCAAATCGATGGACTCTCCTTCGGCATTGGCATATACCTCTGCCATGGCCGCCATCGCCTTGTCATCGAAAATCGGGGCATTCAGGATGTTCAACCCACTGAGTTTCAAGCTGTCGTTGGGATATTGCGTGTATTCGCCATGGACGACAAAATCCAGTAGATTCACGTCTAAGCCCAAACCGAAGCTGCCCCTACCCTTGATGATGCCGCGCGAATCCAAGTCGAGATAGGTGTCGAATTGCGTTGTGTCGGTCACCACGAAGCGCAGGCTGTCGGCATCGAACCAAAGCAGACCCTGAGCGGGAACCGTTTCGTCCAGTTCGTTCCTCCCCTCTTGAGGTGTGAGGAACGAGGCAAAATAACCGCCGTCGATGGCCAATTCATAATAGAGGCCGTTGGTCATTCTCGGATCCACCTCCCTGATACGACCCATATTAATAGGTATCCGAATTGCGTTCGGGTCGATTGAAGTGGACGAGACAAACCAATGGTTCAAGGATGCCAATGTATCAGAAGGTATCAGCATATCGGCCATATTATCAATCGAAATTGAAAGGGTGTCACTCGGCTCAGGCATACTCTCCTCAAAAACATCGTCAAAACCGAGAAGGGCGAAGCGACCTTCATAGAAACCGAATGGCTCCTTGGCATCCAAAGTCAGTCGACCTTGGAAACCGAATTGCGGGCTTAGCCTAAACTCCGATGGGTCAGCGAGATGGGCATAACCGTGCGTTATGCCACCTACAGGAACAATCGTATCCACACGAATCGGCGTGTTATAGCCCTGGGCGTCGATATAGTCCCATGTGCCTTGCGCGTCGTAAGAATTGCGGCTGTGGATGTTCACCACGGCGTCCTTGTACAGATGGAAACCGTTCAAGGTGTCGGCCAGCAGCTCACCGTTGATAGGCTCCAGCTTCGACTCAGCGTCGATATCCACATCGTGCGTATAGGGGAACACGGCGGCATCGGCCACGCGGATGATTTTCACATCGTGGGCATGGATAACATAGTTGGTCATGTCGTATTCCGCGCTCATGCTGTAGAACTGAAGCGAGTCGTGCTCAGGCACCAAGGAGATGAACTTCGAGGCATTAGAATGTATGGCCAACAGCTCCTCGCGGGTGGTGGCAGTGGCATAATCGCCGAAGCTTTCCACGGGGTTGTATAGGTGCAGGCTGTTAGAGGCCATGTCCCATTCAGCTTCCTTCAGCGAACAAACAAAGCGGTTCATGGGAAAGTCGAGGCTGCTGTTTTCGTCCAGATAATCGTATTGCACCTTTTGGCTGCCGAAATCCACACGGGCGCGATAGTTGGTCGCGGTGAAGGCAACTGACGTACTATCAGCGGAATAAAGCATGAAATTGGCTGAATCGGCCACAAAAGTCTGTGTGTTGAAAGCAAAATGGTCGGAGTCGAACTCGGTGAGGCCGAACCTCAATTTACCGTCGGCGGCATAACCCTCAGGCGACAAGGCGGTCTTGCCCATGAAATAGGTGTCGCCATACATACAAATCGGATTGTCAATGGTTTCCGTGGTCAATTCGGGCTTGTTCACATCCCATTTCAGCTTCAGTACATCGGAATTGGCTGTCGGAAACTCCGTGCCGTCAGCCATGGGGGCCATGTCAAACCGACTCGTAATGCCCGTCACAGAATCGAGATAAAACATAAACTGCTCCGATTGGAACTCAGACGTCTGATAATCAAGCTGTCCGCCGCCCCAAAAGCCCGCTTCCGAAAGATGGACCTGATGATGGAAACGGCCTAAGTCGCCAAACATCGGGTAAGCATCCGACTGGTCCTTCCCTATTTGATGGACGAAGCCCAAGGAATAGTCATCCATGACCACCAGAGGTTCCTCAAAAGTGGGCAAAATGCCTCCAGAAACCAGCTCGCCCTCAAACTTCACCTTGTGCATCGTGAGATCGTTGAGGCTGTCAACCACAAAAGGATGGAGATGATAATAGAACTTGCCCTCAAGGTCGTCTGCTGTCATCACCGAATCGACCGAACCGGGATGGAACACGCCACCGTTGATGTTGCGATAAAACTTGAACGAAGGCGCATCGCTGTAAAAAATGGGATAGTCCGGCGTCTCAATGCGGCTCGATTTGTTGTCGCCATGGTCAATCATCAGGCGCCCTTGCAGCTTCTCTATTTTGCCGTTGACGGGAATGACCTGATTGTCGCGACGAGCATAGAAACGCAGCGAGTCCACCTTGTTCATCTCAATCATGAAATCCTCGTATTTGAACAGACAATCCTTGGTGAAAAACTCGAACATACCAGCGAGAATGCCACCCGAGAATTGGAAATTGCGGTTTTTCTTCAAGACGATACGGTTGTTGTCGGGTACGATGACCACCTGTTTGCGGTCGCTCAATGAGATGGCCGCTCCGTTCACGCCCTCAATTTGAGTGGTCAGGCCGAAAACGAGCATATCGTTGGTATTCAAGTCGATGCGCAAGTTCGGCTGACGGTTCGTAGTGACGGTATGCAGTTTGATGACGTCGAAATCGATGGTCTCCCGCGACGATTCCAGCACGTCGAAATAACGTGGCAACACCGTAACCCACTTGGTTTCAGTGTCATACTCCAAGTAACCGTCGGCCTGGAGACGCAGCACCAACGAAAGCACCTGCTCTATGGGATAGCGCAGATAGGAGGCCAAATCGCCCACATAAAACCGCACCTGCCGCTCCACATTGTCGAAACCGTTCAAGAATCCCTCCAACCGCACCATGGGATGCACGCCGTCAAGACCTTGCAGCATCTTGAAGTCGTTGTTACGGAAGTAATTGACTGACACCAAGTTGCCATCACTTGTCTGATTGGTTCCTTCCATTTGGCGGAAATCGATTTGGTTGGAGCCCATGTTCCAATACATCGCTTCAAGAAAGATGTCTACACCATGATAAGGGTCGTGGAACGGTGCGTCGCCGTAACTCTGCTCCGAACGGTAAAACATCACGCCGCGTGTCTTGTTATCATACCTGAAACCCAAGCCATTATGGTAGATGGAATCCGTCTCGACCAACCCCGAAACCGTGTCGTTGAGATACAACCGCAGCGCGGCATGGTCGCACTTCATCACCTCGTCAGGCGACATGACAAAGCGTTTTGCATTCACGCGCATCACCTGGCTGCCCCGCCTTTTGAAAACGAAAGTAGCCTTGTTGTGAACCCCTCCAAACACCTCAATCTGATTGCCCATCACACCGAACCCACCATGGAAGTCGACATCGGGGAACATGTTGGGAATCAAATAATCAGAGCTATATGAAAACGCCCGAGGATACATCGTCTTCTCACTTGGGGAATTGACCAACACCTTGTCCTCAAACCGCCCCAACATCGGTTCCGAGAAAAACTTCTTGTCCACAAACACCACAGAATCAATCGAATACTCCGAACGGTTCAGGTCGATGGTGTAATAATCGGGCATGACCACATAGACCTGGTCAACAGGCACCTTAAAACGGCTCCAGTCGGCGCGACCGCCGCGACCTTCCCAACGGTTGTCCTCGATGTGATAAACGCCTTTCGCATTGCTGATGACCGACTCGTCCTTCTGGGAGGCCAAAACCAAGGTGCCGTCCACCACCAGCTCAAACTTCTCCGACGACGGGAAACTCCACAAGGCATCACGAAGCAGCCACTTGGAGTTGCCTTTGGCCGAAAGCGTATTGTCGATGAAAATTGCGCGGCATGAGGCCAAATACTTGTCCATTCCGTTCATCGACTTTTTTGCTTTCAAATCAGTGAAAATCAGCCAGTTGCCAACATCACGATGGGTCAAGCCAGCTGTCGGAATCCGTTGCAGGACTTCCACAAAATTGAAAACCTCCGCATAGGCCTTGCCACCTCCTTTGGCATGAAACAATTCACATAGCTGAATTATTGTATTGATTTCATTGTCAGCGTAGTAGCTATTCCAGACGCCTTCAAAATTCTTCAATATCGCCGTAGCCTCCTCACGGTCCTGTTTCGATGTGGAAGAATTCAGGTACGCAGAAAGCTGCTCGAAAAACGCGGACTTTTCCGTCGGAAAAAACGGCTGCTGGGCTTTGAGGGCTCCCATGCCCAAAAACCACAAGGCCATCGCCAAAAGAAGGTGTTTCTTCATCAAAGTAAAGCTCTTAAAATCAGTTATCTAACAAACTCAGCAGCCACCCAGTTGTTACGGCTGAGATGGCGGCAATAACGCAAACCAACACGCTCCGCCTCCGCCTTGATGCTCTCCAAGTCCTCGGTGTAGAAACCGCTAAAGAAGATGTGTGCATCAGGTCGCATCGCCTTGACATAGAGGCACATGTCGCGCAATAGGATGTTTCGGTTGATGTTGGCCAGCACAACGTCGAAGCTGCCTTGAATCGCCGAGGCATCGCCGAGAATGATTTCGATGTCCGAAATGCCGTTCAAAGCCGTATTAGTGAAAGCGTTGCGATAGGCCCACTCATCGTTGTCGATGGCCACAGTGCGCGCCGCACCGAGCTTCTTGGCGAGGATGGCCAATACCGACGTGCCGCTACCCATGTCTAGGACCGTTTTCCACTGAAAATCAGTCTCCAACATCAGCTGGATGATTTGTGCGGTCGTCTCGTGGTTGGCAGTCCCAAACGACATTTTCGGCTCAATGACGAGGTCGAACTCAAAACTCGAATCCGGCTCATGGAACGGCGCCCTCACACGACACCGTTCATTGACCACCACAGGCTGGTAGGAAGCCTCCCAAAGCTCGTTCCAGTCCTTGTCGGGCATCTCCTCCACTTTCAGCAGGTGAATGTCAGAAAAAGAAGGTTCAAGCAAGAGGTTTTCAACAGCCAAATCGTCTCGACAATCCGCTGAGCAATAAGCTTTTAAGCCCATCGAATCGTCCATGAACGAGTCGAAGCCGATTTCCGCCAACATAGTGGTCAGCATGTCATGCTGGATGTCGGAACTGGGTGCCGTAAAACAATACTCTACTGTTTTCATTTTATTCTCTCACAAAACCGACAAAACTGGCAAAACCTCATGGTAATCATTGCGGCTCCCAACCGAGTCTCCGCAGGAAAGCCGCCAGTTGGCAGCTTTCCCATCCACTAGTTTGTAGGTTTTGCTTGTTTTGAGATTAATCCATTCCAATCTGTGAGGCCTGCAAACAAATCGACACGAAGTCCTCCGACTTGAGCGAGGCGCCACCGATGAGGCCGCCGTCCACGTCGGGCTGGCTGAACAACTCCGTGGCGTTCTTGGCGTTGCAACTGCCGCCGTAAAGGATGCGGATGTCGTCGGCGGTGGCTTCGTCGTAATGTTCCTTCACCAAAGAGCGGATGAAGGCGTGCATCTCTTGTGCCTGCTCGGGCGTAGCGGTCTTGCCCGTGCCGATGGCCCAGACGGGTTCGTAGGCGATGATGGCGTCATAGATGGCGTCGCCGTCAAGGTGGAACAAGCCCTTTTCAAGCTGCTCTTTCACCACATCGAAATGACGGCCTGCCTCGCGCTCTTCGAGCACCTCACCGACACAATAAATCGGCGACATGTTGTTTTCAATCAAACGGTTGATCTTCTCGGCAAGGACTTCATTGGTCTCGCCGAAGTATTTTCTACGCTCACTATGCCCGATGATGCAATAGTCCACGTCGATGGATTTCAGCATCTTGGCCGACACCTCGCCCGTGTAGGCGCCCTTGTCGTAGGCACTGCAATTCTGCGCGCCCACGTTGAAACGCTGCTCGTCGAACTCATAGTCCGTCAGCATCTCTAAATAAGGATGCGGCGGGCAGATGATGACTTCGCAATTCAGCTCGTCCTGTTCGTCAAGACGGTCAAGGATCTCGTCGACCAAAGTCTCAGCCTCATCGAAAGTGAGGTTCATTTTCCAGTTTCCTGCTACGATTTTGCTTCTCATATTATTTGGATTTAAAGATTTAAGATTGACTACGTCGAATGCTTTGCATTTCAATGATTTAAGATTCAAAGATTGACTAAAAGCAACAATTCAATGTGAGGCAAAAGTACGAAAATTTCGGATACAAAAAGAATCCGTCTTGAATCTTCCTGAAGTGGTAGGCTCCAAGTCGGTTCAAAACGGATTCGCGGCTGAGGTGTCTGTGCCTTATCTCACCACCAGTTTCCTATAGCACGTTCCCTTGCCTTCAACGGTGATTCTCAGCGTGTAAACGCCCGCCACATTCGGGGCAATAATGGTCTGTAAAGACGTGGCGCGCCGCGTCTCTACCGCAGTGCCAAGGGCATCAATGATTTCCACTTGAACCATGCCCAATTCATCAGTCTTGCCAAGGCTGACGGTTTGTCCATGCTCCACGGGGTTCGGGAAGATTTGCAAACTGTTGGCCCATTCGTCTAAGTCCGTAGTGTTGCAGAAACGAATCACGAATGGTGCCTCAGGACTGCCGACGACGGCATCCGCCTCGTAGGTCAAGGTTTCATTAGCGTTGAAGCATTCCTCGCCTGTTTCGGTGTTGTAGAGTGCAAAGCGAAGTTCAGCGGCTTCCTCGCCGGAAATGGTCAGCAGGGCCATGTAACGGTCAAGGGGCTCGACGTGCATCATATTTACGCTGCCACGACATTCATTGCCTGCGAAGGCAGCCAGTTCGTAGTTCTCGCTGTTGATTTCCTCGCCGTCCAACTCGACAACAGCCAATACCGTCATGTTGGTTGGATAGGCATGGTGGTTGGCTCTCCAGTGGGTCTCAACAGTATTGATTTCTGTGTCGCCCATTCTGCTTGGTGTGGCATAAGTGAAGGTTACAGCCTCGCTGTTGTTTGACTTGTACATCAGGCCGATACCAGGCGTGAGCGTGAGGGCACCATGCCATGATCCCATCATGTACATAGCCGAGGCATTTTGGCATTTAATCACATCTCCGGTCTGAGGTGTATGGTTAACCAAAGCTTCTGAAGCTGTCATTGTCTCGTTGCTCGGGTAGCCAATCCAAGTCCAACCTGGATCGAGAGTAATAGGATGGTTCTCTGGCAAAGCGGCAGGGCCGATAATGTCAACCTCTATTTGGCTATTAGCCTTCACCATGTAAGTCCGTTCATTGAGCATGTCCAAACTACCAAACCAATTTTCACCAATATGCACTTGGGATTGGGTTTGCGACTTGATGATTTGGCCGCTCTCACCCAAACCCGTTTTCAGTTGTCCTAGCACATCAGCATCGGCCGTCTCTATGCAGGTGCTCCACCAGTTCCAGCCAGAAAACAGAGAAAACGCTTGAGTGTAGACGGATCCTTCTGGATTTACTGTCAACGTAAGTGAAACGATACTGTCACAACCATGTATCGTCTGAAGATACAAAGTGTCATAAACTGTTCCGGCTACGGGATTCAAAATATTGAAACCATTTAACGTATAATCCTCACCATATACAATCTCATCAGTAATAGGTATTAAAAACTCTGGATGTACTCTTACTGTAAGCGTCCGGATGCTGTCGCATCCACTTATTGTTTGCAGATTTCTAGTATAGATATATGTGCCAGGAACAGAATCAAGCATATTAATGTTCCATCCGTACCCGAAGAAGTTCTCTCCTTGGCAAATATCACCCTCATAATTGAAGTCGTATGTCTGATTTGTCTTCACCATGCTGATATCAAATGCTTTTTCAACATATAAATTAGAAACATCCGTGGACCTGACTCTCACAGAATAATCAAGACGCTCTTCACAATTGAAATCGGTATTGGTCACCAATTTGTCCCCAGATATGGCGAACAGATTATTATCGGATGCCCCTTCTCCATCAACAAGCTGATATGTGAAAACATCTCCGACATCAATAGTGTTCAACTCACCCACAACACTGCCAACCAAGTCGTTCTCATAGAAATAATACTTTGAAAGAGTGATGTCGCTTGGCACAAAACCATAGTCAATGGTAGCATCTGGAATAGTCTTGAAGTCCTCAATGTTTCCGACATTATCCGTTGCAATACTGATAAACTCATAGAACGAGCCATTCATCAACTGGTAATTCACTTCCGATTCAGGAGCGTATGAGCCTGCTGATAGGTATGGTGCGCCATTAACCGACACAAACAATTCTACGCTATGAACTCCAGAGCCATTTAAATCATCTTGTGATGAAAAGGTAATGACGCAATTAGTACTATCGTTTTCTATAATATCCACATTCGCGATGGTGCTTGTAGGTGCTACGGCATCAAACTTATTAGTCCAAACATTGGTGCCAATCGGAGCATTATCATCGAAAACGATAGTGGCAACAGCAGATGTCGTGTCACCAGTTTGCAAGCCATCAGCGGGTGAGATGTAATAATTAACATAACCTTCTCCTCTTCCCTCGTCATCGTTAACCAGCAGGAAGCCAAGTTGTGAACTTTGCGGTTCAGAACCCGTTGAAGGGTCTATACTTTGAAATACCCAAAAGGCCTTATTATGAATTATATCAATTCCAGCCGTTACATCAACCCAAACGCCAAGGGAATCCGACACATCCAATCTTTGGTAATAAGATGAGGTGTTGCTTGGAACGGTGAAAACAAACTGCCCAAATCCGAAATCTCCCAACCTAAAGGATGCCAATCTTTGCTCCGCTGGAATTGGATATTCGATCTCAACCCTTGAAGCAGGTGCAGTGGCAAACTCCGGGTCGTTTTCAAATTCAATTGTATAGGGCATTTTGGTTCTCGCAGACACCATCATGTCGTCTCCATATCCTTCTGGGCCAAAAATCATGTTAGGGTCATGGGGGCATTTTAAATCTTCCAAAGAGACATAAGCCTGAACATAGCATTCACCACAATCATCCCATACCTTGCATTTGTACACCCTGGATTCAGTAACTGTTATATGATTAATATCACCTCCATCACCACCCCAATCATAATGGTAGCTTATACCGCTAACACCCATACCACCATTTTGAACAACCACAAGCTCGGCTGAAGCTTTTTCATCGCAATGGGTGGTATTTGTAGTTACTTCAATAGTGGCAGACAACCCATTCGCATCATTGCCCACTTCTCGTATCGACTCAAAAATAATGTTGTCACAATAGGTGGACTTCACTGTCACACTCACAATGCCTCGATGAAGATTTTCGATACTTAATACATTATAATCTGTCCGTAATTCTCCTGTAACATTATCTGTATAAGCCCATACGATTATCATCTGACTCTGGTACATAGCAGATATAATCAAATGGGCTTCACCCTCTCCTCGATTACAGGTGTCGTCTTTTATTTCCAGTCTAATTGAGCCAGAATCATCTGGACTCTGTGCTTTTATCATCATGCTCGAAAGCACAAACATTATTACAAATGCCAACCGTATTAGATGTTGTATCTTTGTTGAATAATACGCTTTCATAACTATTGTCTTTTACCTTTTCTATTCTTGTTTCTTTGCTGGCACGCATCGCCCACACCATCACAGTCGGTGTCTGTTTGGTCGGGGTTGTAAACATACGGACAGTTGTCATACTCATTGAGTATGCCATCACCGTCAATATCGGGGTCACATTCATCACCAATGCCATCTCCATCGGTGTCAGTCTGGTCGGGATTGTAAACTAACGGACAATTGTCGCAAATGTCACCTATTCCATCTTCATCACTATCAAATTGTGATGGATTATAGGTTATTGGGCAGTTGTCTTCATCGTTAGCAACTTCGTCGCCATCCATGTCATCATCCTCATCATTAGGGATTCCGTCACCATCAATATCGGGGTCACATTCATTGCCTATGCCATCGCCGTCTGAATCCAATTGATACGGATTGAAATGATTTGGACAATTGTCACATTCATCGCCTAATCCGTCATTATCTGAATCCAATTGGTCTGGGTTTTCGGTATCAGGGCAATTGTCGCAACTATCACCAAATCCATCACCGTCTATATCCGTCTGCAATGGATTGTATTTATTCGGACAGTTATCGCAGGCATCGCCAATTCCATCGTTATCAGAATCACTTTGGTCTGGATTATAACTACATGGGCAATTGTCTATCATGTTGTTCACCCCATCGTTATCAATATCAGAATTCCGCTCCAACAAACTGCCTGGATAACTATTCAGGAATGTCGTAAGATTAAATGACAAACCTGTCAAATCAGAGTATGTACTCGCATACCATGTTCCCATTACCTGTTTGAATGCGAAAGGCATAACAAACTCGAAATTGTCATGGAAGTATGCCTTAACAATGCTTGTTACATATACATTGTCTGGCTTATAATAGGCAAGCAACTCCAATGAGTCAATTTGAGATACTCCATTATAGAAAGCCTCTCGAATAGAATCAACAACCAGCATTTCTTCTATATCAGGTCTGCATTCAGGGGCATAACAAGACAACACTCCCGAAAAATTATTTGGTGTCGATTGCTGGTATGCTTTTAGAAGCTTACACAATGCAGAATGTGGAGTATTATCAGAAGCCGCATTTTGTTCTCCTCCAATTGTACTCACTATTCTATCCGCATTATCAGGATAAACATATCCATCAAAACTATAGATTATTTTATTGTCACAGGCGAAAATACCTATACTATCTATTGAAAAAGAATTAGTAGTGTCAACAATACTAATTATCAAATCCTCATTAGTTGTTGGATAGAATAAGGGGTATCTGTCCGTTTGCGCTTTTACAGTATATATGACAAACATCAACGCTGTTATTGTAATTAATTTCTTCATGTTTTTAGTTTTTAATCATAAAATGGCAAATCAAACCTCAACGGAATATCAATTGGTTTTATTAAAGGAGTTCGGTATTTTTGTTTAACCCAAGATAATAACACAAACTCGCATTGAGCGTACATTTCTACACGGAGTTTCCCATCAGTATAGGCATTAGAACCAGTAACTATTGTTTTTAAATCATCCAAAGAAAACTTGCTACCAAGACTACCAGTTGCAGAAAGAAGAGCACCTCCCGTAAAGTCTTCAATAAACACTCCAATAGATAGATCAACTGCTCCATGAAAACCACCTTCCAAATACTCATCAAACGGGCTACATGTTCTATACAAATTGACATGAAGATTACGCAAACCTAATTCAAATTCAAACCATCCTCTAAAGCCTAAATAGAATCCATATACAGGAATCGGATTACCCAAATTTACATGAAAACCTGCTTTACCTCCTAACTCATTTACATCTAGCCTTTTCTGACGCATAGTTTTATCACAACAATCATATCCTTCTGTTATAGTCCAACCGCCATATATGGTTGGAGGGTCTATTTCAGATCTAAATACCTTGGCAACATAATTAGTCACCTTGACTATGCCTCTTATAAGATCTCCCGCTTGCTCAACACTATGTGTTGTGCTATTATGTAACATTTCAATTCCTGTATTTCTTACAAAGACCGTATGGCTATCCATTATTACACCACTGACTACCAATTTAAAGAAAACCAAATACATTCCATCCTCATACTGATGGCATCTATCGTAATCAATACTAACCAAGTTTTCGTATCCAGACGGACTTGTTGTTATTTCAAAATCTTCTTTCACTGGTATCTCATTGCCAGAAAAGCAACCTTTCTTCGGTTGAACTTGAAATGTAATTTCTTCAACTATATGTAATTCAACGGTCTGCTGATAATACTGTTCACCAATAACAGTAAGCTCGAATTCATAACTCGAACCTGCTGATGACATGTAACTAGGTAAATCGAACACTTGTTTTGACCCTATTCTCTCTTCGATGCCATTTTCACCAAAATATCCTCTCCACTTATAACAAGTTCTTCCTTCATCATTCGCTTGTTTTCCTATAGTAACTTGAAGTTGGTGGGGGAAAGCATAAACATGCAACTCATCAGGTCCCAATAGGGGATGTTGTGCCAAAGCGGTATTGCCCAATATTAGGAACACTGCTATTATCAGCGATTTTAATACTATTAGTTTATTCTCTTTTTTCATAACTGTAGTCTTTATTGAATTCTTCTAATTGTGAACACCAAGGCATTGCTTGTGTAACAGAAAATATTGATGATTCCATAACTACCAGGTCTTAAAACGCCTTGCGGTGCTCCTTCAATCTGCAAAGGAATCAGCATGTCTGTTTCATGGTTGACAAGGCCTTCTGAAGTCAGCGCAATCCATGAGCCACCTACACTGGTAAGTCTGATGACTGGAGCTGTAATATCCACATTACCCGTATTTCCGAACTCGAGCATCATAATGATGTTTCTATTAGGACGCGGAGAGTTAGGATAAATAATGTTGATTGACAGCCTTTCAGGTTCTCCTTGACGGATTTCAAATGCATTTTCAAGATACGCATCCCCTTCACACAAGCTATTGATGCCTATCGAATACATACCCAAAGGTTTATCCGTGAGGTCAAAGGTGGCGTAAGCTTTGTAGAAACTTTGGAAATACACCGTGTCGGCCATGATGGTCTCTTCAGCATTGAAGAGTTTTGCTGTCATATCTACACTGAATTTAGAACCCGTAAGCTCTATCGTGACTTTGCCGGTGTTGCCTCCATAGGTCGGGCTAATGTTGCGCAAATCGAATGGCAAAATATCAGCCTGTAGCATGATGCTCTGTTCGTTGCCAACCGGTGTAGAACCAATGACATTGACACCATAATACTCAAGTTGCGTCGAAGGAATATACAGTTCGGGATTGGCGGTAAATTGCTCAATAGTTGAATAATCGTAATTGAGATTGTCGCCCACACCATTATGGGTAACGAAAATGTTGTTGATTGCACCTTGTAATGAATCTGCTGAATGTAAATGGATTCTTACGGTTTCCTTTATAAATTCCCCCACATTCAATCGATAATCATTGGCAAGATTGTTTTCAAGTGTATCCGTCAAAGGCACATTGAAGGGAAGAACTCTCATTAACACTCTGAACGGATTGTTTGACACTGTGTTATTGTTGTCAAAATCGCTCTCGTTGAAAGTTCTTGTCGCATTGGTCATCACCATCAAATAATAATTCCCTTCAGGAACTCCTGATATTCGGGCGGACAATTCTTGGGATGTGGTCGCATTTGGAGGCAGCATGATTGAATTGGTGATACTGCCAAGTAATTTGTCATTTACATCAAACATGGTATCGCAAGACATATACACCAGCGATTTCAAGCCATTTCCATGCAGCGTGTTATCGCCAATGTTCTTAACATCCCACGAAACATGCAGCCTGGCACCAGAAACAACCTCAAATTCAGAGACGACATTCTGCACAATCAAATCTCCCGGCAATGGTACTACCACATGTATCATTGTTCCTAAAGTATTATTGTTGAAGCTCGATTCGTAGAAAGATCGGGTTGCATTGGCTTTTGCCATCAGATAATAATTTCCGCCATTTTGAATCGGCACAACTATCTCAACCGTATCACTATAGGACTGGTTGACATTTAACGATATGTATTTTGCGTTGGTTTTAAGTTGTATGTCTTCATTTGAATACACATCGTCAACTGACAAGTAAAACCTGTCATTCCATTGCTTGTTTTGAACTGCGATTTCACCAACATTCGTGACCGTATAGACAATGCGTGATGGTTGTCCTGCAACAAAATCATCAATCACTGAAATATCTGTCAATTCCAAATCTGGAACTGGCACAGCATTGACTGTTATTGCTTCTGCCACAAAGTTGTTTTGGGGATTAGTATCTGGATTTGCGAATTGCGAGTCAACAATGCCTATCAGATAACATTCCCCTGCCATACCGTATGGAATGGTCACATTAAACACCGTTTGGTATTCGTCGCTGGGTTCCAAATGTCCGTTATGCATCGCACTGCCTATCTCAATATCATCACCACTTAACAAATTGTCGGTTGACAAATAAAGTTTGTCATGCCACTGGCCATTTAGCGTTGAAACATCTGATACATTCTTACCGTACAATGTGTAGGTTGCTGACATTCCCCAATCGACTTCTGATGAACCATCAACAGCCATCGCTTGCAAATCACATGGATATACATCAAACTGATACCCAGCACCTATATGCTGATTATCATTTTCGCCATTGTACTCATATATTTCATCGTCGGCATCGATAATTGTAACCAGGTAATAATATCCAGCATTAATGTCCATAGGTATTACTACATCTGCTGTGACATTAATTGCCTCATTGACAGCAATCGTGGCGGTTGTCCTATGTTCCCCTATCAATTCTGCCGTGTTCTCATCGTATGAAGGCGTGGGAGAAACATAAAACCTGTCCGTCCATGACCTACCATTCACAGCACCATCGCCAACATTTTGCACACTATAGGAAATGGTCGCATAAGCACCAATATTAATAGGTGTGCTTTCAATGGATGCCGAAACAATCTGAAGATTAGGATACGGTGACAAAGTAACATCAATGACTGAAACAATATTATTACCATTCGTGTTATTGCCCTCACATATTTCACCATTGTCATTAGCAAACACACCAATGTAGTATGTTCCAAAGATGCCGTCAGGCAGATTTATTGACAGATCAACATTTTCCGTTTCTCCTGTTCCAAGAACCAACATTCTTTGATAAGAATAAAGAAGTATTGAATCACTGAAATCGTTTTGATTGTTGCTGATGTAAATTCGGTCTGTCGTAATCTTATTCAACGATGCAGTTCCGTTGTTGGTGACAGCATATTTTACTTCTATCGGCTCACCCGACCATCCGTCTTCAGAGATGCTTGTTTCCTCAACCAACAAATCTGGAACGATTATACTCACAGAATTGCCAATGACATTGTTTGTGGAATCAGCATCAATTATATTGAAATCCTCATTCGATATTACTGAAATCGTGCCACTTGACGAGTTGACACAAGGAATAGTAATCATTTTGGAAATAACGACACTATCATTGCTTTCAAGATGAATGTATGTGGTGACAGTATCGACAATTTGAGTGTCAAATGCAATCAAATCTGTCAAAACACCCAAGGCAAGACCACTGCCGTTGTTTTTCACAGTCCATTCTACTTCGGTAGGCACATTAGGATTAACCACGTCATCAATCCACAACTCTGTCACTGACAGTTCTGGGATAAGTATTGTTGATGGATTCTCACTATGTCCGACATTGTCATCTTCATCCAAAAACTCAAACACTTCGTTGTCTTTATCGGTTTTCACCAATACATACCAAAGCCCACTAACATTGCTTGGTATAGACACATTGGTGGTGCATGTGTATGTGGCATCCTGAATCAATGGGTTGCTATTGTTGTGCCTAATGACTTTTATGGCTAAATCACCATAATCCCAAACTTCGTCCCTTGACAGATAAACAACATCATTCCATCCAGATTCCGTTGCCACGCCAGCACCAATGTTTTGGACTGTAAATGAAATCTCGTAACTCATATTCACCGACATTACTGAAGGCGCAGTTACTGATGTCACAACCAAATTGGGACATGCTGACATGGTAATATTGACGGGTGTTTCCGAACGACCCACATTATTGTCCTCAAAAATGCTTTCATAAATCGCGTTGGTTACATCTGTGACGACAAAAACATAATGAGAGTCATAGAATTCCCTTGGAACATTAACATTTGTAGAATAAGTGTAAGACTGGCCAACAGAAAGTCCGTTTTCACGCTGATAGGACCCCAAATGATATGCTGTCGCCAAATTGAATGTCGACGACTGCGACATATACACCGCATCGTACCAAGAGCCAACGGCAGTTGCTACACCCTGGTTCTCAATGGTATATGACAGAGGCATACTTGTTCCTGATATAATGTCTGTAGGATGAGCGATATTTGTCACCACCAAATCAGGTGCAGGAGCAGGAATAACTTGAACTGATTTATAGAAAAAGTTATCGTAGTCATTCGTTTCCATAATTACGCCTCCAGCATTTGCTCCATGAGTCTGTCCAGTAAAGTAATAATAAGGATCACCTGTAATACTGGGCGTATATGGGTTTGGCGGTAGATTGTTTGGAAATGAAATGTTAAACGCATCCACCATGTCTGTCAATACAAAGATGTATTGAGAGCCTGCAAGATCAGAAGGTAATGTTACGGTTATGGAATTCGAATAACTCTCACCAGGGTCAAGTGCCATTAAATTATCAACTGTTGCGAGATGTATGTCATTAGGATCTCCTATCCTTAAATCTACTGTTGAGGCTATCCAAACATAATCACTCCAAGTTCCTCCCACTGGTGTTGGACCCACACCATCATTTTTAACCGTCCAACTAATGGTAACCTGTTGTCCCGCCATAAAATCGGAATGAGTGATGCCTGTCACATGAAGATCGGGCAAACCGAGCGTAAAATTAGCGGTGTAATTGGCATTCCCTGTTACGGTAAAACTATATGTGGAACTATAGGAGACCACATTCCCATCACAAGTCCAGCTGTAAAAGGAATAGCCCTCTGCCGCAGTGGCGGTCAAGGTGCAGGTTGAACCTATCGTATAGCCACCACCTCCTGTGACAGTGCCACTTCCTGAAGGCGTCACCATAGCTGAAATGATGTAGGTTTGGCTTTGAGCACCATCGAAGTTGGCCATTAAAGTCCTATCTTCCGTCACCGTGAAACTATAGGTCGGTTCGGTAGCTACCTGATTGCTGTTTTCCGTCCAATGGGTAAAAGTATAATTGGGGTTGGCAAAAGCCGTCACCGTGCAGATTTCTCCTTCCTCGTATGTTCCCGCGCCTGTCACCGTGCCACCTTCAATAGGATTAACCATGGTAATAACGGTATACCCATTCACTGTCCCTTTTTCGAAACTATAGCTTTGCGTCGAGGTGAACATCTCGTTTTTCAGCATGATGCTAACAACATGGGAACCATCCTCAAGTCCAGATGCATCCAAAAGGAACGTTCCCGTTCCGAAAGACCCGGTTTGCAATTGCTCAAAATTTTCATCGAACCAATAATACAACACCACATCATCTGGATTAACAGGATTCTCGGCACTCGCCTTATAGAACAAAAAGTATTGTGCAGAACTCATGTCAATGCCTTCCAACACCACATAGAGCATGTGCAGCCCTGGTTCAAGTCCAGACGCATCCAAAAGGAACTGTCCTGCCCCAAAAGAGCCACTTTGTTGATGCTCAAAGTCTTGGTCGAACCAGCAACGGTAGGATACATCATCCACGTTGACCGGATTTTCAGCACTCGCCTT